>Ga0315284_10013522_pt1 | contig 11627 bp, 7 predicted proteins | sample YL17G09_16_MG_FD_203696 | JGI IMG/M metagenome (GOLD analysis project Ga0315284, IMG submission 203696) | Sediment microbial communities from Yellowstone Lake, YNP, Wyoming, USA - YL17G09_16 | ecosystem: Environmental > Aquatic > Freshwater > Lake > Sediment | place: USA: Wyoming | collected... | reverse complement strand
CACCTACCGGATCGCGGCGGTGGATCAGCTCAAGAAATACGCCGACATCATTGGCTCGCCGTTGCGGGTGGTGGCGTCGCCGGAGGATTTACGCGCTGCAATTGACTCGATGAGCGACTGCGAGTTCGTGCTGATCGACACGGCCGGCCGGAGCCCGACCGATGCGTTGAAGCTGAGCGAACTGAAGAGCTTCCTGACGGTTGCGAAGCCTGACGAGGTGCACCTGGTGCTCTCGACGACGGCGAGTCAGGAGTGCATCGAGTCGGCGATCGCGCGTTTTAGCGAGGTGCGGGTGGACAAGATCATTTTCACGAAGCTGGACGAAGCGGTTCACGTTGGGGTTGTGTTGAACGTGATTCACAAGGTCAACAAGTCGCTGTCGTACATCACGACGGGTCAGGACGTTCCGGACGACATTGAGATCGGGTGCGGGCGGCGATTGGCGCAGCGGATTCTGTCGGAGCAGCCCGCGAGGGAGCCAAGCTCCGCGTTTGTGTCCGGAACCGGAGCGCAGAAACCGAGAATTCGCGTAGGGGGTGCTTTATGACGCTGATTGACCAGGCTACGCAGTTGCGGACCCTTGCGAAGCAGCGGCCGCGCGCCAGCGTGATTGCCGTGACCAGCGGGAAGGGGGGGGTTGGGAAGAGCAATATTGCCGTGAACCTGGCGATTCAGTTTGGGGCCGCGGGCAAGGACGTGGTGCTGCTGGACGCGGACCTTGGGCTGGCGAACGCGGACGTGCTGTGCAACATAGACCTGCCGTACAACCTGTCGCATGTGATTGCGCGGAAGAAGGAGCTGCGCGAGGTGATGGTGAAGGCGCCTGGGGGATTTCGGTTGATCGGTGGCGCGTCGGGGCTTGCGCGGATGGCGGACCTGTCCGATTTTGACCGGCAGCGGCTGGTGGATTCGCTGGTGGAGGTGGAGTACCAGACGGACGTGATTCTGATCGACACGGGTGCGGGAATCAGTCCAAACGTGCTGTCGTTTACGCGGGCGGCGGACCATGTTCTGGTGGTGACGACGCCGGAGCCGACGGCGATAACGGACGCGTATGCGGTGGTGAAGGTAGTGAGCCGGGATGGAGCGGATCGGCGTATCAGCCTGCTGGTGAACCAGGCGCGGTCGGTTGGTGAAGCGCGGGTGGTTTACGAGCGGATCGCGAAGGTGGCCAGGCAGTTTTTGGGGATCAGCGTGTTTGATGCGGGATTTGTGATGTTGGACGAAGCGGTTTGCGTGGCGGTTCGGAGGCGGTTGCCGTTTGTGATGGCGTCGCCGCGTTGCGCCGCGAGTCTGGGGATCGCGCAGCTTGCGGTTCGGCTGCAGGACGGGGTGGCGGTGAACCTGGATTCCGGGGGTTTTTTCCATCGGATCAGCCGGTGGCTTGGGAGATGAGAGGTGATGGTCGTTGAGTGATGGGTGTTGGGATGTGATGAATATGCCGCAGCGAATAGCATCGATAATCGCGTTGATCGCGTTTGCGTTGTGCCTGTTGCAGGGCATGGCTGTTGAGAACACGTTTTCGACAACGGTGCTGCGGGCGTTGCTGGCAATGGCGGGAACGTATGTTATCGGACTGATCGTCGGGCTGATGGGGGAGAGGATGCTGGAGGAGACGCCGAAGCCGAAGCCGGGAAAAGTGGAGAATTCTGCGAGGAGAATTGAGAAAAGCGACCGATAAAGGGAATTGGCATCTGATGGTGCGTCTGGACCATCCTGTCTTCACGGTAAGGCGGCCGATTCCGAGCGAGTACGAGACAACCTTACCCCAAGGATCGGGAGTAGAGAGCCATGGCCAAACGCGAAGCCCGTGACATCAAGGACGTCTGGGTTGAATACAAGAGTTCGAGATCGGAGCCGTTGCGGAACCATTTGATGGAGAATTACCTCCACCTGGTGCGTTACAACGCCGAGCGAATTCACGCCAAGTTGCCGGATGAAGTGGAGCTGGACGATTTGATGTCCGCCGGCATTTTTGGGCTGATGGACGCGATCGCGGCGTTTGACCTGGATCGGGGGGTGAAGTTTGAGACGTATTGCGCGCCGCGGATCCGGGGGGCGATTCTTGACGAGCTTCGTTCGATGGACTGGGTGCCGCGGCTGGTGCGAAGTCGAGCGCACAAGCTGGAGGGCGCGACGAAGCAGCTCGAAGTGGAGCTGGGCCGGACGCCGACGAACGACGAGATTGCCAGGCGATTGAAGATCTCGATGGGCGAGTTCGAAAAGATAGCGAAGGACGCCAGCGCCGTGGGCGTGGTGTCGCTGTCGCGGAAGTGGTTTGAGACGGACTCGAACAAGGATGTCCGTGAGATCGACGTTCTGGAGGACAAGCGAGGCGCGGACCCGGTTCGGGAGATTCAGCGCAAGGACCTGAAGGAGTTGATCACCAAGGGCCTGTCGCGCGCTGAGCGGCTGATCATCATTCTGTACTACTTTGAAGAAATGACGATGAAGGAGATCGGGTCGACGCTCGATCTGTCGGAATCGCGCGTGAGCCAGATGCACAGCTCGATCCTCATGCGGCTGAAGGCGCAGATGGCCGATCGCCGGAAGGAATTGGCGCAGGCGGCGGCGGTGTAATACAACTCGACGAATTACAGTGATTCTGATCCACAGGCCCGGGCCGATTGCCGGGGCTGGTTGCATTTGGTGAAGCCACTGGGCGGATTGCGCAGACAGAATTGGGACATATCCTCGAGTCCGGCGACGGCGGGGGAGTGGGGCGAAGCCGGCGGCGTCGTAAGCTACAGCGATACGGCGGTCAGGGAACAAGCGACGTATTACCGTGGAACTCGGCAAGGACTGTTGGCTGGTGTGTCTGGCTCCGTTAAGATTTCATTATTGCCGCGTGTTCCTTCTGAGGTGAGGAGCCTATGACACAACCGACGATCGCGTACTTTTCGATGGAGATCGGCCTGGAGCCTGGGCTGCCGACTTATGCCGGCGGCTTGGGGATCCTCGCGGGGGACACCATCCGTTCGGCGGCGGATCTGAGGGTTCCGCTCGTCGCGATCACGCTGCTGCACCGCAAAGGATATTTTTATCAGCGGCTCGATCCGACGGGGTGGCAGCGTGAGGAGCCAGCGCGGTGGGTGATCGATGATTACCTGACAGAAATGCCGCAGCGTGTCGCGGTCACGCTGGAAGGCCGGACTGTCCAGCTCCGCTGCTGGAGATACGAAGCCAGGGGCATCACGGGCCACGTTGTGCCGGTTTACTTCCTTGATTCCGATCTGCCGGAGAACTCCGAGTACGATCGGACGCTGACGCACTATCTTTACGGCGGCGACCGGCGTTATCGGCTATGCCAGGAGGTGATCCTGGGCATCGGCGGGGTGAGAATGCTCAGGGCGCTGGAGTACCCGAACATCATACGCTTCCACATGAACGAGGGGCACGCGGCACTGCTGACGCTGGAACTGCTGGATGAACATGCTGGCAGCCAGGGCCGCACAGCCATCAACCGGGAGGACGTTGATGCTGTCCGCCGGCAGTGTGTTTTCACGACGCACACGGCGGTTCCCGCCGGCCATGATCAGTTTGAGATGAACCTGGTCCGCCAGGTGGTTGGGCATCACGAGGTGCTGCTCGATTGGCAGAGCGTGGTGGTTCACGACGGTCTGTTCAACATGACCTATCTGGCGTTGAACCTAAGCCGATACGTCAACGGGGTATCGAAGGAGCATGGCGAGGTTTCGCGGCTGATGTTTGCGCATTACACGATCGATTGCATCACGAACGGGGTGCATGCTGCCACGTGGGCGTCGGAGCCATTTCAGCGGCTGTTCGATCAATACATTAAAGACTGGCGTCGGGACAACTTCAGCCTTCGCTATGCCCTGAGCATCCCGAAGTCGGAGGTGTGGGAAGCTCATATGACGGCGAAGAAGCAACTGATCCAGTACGTCAACCGGGAAACCAACGTCGGCATGGACGTCGACATAATGACGATGGGATTTGCCCGCCGGGCGGCATCGTACAAGCGGGGCGATCTGTTGTTTGATGATCCGGATCGTCTGCGCAGCATTGCTGCGGAGGCGGGGCCGTTCCAAGTGATCTACGCCGGCAAGGCCCATCCGCAGGACCAACTGGGCAAGGAGTTGATCAAGCGGATCATCCAGGCCGGTGAATCGTTGCGGCCGCAGATCCGCATCGTGTACCTGGAGAACTACGACATGGAGCTGGGGAAGCTGATCACGTCCGGCGTGGACTTGTGGCTGAACACGCCCGAGGTGCCGCAGGAGGCGTCGGGCACCAGCGGCATGAAGGCGGCGGTCAACGGCGTGCCTAGCTTCAGCGTATTGGATGGCTGGTGGATCGAAGGCCACATCGAGGGCGTGACCGGCTGGTCGATCGGGCGCGATCACACGGCGGTGTCCGAGCCGAGCGACCGGAAGCGCGATGCCGACAGCCTGTACGAAAAACTGGAGAATATCATCATTCCCAAATTCTACAGCGACCGCGACGGCTACCTCGATGTGATGCGCCACTCGATAGGGCTGAACGGATCGTTTTTCAACACGCAACGCATGGTGCAGCAGTATGTGTTGAATGCGTATTTCGGGGCGTGAGTGGAGCTACCTGCGAAGCTCGGCGAGCAGGTGGCGCAACTCCGGGAGGATGAGTTTTGTCATCGCCAGCTCGACTGCGCTGGTCGAGCCGGGCATGGCGAAGAGCAGCTTGCCGTTTGCGATGCCGCCGAGTGCGCGTGAGAGCATTGCGCCGGTTTGAATCTGCTGGTAGGAGAGGGCGCGAAACAGTTCGCCGAAGCCGGGCAGGGGGGTGGTCAGGTGGCGTGTGACGACAGGAACGGTATTGTCTCGGCGGCTGATGCCTGTGCCGCCATTGGTGAGGATGACGTCTATATCGGTATGGTTTTCGAGTTCCGTGAGGAGCGCATCGAGGCGAGCGGGATCGTCGGGGATGATCTGGTGGAAGGCGACGTGGTGGCGGTCGGCGTGAAGAAGCTGGGTGATCCTCAGGCCGCTCTTGTCGGTGTCGGGGGTGCGTGTATCGCTGAGGGTGATGACAGCGCATCGAGCGCGGATGGTTGCTGCGGACTGTTTGTGATCCTGGTATGCCATTGCGGATTTGGCGTGCTCAACTGCCAGGTGCGCGGGGGGCATCGGCGGCGCGGGTCGGCTCGGGTCGGCGGTCCTCGATGGGCGAGGCTTGAAGCTTCCCGGTGGGCGCGAGCATGTTGATGACGAACCCCGATTTGCCGGGCATCAGGTGGATATCGAGCCGGCCGGGATCAGCTCGCCCATATGCGATCGCGGCTGACACCAGGACATCGCCGGTGTAGATACGCAGGGACGCGTCGGTTCCGGATTCGAAGGGGCCGGTTTTCGGGCCGATGGTGACGGTCCGGCCGGGCGGCACGAGTGTGCCCCATTTGTGTTCCATGAGCTGCGGGGCATTGATGGCGACCTGTTCCGGCGAGGTCCAGCCGTCGGCGAGCTGGCCGCCGTTCTTGATCAGCCCGACGGACAGCGGCAGGGGAGTCTTATTCACCACCTCCACCACGAACGTGGACTTTGGTGCGGAGCAAGCCGACGCAAGGCACGAAAGCAGCAAGGATGCAAGAGTACGGAATCGCATGCACAAAATGGTAACGCCGGCGCGTGGGAAAGTCACCCGTATTTTCAGGCGGTTGCTGTGGCGGCGACGGCCGGCGACTGTATGGGAGCGGCCTGGGGGTGCAGTTTTTTCCAACGCGCCTTGCGGATGGTGTAGAACAGGACGGGGATCATGAGGTCGATGACCTCGTCGCTGATCAAGAGGCCCCCGAGGACCGGGGCGACCAAGGGGCGCATGATTTCGGCGCCGGTTCCGGTGGCCCAGAGCATGGGGACGAGGCCGATGATGGCGACGCCTTCGGTCAGCAGTTTCGGGCGCAGGCGGTGAACCGCTCCTGCGATGACGGCGGTGCGAAGCTCCTGGATGGACGCGATTTTTTCGAGGCCGCCGCGGCGGTCGATCGCGTCGCGCAGGTAGACGAGCATGATGACGCCGGTTTGGGTGGCCATTCCGAATGCGGCGATGTAGCCGATGGACACGATCACGCTGAAGTTGAACCCGAACGCCGCCTGGAACATGACCGCGCCGGACATCGCGCCGAGGACGGCGAGGAATACCAGGAGGGTATCGAGCATGTCTGTGAATGTGACGTAGAGCAGGAAGAGGATGATGAGGATGGTCATGGGAAAGATGACGGTGAGGGTCTGTCGGGCGCGGAGCTGGTGTTCGAACTCGCCGGACCATTGGATGCTCATGCCGGTTCCGGCGAGGCTTTGTTCGATGGGCTTGATGGTTTGGCGGGCCTGTTCGACGAATCCGAGGATATCGCGGCCGCGAACGTTGAGGGTGACGTAGTTGCGGAGGCGGCCATTCTCGCTCTTGATCATGCTGGGGCCTTCGACGACGCGGATGTCGGCGACGAGGCTGAGGGGGATCTGTACGGAGGATCGTCCGATGGCGGGCATTTGGATGGTTGCGGTCGCAGTCTGGGGGGTGGCGGGGCCGGGCATTTCGCCGCCGGCGGGAGCTCCGGCCATGCCGGAGGGCGTTGAGCCGCCCATGCCTCCGCCGGGGTTGGCGGGGGGTGGCGGGGCCATCGGTTTGACGGGCATTGCGCTGGGGATGGAGGCGCCGAGCTCCAGCAACTGTGGCGGCGTCATCTGGGCGGTGACCAGGACATCGCGGATGGCATCGAGGGTTTGCCAGTGATGGCGGACGTAGCGGAGGCGGACGGGGAATCGCTGGCGGCCCTCGACGGTGGTGGTGATCCGGCCGCCGCCGAGGGCTGTCTCGACGACCTGGCTCAACTCGCTCATGTTGACGCCATATCTCGCGGCCTTTTCGCGATTGATGGTGATTTCGAGGTAGCGTTTTCCGACGGCTTGATCGGCGACCACGTCAACGGCGCCGAAGACGGTCTTGAGTTTGGCGGCGATGTCCTGGCTGACGCGCTGAATGTCGGCGATGGCGTAGTCGAGGGATTTGCCAGTCGGGCCGAAGACTTTGACGCCGATCTGCGTGCGCACGCCGGTGGCGAGCATGTTGACGCGGTTGATGATGGGCTGGGTCCAGGCGTTGCCCCAGCCGGGCATCTGCAACTCGCTGTCCATTTCCTTCAGCAGGTCGTCTTTGGTTTTTTGCCAGAGGAACAAAGCTTTGTTGAAGGTTGGTGTCAGCGCGTCGCGAATACGGCGAAGCGTTTTTTCATCGAGCGGTTTGCCTTGGAGGCTCGTGCCTTTTGCGGTGGCGACGAGGCGATCAAGGAGGTATTCGTCCATCAACTGCGGTGCGTGGTCGAACAGGTCCCAATTGAGGATCTTGGTGCGTTGCTGCCAGGCCTGCTCGCGGCGGGATTCGATCTTCGCCATGACACGCTCGGAAAAGGTGGGCGGGTGCGCGCCGAGCGATCGGCGGAGGAGATCGACAGCATCGCCGATGGTGCTGGGCGGATCGACCAGGAGATCATCGCGATCGGCGACGATGCCGCTGCGCACCAACTCCGCGCGCAGCGTGTCAAATAGCTTGTCCACCTCCTCTTGCCGGGGCACTTCGACCAGGAGCATGCCGTGCGGGTTGGCCAGATCGATGAGATGATCGCGGATGCTATCGGCGGGATTTTGCAGGATTGCCGGCTTGCCATCCCTGGCCGGGAGCTTTGCGACGTGTGCGATCAATTCGTCATACGCCAGGCCGACCAAATCTCTGGCGAGCTGCGGCAGGTACTCGTTCTGCCGGAGGCGCGACAGTTGGCGCATGGATGCATCGAACTTTTCCAGTGCGATGGAAGTGGCGGTATTGAGCAGTTCGGCCGCGGCCGAGTACTTCGGATTTCGTTTGAGGTATTCGGGGTCGTTGACGGCGAGTGCGACATTGGGCCAATCTTCGGGGCGGATTGCGTCGCTCTTGAGGATGCCAATGCGTTGCAGTTCCGCGGCCGCCGCGGCTGCTTCACGCAGCGCATCCTCCCAATTGATTTTGCGTTTGGGCCACTCATCGGGCGGCCGAAGGGTGATGACCGTTTCGACCATGTCGAGCGGCGAGGGATCGGTGGCGGTGTCGGCGCGGCCGATTTTGCCGACGACCTGATCGACCTCCGGGAACGAGCGCAGGACGCGATCGCGGACCATTACATCATCGACCGCCTGCGCCATCGCGATGCGCGGCGCGGTGGTGGGCATGTCGAGTATGCTGCCTTCGTTAAGGGACGGCATGAACTCGCTGCCGAGCTTGCGGACCTGTGTATCGGCCAGAAAAGCGACGACCAGGAGGCTGGCGACGGCGGCTGTGCGCCAGTGCGACAGCAGCATGGCCAGCAGGATGATTCCCGCGGCGGAGGCGACGATGGTCCAGCGGCCATAGTGCGCCAGCAGTTGGAGGTTTGGACGACCGCCGACGGCAACCAGTAGCATCGCGAGCAGTCCGACGAGGATCCACATGGTCCAGCCGTCCTTTCGGACGCCGAGAATGGCGCTGAAGAGGCCGAAGGTTAGAGCGGCGAGGGACATCCATGTGGAGCCGACGAAGGCGGCGCCGATGATGAGGATGACGCCCATGATCCACCAGACCACCGCGGGGCGTTCGGTGACCCAGGTGAGCACGGGCTTGTAGATATGGATGAAGCTGCGGACGATCCAGTTTTCCTCTTCGCCGCGGATTCGGCCGCGGACGAACAGCGGGATAATGGCGGGCACAAACGTGATCGCCAGGACGGCGACGCCGACCATGGCGAAGGATTTGGTGAATGCCAGCGGATGCGAAAGCTTGCCCTCTTGGCCGCTGAAGGTGAAGACGGGGAGGAACGAGATCAGGATGATGACGACGCTGAAGAAGATGGGGCGGCCGACGAGGCGGCAGGCTTTGACGACGATCTCCGTTGTGTCGCCGGTGACGTTCTGATTGCCGAAGTGCTCCTTGAGTTCGTGGGAAGCGTTTTCGACCATGACCACGGCCGCATCGACGAGGATGCCGATGCTGATGGCGACGCCGCAGAGAGACATAATATTACTGGGCAATCCGAGGTAATACATGAAAAGGAAGCTGATCAGGACGGCCATCGGCAGCGTTATGCAAACGACGACGGCGGAGCGGAAATGGGTGAGGATCAGGAGAATCGCGATGCTGGCGATGATCATTTCCTCTTTGAGCGTGCCGGTGACGGTGTGTATGGCGGATTCGATGAGGCGGGTGCGGTCGTAGAACGGCACGATGCGTACGCCGGCTGGGAGACCGGGCTGGAGTTCGCGGATTTTCTCTTTGATGAGGCGGGTGACTTCGAGGGGGTTTTGGCCATAGCGCATCATGACGACACCGCCGACGGCTTCGCGACCGTCCTTCTCGAGGGCGCTGCGGCGGAATTCGGGGCCAAGTTGGACGATCGCGAGGTTTCGGAGGGTGATGGGGGAGCCGTTGCGTGAGGCGACGACGACGTTTTCGAGGTCTTTCAAGGCGCGTAGCCAGCCGACGCCGCGGACGACGTATTCGGCGCTGTTTTCGACGATGACCTTGCCGCCGACGCTCATGTTGCTGTTGGCGATAGCGCTGTAGATGGAGCCGAGTGACAGGTCGTATTCGCGCAGCTTGGCTGGGTCGATGTCGACCTGATACTCGCGGACCATGCCGCCGACGCTGGCGACTTCGGCGACACCGGGGACGCTATTGAGCTGATAGCGGACGTTGAAATCCTGGATCGCGCGGAGTTGATCGAGGCTCATTCCGGCGCCTTCGACGGTGTACCAGAAGACTTGTCCTAGCGCGGTAGCGTCGGGCGCGAGGTAGGGGGTGACGCCTGGTGGCAAGGTGGCGGTGGCGGTGGCGAGGCGTTCGAGCACGCGCGTTCGCGCGAAGTAGAAGTCGGTTTTGTCATCGAAGATGACGTTGATCATGGAGAAGTTGAACTCGCTGGAGGATCGCACCGCCTTGACTCCGGCAAGTCCCTGCAACTGGACCGACAGCGGATAGGTGATCTGGTCCTCGATGTCCTGGGGGCTTCGGCCCATCCAGTCGGTGAAGACGATGACCTGGTTCTCCGACAGATCGGGTATCGCGTCCACGGGCGTATGGAGCACGGCGAACAAACCCCAGATCGCGATGCCCATCCAGGCGATGATGACCATCCACCGGTTTCGGACGCTGAATTCGATGATCTTGGCAATCATGACAACTTTCTAATGCTGATGTTCTGCGTGGGGGGCGGTGTCTTCTGTGAGGGTCGGGTTCAGACGGTTTTCGGCATCGAGCAGAAACGCACCGACGGTTACGACGTTGTCGCCTTCGGACAAGCCCGCGGCCACGGGGTAATAGTCACCGGCGAGCGGCCCAAGCTTGACCGGGCGCATGTCGAATACGCCTTGCATGTCGTTGGACTCGACGAAGACGATCTGGTCTCTGCCGGTGTCGATCACTGCGGATCGCGGGACCGCGAGGACCTCTGCGCCGGTTCTGGCGGGGCGAGTCGCTGGCAATGGGGGGGGGGTGGATCGGGGCAGGTTGGATACGGCGCTGCCGCAGCGGAGCATGTCGGTTGGGGCGTAGGGGTTCTGGGTTTCCCCCACGGGCTGGAGCCAGTTGCCCTTTTTCATGGGGCAGCGGAATTCCTGGATGGCCGGCGCATCGGTCGGCAGCCCCGCGGTCTTTCCGATGCGGATCATCGCCATCGACACGTCCTTGAACGTCTCTCGGAGATCGGCCAGGTTCTGGCGCATTGTCCGATGGACGGCCGCCGTCAATGCTTCGTAGTCTGCGTTGATTGCGGGGTCCTTGGCGATGGGTTGGAGCTTGGCCAGTGCGTCGTGCAGCAGGTTGGAGACGTTGTCGCTGTTGTCCGCGACGAGGGTTTGATGCGCTTGCAGATAAGGCTGAAGCGCTGTTTGGAAGACCTTCGCTCGATCGACGATCGCTGCGGCGGGTGCGGTGGCTGGCTGAGTCGCGGGATGCTCGGTCGAAGCGGCCACGGGCAGGCGTAGCGTCGCTTCGGCGAACATGCCGGGCCGGAGGCGCAGATTCGGATTCGCCAGCTCAATCCGGGCTGCCAGAGTCCGCGTCTGCGGGTCGATCTGGAATGCCATGAATGTGACGTTCCCCTTGAAGGTCTCGTTGGGCAGCGCGTCGACCACCAGGTCGGCCTCATCGCCTATTTTCACCAGGGGCACGTCCGCCTCATAAATCCGCGCTTGCATCCACAGTGTGCCAAGGTCCGCGATGACGTAGGGCGTGTCGCCGGTCTGGACATAGCCGCCTTCGTAGATGTTCTTGCGGATGACGATGCCGCTGATTGGCGTGGTGACGCGGAAATGGGTGGGAACCTTGCCGGTGCGGTCGTATTCCTGATCGAGCTGGTCGAGCTGTTCGCTGGTCGTGCCCCAGAGCACGAGCTTCTGCATGGACGCGTTGTAGAGGGCGGCGGCGTCCATGCGCGCGTCGGGCGAGGCGTCTTTGGTGATGTCGTTGGCGCGTTTTCGCGATTCCAGGTATTCTCGCTGGGCGGTGTAGACTTCAGGGCTGTAGAGCGAGTAGATGGGCTGGCCGATCTTGACCGCCTGGCCGGTGAATTTGACGAACAGCTCATCGGCGCGTCCTGTGACGCGGGCGCTAAGCTGGGCCACCTTGGT
>Ga0315284_10013521_pt1 | contig 11627 bp, 13 predicted proteins | sample YL17G09_16_MG_FD_203696 | JGI IMG/M metagenome (GOLD analysis project Ga0315284, IMG submission 203696) | Sediment microbial communities from Yellowstone Lake, YNP, Wyoming, USA - YL17G09_16 | ecosystem: Environmental > Aquatic > Freshwater > Lake > Sediment | place: USA: Wyoming | collected... | reverse complement strand
AAGGACGCCGCCGACAACGCCGTCGGCCGCGCCGTCGGCGCAAGCGCCCGTCGTCCTATCCGCCCGGGGCCTCACCAACGGATCACTTCGCGAAGTCCAACGCGAGGCTCCGGGTCGCGGTCAGTTCCCAGCGGCGGCCGCCTGCCGTGGCCCCTGCGGCCGGGACGTACAGGTTGGCGCGCTGGGCGACGGTGTCGATCACGAGCAGGGCCTCGCGGGTGTTCGCGATGTGGCCGGTGACCATGACGTAGTCGCCCGCCCGGGCCACGGTCTCGGCGCGGGCCGAGGGTTCGGCCCTGGCCATGGCGAGGGCGCCGGCTACACCGGCCAGGGCGAAGTTCGCACACAGCAAGGCAATGAGGATTATATCTTTGGCTTTCATGGGAAGTCCTTTACGTGTCGGGGATTCGTGCTCGCCTTCAGGGCAGTTTGCGTTTGAAGTCGTTGACCAGTTCGACGCCATCCACGGGCGCGAGCGTCTTGTCGGTCGGGTTGTACTGGTAGAAGATGACGCGGCGGTTGGCCGTGTCGGCGATGATGAACTGGGTCTGGCTTTCCTGGACCTGCGCGGCCAGGGCGATGTAGGTCGAGTAGACCCCGCCCTGCCCGTAGGCCTGGTGTCCAGGCCCCAGGCCGCTTGCGACGATGCCCACGAGGAGTATCGCCGTCACGGCGAGCACTGCAATTGCCAGCGTTTTAGCGTCCATCGTTTTCTCCTTTCCTTCTCGCGCGAGGCGAGTGGCTTGCCGACGATCAGGTCCGGCGAAACCGTTTGCAGGGGATGAAAAGGACGACGAAGCACATGACCGCTCCGGTGATGTTCGGAATCGCGTAATTGGGCCATTCTTCCCGGGGTCGCGGCGCGGTCCTGGAAGCGCCAATCGCCAGTCCGCTTGCCAGAAGAATCGCGGCAGCACCGATCGCGAGCCGTCGCAGAATCCGTCCGACCCAGCCGTGTCCGGTCATGGCCGCTCTCCCCTGCCCCTAAGCGCCGCCGGCTTCGCCGGCAAACGGTGAAGCCGCAAGCGGCGCGGCTTGCCGCTTAACCGTGCGCGGCGGCAGCCGCGACCTAAAGCCGCAAGCGGCGCCATGCCGCTCACAGGAACGCCGTCACCGGCCGGGCGACCTGGCGGAACGCCGCCGCCGGGACATATACCGTGCCCCACCTGCTGCTGCGCGGCCGGCAGGCCTCCGAGTACGTTGCCCGAAAGACTGCCACGATGCCGAAATAGTCGCCGCGAAACAGATGGACGACCTCGAACTTCCGGGCCTCCAGGGGCGTCCCCAGATGGTAACAGAAAACCACCAGTCCTGTAAACCCGGTGCCGAAGACTTCCTCCCACTGTCGGAGGCTCTCGAGGTCGTCGCGGGTGACCCAGTTTTCCCAGTACCGTCGCCCACGTCGCCCCTGGTAAGGGAACCGCCGCCCCTTGACGTCAACGAGGAGGTTCGGCCCCCCGCCACTATATACGACGAAATCGAAACTTTTGAGCCTCACGCCCGCAAAAAGGGCCTTCTTGGCCTCATCCACGGCGACGTACGGGATGCCGCCTGACCGGAGGTAATCTTCGAAGGCAGCCTCGTAGATGACCTTCCGGTTGGCCATGGTCGCAACTATGCCAGCCCCCCTGAGAGGCCCAGAGCCTTCCGCAGGTTGTCAACTTCGAGCGGCCCCGCCCGCAAAAGGTCGAAGGAATGCGTTGCAGGCGCACCTCCATCCGGCGGTTTCGCATCAATAATCTCAATGCCGGGCCATGGTTGCTTGCCGACAATGGCCTTGAACCGGGCACCGGATTGCACGGCGTTCTTGTGCTGCCTGTTAAAGCCGGCCTGACTCATATCAAATTGGGTCCTGAGGCGAAGGCTCTTGCGGAAGAAATTCACCACCTGAAGCACTTGGGCCCAGTCGCGCGTATTGGAGATGACGTAACAGTCCGCCGCGGCTTCCGTTTCGGGCGCGAGGCCGCGCTCCCCGAGGAGGATGCCGAGGACGACGTCGCCGCATCCGAATCCGCACGCGGGCATCGGTTTGCCGCCCAGGTCCGCAAGGAGGCGGTCGTATCGGCCGCCGCCGAAGACCGCCCGCAGTTCGCCCTTTCTGTCGTGGACCTCCCAGACCGGGCCGGTGTAGTAGGCGAGGCCGCGGACGATGCCGATGTCGAAGCGGCACCAGTCGGCAATGCCGTAATCGGCGAGGTGGCCGAAGAGCCGCTCGGTCGCCTCGACGGCGAGGCGGACCTCGGGGGTCTCGAGTTCGCGCCGGTCGATGTCGGAGAGGCTCCGCCAGGAGAGGATCCGCTCGATGCCTTCGCGCTGGCGGGTATCGAGTCCCGCCTGAACGAGCATTTCGGCGAGCGCCTCCGGAGGGACCTTGTCACGCTTGTCGAGGACCGCGAAGATGCTCTCGACGCGATCGTTGGGGATGTCGAGGTGCGCAAGGAGTGCCGAGGTAAGCCTGCGGTCGCTGATGAGGACCTCGGCGTCGGCGGGCGTGAGGCCGAGTTCCCGGAGCGAATCCACCGCTACGGAGATGCACTCGGCGTCGGCGATCTCGCCCTCCAGGCCCAGCAGGTCCACGTTCCACTGGAAGAACTCGCGCTGGCGGCCTTTCTGGGCCCGCTCGTACCGGAAGCAGCGCGAGACGTTGAACCACCGGATCGGCTCGGGAAGCGACGCCTGGCGTGCGGCGACCATGCGGGCCAGGGTGGGCGTGAACTCGGGCCGAAGCGCAAGGCGGCGGCCGCTCTTGTCTTCGAGCCAGTAAATCTGCTCGACGATCTCGTCGCCGCTCTTGCCGGTGTAGAGTTCGAGGGGCTCGAGTTCGGGCCCGTCAACCTCGACGAACCCTGCCCGCCGGCTGACCGTCCGCCAGCACCCGGTAAGCCAGCGGCGCATCGCCATGTCGTCGGGGTAGAAGTCGCGCGTGCCCCTGACCGACGGCTGTCTCATCGGGCGTCCCTATGGCGTGTCGATGTCGCTCTCGATGCGCTGGGTCGAACCGTCCCAGTGCTCGATGAGGAGTTCGACGTGGGTGGTCCCCGCGCGGCTGACCTGATCGCAGGTGGGGGTGTAGACGACTTCCCAGGGCCCGCCGGTCACCGCACCGGTGGCGAAGAAGCCGGCCGTCGAGTCTTCGGGGCCGGGGCGGCGCGGGACCTCGGTGCGCTCGCCCGTTTCCTTGGTGAGGATCATCTTCATCGCCTTGGGCGGCCCGCTGCGCGCCTCGAACTGAAGGCGGATCTCGCGGCGGTAGCACGTGATGTTCAGGACCTCTTCCGGGGTCTTGACGGCGTCCGGCGGGTCGTACTCCCGCGGATGCAAGTGCCATGTGTCCGTCGTCTTGTCGTAGATCCAGTCACGCCGGCCGCGCACCACGAACGCCGTTGCGTAGACGCGATACTCCTGGGAAACGTGTCCCGCGCGGAACCTGTGGGTCATTTCGTATCGGCCGAACGACTTGGGGAACTCGACGACGACGTCGCGGCCCTCGACGTTGAAGACCGCGTACGTGTCGGGCCCGCCGGAAATGTCCATCTGGAACGTGACGAGTTCGCCGTCGTAGGCGAACTGGCGGGAGATGGGGCTGAACTCGCCGTTGGGCGTGGCCGTGTCGGCCGCCAGGTACTTCAGGTTCACCGGCTTGTCGGAAGCGCCGCGGGTGCCGCTCTTGCATCCAGCGGCCAAGAAGGCCGCCAGGGCGGCCACCGCGAGGGCGGCCAAGGCCCCTGCTGCAGCAGTGGGCGTGCGGTTTTTCATGGCGTGACAGTGCCTTACGAGAAGTCCATCAGCGCTTCGGTGGATGGTAGAGGGCGCCGGGAAACATGTCAAGGTTTTTGCCCGCCGTCAGGCTGCTCGGGAGGCGCTGCGGCCGGCGGCGGATTCCTGAAGTGGTTGACCAGGCCGATGGCCGGCCCGCTCAGGACGTATCCGCCGAACCCCAGCATCAGGCCCACCGGCAGGCCCACATAATAGATGACCAGGATCCCCAGGGCGATGATCAGGACGGTCCTGACGAGGTAACTGATCGGCTGACGGCCGCAAAAAACGTAGTTCAGCAGGTGAAGGTACCGGACGTTCGAGACCATCAGGACGCCCAGGAGCATGGCGATGAGCGGCATCACGCACAGGATGACCTTGCCCAGGCGGGGGTAGGCGTCGTTCTGCCAGCAGGTGGCGACGACGATGACCACGGAGACGAGCGCCCCGGCGGCGGCTGGAGACGGAAGGCCCCTGAAGGCCCGGTGGGCCTCCTCGTCGTGGATGTTCTCGACGTTGAAGCGGGCCAGCCGGATGAGCGCGCATGCCAGGTACACGGCCGCGCACACCCACGTCACCCCCAGGACGCCCTGGACCGGCGCCGGGAAAGCCTGCTTGAGCGGCTCGACGACCACGCGGTTCATCAGGAAGGCCGGGGCGACGCCGAACGTGATGCCGTCGGCGAGGCTGTCCAACTGGCCGCCGAAACTGCTGGTGGCCCGGGCGAACCGGGCCAGCCGTCCGTCCAGCGCGTCGAAGGCCATACCCACCAGCACGCACACCCCCGCCAGGATGATGTCGTGCGGCGCGAGCGCGTCTCCTGTCCTCTCGATCGAGGTCACCAGCGCCCGCCAAGTGTACGTGATGGCGGCAAAGCCCGCCAGGGCGTTGCCGAGCGTGCACAGCGACGGCAGGATGGCGATGCGGTTGATCTTCATGGCCGGAAGGCCCCGAGGATGGTCTCGCCGGCCTTGACGCGCTGGCCGACCTCGACGGCGACCTGGAACCCGCAGCCCGTCGGGACGTAGACCTCGGCCCGCGAGCCGAACTTGACCATGCCGATCCGCTGGCCTCGCTCGAGGCGGTCGCCGACGGAGGCGTCGCAGACGATGCGGCGAGCCACAACGCCGGCCACCTGGCGAACGAGGATCCGCCTGCCGTTGCCGTCAATCTTGTTGATGGCAATGGCGTTGCTCTCGTTCTCGGCCGAAGCCTGCGGGCTTTCGGCGTGGAGGAACCGGCCCGGCCGGTGCGCCACCGCCACGACCTTGCCGGCGCAGGGCGACCGGTTGACGTGCACGTCGAGCGGCGACATGAAGATGGAGATTCTACAGGCGGGGCCGTCGAGGAAATCCACTTTCTCGGCCTCGCCGATCTCCACGATCTTGCCGTCGGCCGGCGCCACGAGAACGCCCGGGTCCTGGGGCACCTGCCGCTCCGGGTCGCGGAAGAAATACAGCACGAACAGGAGGGCCGCGACGAACAGCGGCAGGACGTACCAGAAATAAATGGCCGACAGGACGATCGCAGCGGCGGCCACTCCGCCGAACACCACGATCTCACGGGCACCGTATTTCGTCAGGGGGAACCGCACGGGCTGCGCCTCCGTCTCGGTCTCAAAATAGTGTCCGCACGGCACGCGCGTCAACTCGAGATCCCGGGCGTCGATCGGAAAGTCGCGGCACGTGAGCGTCCGCTTCTCGTAATGAGTGCAGCGGTCGGTCGGTTTCTCGTCGTCCAGATACGGGCAGTGAAAGGTCAGGTCGCAGCAGGCGCCGCACGCGCGGCACGTGCCGCGCCGCAGGCCCCTGGCGCGCTTCACATAGCCTTTTCTCAGGCGCGACAGATACTGCCGCCGCGCCTGGCCCGCGAGGCGCACGAACCACCGGCCGGCGCGCCCGCCGAAGCCTGCCGGCTCGTCGGCGTACGGCCGATTCGGGTCGGCGACGTCGTCCAAGTTGTCCTCAGTCTGCTGCACGGTTCCTACTCGAGATTGGCGTGGCGTGAATCGAGTTCCTGGGGTGTCAGGCCGAGCCGCCGGCCGACCTCCGCCGTGACGGCGTCCAGAAAGATCAGGAGGGCCTGCTCGAAGAGCGACCCGCCGTACTGGGACGATTTCCCCTGCCACTCCTGGCCGCGCCTCGACGGCCCGGGGATGACGATGGTCTCATCGGCCAGCCGGGCCATGGGCGAATCGGGCGTGGCCGTGACGGCGACGATCCTGGCCCCCGCCTCGTGGGCGACCTTGGAAACGACGACGGTCACGTGGGTCTCGCCGCTGGCCGAGCAGGCCAGGAGCAGGTCGCCGCGCCGAACAGCCGGGGTGGTCGTCTCGCCGACCACGTAGGTCACGAGGCCGAGGTGGACGAGCCGCATGGCAAACGCCCGGGCCATGAGGCCCGACCGGCCGCCGCCGGCGACGTAGATGCGGTCGGCGTCGAGGACGGCGCTGGCCAGCCGCTCGGCGCTCTCGGGCGAGACCTCGCCGAGGACCTCCTGCATCTCGTGCAGGATTTCGTTGATACGTTGACGGATTGGCACGTTCGACATCGCCCGCCCCAGGGCAGGCCCTCCATGGCTCGCACCTTAAGTTGCCGCAGTATACCCCGGAGGACCGGCCGAGACAATGGATTTGCCCCGGCCGGCGCGGCCAATCGCCTTGACACCGAAAAGGGGCCGCATTAAGGTGGGCGGACCCGGCAGGAGGCGGCGCCGCAGACGGGATCAGGAGAACAGGCGATCAGGTGACCACAGGTGAGCAGGCACTTTGCGCCAGCACACAAACCGGCCGGGCAATGGGATTTGCCTTTTCTCCTGTTCTCCTGCTCACCTGCTCACCTGCTCTGGCGGCGGCCTCGCCGCCGCCGATGCCTCGCGGGGATATCCATGAGACGCATCCTGGTCAGCCCATTGTCCTGGGGTCTGGGTCATGCGACGCGCGATCTTCCGATCATCCGGTATTTCCTGGAGCGTGGGCACGAGGTGACGATCGCGGCGTCGGGTCGGGCCCGGACGCTGCTGGAGCAGGAAGTGCCCGGGTGCGAGTTCCTCGACCTGGAGGACTACCCCCTGCCCTATACCTCGTCGCGCCGCTTCGTAACGAAGTTCCTGGCGATGGCGCCGACGATGCTGAGCGCGATTGCGCGGGAGGGGGCGAACGTGAGGCGCCTGCTTCGGCGCCGCCGCTTCGACCTGATCCTCAGCGACAACCGGTTCAACGTCCGATCGCCGGACATTCCGAGTTTTGTGATCTCACACCAGGTCCGTTTCGTCGTGCCCGAGCGGTTCCGGCGCTTCGAGTTCGTGACCGAATCGTTCAACGCCCGGATGCTCGGCCGGTTCCGGCGGGTCATCGTGCCGGATTACGCCCACCCCGAGCAGAACCTCTCGGGCCGCCTCGCGCACGACCTCGAGCGCCTTCCGCCCCGAAAGATCTATTACGCGGGGATCCTGGCAAGCGTGGCCCGCATGAAGGTCGAGAGGGACGTGGACCTCTTCATCTCGATCTCCGGCCCGGAACCGCAGCGGACCGAACTCGAGCGCATCATCCTGGGGCGCGTCACCGACCTGAAAGGCCGCCGCATCGTCATCACCCTGGGCAAGCCCGAGGTCCGCCAGACCCGCCGCATCGGCAAGGACATCACCGTCTGCGGGTTCCTCGACCGCAAGGGCCAGCAGGAAATGCTGAACCGGGCGCGGCTCGTCATCTGCCGCAGCGGCTACACGACGATCATGGAACTGGCGGAACTCGGGACCAAGGCCATGGTCATCCCCACGCCCGGCCAGACCGAGCAGGAATACCTGGCGGCCTACTACCGCGAGCGCGGCTTCTTTCACGCCGTCAGCCAGTACGACCTCGACCTGGTGCGCGACGTCGAGATCGCCGAACGCATGACGGGCATCCCGCTGCGCGGCGACACGCGGGCCGACGTCGAACAACTGTACAGGGACCTCTTCGCGCCCGTCCTAGACGGATGAGTCGCGTGGGGCCTGAGGAGCCGCCATGAAACGCATCCTGGTGAGCCCGCTGTCGTGGGGCCTGGGCCACGCGACGCGGACCATCCCGATCATCCACTATCTGCGGGAGCGCGGCCATCACGTGACGGTGGCGGCGTGCCGGCGGCCCCTGACGCTCCTGAAACGGGCGTGCCCGGAGTGCGACTTCGTCGAGATGCTCGACTACCCGCTCGTCTACAGCACGTCGCGGCAATACTGGATCCGGTTCTTCGGCCTGGCGCCGATGCTGATGGGATGGGTCGAGCGGGAACGCGTCCGCGTCGAGCGGCTGCTCCGGAAGCGCCGCTTCGACATGATCTTCAGCGACAACCGGTTCAACGTCCGGTCGCCGTACATCCCGAGTTTCGTGATGATCCACCAGTTGTGCCTGATGCCGCCGGTCGAACTCTACCGCTCCAAACACGGCGGCAAACTCGAGCCCCTCCAGCCGCTCATGGAACTCTACAACGCCGCCATGCTCCGGCCCTTCGACCGCATCATCGTCCCGGACTACGCCGACCCCAAGCGGAACCTCACCGGCCGCATGTCCCACGGCCTGAAGTATTACAATCCGCGCTCGCTCTATTACGCGGGCATCCTGGCGAACATCCGGCGGATGGACGTGCCCGAAGACGTGGACATCTTCATCTCGATCAGCGGCCCCGAGCCGCAGCGCACGGCACTCGAGCGGGTCGTCCTCTCGCAGGTCGAGCGGCTCCCCGACCGGCGCATCGAGATCACCCTGGGCAAGCCCGAGGCGAGGGACGTGCGGCACATCGGCCGGCGGATCACCGTCCACGGGTTCCTGGACCGCGAGGCCCAGCAGGAGATGCTCAACCGGGCCCGCCTGGTCGTCTGCCGCAGCGGCTATACGACCATCATGGAACTCGCGGAACTCGGCAAGAAGGCCCTCATTACGCCGACGCCCGGCCAGCCCGAGCAGGAGTACCTGGCGATGTTCCTCCAGGACCGCGGCTACTTCCACGCCGTGACCCAGTACAACCTGGACCTCGTGCGCGACGTCGAACTGGCCCGAAAGACGACCGGCATTCCGTTCCGCGCGAACACCCGGGCCGACGTTGAGCGCCTCTACGAGGACCTCTTCGCCCCGGTTCTGGATTGTTAGCAGCGCTTGATGTGGCCGGCGACACGTTTCGCCGGCGGGTTTGCCCGCCGCGCCTCGGCGCGGCCCGCGAGCGGGCCGGCGAAACGCTGTGCTCTCCGCGGTGAAAGGTTGTTTTCGCAGAAGGAGACGCCGTGAAACGCGTCCTTGTCAGCCCGCTCTCCTGGGGCCTGGGTCACGCGACGCGCGACTTGCCGATTATCCGGTACTTCCTCGAGCGCGGCCACCACGTGACGATCGCGGCCGAGGGGCGGGCGCTGACGCTCCTGGAGCACGAAGTCCCGCAGTGCGACTTCATCGAGTTCAAGGACTACCCGTCGCCGTTCACGACGTCGCGGCACTTCATTCTGAAGTTCCTGGCGATGATGCCGATGTTCCAGACGGCCGTCAACGGCGAGCGGCGAAAGATGGAGCGCCTCCTGCGGAAGCGGAAGTTCGACCTCATCCTTTCAGACCATCGCTACAGCGTCCGCTGGCCGGGCATTCCGAGTTTCATCATCTCAAGCATGCTCTCCGTGATCGCGCCGATCTGGATGTACGCCGAAGGCATCGGCCCGAAACTCTACCCCATCGACTTCCTGCTGGAGATGTACAACGTGCGGACCATGAGCCGGTTCGACCGCATCATCGTGCCCGACGAGGCCGACGACCGCGTCCACCTCGGCTGCCGCATGACCCATTGGCTCGACCGCTTCGACATGAAGCGCGTCTACTACGCGGGCATCATCGCCAACATCAAGCGGCTGCACCTCGAGGAGGACGTGGACGTCTTCATCACGATCAGCGGGCCCGAGCCGCAGCGCACGGAACTCGAAAAGGTCATCCTCGCCCAGGTCGAGCGCCTGCCGGGCGAGCGGATCGTCGTCACATGCGGCAAGCCCGAGACCCGCAGGGTCCGCCGCATCGGCGACCGCATCACCGTCTACGACTGGCTGAGCCGCCGCGAGCAGGTCGAGATGCTCAACCGGGCCCGCCTCGTCGTCTGCCGCAGCGGCTACACGACGATCATGGAACTGGCGGAACTCGGCAAGAAGGCCCTCTTCATCCCCACGCCCTACCAGACGGAACAGGAATACCTGGCCTGGATGTACGGCCGGCGCGGCTGGTTCCACTCGGTCAGCCAGTACGACCTGGACCTGGTGCGCGACGTCGAGAAGGCCAAAGAAATGCCCGGCCTGCCGTTCCGATCCGACACCGCCCTGGCGGTCGAGCGGCTCTACCGCGACCTCTTCGCCCCGATCCTCGACGGGTAACTGCACAACAACATCTCACCGCATTCCCGCTTGCGGCTTAGCCCTCACACGCCGAAGATCCGTTTCGGATTGTCGTAGAGGAGTAACCGGGCCGTATCGACCGCCGCGTCCTCCGTCATGGCGCCCGGCTCGACGAAATCTTCGGCCAGGACCCTTGCCAGCACCCGCCGGTACATGTTGAACTTCGGCAGGCCGAACTCCACCTTGTACATGTCGCTGTAATAGCCGATGAGTTTGACCTTCGGTACGGCCTGGAGCCGCGCCCGCAGTTCCGCCTCGATGTGGACCGGCACGTTCGAGTACCACCAGTGGCCCGAGGGCTTGACGTTCGGCATGATCCAGGCGAACGTCGCCAGTTCGTGCGCCCAGGCCGTCGAGAGGACCGAGACCGTGAAATCGACCTCCGGGTATCGCCGGAAGAGGTCGGCGTACTGAAGCAGGCTCCCCTCGGACGAGAGGAGGTCCCGGCCGCCCTCCACGCCCGCGGGATACACGTTTCGGTACACGCCGATCATAAGTTGGAAGGGCTTGTTCGCCTCGCGGCAGCCGGCGGCGACGGCGTCGAAGGCGAACCGCTCGAGCGCCTCCGCCTGGCCGGCCTCGAGGTCCTTCCCGGCAACGGCCGCGCCCAGGGCTTTGCCGGCGGCGGCCTCGTCCGGCTTCTCAGGCGCGAAGCGCGGCGGAAGGCTGACCGCCGCCGACGCCGCGCCGTGCCCCGCGAAATACTCAAACAGCGCCGCGACCGCCTGCCGCAGGTCTGCCGCCGAGCCGACCTCCACGCCGGTCTTTTCGGCCAGCCGGTCGCGGACCGACGCATCGCCCAGGCGGAACACCAGGTCGTCGGTCCTGAGGCATGGGACGAACACCGGGTCAATGCCGCCGAGGTCCTCGTCGAACGCGTTCGTGAGGAAGACCTTCTCGATGTTCGACCGGCGGAGGACCTCGCGGTACCGCTTCGGTTGCCGCCCTGCCCTGGCGACGTCGTCGGCCAGACTGCTCCAGTTCTCGGGCGTCAGCCGGTCGGCCTCGAACCCAAAGAGCGTCCGGGCCGCCTCCATCAGCCAACCGTACTGGACCGTGTTGTCGATGGTTGCGAGGCGCCGGACCATCTCGGCCGAGCGCTCCTCCTGGCTCCGCCCGGGCCCGACCGCCTCGGCGGGCATGCCGGCCGAGTGCGCCAGTTCCGTGTAATAGTGGTAACCCAGCAGGTCTCCGAGCGTCCGGGCGTGGGGCGAGGCGGCCTGGACGTGGCTGTGGCAATCGATGGCCGGGAGGCCGAGGATTTCGCTTTCGAGGCGCTGGCGGAGGCCGTTCACCGCAATTCCTCCCTTCGCTGTTCGTATAATAAAGTGGCGTGCGGCGCCATTATAGGCTAGTGCTCCGTCGCACGTGAATTGATGCATGTCGTGGGGTCTCTTTGCCGATGGGGTAACCATACCCGAGGCAAGGAGGCCTGCCATGAAAAAGAAGTATATCGTGACGCTGACGGAAGAGGAACG
>Ga0315284_10013520_pt1 | contig 11627 bp, 20 predicted proteins | sample YL17G09_16_MG_FD_203696 | JGI IMG/M metagenome (GOLD analysis project Ga0315284, IMG submission 203696) | Sediment microbial communities from Yellowstone Lake, YNP, Wyoming, USA - YL17G09_16 | ecosystem: Environmental > Aquatic > Freshwater > Lake > Sediment | place: USA: Wyoming | collected... | reverse complement strand
CGCCGCGCAGGGTTGCTGAGGACAGTATGTCCCCAATAATTGTCACCTACTTAAACCCCAACATGAGGCCGGACATCGTCGAGGGCGTCTCCTGGAAGCAACTCGACGAGAACTCGCCGCGCCTCGGGACGATCAACCTTAAGTCTCTCGGCGACGGCCACCACATCATCGTTAATAAGTCCGCCGTGGCGAAGGCCGAGGAGTTCACGGTGGAGGCCTGGCAGAAGCTGAAGGACGAGGACGAGGCGGCCGCCGCCGCCCAGGCGAAGGCGCGGTCCGACGCGGAGACCAAGAAGAAGTCAGACGCCGCGACGCTGGCCCTACTCGAGTCCAAGACGCTTCGGGGCCGAATCAAACGGCTGTTCGGGAGGAAGGCATGAAATTCCACATTGAGCGAGATTGGACAACGGGGGATATTAATGTTTTCTTATTTTACCGGCGCGGGGACAGATTATTTGTCGCCAAACCGGCCGAGGTCGTTATCGAGGAAGTGAGCGACTATCGCCCCGGCGACATGACCCGTGACAAGGTGCCGCCATTTATGAGGCTTAGCAGTGATATCGCCGACGACTTCATGGCCGAGTTTGCCAAGGCCCTAAGTGATTTCGGATATCACAAACCGAAGGATGAGGCCCCGGCTATCACCGCTGAGTTATTGAAGGCGAAGGATGCCCACCTCGCCGATATGCGAACTCTCGTATTCAAAAGTTAGCCAATGACCGCCTCCCAGTCCGCTCTGCTCAAGCACCGCAAGGCCCTCGGCATGACGCAGGTTCATCTTGCGCAACGGGCCCACATCGCTCAGGCCGATATCGTTTCATTCGAGAAGGGGGGGCGGCTCCCTACCATCGGCCAAGCGAAACGGATCGCCCTGGCCCTCGGCCTCAAAGTCGAGGCATTATTCACCGATGGATTCCGGGAGCAGAGCAAGCACACGGGACGGCCAATCAAGAGTTATGTGCCGTATATGCCGCCTGCGCCGGTTCCGCATCCGAGTAGTGGGCTGCGTCCGGCCGATTCGCGCCGCCTTGTCTGCCCTCGTTGCGGGGCGTCGTCATACAGTCTATGCGACCTCCCCGGCCTGGCCTTTCAATGTATCCTGTGCGGCCGTTCGTTCGGGATGGATGGGAAGATGGCGGAGCCGAAGACACCGAGGGCCGTGAAGATGTCAGCGGAAACGAAGGCGAAGATGTCCATCGGGCAGAGGGCGCGGCGTGCCGGGGAAAGGGAGATGCGCGATGAGTGACCCCGCTGTGAAGAAAAGGCTCAATAACGCCAAGCGGAAGATCACCGCGACGCTCACCCTGGCCGGGTTCGATGTCTATGCCTTCGAGGCTGGGCCGTTCCACCTCTGCGCCGACAGCCGGGATGGCGGAAAGCGTATCAGGATATGCTTCGGTTCGACGAATGCCGACGAGGCCAAGGCCATGAGCCGCGCTGTCATGCCATCGAACTGTCACCGCGAGGCTTGGCAGGTCTCCGATGACGGGAAGCGGTTCGTCATCGGGCGGATCGCGGAAATGAAGAAGAAGTCTTAAACGAATGTCAATACCCTAATTCCCCCTCGTAACCCGTAGATATAGGCACCATTTGAGGCCCCCATCAGGCGGGGCCTTTTTTTTCGACGCCGCCACAAAAAAACCGGGTGTATGTCTATGCCAGCATGCCAAAGGACTATTTCCCCGAGGGCTTCGCGTGTGCCGATAAGTGTGGCCTCGCGTCATTCGACCCGAAGATGCGGGCGATTCTCAATGAGGCCCGCAGTCTTTTCGGCCGCCCCATCATCATCAACTCGGCGTGTAGGTGCGAAACTCACAACACGAAAGTCGGCGGTGCCAGGAAGTCCGCCCACCTCGTAGGCCCGGACGGTCTCTGTCACGCCGCCGATATAAAATGCCTCTCAGATATCACCCGCGCCGAACTCCATGAGATTTTCTCTCACCTGGGGATTCGACGCTTCGAGGTGTCGGATGCCCACATTCACGTTGATAACGCGGTCTGGTTGCCGACGCCGCTTTTGAAGGCGGTCACTTTCGCCATCGTGCCGGAGGGATAACATGAAACTCTTCAACTTCGAAGTCCGCACCGGCCCCGGCTGGCTCCTGACTTTCGGGGCAACGGTCGTCTACGCTTTCAAAATGAACCCTCCGTTTGCCGAGGCCTGGATTGCCTTCGCGGCTTTCTTCACGCTGTTGACGGGCCGCCGACTCTGGAAGGAACTCAAGCTCCCGAACGGGACGACGCTGACATCGCCGGAAGAAAACGGGAAGTGAAAAAGCCCCTGGCCCTAATCCTCATCGCCTTCGCTCTCGGCGCGGCCTTGGGCGCGGGCGTAGTCCTGAAATCCTGTGGCCCGGACAAGGGCTACTGGATCGAGCGGGCGAAGTACGACAAGGACGTTGCGGCCCAGGAAGCGAAGACAACCGAAGCGCTCGCCATGATCCGCGAGGCGGGCCAGATCATCATCGACAAGGACAACGACCTGGCGGCCAGGGAAGCGAAGATCGACGGACTCGAAGCACAGGCCGCCGACTACTTCACCGAGCTTGACGCGCTGGCCAAAGAAACAGCGGTGCTCAAAGTGAATGCTCAAGCGGTCATCGCGGCGAACCCCGCCGTCCGAGCTCTGGTCGAGAATTACGAACTCCGTATTGCCGCCTCTGACCGCCGGGTCTTTACGCTCACCGCCATCATCGACGAGGAGCGCATGGCGAAGGGCGACTGGATCGCTAAGTACGGCGCGGCCATCGTCCAGCGCGACGAGTGGCATCGGCTTTACGACGACGAGCACGCGCTCCGGCTCACGTCGGACGCGCTCCGCCTGGACTTAGAAAAGAAACTCTACGGCGGGAAGTTCTGGCGCACGGTAGCCATTATCGAGCCCCTTGTTTTCGGGGCCATCACCATCTTCGGGAAATAGGAGTCACATGCTCGCCCATAAGAGGGCCAAGTGAACCGGACCGAGAGCCTGGGCCTAGTCGTCGTCGGCTGTATCCTCTGCCTCGTCCTGGCCGCCGGCGGGGTCATGCTCAAGTTCTACGATGCTCAGGCAGACGCGAAGGAAGGCGCGGCGATATTCGATGGCATCGAAACTTCGGGCAACGGAGCCTCCGTCCTCATCAAAGAAGGCACCATCTGGAACGGCTGTCCCAAGTTCTTCTCCGAGCCCTTCGAGACGGTCGTTTTCATCTTCCGCAACGGCCATTGGATATCCTTCACGACACAACATGATGTCATCATCGACTGCCCCGTCTCTTTCATGGTCACGACTATCCAGAAAAGCGGGCGAACCACCTTGGATGTGTTCTTCTGCGTCCATAACCACTTCGCGCCCGTCGGGTTCACCCCTGGCGATAAGGGCGCTTATCACTATCTCCGGGGCAAGGGATTCCGGGGCGTGTTCGGCATCTACTACACGGCCACGGGAAGGTTTAGGGAGATGGAGGAAAGGTGATGCTCATCGAAGTTGGTCAGGCGGTGGCAGAAGCGGCAAAGCAGGGTTCCTACATCCAGGTCGCCATTCCCACGGCGCTCGTCTCAAGCACCCTGGCCCTGCTCGGGCGGGAGGGCATAGCGGCCCTCGTAAATCGCAGGCGCGGGAAGAAGAACGGGAACGGGGGGCCGAAGCCGGGGACTGGGGATGAATGTCTCAAGCACCGGGACAAGCTCACGGAGCATGAGACGAAGTTCGATGCCCTCGATGTGACGCTCAGGCGATACGAGGACTACTTCAAGACCATCCTGAGCAGGTTGCCGAAGTGAAAAAGGTCGGGTTTGAGGCGCTGGTTCAGGAAGTGAAGATCAAATCCCTGCGTACCGGCGACAAGAGCATGAGGATTACGCTTGAAGTCGATAGCCCTTCGGACAGACTCATCAACGGGATAAATGGTCTACACAAGGCGGACAAACTCATCGGCGTGGCCTTCGCGGAGACGGAACGATGACCGACAGTAAAAAGCGGATGCCAGCGGGTAGACCGTTCAAGAAGGGAGACCCGCGCATCAATAGGCACGGTCCGGTTTCCAAAGATCGACAGGCGTTCACCGTGGAATTCAACAACGCCATCGGCACGCGAGCAGACATCCCGAAGCTCGTCGATAAACTCTGCGCACTCGCCGAGCACGGTATCGAATGGGCCATGAAGGAAGTTTTTGAACGAACGCTCGGCAAGGTCAGCCAGCCCGTGAGCGGCGGCCTAACGGTTGACGGCCATCTCACCATCGAGGTCATCAAGACGTGAAGATCCAAGTCGGCGAACACTTCTTTCCGCTCCTCGATGACGACCATCGCTATCTCGTCCTCTGCGGGGGCAGAGGTTCGGGGAAATCAGAGTTCGCCGCCCGCAAGATATTCCTTCGGTGCATGAAGGAGGGACGGCATCGCTTCCTCATCATGCGCAAGATCAGAAAGACGCTGGAGCAGACCGTCATTCTCGTCATGCGGCGCGTGCTGGCCGAGAACGGCATCGCCCACGAATACAACAAGAGCGACAGGACGATCCATTTCGCCGGGCCGGCCGGGATGAACGAGCTCGTATTCGACGGATTGGACGACCCCGAGAAGATCAAATCCATCGCGGGCATCACGTCCATGTGGATCGAGGAGGCGACGGAGTTCTCCCGAGGGGACTTCCTCAAGGTTGACCTGTGTCTACGTGAGCCCGGGCCGGGCTATCACCAGATCATGATGACCTTCAACCCCCAAGAAGCCCAAGCCCGCTGGCTCAAAGAGATGTTCTTCGGCCCGACGCCGAATGCCCAGGCCCGCGTCCATAACTCGACCGTTGACGACAACCCCATGAAGAAGCTCGATCCGGCGACATGGGCGGCCTACACCGGGACGCTCGACGCGCTCAAGGATCAGGATGAGGCGCTGTGGAAGATATCGCGCCTGGGCCTATGGGCCGCCAGGACGGGGCAAATCTACGCTTGGGACGTTACCCCACTTCCCGAACTCTCCTTCGATGAAGTGTGGTATGGCGGCGACTTCGGCTATTCCGTGAACGAGGCCGCCGTTGTCCGTATTTACCGCAAGGCCGACGAGTTCTGGCTTGAGGAAATTGTCTACCAGAAGGGCCTTACGAACCCGATGCTCGCCTCCGAGATCGCTCATGCCGGGTGTGACCGCAATGCCACGTTCTATTTCGACTCCGCCGAGCCCAAGAGTATCGAGGAGCTTCGCCACGCCGGGCTCAATGTCCGCCCGTGCGAGAAGGGGCCGGATAGCATCCGCGCCGGGATCGACTTCCTCAAGTCGAAGAAGATCCACATCGTCGAGGGGTCGCAGAATCTTTACAACGAAGCATCCGAATACTGTTGGCGCAAGGACAAGAGCGACCGCCCCCTACCTGAGCCGGTGAAGGATCGAGATCACCTGATGGACGCGGCGAGGTACGGAATTTTTACGCATTGCGCACGCGGCGATGTCCGGGTCTGGAGCTTCTAACATGAAGATACTCGGCTTGAATATCACGCGGGCTCCCCAGCGGAAGGAAAGCCCGACATGGCCCGCGATCCTGGCGTTTCTTGCGGGACAGGCGACGGTCTATACCCCCAAGGATTACGCGAAGCTCGCGGAGGCCGGGTATCAGAACTGCGCTCCGGCGTTCGCGGCTATCTCGCTTATCGCCCGCTCGGCGGCCGGCGTCCGGTGGTTCTCATCGCGGAAGCGGTCGGACGGGACCCTGGTCGAGCTCGATAAGAGCCGCTTCACCAACCTGCTCGCTCACCCGAACGAGTACGACGACGGATACCGATTCGTCGAGTCCATCGTCTCCTACAAACTCATGGCCGGAAACTCCTATATCCACAAGGTCCACGGCTTACCGAGTGAGCCGCCACGCTTCCTCTACACGCTCCGGCCGGACAGGATGACGGTCAAGGCGGGCGACAGTAAGGGGCTCGTCCGGGCCTACGCCTACGAGGCGAACGGCATCAAGGTGCCGCTCGATTCCAAGGACACGCTCCACCTCAGGGACTTCCATCCGCTCCATGACTTCTACGGCCTCAGCCGGCTGGAGGTCGCCGCCACGTCCATCGACCTCTCGAACTGGTCTCAGGAATGGAATCTAAACAGCCTTCAAAACGATATGCGTATTCCCGGTGTGCTTCAGCTCAATGGCGTGAACGATGAGCAGTCGAAGAAGATTCGGGCGCAGATAAAGAACGAGCATTCCGGCGCGATGAACGTCGATAAGGCGCTCGTCCTGGAGAACCTTACCGATTCCAAGTGGACGCCGATGGCCATGACCCCCAAGGACGCGGACTGGGGCGAGGCGGAGAAGCGGAACCTCCGCCGCATCTGCGCCATCTTCAACGTCTGGTCGGGGCTCCTGGGGGATACGGAATCGACGACCTATTCGAACTATCAGGAAGGACGGAAGGCGCTCTACCAGGAAGCTGTCCTGCCGGAGCTCGACGGGCTCAAGAATGCACTCAATTCCTGGCTCGGCCCCTTCTTCGGGGATGAAGTCCTCGACTATGACCGGGACAAGATAGAGGCGCTTCAGGAGGATCGGGGCATTAAATATGCCTATCTGAACGGGGCGAAATTCTTGACGGTGAACGAGAAGCGAGCCGAATGCGGATTCGAGGAGATTGGCCCCGAAGGCGATGTCGTTCTCGTCGGCATCGGGGATATCCCCCTGAGTGATGCCGTGGCTACGATAGGCCCTGGCGACGCCGTGGCCAAGTCTTTCCGTCCACTCAAGACGAAATCGCTCGGCGGGTTCTGGCGCGGGGAGACGGAGCGCAAGGCCCTGTGGCAGAACTTCGAACGGCGTGTCGCGGCGAAAGAGCGAGTCCTCGTCCGGGAGATGCAGTCCTACCTCAAGGCCCAAGCCGAGGGCGTCGTTGCGAAGGCGGGCCAGGGCATCGCCCTTGTCGATTCGCTCCTTAACCGGGACGAAGCCGAGAAGTCCTACGTGACCAGGTTCAAGCCCCGCTACGCGAAGCTGTTCGTGACGGCCCTCGTGGCTGGCCGGCGCATGACTGAGGGCAAGCTCTATGACTTCGTTGACGATGACAAGGCGGACGAGCCGGGCATCAGCGACGCACTCCGCAAGAAGCTCGAAAAGCTCATCGAGGAAACGGCGAAGGTCATTACCGATGAGACGTTGAGCGAGATTCAGGCCGTCCTGCGCGAAGCGACGGGAACGAACCTGACCGTCCAGGAAATCGCCAACGCGCTCAAGGACAAACTCGTTGACCAGATGTCCCCCGTGCGGGCGCGGCGCATAGCGCGGACGGAGACGGGAATGCTCGAGAACTTCGGCAACCTCGAAGGGTTCAAGGAAAACGAATATGTGAATCGCAAGATGTGGCTTTGCTCATTCGTCGAGGCGAGCCGGGATGCTCATATCGAAGCGGACGGCCAGGAGGTCGGGATTGACGATGCGTTCAAGGTCGGCCCGGACCTCATGGACTATCCGCTGGACCGGAGTCACGGGGCGCAGGCAGGAAATATCATCAACTGCCTCTGCGCCATTGCCCCGGTCGTGGAATAGGAGACCAACATGGCCAAGAAACTAGAGACCAAAGAATTCCCCTTCATCCTCACGAAGATGGACGAGGAGGCCGGGACGTTCACCGGCTACGCCTCGATCTGGGACATCATCGATAGCTACGGTGACTCCGTGGCGAAGGGCGCGTTCCGCAAAACGCTCCGCGATAACGAGTCCTTCCCGATGTTGTGGAGTCACAACACCGACACGCCCGTCGGCATCATCACCGGGAAAGAGGACAAGGCCGGACTCGCCGTCGAAGGCCAACTCAATCTCGACGTGGAGCGAGCGCGGGACATCCGCTCCCTGATGATGCAGAAGGCTATCCGGGGTCTCAGCATCGGTTACCAGACAATGAAGGAGGACGTGGACCGGGACCAGGGGACGCGCATCCTGAAAGAAATCAAACTCTGGGAAATCTCGCCTTGCGTCTTTCAAGCCTGCCCGGGTGCGGTCGTGGAGGGCGTGAAGAGCGAGGTCGTGAATGTCGCGGGCGAACCCGTGGAGCTATGCGAAGAATGTTCGGCACTTCTCAATAAGGAGCCGGAGCAATCCACTCTCGAAGTGAAGCCGCCTGACGATAAGGGTGAGCCGGATTTCTCTATCCACTTGCTCGACGGTTTAATTCTCAAGGTCAAGGAGTGAAAACATGACCGAACAAGAAATGCAGGCGAAGATCGAAACGATCAACGCCGCAAACAACAAGATCATCTCCGACTTCCAGGCCGAGAATGATCGCAAACTGAAGGGCCTGGTGACGGACGCCGCCTTCAAGGACCTCCAGGGCACGTTCGAAAGACGATTCAACGAGGTCAACGTGGAGCTCGCCAAGGTCAAGAGCCCCATCATCGCGGCCGCCGACGGCAAGGAACCGACGCTTCACGCAAAGGCCTTCGAGAAGTTCCTCCGCAAGGGCTCGGGCGCACTCGCGCCGGATGAGATCAAGGTCATGACGATCTCCGACGCGACGACCGGCGGCTACCTGGCCCCGGCTGAGTTCACGAACGAACTCATCAAGAACATCGTCGAGTATTCGCCGATCAGGTCCATCGCCCGCGTCGTCGGGACGACCGCCCGGTCGAAGTATTGGCCCAAGAAGACCACTTCGGCCTCCGCGTCCTGGGTAACGGAGATCGGCACCCGCGCGGAAACGACCAACCCCAAGATCGGGATCGAAGAGATTCCCACGCACGAGATGTACGCCCTGGCCAAAGTCTCAAAGCAGGACCTCGAAGACGCGCAGTTCAACATCCAAGGTTTCGTCAACGAAGAGTTCACCGAGCAGTTCGGCGTCCTCGAAGGGACGGCGTTCGTAGCCGGAGTCGGCACCACGCAGCCCGAGGGCATCCTGACCAATCCGAGCGTCACCGGGTTCACCGGCGTCACCACTTCGGCAAAGATCGTCGCGGATGACCTGAAGCAACTTTTCTTTTCGATCAAGGAACCCTATGCCAAGAACGCCACGTGGCTCTGGAAGCGGTCTTCCACCCTGGCCATCAGCCTGCTCAAGGACACGGTGAGCGGCAACTACCTGTGGCAGTATGGCTTGCAGCTGGGTGCACCCGGGAACGTTCTCGGCCGTCCGTACATCGAATGTCCGGACATGCCCGCTGAGGCGGCCAGCGCCAAGGCCGTCGCCTTCGGCGATTTCCGCCGAGGCTACATCATCATCGACCGGGTTGTGATCGAGGTCTTGGAAGACCCCTACTCTTCCAAGAGCACGGGTTGCATCGAGTTCAGCGCCCGGAAGCGGGTCGGCGGCCAGGTCGTCCTCGCTGAGGCCATCAAGATTTACACGCTGAAGGCGTGAAGGAGAGATACCATGAAAGACCTTTATCACGATCTGCTGGCCGCGTATTCAATCTATCCGGCCGCGCTGGGCGCGGCCGCGAAGACGGGAGACGCAATCGTTGACCTCCAGGGCTACGACGGAGCCCTGATCGTTTGCGGCTCGGGCGCGTTGACAGTCGATATGCCCTTCCAGCTCATGCACGGCGATGATGCCGCCCTTGGGGATGCCGCCGCCGTTCCTGACACCGACCTCCTGGGCCTGGAGCCGACGCTTCTCCAAGCCACCGACAACGAGATTAAAACGTTCGGCTACAAGGGCGGCAAGCGCTATCTGAGGGTCGATACCACCGCGGGAACCGGCATCGCATTCGCGGCGATCATCAAGGGCAAGCCGAGGCACGCGCCGGTCATCTGAAACTGAGGCAGGTAAGTTGATTATTCGGGGGGAGCCCCGCGACGGGCTCCCTCCATTATTCCATCGCCGGGAGGCGCGAGAATGTTCGATGGAAGACGGCAAAATTACATATTCGATAAGACGCCCATCAAACACTTGCGGCCGGAGGTAAGGATAATGCGAATCAAACTGAACGCGGATTATACGGTATGCCTGGACGGGGTTCATCCATCATCTTTTCCGGCCGGGAGCGAGATCGATATGCCGACCCACATCGCATCCGTCCTGCTCGAAGATGGCCGGGCGGCCTTGCCATCGGAAAAGAAGATGGAGAAGACGGCCCTTGAGAACAAGATGCTCAATGGTTCGCCTGAAAACAAGGCGGCAATCGATATCCCGGAGCCGGTCATCGACCGGCAGATCAAGGAACCCGTGCGCAGGAAGCGCACATAGGAGGCCAACATGGCTTTTTCAGACGCTGGAAACAATTCGATGCTCGATCATCTCGGGACGGAGATCACGCACGTCGGCCTGTTCACGGCAGGGACGGCGATGACGGGCACAACGGGCGTGGCTTCGACCGACGTTCTGACCAAGGCGACGCACGGCCTTGTGGACACGGACATCATCGTCTTCACCTCGCTCACGGGCGGGACGGGCCTGAAGACGCTCAAGCCCTACTATGTCCGCGACATGAGCGGGAGCACCTTCAAGCTCGCGGGCGTCTCGGGCGGGGCGGCTCTCGACTTCACGACCGACATCACCGACGCGACATTCAAGGAGATCACCGAGATCTCCGGCGGCACGCCCGCCTATGCGCGAAAGGCCATCGCTTGGGGCGCGGCTGCGCTCGGCCTCATGGACGACTCGACCAATGGGGCGGCGTTCGATGTCCCGGCCGGCGGCGTCGTGGATTTCGTCGGCTACCACTCGGCCGTCACGGCCGGGACGCTCTACGGCGTAGACGACCTGACTCAGGAGACGTTCACCGGCCAGGGAGTTTACACGCTCACCGATGCGAAACTCAATCTGAACGCATAACAGGAGGACATCGTGGGACAATTCGCATTTGTCGATGGCGAGGTCGAGGTCCTCGCCGTGCCAGGGTTTTCTCTCACGCTTACTCCGAGCCGCGTGGAGGTTCATGCAAAAGATATGGACATGGTTGCGCGGTTCAAAGTCGGCGTTGTGAGGGATGCGGGCTATGACAAGCCCGTCTACCTTCTCGTGGCCGGAACCTCTATCGGAGAGTTTTATTTCCAGGGAGTACCGATCACGGTTCCTGGGAAGGACTATGCCCTGGTCAACTCAGGCATCAACGAGGTTGACCTGGAGATGGACATGACCGAGATGGCGCCTATCAAGATTCCGTTCTCGGTTTCGGGGTTCGAGGACGCACCGGAGGCCTGAGAAGCGATGACCGAAACGCTCGGAGAGTTGGCCCGGATGGCAGGGCCGAGGACTACCCTAGCCCCGGCAGATTTCGACGCGATATGCGTCAGCCTGGGGCTGAGGTCCGTCCCGCAGTCACGTCACATGTTCGGCGGCGACTGCCCGATTTGTCACGGTCACCTGTGCTTTTTCGTCTGGCTCGATTCGAGGCCCATCCGGGTCGTCTGCTACAAATGCGGTTTGGATTTGAGCATTAACAGGAATAAGGCCCGGAAGAAAAACGGGCGTCCGGCAAAGACGGAGGGATAGATGCCGACTAACTGGCCCCCTGCCACAGCCCCGCCCTGGCCACCGCCGGAGATAGGGACAAGCCTGGAATGTTCCGACCTCAGAACCCTAGTCGGGATTCTTTTGGGGGCGGGGTTCACTCACGCCGCGCCGACGAGCGCGGAGCGGACGGCCTTCTTCAATGCGGCCCGATGCGACCACGGCCATCAGGTGACGGGCCGGATGCTCGTCTCGCCGTCAGGGGTTCGGCATCCGGTGGCC
>Ga0315284_10013519_pt1 | contig 11627 bp, 9 predicted proteins | sample YL17G09_16_MG_FD_203696 | JGI IMG/M metagenome (GOLD analysis project Ga0315284, IMG submission 203696) | Sediment microbial communities from Yellowstone Lake, YNP, Wyoming, USA - YL17G09_16 | ecosystem: Environmental > Aquatic > Freshwater > Lake > Sediment | place: USA: Wyoming | collected... | reverse complement strand
AGGTGGTTCTCCGGGTCGTAGCCGCCTTCGTCGTAGAGAAGCGCCTGCGGGAAGATGTGGTGACTCTGGATCGCGTAGGCCGAGTCCCTCTTGATGTCCAGGGGCAAGCCATTGAACCAGTCGACTCCGCCATTCGACTTCGTCATGACATACGCCATGCGGTACAGCGGGTGCTGGGGTCCGCGCCCCTCGAGATCTGCTGGCTTGACGTCGATGCGGCCACGCTGGTCGATGATCGCGTCGAGTAGTTCCCCCCATGGATGCGAGGTACGGACGATCACAGCGATGTCGTGGTCCAGACGCTGGTCCGTCTGGCTCGTGTAACGTGCCCAGGTCGACGCGGCGTACATCCAATGGATGAACTGGTTCAGGTCCCGCTCGCTCTCGAACTTGCCGCCATGCCCGGCGAGGTAGACGAGCGCGGGCACCAGGACGTTCGTCGTGTTGAGGTCGTCTGTTGAATCCACGAAGGCCCAGCGAGGCAGCACCGTGGTGAGATAGTCCAGCAGCTTGTGGAGCTGCCGCCAGCCGTTCTCCAGTTCGGCCCGCTCGGCACCGTGAATAGTCTCGAACAGCGCGCGCTTGCGGACGACGCCGGTTAGCGCCCGCACCATGAAGGTCAAGTCGAAGTTGAAGCGTTGCTTGCGCAACTCCTCGATTCGGCGCTTCATCTCGCGTCGGGCGTGAGGCCACGTGCCCGTGATGTGGGCGAGTGCGAGTTCGGCGTCGGAGAGCTTCGTCCCCTGGCTGTTGACCAGGTCGAAGACGTCGATCGCGTCCGTGATCGTGGCATTGGGCGGCACGGTCTGGACGGGGTAGTCCTGGACGAGGATGTTGCGCAGCGCGGTCAGCCGGTCGTTGTACCTCTGAGCGAGCGCGAATGCGTCACCGTCCTGATCTGCCTTGTCCTGTGCAACGCGGAAGACGTCGATCCTGGAGCCATCGAAACAACTCGTGACCGACACCCAGGTGGGATTTCCGTCCATGAGCTGACGCGTGTAATAGAGGAACTGGCCGGTGTCCAGGTCGAAGTGCAGGGCGCGCGGGTCTTCCTTGATGTCCTCCTCGCGGTAGTACGGCGGGATGAGATTCTGGGTGAACAGGTACAGCGTGGTCAGCCGCTGCTGTCCATCTAGGATCACGGACGTGGTCCCGATCCTGTCCCGAGGCACCGCGCTGTTCTTGATGTCGGGCGGGGTATCGGTCTTCCAGAACAGGACACTACCTGTGGGGTAGCCGCGGATCAGCGACATGAGGAGTTGCTTGGCCTGGTCGCGCGACCACACGAACTCCCGTTGGAACTCCGGGAGGACCAAGTCAAGCTTGCGGATCCCGTCCATGAGTTCGCTGATCTTCATGCTCACTCCGTCCGCGGCATCCGGCAACCCTACTGTAGCGGGCCACCGAACGCTCCTCGGCCACAAGTCGCAGCAGTCTGGCCCGCGCCTCGCGGTGCGGCACCTTGCCCCCGTTGAGCGCGTAGCGCACCGCCCGCTCCGAGAGACCCGACGCCTCCGCAAGGTGCCGCCACCCGCGCTCGTCACGGAGACGGCGCAGCGCCGGCAACGCCGCCCACCACTCTCCGCGCTCGTCCCTGTACTCGACGTACACCTCGCGCGCGTCGCTGACGAGTCCATCCTCGACCTCGTCGAGCCGGTTCGACTCCTTGCCGATGTGGCGCACTCCCACCCCGATGACATGCCGTCGCGGGAGAAACCCGACGGTACTCCTCAAGCACGGTCCTCCCCGAGGATCGCCGCTCTTGACCTCCGGGTGGAGCCGGTAGGCACGAATGACGTCGCCGTACGTCTTGAGCCGGACCGCTCCGGGCTCTCCGTCTCGCGCCGTCGTCGCTTGGTAGTCCCGCCCGTCGTAGCGGTTCCGCCACGGAAGCTTGAGGTACTCCGATGGATCTGCGCGGTAGGGGGCGACGAGCGCGAACCGGCTCCGGTCGGCGCCATCCGGGAGCGGGACCATCGGGTCGATGTGCCCGATGAGCATGAAGTTGAACGGTTTGATCTGTCCCGAGTAGTCGAGACCCTGGTTGAGCGTCGCGAACGGGCCGAGCGCCGCGGGCGAGCTGATGGCGACCTCACCGACCGCGGGATAGGCGAACCAGGTGGGATCGGGCGCGGCGACTCGGCCCTCGAGCTCGTCGATGAACCGGGTCCAGACCTCCTCGACCCATGCAGGCCAGCCGCGGTCCCAACCAGGTGGATCTGCGACCGGCCGGCGGTACAGACCGAGGCCATGCTCGGACGGTTTCCGGATACGGATCCCGTCGGTCGTTCGGTTGTAGAGAACGTAGCGCTTTGCGCTGATCCCGACGGCCCAGAGCTCGGCGGACTTCCCGTCGGGACCGAGGTTCTCGTCCTCGAGCTTGAGGAGGGACGGCACCGCCGCCGGGTCGTATGGGCTGAGGCTGGCCAACCCAGCGATGATCTCGTCCACCTCCACCCACGGGAGGACTCGCACGGCGGGCGTCCCATCTGGGAGGCGCTCGGGTCCGTTCGGGCATGGCATGAGGCCGCCCGTCTCGGACGCGACGATTAGGAGCGAGTCGGTGTCGCAGGCGACGAACCCTCCACCTCGGGATTCGACGTCGGCCTGGACGAGGGCCAAGAGGAGACGACCTGCGCCGGTGATCGTCGCCGCAAGCGGCGGGAAGCAGAACTGGCCGGGCACCTCCGGAGTCGTCACCCGGGTCGTGAAGTGCCAGAGTCCATCGACCTCGACCGCGACACCGTCGGCATGGGGCTCGAGCTGGTCGTACTGTGCGAATAGGCCGTAGGAGGCGGCGTTCGCGACCGTCTTCAGGAACAGGCCCAGTCGATCGCGCTCCTCGTCCGAGAGGCTCGGGTCGACAGCGAGCCGCTTGCGCTCCTCGATCGCGGTCCGGAACAGGCTCACCTCGCGCGGGTCCACGCGCACTCGCCCGCGCAAGTCCACGGGTCGCAGCCCATCAGCGACGCCTACCGGGACGACCCGGAATGCCTCCTTGATCCGTGGTGTCGTCCTACCGAGGATCTTCGCCGCGACGAGGTCGGCAAGCGAGTACCAGAGTGGTTGACGCGAGGTCAGCCAATTCAGCCCGATCGAGAGGGCACCCGCGACCCCGAGTGCAGCCTCGTCGGGTGCCGCCCCATATGCAGCCCGGACGGGGAGGAGATCGCCGTCGGGTTCGGTGAGGCAGAACACGCCGGCCAGATCGGGCCAGATCGCCCCATTGTGGAGGGCTTCCCGCGTTACCGCGGAGAGGGACAATCGGGCGACATCGGTCGCATCGACAACCTCGAACCGCTCGGCGATGACCCACGACCATAGATCGAGGAGCTCGAAGACCGTGGGGTACATGGAGGTGAAGTCGACATAGCGGACCGGCAAGGGCACCCGGCGGATACGGACCTCGGCCCGCCCGCCGAGGTAGGCCGACATCGCCTGCCCCAATCGCTCGACCGGGAAGTCGTCCTGACGCGCCAGCGGTGGCTCGACGCCCATCGCCCGCAGGTACGCCCGCCCGATCGTCGCCGGTGAGAACGCCTGCTCGGGCGCGAGCGCGATCGGGTGGCGTGCCCACTCGGCCGCGAGTGCCAGGTAGAGCTCCCAGGTGACCCGGACGTCATGGCGGTTGTAGTCGATGTACGCCTCGGTCACTACCCCGTGGCGCTCGGCGACCTGCTTCCCGACCTTGAGCCCGAACGCCCGGGCCGCCCCATCGAGGGTGTAGCCCCGGTCGGTCAGGGCGAAGGCGAGCTGGTGGAGGTCGAGGAACCGGCCGCGGTAGGCGTGGCCATCGACTCTGTTCTCCGGGTCGATCCGTCCAGGAGTCGTGAAGGCGAGGAGCTGGCGCTTCGAGCCGAGGGCCTTGACGGTGATGTTCGGGCGCCACTGGTGCCTGCGCGACGCGCCGGACGCATCTGTCCAGTCGAAGAGCTGCAAGGAGAATCCGCCACGAGCGGAGCCGCGCGCGTCCCGCCAATCGACCGCCAGGCGGCTGAGATCGAACGGGAGGTTGAAGCCGACGATGAGCGCATGGGCCTCATAGCCGACCTTCCAGAGGACCTCCTCGACGAACTCGCGCCGGGTCAGCAGCCGGATCCGGCGGCCGCGGTCGTCCGTGTTGCTCTCGACGTAGGCGCGCAAGGTGGCGAGGTCGGCCTCCGGCAGGTCATCCGCGGCGATTAGCCACTCCCGGCGGAGCCTGCCCGTAGGTAGCTGATGGAGGCGCGCACTGCCGAACGTCAGCCGCTGCGAGAGGTCTGTCCGTGATTCGGTGTCGAAGACGAGCACGAGCTCGGGCATTGGAGGGGCGACACGATTGCCGCGTTGACGCGGCCTCACCGGGCGCGCGTAGGCTCGGATCGGAATGACCGCCCATAGCGAATCGCCGGTGATCGGATCCGGCTCGCTCATGGGACGACCGGGAAGCGAGCTGCGGCCACGAGGGCGACCGAACCGAGCGGCGCGCGGAGTTCCGCCGCGTACTCGAGGAGCCACTGGGCGAGCAGGATCAGTACGGTCGCGAGTCCGCCCAGGAAGTGGGCGAGTGCGATCAGCGGGTCGCCATCGGCCGTCGGCCAGCCGTCCATCCCGAAGGCGAGCCGAAGCTCGGTGACGGTCCGATGGCCGTTCGGTCGAAGGCGGACGACGATGCCGCCCAAGTTCGCTCGGCCGGCGAGATGGTCCTCCTCGAAGGCCCGCCTGCCGGCGTCGGCAGACCGGCAGCCGTAGCACAGGATCTGGCCGTCCGGTCCGGCGGACAAGTGGTCAGTGGTGCCGCACTCCGCACAGGTACTCCCGGGTGGGAGCCTCCGGGCGCTCTTGGTCGCGCGTACGAGCGTGTCGAGCTCGGGATCGCGGGCGTTCCGACGCGAGCCGCTCATCGTCGGTACAGCTCGTAGTGGAGTTCACCCGCGTCGCCGAGTCGATCGAGCGTCGCTGGGTCAGTGATGAGCTCGACCGGTTGCCCGTCGATCCGGACCCGCCGGCCCCGTAGCTGCGTCAGTCCCTCCTCGTCGCCGGCATCCAGGTAACGGTGCACGGCGTTGCCATGGTCTCCGATGAGCGATGCGGCTCGCGAGTCCCGGACGAGTACCCACCGGGGGCCGCCCGCGAACAGGAAGGCCATCTGGCGAGGAAGCGTGTCGTGGGCAGTGACGACATAGCGCCCATCCTTGACCCGCAGCGCCTGACCGGCGAGCCGGGCGACCGTCCCTGGAGTCGTACCGGCTCGGCTCGCCGCTGCCGCCAGCGAGAGCCGCTCGCGGCGCATGAGCGCGATCGCCTCGAGCGCGCGCCCGTACGGCGTAGAGAGTGGGATGTGATTCACCTGGTCGTACCTCCGCGCGTGGTTCTCCCGAGATGGGTCGGGCCCTCCAGCGCTGGAGGCAGGTGCCTCGTTCCCGTAATCGTACGGAGGCGTGGTCCTGAGTCAACACGGACAGATGTTCTATATCTTGTGCCCGCGGATCCGGCGTGTTTTGCTTCTCTGGGGCGGTGCATCCCGATCGAACGACTGCGCCCCCGCGGCTGCGTAAACAGCCCGGGGGCATGGCACACGGAGGTAAGTCCGCATGCAACCCCAGCCTATCGACTCGCCAGACCGGCCGCCAGCCGGGCCGGCTACCGTGACGAACGGGGTCCTCGTCCTCGCCGGATACGGCCTGTCCATTCGGGTCGAGCGGGGCCAGCTCGAGATCCGCGACGGCATCGGGCGCGACCGGCGTGCCGGGAGGATCCATCGCGCGACCGGTCGGCTTCGCCGGCTCGTCGTCCTGGGCCACACCGGTGCGATCACGCTCGAGGCGATCCGCTGGCTCGCCGACGTTGGTGCCGGCTACCTTCAGGTCGACCAGGACGGCCGGGTCCTCGCCGCCTTCGGGCGGACCGGCACCGACCGCCCGTCGCTCCGCCGAGCGCAGGCGCTTGCCGGGGACTCGCAGGTCGGGCTGACGATCACGCGCACCCTCCTGGCCGAGAAGCTCCACGGTCAGGCCGCGACGCTCCGCGCGATCGGCCCCAAAGCGCCAGGCGGGACCGGCGCGATCCGGGTCATCGAGAACCTCGCCGACGCGCTGTCCATGGCCGACGACATCGACGGGCTCCGGCTCATCGAAGCAAGGGCCGCCGCGGCGTACTGGGCAGCCTGGGCCGACCTCCCGGTCCGGTTCGCGCGGCGGGACGTGGAGCGCGTGCCCCTGCACTGGCGGACGTTCGGCTCGCGGAGCTCGCCTCTGACGGCCTCGCCGCGCCTCGCGGCCAACCCGGCGAACGCCCTCCTCAACTATCTCTATGCGCTGCTCGAGGCCGAAGCCACACTCGCTGCCCGGATCGTTGGGCTCGACCCGGGCCTCGGAGTCATTCACGCCGATCAGCTCAACCGCGACTCGCTCGCCGCGGACCTCATGGAGCCCGCGCGCCCGCTTGTCGACCGGTTTGTGGCGGATCTCCTCGATCGCCGGACGTTCTCGGCCCGCGACTTCTTCGAGACCCGCGAGGGGGTGTGCCGGGTGACCGCACCACTGGCCCGGGAGCTTGCGATGACGAGCGCTGGTTGGGGGTGTCACGTCGGGCGGGTCGCCGAGGATGTCGCCCGGAGGCTGGAACACCGGCCGCGCTCGCCGCGTCCGCTTCCGACGCCGGTGAGCGGCCGGAACCGCCGCGCCGTCCAGGGACGGGATGCGGATTCGACGCTTCCCGTACCGCCGGTGAGGACGTGTACAGGCTGCGGTTCTCCTACCTCACGTGGCCGACGCACCTGCTCGGACGCCTGCCGGGCCGAGGCTGCCGCCGAGATCATCGCGCGCCTCCGGGCCGGCGGTCCGCCGATGACCGAGGACGGCAGGAGGCGATTGGGGGAGAAGTCGGCTGACCTGATCCACCGGGCCCGGGAGTGGCAGCGTGAGCACGGTATGCGACCAGAGCAGGAGTTCCGTGACTCGATCCTGCCGACGCTTGCCGACGTGCCGATCCGGGCGCTGGCGCGGCAGACCGGCCTGTCGCTCGCCTACTGCCGCCAGATCAAGCGCGGGCAGCTCGTACCGCACCCAATGTGGTGGGAGGCGTTCAAGGCATCGGCCGATCCGAGGGGCGGGGCGGCCTGATGGACCCGTTTACCCTTGCCGCGCTCCTCCTTGTCCCGATTGCTGCCGCCTGGTCGATCCGGCGTCAACTCCGACGGCGACGCGAGCGCGAGCAGCGCACGATCTATGTGGCGCACGTGTCCGGGATGCGGAGTCGCCCGCGAGGCCGGTCATTACCGACGTTGCGCCGGCCGAAGCGTCCGTCCCACCGGCGGCAGCGCTAGTGTTGGCAGCTGATGACGCCGCTATCGTTGCCACCATGACGCTCGCCGACAAGCTACGGCCGGACCGCTTCACCGCCATGAGCGGCCGGATGGCCGCGATCGTCGGCTACATCCTCGCCGAGCCCTGGACCGAGCCGTCGATCAGCGCGCTCTCAGTCACCTCCGATGGCTTCGTGACGACCGAGTCCGAATTCCTCGGTGAAGCCGCCGACCTTGACCGCAACCTCCTCAACCTATTCATCGCGGCCGATCTGACGGCGGAGGAGCGCGCCGAGTTCGAGCGCCTCTACCGCGAGCGGGTCGACGACTGGCGCCCGGTCCTCAGTGGGCCCGCGCCGGCGACCGACCGACTCACCCGTCCCGACTTCGGGGCGCCGGCGCTGCTGGCATAGCAGACGCACGAGGAGCAGCGACATGAGCGATTCGCCAGCCGTAGACCTGGCAGCCCTGCGCGCGGAGGCCCTTGAGTGCGTCCGCTGTCCGCTCGCCCGGTCGCGGAAACAGGTCGTGTTCGGTGAGGGCAATCCCGACGCCGGTCTCTTGCTGGTCGGCGAGGCTCCGGGTGGGGATGAGGACGCGCAGGGTCATCCGTTCCTAGGGGCCGCGGGCAAGAACCTCGACCGGTTCCTGGCGGAGATCGGTCTTGATCGGTCCGACGTCTACATTGCGAACGTCGTCATGTGTCGGCCGCCCGGCAATCGTCCAGCGCGACGGGCAGAAATGGTGGCCTGTGCCTCGTACCTCGACGACCAGATCCGACTCATCGAACCACGCGTCGTCATCGCTCTCGGCGCGGCACCGACCAAACGGTTCCTCGGAATGGAGGCGACCGTGGCCGGCTCCCGTGGGCGTTCGCATCGTATCGGGCGCGCCGTGCTCGTCCCGACGTACCACCCGTCGCCGCTGTCGCTCAATCGCGCACCAGAGCGACGCAGACTCATCCAGGCGGACTTCCTTCTTGCGAAGGGGCTCGCGAACCGCGACCTGTGACACGCGTGTTCAGATGGGCACGTCCGATGACTGCGGCTAGACACGGCGGGCTATAGCGCGCGATCGCACAGGCAATGCCGCAGTGCCTCTCGACTATCCCCCGATTTGTACTCGCCGGCAGGCTAGATCCCGTACCGAAGCCGCCTCGGCGGACGAACAGTTGTCGTTGCGCGAGTGGGCGGCCCGCACGCGTGTGGGCGCCTCGAATTCCTCGGCTCCGGGCACGGGACAGGCAAGATCGGGCGGCACATATCGGATCGTACCGGGTGACAATCGAGGTCGCCGTTTCTCGCATTCAGAGGGCGATCGGGCGCGGCCGTCCCTGGTGGTGCTGCGGGTCGTCAGTGCCCGCGTCCGTCTCGCTCAGGCATCCGCGAGGTGATGTCCGCGACGACCATCGCAGGGTCGAGTTCGAGGATTGCGACGATCTCGAGGAGTTCGACCACGTCGAGGCGACGTTCGCCCCGCTCGTACTTCGCGACGAACGACTGCGGCCGCCCGAGCGCCCCGGCGAGCTCCGCCTGCGTCAGCCCGCGAAAGCGACGACCGGCGACCAGCACCTCGCACATGCGGCGATAAGCGTCGCTGAAGACGGACCGGGTCAAGATCGCAGCCACTCCACGGTGGCGGCGACGCTAAGCCCGAGTCGGGATTATCCCAACATGGGATACTGCGCCCGTGGACTCGGTCGTCGGGGTCGATCTGTCGGGGTTGACCTCGGGTGCGCGCGGCCACACCGTCGCCGCTGAGCTCTTCCTCGAAACTCCGCTCCGCCTCGGTGAGCGGTTCATCGCTCCGAGGGGCGTCCGAGGCGACCAGCTCCTCGGTGAGTGGATCGACGAGAGGCGCCCTCGGGTGATCGCCATCGATGCTCCGCTGACACTTCCGCACAGCGTCCTGTGCGTCGATTCGGACTGCCCGCGCTGCGAGCTCGGCTCGGCGGAATACCTGGCACGGGACGTCGATCGGCTTGCGGCCGGGATGCCGACCGCGATGCTCGCGGCGATCGCCTTCCGCGGGATCTACATGGCCCGGAAGCTCCGCGAGCGCGGATACGAAGTGATCGAGACATACCCGGCGGCCGCGTACCGGGCGATGGGGGCAACGGGGAAGACGTATGACGAACGGGCGGCGCTCCTAATGGATCGCGCCGGTGCGTTCCAGTGGACGATCGCAGACGAGGTTGATGCCGTCTGTTCAGCTCTGGTGGCCGCGAACTACGTCGCGGGTCGACACGAAGGGGCCATTTGCGGAGACGACGGCACCATCTGGCTGACGGCGCCAGGCGCACCCTAGTCGTCGATTGCCCGGCTATGGCTCCCGGGATCGGTCAGCCCGGCGCCGGCGAGCCCTCACTGATACCAGACCACCGGGCGAAGTGGGCCTTGCGTGCCATGTCCGCCCGTCGCGACCGCTCTTCTGGCGGCAGCACACCTTCGGGATCGACCATCACCCACGACTCATCTCGCGCCGCCGACCCTTCCCAGCGCCTCCGCGAGCAGGCTCAGCTATGCGGAGTTCGTATCGAGCCCCGAATGTCGTGGGCGCTTCCCGAGTGCATAGTTGCCCCGATTTCGGTGAGTCGAGCACAGGGAGGCGTGCGCAGCGGTTAGAGAGCGGGTCGCAAACGAGCGTGAGCGCGTCGGGTCCGCGTGTGCACATGCTGACGGGGATCAGGAACTCGTCGCCGGTGGCTCGTCGGACGTCGCGGCCACGTTCTCGGCGGAGGGCGCGGTCCACCATCGCTTCAGGCGCGCCCATCTGCCAATGTGCTGCTCAGTGGGTGCTACCAAGCGCATGCGCAGGATCTTGTCGCGGTGAAAGACCATGCCCTCTCCTTCGACGTGGCTCAGCTCGACGTATCGCCTGGCGGTCGGGTCCCATCGCCACACCCAGCGCAGGAACACGATTGGTTCCGCCGACGCTGCCTCGTACCCGAACGCCGCGAGACTCCCGTAGAAGGAAGCTTCGCCCGTTTTGCCCTCGTCATCGGTTCGCTCGACGGTCACCGCGACGCCGCAGCCATCAGTGACGGCGCGGTCCAGGATGAGATCCCAAGCCGAGTCCGAAAGCGATCGTCTCACGAAGCGGATCGGCCACAGCCTGGAGTGGCGAATGAGGCGCCAGACGACCACCACCACGGTGGCCGCTCCGACCGCGATGGCGAACCTTGCGAGGCCGTGCGCCGGGTCCGCTGTCGACGGTAGGGCTGAGGGCAACACCCCCGTCGTGAACCATTCGGCAGTAAAGGCAATCGGCAGCCCGGCAATCACGCTCCAGACGAGCCATTCCCATTCAAGCCTTCGATGCTGCTCGCCGAACAGGTAGACCAGCTTGACGAAGACAAACCCAGGACCGAATAGGAGGATGTTGTCGCGGATGAAGTCCGGGCTCAATCGCGTTCAGGCGGGGGTGGTGGTGGCTTGCCCTCTCCTCCACCGACAGACTCCTGGATCTCGCTCCATTTGGTCGACCGATCGCCTGGCAGGGGCGGTGGTGGTGGTGGCGGCGGCGGCGGAGGAGGAGGAGGAGGAGGAGGAGGAGGAGGAGGTTGGTCTTCTCCGCCCTCGAACTGCCACATGGTCGCCATCGTCCGAGCCTCCCAAATGTGGCCCGTCACAGGAGGGGCTACCGACCGGTCAGCCCGATTCTGTGGACAAGCTTCTCGCGAACGGCCCCGTTCCGAAACCTCAGCCCACGTCGAGGTCTTCGCCTATCGCCTCATGCCGCTCGATTACCTTACTACCCCGCAACGCGGCCCGGGGGTGGTAGTCGAAGCCGAAGTTGCCGCGCGCGGACAGGAGGAGTCGCCTGCACGCTCGGCGGACCGGCCCGCCCCGCTTCTGCGGGTGGTCAGAGCACCTCGCAAGTTACCCGCGTGCTGCCCTGACCCGCGGCTCTGGGGCCATCTGGCAGGTGTATGGCAGTCGTGCTCGCCATTAGCCTGCGCTGCGGAGGACGGCAACCTGCATGGCTAGCACAGGCTCATCTTTCCCGGACTTCGATCTGTACCAGGACCTCGAAGTGGACCCCCGCGCTTCGACGGAAACGATCGAAGCCGCCTGGCGGTCGCTCGTGAAGCGCTTCCACCCCGACATCGCGCCGCAACGCCATGGCGCAGATGACCGGATCCGACGGCTCAACGTCGCTCACGACTGGCTGACGAACGCCGACCTCCGCGCCCAGTACGATGCGGTGACGAGCAGTCGACTTCGACCGAGTCGATCCCCCGCTGGGCGTTCAGCAAACCCTCAACGCGGCGCGCCGACGGCGCTTGGGCCGGCAAAGATGATCCACGAGGAGCCTGCGAAACGGCTGGTGCTCCGAGTCG
>Ga0315284_10013518_pt1 | contig 11629 bp, 7 predicted proteins | sample YL17G09_16_MG_FD_203696 | JGI IMG/M metagenome (GOLD analysis project Ga0315284, IMG submission 203696) | Sediment microbial communities from Yellowstone Lake, YNP, Wyoming, USA - YL17G09_16 | ecosystem: Environmental > Aquatic > Freshwater > Lake > Sediment | place: USA: Wyoming | collected... | reverse complement strand
GCAGGGGGCTTTTACGGTCTTGGCGCTGGCCAGAAGTCGTCCAAGATAAAGATCATCGGCGACACGGGCGACTACATCGGTATCGTGAACGCCGGTGGCGAAATAGTCGTCGAGGGCAGTGTCCACAACTTCGTCGGCGACAATATGAACTCGGGGAAGATCGTCGTGACCGGCAGCGCCGGCTACGGCGCCGGGATGTATCCATACGGCGGGACCCTTTATATCAAGGGAGACGCCGGGGACTTCACGGCGACCATGAACAAGGGCGCGACCATTGTCGTCGGCGGCAACGTCGGTGACGAGGTCGGCACCTACATGACGGCCGGGAAGCTCATCGTGCTGGGCAACGCCGGAAAGGATCTCGGGAACTACTTCATCCGGGGCACGATATTCCTCGGTGGCACGGCCAAGCGGCTGGGCCACAACGTCAAGCAGGTCGAACTTTGCAAGGAGGACATCGCCGAGCTCAAAAAGATTCTCGATGATGCCGGCTTCAAGTTCGACGTGACCAAGCTCAAGAAGTACGTGCCAGAGACAGAGAAACCGTTCTATGAACACAAAAAGCCTGCAAAGGAGGCTGGAACATGCCGATAGTCGGAGCGTTTTGCGTTAACCAGGACAAGGGCCGGTGCATCGCCTACGAAGAGCCTTGGAAATGCGGCATATGCACCATGGTCTGCCCCCAGAAGGTATATTCGAGAAACGAGCAGGGGCAGGTCGAGATCGTGAACGATTTCAACTGCGTGGGTTGCAGGATATGCGTGGACAGTTGTCCCTCCGAGGCCCTGCACATCAAGCCAGCGGAGCCAGAGATGTTCACGAGGCACATCTGGAACTCCGGCACCGTCGAGTCCATCCACTACAAGGCCGAGACGGGCGAGTACATGCTGAGGGGCCTAGGGACAATGGGTCCCCCGACGCCCCACTTCGACAGCATGGTCGTCGTGCCGTCCCAGATATCCTCCGTGTCTCCCAAGGACAAGTACCGGGAAGAGTGCGACATGACGGTGGTCATCGGTGAGGACACTGCCAAGTACCCGGTCAAGCTGCAGGTTCCCATCATAATCGCGGCCATGTCCTTCGGCGCACTGTCCTTCGAGGCAAAGATGTCCTTCGCACGCGGCGTGGCCCTGACGGGATCGATGGGCAACACCGGCGAAGGCGGCCTGCTGCCCGAGGAGCCCTGGATCGCCCACGGCTATGATAAAATAAACGGGGAGAAGAAGTACGGCCCCGGCGGTTCCTTCGCAATCCAGTGGTCCACGGGCCGCTGGGGTGTCAGCGCTGACTACCTGAGGGCAGGCGACGCGGTCGAGGTCAAGATCGGCCAGGGCGCCAAGCCCGGCATGGGCGGTCACCTACTGGGTAAAAAGGTAACGCCCGAGGTCGCGAAGATACGCGGAATACCCGTCGGGACGGACGCCCTGTCGCCCTGCAGGTACTACGATGTCTGCGAGTTCGATGACCTCAAGCACCAGGTGGACATCATAAGGGACCTGACGGACTACAAGGTGCCAATCTTGATGAAGCTCGGTCCGAGCAGGCCGTACAAGGATGTTATGAAGTGCGTAGAGGCCGGCGCGGACGCAATCTCCATCGACGGGATGGTCGGTGGCACGGGCTGCTCGCCAGAAATCGTGACGAACGGCGTCGGCATCCCAACCATCGCCTGCGTGACCGAGGCCGTTAGGGCGCTGAAGGACATGAAGGTACACCACAAGGTGAAGCTCTTCGCCCTCGGCGGCATCCGGAACGGTCTTGACGCCTACAAGGCCATGGCCATCGGGGCTGACGGTGTCGGTTTCGGCGCCGCGGCCGAGATAGCCCTGGGCTGCAGGACCTGCATGGCGTGCCACACGGGCCAGTGCAGGTACGGCATCGCGACGGGCAAGGCCGAACTCAGGTATTTCCTGGACCCCAACGAGGGCGGCAGGAGAATCGCGAATTTCATCAGTGCGACGGCGGAGGAGATAAAAATCCTCACCATGCTGAGCGGGCACAGCGAGACCAGGAGCCTCACCAAGGAGGACATCCGGGCCCTGGACCTTAACACCGCTGCGATCTGCGGCATCAAGCTGATTGGCATGGAGGACTACTGGCCGGAGTACTGGAGAAAGATCGAGGGCGGCAAATAGGGCATTAATCACACCCAAGGAGGTTCTAAGACGGCATGTACTTGCCCAATGGGACCTCCTTTTTATTATTAGTGAAAAACGATGGATTGCGGCCTATAGCCTACTTTGTTTTAAACGGAAACGATAGTAATAAAATATTATTTAAAGGAGGGCCCGGAGGCCCTCCTCACTAAGGATTTCCCTACTTCTTGCTAAGGCCCGCGGCCTTGATGGCCTCGGTCAGGGCCGGGACGACGTCGTGCAGATCGCCCACTATGCCGTAGTGGGCCACCTTGAATATCATGGCGTCCGGATTTTTGTTTATAGCCACGATGCACTTGGAGCACTGCATGCCCGCCCTGTGCTGAATGGACCCACTTATGCCGCAGGCGATGTAGAGGTCCGGCCTCACGGTCTTGCCGGTCTGGCCCACCTGGTGGTCCTGGGATATCCAGCCCTTCTCGACGGCAACGCGGCTCCCGCCGACCTCGCCGCCCAGGCACTCGGCCAGCTCCCTTATGACCTTGAAGCCTTCCGCCGAGCCGACCCCGCGGCCGCCCGAAACTATAATGCGAGCTTCCTCGAGGTTCGCGATCTTTTTGGCCTCCTTGACGATTTGAAGGATCTTGACCATCATGTCCTCTTCTTTGATGTCCACCTTGACCTTCTCGACCTGGCCCTTCCTGTTCGGGTCGGCGTCGAGCTCCTTCATAATGCCGGGCCTCACAGTAGACATCTGGGGCCTTGTGATAGGCGACATGATAGTAGCCATGACGTTACCGCCGAAGGCCGGCCTGGTCTGCAGCAGGAACCTGGTCTCCTTGTCTATTGTGAGCTCTGTGCAGTCCGCCGTGAGCCCGAGGTTCATTCTCCTGGCTATTCTCGGGGCCAGGTCCCGGCCGATGGTCGTCGCGCCGTAGAGCACGATGTTCGGCCGCTCCTTCGCGATGAGCTCGGAAATGACCTTGGCGTAGGGCCCGGTGGAGTAGTGCTCGACCTTGGGGTCGTCGAAGACGTAGACGATGTCGGCCCCGCGGTGGATGAGCTCCATGGCCAACTTCGTGATGTTGTGGCCTATGAGCACTGCCCCGACCTGCTGGTTGAGCTCCTTGGCAAGGCCATGGGCGCAACCAAGCAACTGGATAGCGACCTTGGAAAGCTTGCCGTCGCGCTGCTCGGCGAAGACCCATACGTTCTTGTGCTCGCCCGCCCCGCCAAGCTTCTTCTCAACGCCTATGACCTCGAGGCAATCGCTAGCGCAGGCATCCACGCAGGCTCCGCAAGCAGTGCAGGTCGTCTTGATGATGACCTTGTCGCCCACTATCTCGAGAGCCCCGTATGGGCAAGCCGCGACGCATTCACCACACTGCGCGCAGTTCTCTGGTTTCCATTTCAGTTCGGCCATCGTCATCACCTGTTGATGATATTGTCGTTCTCGAGGTGTTTGACCAGCTGCTTCACAACATCCTCGGTCTTTCCTGTCAGCATCTTGCCCAGCCCCTTGGGCTCGGGCGCGAAGGTCCTCTTGACGCCCGTGGCCGAGCCGTCCAGACCTATTCTGCTCTTCTCGGCATTTATCTGCTGGGCGTTCCAGAAGGGTATCTTCAGCTCCTTGCAGGCCTTCAGTATCCGCGACACTGTCGGGTACCTGGGCTTGTTCATCTCCTTGACGCATGTTACAAGGCACGGGAGGGGGGCCTCGACGACCTCGTAGCCGTCCTCGAGCAGCCTCTCCACATGGGCCGTCTTGTCCTTGACCTCGAGCGTTCGTGCGTAGGTTATCTGGGGCAGCTTGAGCCACTCGGCGATCTGGGGCCCGATCTGGGCCGTGTCGCCGTCTATGGCCTGCCTGCCGGATATTATGATGTCGTAATTGCCGACGGCCTTGATGGCCATGGCCAGCGCGTAGGAGGTGGCCAGCGTGTCCGCGCCCGCAAAGGCCCTGTCGCACAGGAGCACGCACTCGTCGACCCCCATGGCGTAGGCCTCCCTCAAGGCATCCTCGGCCTGGGGCGGGCCCATGCTTATGCAGACGATCTTCCCCCCGTGCTTTTCCTTCAGGACCAGGGCCGCCTCGATGGCGTTCTTGTCCTCGGGGTTTATGATGCTCGGGACGCCCTCTCTTATAAGGGTCCCGGTCTTCGGGTCGATCTTGACATCGGTCGTGTCAGGGACCTGCTTCATCAAACAGATTATGTCCATAATGCTCACCTCACTTGAGGAGCCCTCCGGAAATGACCATTCGCTGGACCTCGGAGGTACCCTCGTATATCTCTGTGATCTTGGCGTCGCGTATGAGCCTCTCAACGAGATAGTCCTTGGTGTAGCCGTAGCCGCCGTGTATCTGGACGGCCTTGACCGTGGCCCTCATGCACATCTCGGAGGCAAAGAGCTTGGCCATGGCCGCTTCAGCGCTGAACCTCTTTTGCGTGTCCTTGGCGTAGGCCGCCTTCCGGACCAGTAGCCTCGCGGCCTCTATCTCGGTCGCCATGTCGGCCACCATCCACTGGATGGCCTGGAACTTGCCAATGGGCTTGCCGAACTGCTCTCGCTCCATGGCGTACCTCTGGCATTCCTCCAGGGCCGCCTGGGCTATGCCCACGGCCTGGGCCGCGACGCCTATCCTTCCGCTGTCCAATGTGGCCATCGCGATGCCGAAGCCCGCGCCCTCGGCGCCGAGCAGGTTCTGGGCCGGGACACGGCAGTTGTCCATGACGAGCTCCGCCTGGCCCGAGCCCCTTATGCCCATGAGCTCCTCGACGGTGCCAATGGAGAAGCCAGGGAACGTCTTCTCGACGATGAATGCCGATATCCCCTTGGGCCCCTTGGCCTTGTCCGTCATGGCGAATATGATGAATGTTTCCGCGTTCGTGGCGTTGGTGATGAATATCTTGGTGCCGTTTAGGATATACTCGTTATCCTTCTTGACGGCCACGGTCGCCTGGGAGCCGGCATCGGTTCCCGCGCCGGGCTCTGTCAGGCCGAAGGACCCGAGCTTTTTGCCGGAGGCGAGGTCCGGGAGGTACCTTTTCTTCTGGTCGTCGGTGGCGTTCTTCTGCAAGGGATAGCAGACAAGGGAGTTGTTCACGGACGCTATGATGGCCACGGCAGCGCTGGCCCGGGCGATCTCCTCTATGGCTATCGTGTAGCAGACCGTGTCGCAGCCTGCGCCTCCCAAGGCGGGTTCGACCATCATGCCCATGAGGCCCAGGCTTCCCATCTTTTTCGCGAGCTCTATGGGAAACTTGTGCGACTTGTCTATCTCCTGGGATAGGGGCGCGATCTCCTTGTCGGCGAACTCCTTCGCCATCTTCTGCATCATCTCTTGCTCTTTCGAGAGCTTGAATTCCATAAACCTCATCCCCTGACGGCCGTAACCTCCAAGGATGATAACGCTTGGAACTTCCGGACCATCGTTCTTCCCACGTGGGCTTAGTTCCGTTACACGAATATCAATATACTAATTAAGGATTTTCCTAGAATCTAGAATATTACAGATGCACAAGATAATTATATGATTAGAATCCGACAACGGATAGCGGCATGGCTGAACGAAGACAATATTCTGAAAAGAGAGGCCCTACCTGAGAACTATCTCGATGTTGACGCCGTCCGGGACCTGGATCCTCATCAGCTGTCGCAGAGCCCTTTCCTCGGCGTCGAGCTCGATGAGCCTCTTATGGATGCGCATCTCCCAGTGGTCCCAGGTCTCGGAACCGCCGCCGCAGGGGGACTTCCTCACGGGGACCTTGAGCCTCTTCGTCGGTAGTGGTATGGGGCCGGTTATCGCGGTGCCCGTACGCTCGGCGATCTGCTTGATCTGGTTGCAGACGTTTTCTATGTTCTCGATGCTTGGCGAGAACAGCCGGATACGCGCCTTCTGCGTTATTCAAACCACCCTCGTTGATTGCCCTGTGGGGTGTAAGAGTATCAAGGCACATGTATATATACCTTATCGATAAGGAGGCGTTCCACCGAGGATAATTCCCATTTTACGCCATGCCCGCGATTACTCTTCTTCGACGGGTTTTTTTTTCTTATCGTTCTTCTTATGGCCATGTTTGACCTTGGACGGTTCCTTCATGCCAACAAGGACCACAGCGAGGACCACAATGACGATGAGCGCGATGACCAGATAGCCCCAATCGACGGTGGGCGCCTTGTGAGATTCTTGTATCTGGGGTAACGAGCCGTTCGTTGGGACGAAGGTCCCGAATATTGTTATATTACCGGTGAAGGTCTCATCTTGGTAGCCGTCTTTTTCGAAATGCACCGCCACCGTCTTGTTGACCCAGGAGGCCGGCAAGAATAAATGGGCCGTGCCGTTCGTGGCCGTGGTCGTATTGTATGACTCGCTCCCGTAATTGACGAACACCTTGGCCGTGGTGATCGGGGCCATCCTGTGGTCGACGAACGGCCCGATGTAGACGCTTATGCTCTGTGGCTGGGCCGAAACGACCGAAGGGAAAAACATGATAGAGACGAGCGATAGGACGATCAAGATAGGCGCCATGCCCCTTATCATCGTTCGAACTCGAACCATCGTGTCCGCCTCCGACCTTTTCCGCCATACCCGACAACCGCGTCCCATAATAAAAAAGGAATCATCGAACGAAACCGTGGTAGCGGGTCGTTAACAACTTAATCCATCATCATTTAGTTAAATAATAGGAAATATTTTTTACCTAAACAACTATCTGGCTGCGGTATTATGCTAGAATGGATAACATCCAAGGTCGTTGTTTCCGTCGCGGCCTTGCTGATATTGGCCTCGGTGGGCGGCTTTTTCGTGACCCAGCGAGAGGGCTGGAAGGACGCCCAGGCCGCGAACATCTCCAAAGATATAGCGAAGTTGGTAAACCAGGTCTCGACGGTCAACTCCAACCTGACGACCATCATCCATTTCGGCGACAGCGGTCCTGGGATAAACCTGCCCTCCAACGTCGATGGGGCAACTTATGTCATGAAGTTCGACCGGACGAGCGTGCGTTGCGAGCTTAACGGCAGGTCGAGCATTTCCGAGTTCTATACGGGCGTGCATCTCTATTCCCCGTCGGACGTCGACCTTAAGAACCTGACGCAGAAGAGGGAGCATGACCTTAATCATCAGACCTTTACGACTCATTCGACAGGCAAGATTGTCCTGATGCGGGCAAGGGCGGCTACGACGGGCGCATCCGAGTTCGAGACTTTCGTATTCGTTGGTGAATGAGATGAACGGACGTTTCAAGCGCAATACCATGGGCCGTGTATCCTTCGCGGTGATCTCCGTCATCATCCTTCTGAGCGCCACCGTTACCGCGGCCTATGTCTACACGCTCACCGAGAAACAGATCAAATCACCGAACATCCCCATCAATAGTTTCGGCACCCTTAAAAATGGCCTCGGGAGCGACATGAAGGAATTATCCATTGAGGCATTGGACTCCGCCCTTGTCGTATACCGGGACGCCCTTGCATCGAACGACATCAATGTGAGTTCTACGAATACAGAGAAAGAATATCGGGTTAAGGCGACCTTGATATTCGAAGGCCTGTTCAATGGAATGTACAACGGAACTTTGATGTTTGGTGCTCTCGAGGTTACGGCACAGCTCCTTCCTCCCGACAGTGGGAACAGCTATGTGACCCCGATCTACGGATACCTGTATAGTCAGACCGAGCTGGAGCGGGAAGACCAGATAGTACCGACAGGATTCACGCTGCGTGCCAAGGCCCGGCTCAACATATTGGATACCGCGACCCAAACACGGGACGAGGAACTGGTATTCACAGAGGTCAATATCACGACGAAGATGCCATTGGTAATGCAACTAATGGGCTCGCTGGACCTTACTAATCTCGAGAGCGTCCTTTCCAATATGGTTGGAGCCGTTCTTTTCGCACGGCTCTACGGGACCTGGGCACAAGAACTTGGCCTGGACCTGAAAGGCATGCCGCTGCCGAACGAGACATTCAAAACGCCAGCGTTCGACAATGGGACGGATTTCGTGGTCGGATATAAGTCGGATTCCGGGCCCATCCCGTCCTCTATGCTCATTTCCAACGATGACCTCGACATCATACGGGACCTTCTTTTCATTCTCGTTCAGGTTCGGGATTTCGGAACATGGGACGAGGTGTTCGTCGGCAATTTTCTGACGAAAGTGCATACATACAGCGTGGTGGACCAAGGACAGCACATGACCGTCGAAGACGTCAAAACGATTATCGGTCAGACATCCCCCAACTTCGTGAACTGCGAGGCCTTGGTGCTTGAGCTCTTCCATAGAATGGGCCGCATACCGACGAAGGTCAACATAGTCCTGCCACTGGTCAGAAAGATGCTAGACCAAGGGTTCATGGGCCTCTTTTACGAGGATTGGGACACTTGGGTCAAGAAACATCTGGCCACGCCATCGAATGATGTCAAGGACATGTTCAGGGCTGGCGGTTGGTTCGATGACTCCTATTTCATGAAAAATACCTTCCTGCTGACGAGCTACGGGGCGGTCCTTGGCGAGTTCATGGTCATGGTCCTGGCAGATATACTGAAGGCCTATCACCTTGACAAGGCGGACGAGATAAAAGAATTCGTCAATCAGGTGGTCAGCCAGAAGGTGATCGATGGTCTTCTCAAGAAGATCCCGGACAAGATCGGCCTGCCACCTGGAAAGCCCACGTCGACCATAAACCTTAAAAAGGCCGTCCAGGCCAACATCAACAAGACGCTCAGCAAGACCCTTGAGGGCCTCTTCGATGCTAAGTTCATGGGCGTCAAGTTCAATGGATATTCCTGGGTCTACCTTTTCATCACGCGGTTTGACAGGCCAGATTATGATGACGCCGGGTTGCAGGCAAAATATGACGACATCTACCGGAACTGGACGAATAATCTGAGCGCGTTCATAGATTCGAAGAACATCACGGCCCTGACCAAGAAGGTCAATTCAACGGCGCAGGCCTTCGAGGCCAATCGAACATTTTTCAGTTCGGCCTTCACCGACCTAAAAGGACGCAGCCTCAGCTCGAACCTATCGATGAATTGCACACTCCAGACTGCGTTGAGGCAGATGACCTGGGCAATGCAGAACATCAGTGTAGGTTCGCCGATAATGAATGGGACCATCGACCCATTGTTCAAATATGGGGAAGGCGCGGAGACCCAATATTGGTACGACCTCGATAGAGTGAAAAATTCGCTTAATTCACTTGAGAGCGACCTCTATGCATCTGATCAGAAGTTCTTTGGCTATCTGAATGAAATGAACCAGAGCTCCCCGTTATATAGTGAGGTCCAACGCATCATGAACGACCTCACGATCGCTGAGGCATCCCTTCTATTGATGAAGATGCCAATGCTCTATCAGCTATCGGACCTCTGGCTCAGGGACCTTCTCAAAGGGGTTCGCGAACAGGTCGACAACATTATCGATTCGCAGACGAGCCCGGGTCTGCTTTATGAATGTGTGGGCCTTCTGTCCCAGGCCTATCAGCCGCACCAGAACCCCGGTTTCAATGGAACGATAGATGAACTGACATCAGAGCTGGCCAATGCATCTAGCATCTCAAAGGGCTTGACCTTTTCGGAGAATGGGACGAAATTCAGCATTTCGATAAAAGACATGCTAAAGGACGACAGGGGCATCAAGGGCCTCATTGCGCTCATCGAACGGAACCTCAAGGATATTCGGACAAAGTTCATCGGAAGGATTACCCAGGACACCTACATCGAACTTGTCGAGAACCGGTCCGGATGGGCGTCTCACAAGACGTACGAGCTGGCCTCGGCGAGGCTTCTGAACCGCACATATGGGCTGTCACAATCGGCCCTCCTTCTCGAGAAGGGGATATTCCTTGCCGAGAAAGCCATGTATTCAAACCACACGCCATTGGAGATGCTGGACAATAAAGAGGACTTCGATGCCTATGGCGAGGTCAGCTATCTGGACCTCGAGGTCTTTGTCATCGATGCGCTCATCAAGAAGCTGGCGGACCTCCAGGTCATTTTCGACACGACCGAGGTGCATCCTGGCCTTGCCGCCACCTTTAACGGGGTCCATATGAACACGAGCGATGGCCCCCTTCCAGTGACAAATATCTCGTTCTCTTACACAAAGTCCACGGATTCGACGGTGTGGACGGGATTGAGGGTCTTCGAGAACACTTCGTCCACAGCGGCCGAGGACGTTTTCGTACAATACTTGAATCCGTTCTCGAAGCAATGGCATGATTACTACCTGACGAACCTGATGATGGCAGGGAACGGCTGGTTCAACCTGACGCTGGGGTTCAATGACACCCCGAAATCGGCATCGGACATCAAATCCAGGAATGAGAAGGCCATCTTCAGTTATGACATGTCCTATCTGACGACGGTCAGTTCCCCCACGCCATTGCCAGCGACGAACATCAATTACCGGCCCGTGGCCCCGTTTTTCAAGTCGCTTAGGACCGTGTCATTGGACCGAAACGTTTTCAGCAAGACCTGGAATAAGGCACATGTGAACTTCAGTTATATGAGCCCGTCCAATGTCATAAAGAACGACTCTTTCAAGGTACAGGTCAAGGCGCAGGTCCGGGTAATATCGTCCATCCCTGTGATAGGCATCATCTCGGCCGTGGAATCATTGTTGCTAGGGGAAGTTCAGGGCCCGACCAATTTCCGAGACCTGACCGGGATCATCGAGGTCGTAGATAATGGAAAGAACGATAATGATCCGAGCGTGGGCAAGGTCTCGGTCAATGTCAGTCTCGATTTGAACAAATTGAAAACGCGTTTCCTTGGTCTTTACATTTACGATACGAGCCCGATCCTTGAGATCTGTGTCTGGAAGGCATCTGATTTCAAGGCCGTACTCAACGAGGCCTTGTTGGAATCTGTGAGCGAGGAGAGGCATTTGTATAGCGCTGTCCCGACTATCCAGATAAACGAGCAGGGCTACTTCTCCTTTGACAACACCGAAGACCCGGTCATTGGTGCCTATGATGTGGGTGAGGGGGACAAGGAAGTCGCGGTTCCTTTCGAGATATATATGGAGGACGTCCTAGGCAGCCCGCTCGTCACATTTAATCCGTTCTCCGCGACTGGAATGGATTGGAGCGCTTTCATCTATCCTCGTGATGACCCAAGATTGGGAACGGTCTATAATCTGACATGCAAGTTCGTGGTCATTAGGGACATCCCGTCGGATTCGGCCATCGTCGCCAACAAGGGCATCCTGTTTCTCGTCGATTTCGATAATGGCCATCTTTGGATGAGGGACATGCATCTGAACATGCTCCTAGCGCAGAAAGGGCTTGGAGAGCTGGAGGAGTTCATTTTCAGTGGCCTCTTGCCGAGGCTGACGGCGGAGAATGTGTACAAGAGGCTGTTGCTCCCCTCGGAATACAAGTTCGCCTTGACTTACGAGTTCATTCCCATCTATATACAATATTTCAAAGGCTACCAGCCCGAGACCGCCCTGGGGGACGTTACGTCAGGAAAGGACTTCGTCATCACGGTCGGCTCGTCCAAGAACCCGAGTCTTGAAAAT
>Ga0315284_10013517_pt1 | contig 11629 bp, 16 predicted proteins | sample YL17G09_16_MG_FD_203696 | JGI IMG/M metagenome (GOLD analysis project Ga0315284, IMG submission 203696) | Sediment microbial communities from Yellowstone Lake, YNP, Wyoming, USA - YL17G09_16 | ecosystem: Environmental > Aquatic > Freshwater > Lake > Sediment | place: USA: Wyoming | collected... | reverse complement strand
TGGCTCGACAGGAAACAACAACACCATAGGCAACAAAATAACACTTTTCTACAGTTACTGGACAGACGACCAAACCTTATCAGGATACATTTTTGGAACAAATAATACTGGTTCATGGGTTAATGAAACTTGGATCACGTTTTCCGCTGGATGGGCCAATGTCACGAAAACCTTGAACATCAACTACAACTATGTAATTCAATATCAATGGTGGGCTAATGACAGTCAAAACCAATGGAACAACACTGGAACCTTGTCTCTCACGGTCACGAATCCAGCAGTCCCCACGTACAGTGATGTTGCTTCTTCAAACTCAAATGCGAGTCAATCTTCCATTTTCAGTTGTTATTGGAGTGACGATGTAGAGCTCTCAGGATACATTTTCTCAACCAACAATACTGGGCCTTGGACTAACGAAACTTGGACAAGTCTCAGCACTAATCCAGCTTGGGCCAACGTGACTAAAACTTTGAACAGCACCATTCACATTTATGTTGGTTACCGTTGGTACTGCAACGATTCAGGCAACAACTGGAATGACACTGGAATCTGGGCGATCTACCTTCTTGGCTCTAAAACAACGAATGTGACTACAAATACCTATGTGATTATTTGGTTCAAAGCACGATACGAATATGACAGCGCATCCTATACAAGTGCGAGCGGAAGCACCTTAAGCATTAATGGAACTTTGGCGACGTATGATTCTGTTGCAGGCTACTGGTGGCTGAACGTTACTCAGGCAGTAGCGGGAGACTACATCTATCTTGTAAGTGCCATCTCTGACGGTGTGTACGGTCTCACAGTAATCAATGACAGTATCGGAGGAGTCACGATAACATGGTATCTTCCGAATCAAGCTCCAACAAATGACAGCTTAATCTTGGATCTAGCTGGAGCCACGTATAAGGATGCGAAAACTCTTCTAGCTCAGAAAGAAGACTACGTTTTCACGTACAAATGTAGTGATCTGAACGGAGTCACTGACATTAATTACAGTGAAATCCGCTTGGACTATTCAAGTAAAAACGTGATTCTCCGAGCAACCAGAGGCTCTGGTGATGCTTGGACGTTTAGCGAGCAAAGTGATTCAGCTAATGAGGTTACCCTGAACGTTGCGGGTTCAACTCACACTACTAGCGGAACCCAGAAAACCTTCAATTTCTTTATTACCATCAACTGGGCGTGGGGAGACAGTACAGAAACCATTGGGGTTCAAGCTTATGTGATTGATGTTTCAAGCGTGAGCGATCAGGATGATTACTTGAACATTTTCGGTGTCGAAGCCCACCTTGCGACATCAACTTTAGCGGTCAACGACTATCATTGTGATGTGGGTGCGACCTTGACTATGACAGGCTACTGGCTTTATGATGGAACAAGCGTGACTCCTCCAAACGGGGACTATCAAGTTAAAATTAAGTTGGCTGCTGTTCAGAAAGGCAGTACCGACACGACTTTGGTTTCTGGTGCTTTCTCAATCAATGATGTGTCAGCAAGCACAATCGTTGGACAATACAATTACACAGTTGAAGCAAGTTACATGGCTAGTGCAGGCAATTTCTCACCAGTAATCGTGGATAAAGTCAACATCAACAGTTTCAGCGTTCTGGATGATCGAATCAACATTGGAGAAACTGCGTCATTCACCGTGTCGGGAATCTACTGGTATGACAGTGCCGCTTGGACGGGAACTTACGCTTTGAATGATACGACCTCTAAATCTAGTGCTGGAAGATACAATTTCACGGTTCAATCCATAACGGACGCGACCTATGGTTTGACAGCGTTCAACATGAGTGTTTCTGATCTTTACGTGATTTGGGATGCTTTAGATGTATCAAATATTCAGGCTCCAATTTATCTTGGCAACGGAATCTACCAGTACGATGTGGAAATTCGATATGCTTCTGACAACAGTTCAATAGACGGTGCATCCGTGAACGTGACATCCATCGGGGAAACGGTCAGCAATTCTTCTGGGTGGGCATCAATCATTCTTTCTCAAACGAATCTTACTGCTAGTGGAACCTACACGGTTTTCGGTGTCAACGACAACAATTACGGAATTACCATTGCCAATGCAAATGAGACTTTTGATGTGAGTAAATGGATTCTTTCAACCAGTGACATTGAAGGTAACGTGCTCTCAAACGCAACGATCAACGTGAACTCAGGCAGCACTTCCGTCTGGACGGGTCAATACGCAATCATTGATCTGTACGTGCCAGCAGCCTCTTACAGTGTGAACGTGACTTGGCTTCAAAGCTTAACCTTGAATACGACTGGCTCTGTTTCGGTTTTGTCTGATACTTCGACTGTTTTGAATTGCACAGCCTACCCATACAGTTTTGGAGGCTCGAGATATGATGTCGCTTCTAACGCGACAGTTTCAAGCAAAACCTTTTCCAGCAGCGTTCTCACTTTGACTTTCTCAAGCTTGCCAGGATCGAGCTACATTCTAGTGTCAAACTGTCCTTCTGCACCCAACTACATCACTAACAGCACTTACGATTTGGCTTCCGACTTTAGCTTGGGCTATCTGATTCTGACTCATTATTCCAATGCAACGTTGAGTTTGGGCTGTGAAGGTTGGGGAAACTTGTATGTGTATTCAACTGACAAAATCATTAAAACAGTAACCCTAGTCGGGCAACGTTGGACTGCTACAACGAGTGGATTGACTGGGGAGATTGGGACTTTGGAAGTGTATTGCGGTTCAAAAGGAAGTCCATCTACCACAGATGGTTTCACAACGACAAGTTACGCTTCAAACATTCTGACAGGAACCTACTCTTTCAGCAGTGATGCTATTTTATGGCTTGACTGGACGACAGGTAGTGGACCAGTAGGACCTGGAGGAGATAGCGGTTCATATACGCCTTCCGCATTGTTAGCTACTGTTTTCCTAAGTTTCCCCGATTCAGCGTTAAAAAGCACGGTCTTAGATGGATGGTTGAACATCAGTTGGACAGGAATGCCGAAAATCTATGTTTGGTCAGTGACTTGCGATTCGCCTTTTGAAAGTTGGCGTGTGCAAGTTGTTTCGGGTTTGCCTTTTGAATTGAAAATGAATTTTACTTCTGGCTATGAATCTATTGCTGTGAAGCTTGAAATTCCAGTGGACGCGGAAACAGGTGCGTTATCAATTCCTTGCAGTGTCACGTTAGCTACTCCTCAAGGCACTACTAAAACGATTCGAGCTATAGTGTATTTGACTGTTGTTTCGAGTGCTCAGAATATTCCTAGTGACTTGACATTTGTGTTTCTGGGTATTTTCGGAGTCTTTATTGGGTTGACTGTTTTCAGGAAAAGACGCAAAAATCAAGTGACGTAAGAAATTTAGTCTTCAAGCTGGAAAGCATGTTCGGTACTTGATGAAATTCCAGATTAGATCAACGTCGACAATAACATACATGGCTCCAAATGCGATCATAACCAGTTGCCCAATTAAGTCCCCATTAGCCCACCATCCTAGCATTATGAAGTAGAAGAATGCGGCAATTAGAGTGAATACTGCAAAACACATCAAACCTATATCACGGATTGTATATTTTTCATTTACCTTGGCTTTCATTTCTTTCTGATCTCCAGTTTCTCATTCATACACTCTTCAGAACAAAAGTAGTAGGTCACATTCAGATCAGTCGTACCAGAACCTGCGCTGAAGTCATGGGTTGTTTCGACTTTTATGAAACCCGATGTAACAAGATTCGCGTCCTCAATCTGTATGAGTTTGTGACATGATGAGCACTGATAATATTCTTTCATTGTTTTCTCACTTCTACGTGTTGGTTGGTGATGCTCCACATTACTTTGTTTCCTTTTTCAAGTTTTAATGCTTTCTGTATTGCTATGGGAATCGTGGTGATTCCGCGTGTGCCCACAGTAGACTCAGCAACATCCATCTTCAATCACCTTAAGGAAAAGGCGTTACGTTTGTCCACGTTCCAGTGTTGTTAGTCTGGAATGTATAGTTCACTATGGGAAACTGAACCATTTGGAAATCAGCATGGTAAAGACTGAACTGGTAACGCATTGGTTCAATATAGCCATATTCCATTATGCTTGTCGGTTGATTGCTACCTACATACAAAGGTGTAGCAAAATATCCGTTTTTGACAGCTTCAACTTCAGGAAACTCATGGCCTTGAAGTAATGGCATGATCTCAATGTAGAAACCCTTAGCATCTGTTCTGGTCCAGTATGTAGCATTAGTGTAAGCTATCTCTTCAGGATCACCAAGGAAAAACATAATGGTTACATTTTCGACTGGTTCCTTCAGAAAATAATCTGTGACGTGACCATAGACAACGCAGTATCGTTTGTTTCTCTCGAACTGGGTCACTTGGCTATTGACATAGATTCCAGTGAAAACAGCAGTGACAAGGATTGTGAAGAAAAAAGCAAGAACAAGTAAAGCCCAATCTGATTTATTCATGTTTTCAACCTCAGAATGGCCACCATCTGTTTAACACTTTCATCCAGTAAACACTCCAGAGCACAGCGAGACCACAACAGAAGAGGAACGATCCGAAGGGCAAAACACCATTCGGCACGTTCCAAGTGATATAGACCCATCCAATAGGAAACCAAGGAGCCAATATCGTGGCTCCGCAAGTAACTAGAGCAACCGATTGAAGCCCATTTCTCTTTGTCATCCATTTCATGCTGTCTTTCCAAGCTTCTTTCATTGCTTCAACAAGCGTCATTCTTGGCGTATCGTTCATCTCTATTCTTAGACTATGCTTAGAGGAAAGTAATAAAACTAGCGATTCAAACCAAACTTGGCGCGGTAATCATAAATAGTCTGCATAAGTAGTTTTTTAAACATCTTCCCAATTAATTATGTTTGCGCGCAAGAGAAGTAGGTTTGATAGAAAAAAGGGGAGAGTTGCTTCAAAAGATAAATAACTTGACGCATGGCAGTTACACGAAGTTTATGATTGAACAGGGGATATGCCCTGACTGTGTTGAGCCTTTCACTAGAGAAGGGTTGGAACTTGTGTGTCTGAAATGCGGGCTAGTTGGAGAACGCGTTGATTACAGTTCAGTGATTCCTTTTGGTTCTTTTCAGAGTATGCCTTTGAATGCTCTGGAATATGGAAAAGGTTTAGGCGGAACATTGCAAGAAAAGGGCGTGTGGTGTGTTCTTGCTCATGGCCCCAATGGCATAAAGGATTTGCCTATTCGTGCTCGGCAAACCATTATTTTAACCACGAAATTTGATCATCCACGCATTAGCTCGCTTTTACATGCTGCACAGAATCGACTACGACAACTAGGGTTAGGTCAAGATGTGAAAAGTTTGAAGGTGATTAACTTTCGCAATTATCTGGGTCAAATGATTCGAGGAGTTGGCAGTTTTCTTGTGGTTCAGAATTGGAGGGCAAGTAACAGGAAAATTGCTGATGCTTGCATAGTCTTGAGTGTGGGCAAATTGTTTGGTGAACAGAAATATCAGGAAGTCATGCGGAAACTTGAGTTGGATGAGGGTTTTGTTGAGAAGGTTTCGATTTTGGAGAAGATGAGGCCATGATGAAACTGAAGATTTTCAGCAAAATGTATTTGATGGGATTTTTTGGTGGGATTACCATTCTCTGCCTTTTCAGAGAAAGCTTCATGCAAGCACCGCTAATACCCTTTTTGTTTGCAATGGTGTTCTGTTTTCAATGTCTATTCCTCGGTGCTCGTTGGTCTGATATGGAAACATATAGGCAAAAGAGAGGGCGAAAAGTATGGCTGTAGTCTATAATAAACAACATATCGCTGCATTGAAAAAGGCAGAAGAGCTTGTCGGACCTCTTTCTCCAGTTCTCAGAGAGAAAGGTTCAACCCTGATTCTCTCAGGTCGTAATCGAAAATTAGTAAATGTTAATTGGCCTGAAATGGAAAAAGAAGTCAAAGATCCATTGCACCGTGAACTTATCATTCTCCTCAGCAACGTGCAACATCAACCAACTGAAGAAGAGCTAAAGTTTCGTTTGAACCGTATAGCAAATGCCATGACCGCTGTCATGCAAATTCCCGATGAAACCGTTTGTGATAAACTCTGCAAAATGCTCAGTCCAGAAATCTACAGTGAACGCAGAATACAGCAGCTACTTGATGATCGTTGGAAACAGAAAACTTGCCCCAAGAAGCCAAAGAAGACCGAAATCATTTCGGTCTCCCCTGAACTGTTGAACCTGAAGAAAGAAGCTGAAGAAATCAAACATATAGCAACTGCTTTGGATGCTGAGACTTTTAGTGAGGAAGATCCTAGACCTTTCAAAGATTGCCGATGCAAACTGGATGCGAATAATCAGTGTCCGCATTTCAAAACAGACTGCTACTAACTAGGAGAAATGAAAAGTGGATAAGAAACAGATTCGGATCTTGAAAGCCATGCTACTTGCACTATTTTCTATATTTTCGCTATTAACTTGGGGTTTGGGCATAGCGATTCAATCTTACATCGTGAAAATAGATCGCATCTTAGGTTTTCCCTCAGCTTGCTTGATTCTTTTCGTTCAAGCGGTTCTATATTGGCGTTTAGGTAGGCAAATTAGCAGAATAGATCGAGAAGCCAAAGACTGGTGACTGCTACTAAGTTCCTATTTTTCTGTTGACGAAGCCTCTCTTGCAGTAGTGTCGCGAAAGACCCCAAACAAGTCTGCCCTCTAGGTCGGTTCGGGAGTAAGCTGGTGGCTCCCACCGACCCCCCCCTTCTCCGAATATGTTCTCGTCAAGACCTATATTTTAGGTCGTCTTTCATTCTTGACTCTTTTTCTTTTCTTTCATCATAGATCATTGCGACTATAACGGAAGATATGAAGAGTCCAAGTGACAGGAAAAACCATGAAACTAGAAGTTGCGATTCGAGAGTCTCTGTATTGATGAATTGTAGAAATTCAGGATCGGAGAGAAAGGCCATACACGCAAAGATTCCCATACAAGCAAAGAAGTTTATCACGGCAACAATAAAGAATAGGTGACGCTTTTTCATTTCGTAGCCTTCTCTTTTTCTGCTTTCTCAATAATCCATTGACAGTGACTGCAACCGCATTTCCTGACTTGCGTTACGATGTTATTGTCTATCCGAGCGTGTTCTCGCATGTACGCTTTCTGCTTCTCAACATCCTTGTAAGGACTCATTACAGAACCTCTTTTACGATCTTGTTAAAATGGTTCATGTAAGGTTGAAAGCCTATCATATGTTCTCTGGACTTCTTTTCTTCTTCTAGTCTATCAATGGTTGTAAGCCATCCGTAAGGAAGTCTCCAGATACCGGGGCGTTTTGCATTTGTTAGGTTGATGCTAACTGTCTTCTGATTATACTTGATGATTTCTCCAGCTTCACATGCGAAGTTTAGTCTTACGGCTTCACTATTTCCACCACGCACAAGAACTTTGTTATGTAGACCGATCTCTTTGATTTGTTGCTCATGTTCTAGCGTGGTTTTCTGCATGGCTTGTTCTTCACAATATTTCTTGAGTTTCCAACATTCCGCAGATGTCAGACTCTTCTCAATGAGTCTTTGAACCTTGATTAGAGCTTTCATTGTTTTTCAACCTCAACATTCTTTATGTAGTCACCTTGAACTAGGTCAAGAATTGAATACATATCATTGTCTGAAAGTTTATATTCAAACTTTTTTGCCTCAACGTAGATTTGAATGTCGAACAGAGCTTTTTCAAACTTTGAGACTTTCATCTTTTTCATCCTCCCCAAGCCCATTCAACTATTGTCGGTAAATCATCAAGCAAAGACCGCTTTGCATAAAAGAGAATTGCATTGTCCTTGGCTTCCTTCTTGTTTCGCGCTGGAACCAGGTATCCGCCTATTTTGGTTCCGTTTGGTTCATGGACTTTTACTAGCCATTTCTTCATTCTCTTTCATCCTCAAAGGTTTATTCTATTTGGTTTTCCTCTTTCCATTCCCTGAATATAAGGCATGGTGCTTTACACTTGAGTACAAACTCACATTCTACACATGGGCTTATGAGGTACTTCAGTTTTAATCCCATCTTTCATTCCTCAAAGGTATAGTATACTAAGTTGCTTAAAAAGTTTGCGTAATAAGTATCCATTCGTAATAGTTACCTTGGCTTAAGCGTAAGTAGGCGATACTTATTTAAGTAACTTATGATATAGGCATAGTGTGAGGTTACAAAACGATCCATCCATTGGCTAGAAATAAATTACAGATACCTTGTCCTCAATGCTTTGAAATTCTAAAATCAATAGGGGCGCAAAGATTCATATGTGATAACCCAAAATGCCATTTACTTGAGGTTACCGCGATTGTCTCTTATTCAAATGAAAAATGCGAAACAGTATACCAATACAAACGGAAAGAATGGGTTGAGGGAAAAACCAAGGGCGATTACATTTTACTAGATCGTGAACAACTCTCACAAGAAGCCTTTTGCTTACGAAATTTTGATGATGAAGAAACAAAAAGCAAATGCAAAAGCGAATGTATCTTTGGAGAAAAACCTTTTGATCTTTCATTGTGTCAGCATCCAAAGAATCAAGATTTAGTCATTCGTGTCTCAAGGATTGAAAAGTTGTTTGAGGTTTGAAGGTTGCCGAGGATTTACAAACCACGATTCAAAGAAGGCATAATAAAATGAATCACTGTGATACTTGCGGAAATGTTCTCCCTTCCGACCAGAATGATTACATTGAAATTTGGTTCCACGGAAGATATGGAGACATGATAAAACGGTTCTATCAAGACAGACACCTGCATTTCTGCAGTCTTAAATGCTTTCTAGTGTTTTCGCCTAAAACGAAACCAGCTCAAGTGTTTATTGAAACTCGTTGCTATTTCAATCGCACTTACAAGTGCCGACATCCAACTGATAGAAAAGTCTGTTTCCAACAAACTCTGATTTGTGATGAAATGACAGTTGTAGGTTACGGAGAATTACATCAATTAATTAAGGAAATGAAACGTAAAGACCTTGCTCATAACGATGGAGATTGAAGATTGCCGAGAACATACAAACCAAGAAGTGTAGAAAGATGAAAAGAATTCAGAGAAAAAGAAGTAAAGGCTGGCGAATGCCACTGAATACGGTGTATGTTGGTAGACCGACCAAATGGGGAAATCCTTTTGTCGTTAAAGAGTTTGGCCTAGATGTTGCTATCGCAAAATACCTTGAATGGCTACAATACCGCATCGGAATTGAACCGTATTTTCTTGATCCGCTGAGAGGTAAGGATTTGGCTTGTTGGTGTTCTCTCGACAAACCATGCCATGCTGATGTTATCTTGAAAATCTTAAACGAACAGAGACTCGTGAAAGCTCCAAACGGAACAGAACTACCTAGCAAAGCACCAAACGGCATTGCAAACTTTATGGAAGATTTAGCCAAAGAAATCTACAGTGAAAAGAAGTGAGGTTGAAAATTGCCAAGGATTTACAAACCAAGATACAAGTTTCCAGAAAAGGAGCAATGTCGCTGGTGTCTTCGTTTGGTTCCTAAAAAAGAGTTGAAAACTGTCATAATCATAAAGTGGGAAGGCGAAATCACTCACGGTATCAGAAGAATATGCCGAGATTGCAGAAAATCAATCAAAGGAGAATACAAGTTGGTTGGAAAACAATGAAAGCCTTCAGCGTTATTAGAATGTGTCGTTTAGGTTCTTGTGATGACAATATTTTTAGTAAACTATGTAGTGAAATGATCTCGAATGGTCTATGTCCTCATTTTGGAACGCTTGAGGATCGAGATGTTATTGTGAAAAACATCAAGCCTTGGATTGACTCTAGCCAAAAACTCGGGACATTTAAGAAAGTTGTTTTCAATCTCAAACGAAATTGGGTCATTAACGGCAAAACTGTTGATCTTTACGAAGAAATCAAATCTGGGAGGAAAACGAGTGAATGGCGAGATGCTACAAATTTCTGGACGAAGAGACTAATTAACCGAGATAAACTATCCTACAATCCTATTTTGATTAATCAACCCAGAATAGTTCCTTATGAAAGCATCAAACCTCATAGAGTTTGGTTTGTTATTGGTTATCCTAAGAACAATCTTCCTAGGCTTGAAGCAGACATAACCGCGGTGATCTATCATTCAAGCACTAACCAATACGAGATTAAATTTACTCATATAAAAAAAGTTGAACAATGAGAAGATTTTAGGAAGGTATGAATGTTGCCTAGAACGTACAAACCTCGCTATCAATTTCCCGTTGAGGATCGGGATCTTGTTGACAAATGGATAAACAGTTACGCTCGATGGCAGAGTCGCAACGCATACTTTTTTGGTTTGGCAAACTTCAAACGCTGGTTTAAGAAGCCGCTCAGTGAATGGTTAAGTTTGCCCGAATGGGACGAACACAAACCATGCTGGGAAAAGATTGCCCTTGAATTTCAAAACTTTGCCGTAAATTTCTGTCTACCTGGAACTGAAAAAAAGTTGGCTGTGAACACTGTTCTCTGTTCGCTGCGAGCCTTGGCGAGTTTCACGTTTTACAATAAGCATAAGACTTTCCATTTGCAACGTGGACAAAGATTGCAGAATGAGATGGATACGGATTCGCATATTTTCAAGAACGGCGACGTTGCGCGTATGTTTGATGTTGGTGATCCGCAGCAGAAAGCCATTGTTAGCACTTTTTCAAGTTTGGGTTGGGAGTTCAGTGGGGTCCTGGGGCTTGACCGGGAACGTGTTGAGAAATTGATTGCTCAAGCAGAACAGGCGGGTGAACGTTTTGTTTATATTAATGAGCAGCGCGGCAAGACAGGTGTACCGCGCTTTGCCTCTCTGAATCCTTTAGCCATTGAATATCTCAAGAAGTATTGGCAGCGATGGAAGGGTCTGACGATGTTCAAGATTCGCACGAAAGGCGGCTTGAATGAAATGCTGCATCACCTTGCAGAGAAAAGTGGGATAATTACCACGGGTTCGGTTCATTCGCACTTGTTTAGGAAGTGGGTGATGGGTCAACTGTCACGGGCAGGCTGGAACGATTATCAAATCAGTTATTATGTGGGTAAGAAGATTCCAGGCGACAAGCAAACCTATCTTCTACGATTAGAACAAGACATCCGTGAAATGTTCCCAGAAATGTATGAGAAATATTTGTCGTTGCGTCCTGAAAAAGTGGATGAGGATGTGAAGAGAAGGATTGCGGCTTTGGAAAGGGAAAACCTTGAATTAAAAACCAGAGTCTACAGTGATGAAGATAGGAAAGCTTTGGATTTGCTGCGTGATCCTGAAGTGCTTGATTATCTGAGGGATATGGTTCAGAAACGAAAAACTTCAGCAAAAGAATGAAAAAAAGGGAAATTAAATGATTGTTTGCAAGTTCTTGCAGATCATAGCAAGCATTGAAGATATAAGGGCTTTTTGCTGGAAATCTTTCCTTGTTGCTCGTCCTTTCACTTTTCGTGCTTGATGTTTGAAGAAGATGGCATAAGCGTTGAAACTCTTTTCGAGTTTTTGAAAGTCATCTTCAATATTCTGGTTTGGCACTATAAGTTCTGCCAGTTTCGTGTCTATGGTTGCGAAATTTGCTTTCAAGTTGCTCAAGTTTCTCGCAGATTGCTTTTATGCTTTTGTTTGCATCTTGAATTGAAACTACACTAAATTTGTCGCGAAGGACAATTTGAATGTCATAATAATCA
>Ga0315284_10013516_pt1 | contig 11629 bp, 13 predicted proteins | sample YL17G09_16_MG_FD_203696 | JGI IMG/M metagenome (GOLD analysis project Ga0315284, IMG submission 203696) | Sediment microbial communities from Yellowstone Lake, YNP, Wyoming, USA - YL17G09_16 | ecosystem: Environmental > Aquatic > Freshwater > Lake > Sediment | place: USA: Wyoming | collected... | reverse complement strand
AACGGCCTTTGTCGAGCGGCCATGATAATCCCTGAATGGTCAGACGCAGTGGTTTACCCTTATAATCACGTTGCACGGTATGAGAAACAAATCCGTGTGCTGATTTAACACTTGGAACAGCCAAAACACGGTCTTCCATATCGCGCGGTATTCGGGAAATTTCAGCAAAAGGACCACGGGTGTCCTTTTGAACCACCCATAAATCAGCCCCGATACGCTCAACCAACAAAGTGGCATCTTCAACCAGGCCCCTGTAAATACCCCCCATTCCCATAACCAGCATCAATAATAATCCTATGCCTGCCGAAGTAAGAGAAAAACGTCCGAAGTTGTGCTTAATGTCTTTGGTCGCTAGATTCATTTTGTTATCACCTTTACTGCTCGCCCGTCTCTCGGCAGTTTGGAATCCGGAATTAAAACAACCTGCCCCGGCTGTAAACCTTGGGTTACCTCGACTTTATCTTTTCCTTCTAACCCGATGGCAATTTTGCGCCAGTATGTCTTTCCTTTTTCTATCACGTAAACACCCGGCTGCTGCCGCCAGACAATTACGCGTTGAGGAATTACCGTTGTATCTTCCTTGCGGGCAGTTTCTATATAAACCTCGACTCTCTGGCCGACGGCCCATATATCAGGCATCTGGTCGATTGCAACATCAACAAGCACCTCTCTTGTTTCGCTGTCGGCTTGAGGGGATATACGGGCAACTTTGCCCGGCAATTCAGTTTTGGGGTCGGAGCGAAATACTATCTTCGCCTGTTGTCCTGCTTTTAAACTGCCGAGCATCGTTTCATCTATCCATGCTGAAATCCATAGCTGGTCAAGTGAAATAATATCTAAAACCATGCTTCCGGGAACGACTATATCGCCTGAGTCACGGGACCGCTTAACAATTAACCCATCGAAAGGCGAATTGATAACAGTGTAGGCCAACTGCGCCTGGGCAAACTGCAGGGATGCCTCGTTTTTGGCGACAAGCTTTTCGGCCTCTATTTTTGCGGATTGCGCCTGACTTAGTCCTGCTTGGGCAACTTCCAATTGCTGCTGCGCTTTCTCAAAAGCGTCCACGCTTACAGCGCCGGAGGACACTAACTTTGATTGCCTGTCAAGGGACGTCTTTGCCTGTTTTTCCGTGGCTTCCGCACTTTTTATTTGAGAAACAGCCCTTTCCACACCGGCTTGGGCAAAAGACAGCTCCGCCTTTGCCATTTCCACCTGCTGACGCAAGTCCTCGTCATCCAGCGTTACAAGTTTTTGTCCTTTGACTACATTATCACCCTGGTCAACAAAGATTTGCGCAATGCGCCCTGAAATTTTGGGACTGATTGTTGCTTGCACGCGGGCCTCAAGCGTGCCTGTGCCCATTACTTCAGCGACAATGGGTCCGCTGATTACCTTTAAGGATTCCACAGATACAGGAGCAAAAAACAAATAGTAAACAAGCAGGCAGCCAATAAGGATAACAATCAGTAATTTCAGCCCGGTTTTATAATATTGCTTCATTTCTACTCCCACTTTAAACTAAGATTGCAAAAAGCGGATGTGTTATTTTGTCTTCGCAAGGTCAACTCCGAATTCCTTCCATTTGCCGAGGATATCTTCTTTTGAGAAAAATCCTTCGTGCCTGAAAAGCTCTTTGCCAGAAGCATCATAAAATATCTGGGTTGGAATGATGTTTATTTTGTATTTTTTTGCTTCATCCGGTTTTTCCCATACATCAATAAAGACCACATTAAGTTTGCCCTGATATTGGCTTTTTAATTCTTCCAGTATCGGCGCCATCATCTTACAGGGGATGCATTTTCCCGCACCGAGGTCGACCAGCCGAGGCAATGTTTTTGATTCTTCGCCTTTGTCATTTTCAAATGGTTGGATTTCTTTTGCAGCGATTTTTCCAGAGGGATTCTCAAAATCTTTAGACGTTAAATCAGCTTTATTACTTTCTTTGATAACAATTACAACACCAACTGCAACTATCAAAACTGTAACTACAGCGATTCTTGCAATCTTATTCATATTCGACGCACCTTTCTTTTTCCCAGATCGGCTGTGACTAAGCAATCATTTTTTCAATCTCACCCGGCGGCGGAACCTTACCTGATATTTTGACCTGGCCGTCGACAGCCAGTGCAGGTGTCACCATCACGCCAAACTGCATAATCTTGTTGATGTCGGTAATTTTTTCAATCTCGTATTCAATACCCAAAGCCTCAGCGGCAGCACGGGCGTTCTCCGCCAGCTTTTTACATTTGGGGCAGCCTGTTCCTAAAATTTGTATTTTCTTCATTGTTAAACCCTGTTAAGAAAACCATTTTTGCGTCTTCAGACATATCCGGACAAGCATCAGCATCACCGGCACCTCTATAAGAACGCCCACAACCGTTGCTAAAGCGGCACCGGATGACAAGCCAAAGAGCATTGTTGCGGTGGCGATAGCAACCTCAAAGTGATTCGAGGCGCCAATCATCGCCGAGGGGGCAGCATCTTCATATTTGAGTTTAAGAACTTTTGAGAGCCAATAACCAATCAGAAAAATCAGGTTGGTCTGGATAAACAGAGGTATCGCAATCCAAAGAATGGTCAGCGGATTTGAAATGATAACTTCACCTTTGAATGAGAAAAGCAGCACGAGTGTAACCAACAACGCTATGATAGTAATGGGCGTAAGTATATGAAGAAACCTTTGCTCAAACCATACAGGGCCTTTGTGGGCTATGATCCATTTGCGGGAAATAAATCCTGCCGCAAGCGGCAAAGCAACATATATTGCTATCGATAATACAAGCGCCTGCCACGGCACCGGTAATTTACCCACACCTAATAAAAATCCACCCAAAGGACCATACAGAAACAGCATAGTCAGCGAATTGATTGCGACCATTACCAGGGTGTGACCATCGTTGCCCCTGGCCAGATGCCCCCAGACCAGGACCATCGCAGTGCACGGGGCGATGCCTAAAAGGATACAGCCGGCCAGGTAGCTGCGCCACAGAGGAACTTCGAGAACTTTTGCGCCGCCCTGCTCTATTACTTTGCCGACACCGTAAGTCGCGCCGACCGGCAAATCGAGACCGAACGGCATTTTGACATAATCAACTGCATCGGCGCCAATAAAATTCTTGAATAAAAATCCCAGAAATAATAACGCTATCGCATACATCGTAAACGGTTTTATCGCCCAGTTGACAAACAGCGTAAGTCCAACAGGTTTTACGCTTTTGCCGGCCTTTAGCACCTCGGCAAAATCAATCTTGACCATTATCGGGTACATCATAAAAAACAGGCACACCGCTATTGGAATAGATACCACCGGTGCCTTGTTCACATATATCGCCAAACTGTCCAGATATTTAGCAAAGCCGGGGGCTACTTTCCCAAGAACGACTCCGCCGGCAATACAAAGAACGACCCACAAGGTCAGGTATTTTTCAAAAACATTAAGTTTTTTCTCCTGGACCTGCTCTGCTTTCTGCTGTGCCATATCTGGATTCCTCATTTTTTGTTCTTGAATGCTGTAACATCAAGACTAATGACATAGTCGCTAAGCTTTGCGCCATCTGGCAAAAATTCTTTGACTTGTCTGTAAAGCGGGTCGTTACAATCAGCCATTACATCAATACTGTATGCCTTTTCATTTATCTGAATATCAACAAGACCCGCCTTTTTCGCCATCTCAATAGTTTCATCTATGCCAGCCGCACCTGCGACGCAGCTTACCAGTGCAGCGGCAGACTTGAGGACTTCTTCCGGTAAAGGCTTCTTTAACGCAAGGTCAGAGATGCAGGCTTTGCCGCCGGGTTTTAACACGCGGGCTATCTCATTCCATACCTGCTGTTTATCCGGCGAAAGATTGATTACGCAATTGGAAATTACTACATCAATACTTAAATCGGCTACGGGCAAATGTTCGATTTCGCCGAGTCGGAACTCTACATTGGAAAGCCCTGTTTTTTCTGTAAATGTGGAAATGCCCGCTCTTGCTTTACTGAGCATTTCCGCTGTCATATCGACACCGATAGATTTGCCCTTCGGGCCAACTTTTATGGCAGCGATGAACACATCAAAGCCGCCTCCACTGCCCAAATCCAAAACCACCTGTCCTGGCTTGAGGTTTGCAATAGCTGTCGGATTGCCGCAGGATAACCCCATATTAGCTCCATCAGGTAAAATCTCAAGCTCTTGGATAGTGTAACCCATCCCCTCAGCGAGCTTGTCGGGTGATGAGGAACCACAGCATGATGAGGAACCACAGCATGATGATGAACCGCAGCCGCATCCTGATTTGCCTTGAGCGATATCTGTATATCCTTTACGGACGGTTTCTCTAATTTTTTCGTTTGACTCGGTAACCATAAAACACCTCAAAGATTTGGTTCGTCATCAAAATTAAATACTTTCAAAACGTGACCAGAAAATAGAAACCAGCGGCCAACAGGATTACCCCTGAAATCCATCGGATTGCCACATCCGCATTTTTGGCAACCAGGCTCGTCTTACCCAGTGAAACACCAAATAAAATTATACCAAGCGGAATACTGAAGCCAACGGCAAACATCGCCAGTAAAAATGTTGCCCAGATGACCCGCCCCTGTAAAATTGCAGCGCCAAGAACAATAAATATCCCCGGATTGCAGGGAAGGGAACTAACCGCGACAATGCCGCCCATGATAACTCCAGCCAGGATGGTTCCTATTTTTTTGGGACTACGTATGGACTTTTCATAGTTGCCGAACGACAGTTTTAAAGGCAGTAATTTGAGGGTAGCAAGTCCGAAGAAGACCGCTACGACTCCAGCGAAAACTTTCCAGTATCGGCCTAAGGTGTTCTGTGCAACCTGACCGACGAAACCGGCGATTCCCCCAATAATCATCAGGGAAATGACCGTTCCCAGGGTAAAGAGCAGTGTAGTTCTGAAAATGTCCCTGCGGTTTGCCTCGACCCTGGTTCCTGAATATCCGACAAGTATTCCCATAGCAGGTAATGTGCAGCAGGCGCTGGTGGCGGCGCTGACCACTCCAAGAATTAGGGCAAAAACAAGCCCAGATGGTTCTGAGGCCACCTGCTGCAATGTGTTTGTAACGTATTCGAGCATTATAATATCCTTGTTTACCTCCTGGGGCCTAAGGCTGGGGCTGAAGGGCCACATCCTGGGGTAGAGGGTCCGCAACTTGATGATGGCCCGCAGCCTCCTGCTCGGGAAGAAGCGACATAGGCCTGAAGCAGTTTCTCTTCTGTTATCTCTCCAGACACAGTTCCCATACCGCGACCTTTGCTCATGACCAGCATCCCTGGCGGGGGCAATTGAGCAGCGATATTGGCGTATTCGGGCGAACCGGCCTGTAAAGTGTATAAGCCAATGCGTATGCCATTGGATTTCAATTTTTGTTCAGCAGAGGCGACCGCATCTACAGTTTCCTTGCTGACTGTTTCTTCTCCCATAGCGGGGACAAAAACAAATACGGCGTCCTGATTGATAGCTACTTTGTTCAGTGATGCAAGTGAAGCTATGAACTCACCTACTGTTTTCTTGTCCTCGACCAAGTTGGCCGCGGGTTCCTGAACATTTGCCTGATTTGCAACGGGCATAGCAAATGCGGTTTCAGTGACAGCCGGGGCTTTCTGTTTTGCACTCGTTGCCTTATAAACAAAAATTCCGCATATCGCCAACAGAACAATCAGGCAAATTACCGCCTTTGCCTTTTTGCTTCCCGAAGGTTTGCCGCAATCACACCCCGGCCCACAACCTTCCGACTTTACATTTTCCATAAATACCTCCTTCGTTTTATTTTATTGTTGTTAATGTTTATGCACACTGCGAAACATTGTCTCGCGCGGCGTTTTTAACAGTCCGGCGTAAGGCGGAACTACCGTCGCTATCGATTTTTTTAGCGACGATCCTGTTTTTGCCCACAATAGCAGCGTTGAACTGAATACCACCGTAATACAACCCGCCTCCTGAAAAATAACCGCCAATATAGGCGTGAGTATCCCAAAACCGGCAAGGATAAACCCGATTACATTATACATCATGGAAAAGAAAATATTAAGTTTGATACGCGACATGACCTTCCGCGACATGTCCATGAAGTTTACGACCCGCGATAAATCATCATTCATCAAGGTTACATCTGCCGTTTCAACAGCCACGTCCGTCCCGGCTGCACCCATCGCAATACCCACATCAGCCAAAGCTAATGCCGGAGCATCATTGATACCATCACCAATCATACCGACAACGCTTCCCTGTTTTTGCAGCTTTTCAACAAATTGCAGTTTTTGTTCCGGAAGAAGCTCAGCCTGGAAATCATCAACTCCGATTTCTTTTGCGACAGATTTAGCGACCTTATGATTGTCCCCGGTAAGCATTATGATTTTTTTAATGCCCATAGCTTTCAGGGATGCAATAGCACGGGGAGTCTCAGGGCGAATCTCGTCAGCAATAGCTATCAAGCCGACCGGTTTCATATCATTAGCTACAAGAATGGCTGTTCTGCCCTGTTCAGTTTGCTCTGAAATTGCGTACTCAATATATTTGGCAACACAAATACCGTTGTCCTGCAAAAATTTATTTTTACCGACTAATATCTCCTTGCCGTCCAACTGGGCAGTAACACCCATTCCAACTTCAATATTGAATTCAGTGGGGTCTGGAACCTCAATGCCGCCTTTTTTTGCGCAAGCTATAACCGACATAGCTAATGGATGTTCGGAATACTTCTCGGCTATCGCAGCTAAACGCAAGACCTCTTCTTCTAATATGCCATCAAAAGCGATAACATCGACTACCTTCGGTTTTCCAAAGGTAAATGTGCCGGTCTTATCCACAAGGAGCACATCCATTTTTTGTGCCAGTTCCAGGAATATCCCTCCTTTGATAAGTACTGCACGACGGGCCATATTAGCTATTCCTGCGGTTACCGCCGTTGGAGTAGCAATGGCGAAGGCACAAGGACAGGCAACCAGAAGAACCGAGACAGCAACTTTGACATTGCCGGATGTCAGGAAGGCTATTACTGCCAATACCAGTACCGCAGGCAAAAACCACGTTGTAAAGCGGTCAGCAAGATTCTGAATTGGGGCTTTTGTTCCCTGAGCTTGTTCCACAAGATGAACTATTCTGGCCAGTGTGGTATCCTGGCCAACCTTGGCCGTCCTGATTTCAAGCCGGCCTGTCTCGTTCAGAGTTCCGCCGAATACTTCACTACCCTTAAACTTCTCGACCGGCATTGATTCGCCGGTAATCGGGGCCTGGTTGACACAACTTTGGCCTGCTACTACGGTTCCATCGACGGGAACTCGGCCTCCGGGTCTGACGACTACAATATCGCCGACCTGAACCTCACTTACGGGTATAACAACCTCTCCATCATCGCGGCGTATAGTTGCCGTCTTGGGGGTAAGGTCAAGCAGGTTCCTGATGCTTCTGCGAGTCTTGTCAAGCGTATAAGACTCCAGTGCACCCGCTACTGCCATAATGAATACGATGACTGCTGCCGCTCGGAACTCACCAACTGCAATGGTGGCAATAAGAGCAACGGTGACGAATACATTGACGGTTATCTTTCTGTTAAAGATGTCCTTGAATCCCGTAAGAAACCGTAGATATCCGCCGAACAGAGTAGCAAAAAGTGCTAATCCCGCATTCAGAAAAGATGGGCCAATTCCCCAATGTGCCATTGCCCAACTTACTATAATCAAAATGCCTACAGCACAGGGAACTATACTGAGCACAGCTATTTCCCTGTATTTGGTAATGTTGCTATTCACTTTTCTTCTCAGTTGTCCGATTTTCTTTGGGCTTTTTTTCAGTGGTTTTGTTGTCGGCTTCGTTTGAGGGGCCACAGCAGCTTTGTCCGCCGCCACAGCATCCGCCAGTCTTGGTCATAGACTCCCATATTGTTGCGAAAAAACCTTTCTTCTTTTTTTCTGTTTCCATTGCTATCGACTCCTTAATATCGATGTTATTCTTACTATGATTGTTTTTTGATTTGAGATATTGACTGAACAGTGCGCCTGGCGGACAAGGGTCACAGCCCAGACAACCGTGCGTCCTTTCAGTCGAGGTCTTAAGACGGTTGGTCAGGTCGTGGACATCTTCCGGGCAGTCCAGTTCCAGTTGAGTCAAAAGCCCCTGAAAGCAGTCACATGTTAAACATTCAGGGCGGACGACGCTGTTTTCAAGGTCTTTAACAATTGCCTTAACCCGACTTCTGCTCAAATTACTCATTTTTGATGCTTTTCCAGATATTGCGGCAGCTTCTCGATAAACGCTTTAATCTCATCACGAACACGACGGTAAATGTTCAAAGCTTCTTCTTCGGTTTTTGCTTCTTTTGCCATTCTGGGCGGGTCATCAAAACCGACATGGAGAAGTTTTGTCTTTCCGGGAAACACCGGGCAGCTTTCATACGCATTGTCGCACACCGTTATCACATAATCGAAATCAATATCTTCTAATTCATTAAGATGCTTTGAATGGTGGCCGGAAATATCCACGCCAGCTTCAGCCATAACTTTTACAGCACGAGGGTCGAGGACGTGCGGTTCAATCCCAGCGGAATATGGGTCGATGCAGTCTGCTTTGAGATGACGGACCCAGCCTTCGGCCATCTGGCTTCGGCAGGAATTCTCCGTGCAAAGAAAAAGAATTCGCAATTTTTCTGTCTGTTTTTTAGTCATTTCCCTTTTTCGCCACTGAAGCTGTCTATATTCGTTAAGGGAGCAGGATGCTTTCTCTCCTCGGTAGCTTTTTTAATACGGTTCATCAATGTCTGTATCTTCTCGCGTTGAGTACGCTCCTCAACGCTTTTAGGTTCTTGAGAAGGCTGGGTGACTTTCCAGGTGATTTTGCCGCTCAACGGCTCAGCAGGATAAGCGCCAGGGTCGTAAAGCTCGTATTTTCCAAACAGCGTTGGTTTTTCCTGGTAACAAGACCAAACCGCTTGACGGACAACCTCTGGCGAACCTTCATCAATAAGGTTTATTACGGTAAGCTGCTTTCGAAATCGTTCTACGAACTCGGATTGAATATTGAAAAGAAAAGGAGTCGGTGCATCCGTTCCCACTATACGTTTGCGGTCGTCTATCCCATTTTTTGCCAGTGCCAAGAGTGTCTCACCTACCAGATGCCCCGGCGATTCCGGACCACAAATCACCAAATACCGAATATTAGGATTAGAAACGACGTTACAAATAATTTTTTCTATACCAATATTTTCCGTTTGCAATGTGCCGGCCAGAGCTGCACCGCTTTCAACGCCGACCCTTACCAATTTCTCAATATCCGGTGGCGTTTGCTCTCGCATCCAGCGCAAAATTACCACTACCGCAACCGGCGAATAGTCATTACCCCGCAGGTAACAACCTTCTTCCGGCGGATAACCAGCCGCCGGCTCACTTTTTCTGATTTCAGTCACATCTATCCCCAGAATGCACCGAAGAACATTCCAGTGATTGTTGACATCACAATCACCAGCAGAACAAAAACCGTCGTTTTGACGTTTCCCATAATACTGCGTATCACCAGCATACTCGGCAGGCTCAATGCCGGCCCCGCAAGCAGCAGCGCAAGTGCAGGCCCTTTTCCCATACCGGCTGATACAAGACCTTGAACTATCGGCACCTCAGTCAACGTTGCAAAGTACATAAAAGCCCCGGCTACGGAGGCAAATAGATTCGCCCATATTGAATTTCCGCCGACAGCCGCTGAAACCCATTTCGCAGGTATAACCCCTTCGCCTTTAGGCGTGCCCAGCAGAAAACCCGACACAAGAACACCGGCCAGAAGTAATGGCAAAATCTGCTTGGTAAATGCCCACGTTGAACCCGTCCATTCCGCCAAATCGCTCCTGTTAAACCATAGCAAAAGAAAAAGTATCAGCCCTGCAAGAAAAACACCGGTAATAACCCACTTCATCGAATAAATCGCAGCCCATACCCCGCCGGATTCAATCGGCTTCGCCCAGTTGGCAAAGACCAGAACGCCGACCATTGAAGCAAAATATAAAGCATTCTTCCACAACGGCCTGCTCTTCCCATCGTCCGGCATCACTTCGGCATTTTCTGCCTTTTGAATCTCTTCTTTTCGATATATCAAATGCATCAACAGGCCGATTATTACGCTGAAGCCAATCGCCCCGACAGCCCTTGCAACACCAAGCTGAAAGCCGAGCACCCTTGCCGTCAGGATAATCGCGAGGACATTTATCGCCGGCCCGGAATATAAAAATGCACAAGCCGGCCCCAATCCCGCACCCATTTTATAAATCCCCGCAAACATCGGCAGGACCGTGCAAGAGCAGACAGCCAGAACTGTCCCTGATACGCTTGCCACGCCATAGGCCAGGAATTTATTGGCCCCGGCGCCCAGATATTTCATTACGGATGCACGACTGACAAATACCGATATCGCACCGGCAATAAAAAAGGCAGGCACGAGGCACAATAACACGTGCTCCTGAGCATACCACTTCACTAATTGCAGCGATTCGGTGACAGCGTTATCAAAACGGGCCACACCGACCGGCAGATAAAAGCACACAAGAAATACGCCGATAATTACCGCCAACTTTTTCCATTCTGTTTTGTGGTTCATCGAGAGACTTGCCCCAATACCCTGGAAAGCTCTTTGCTGTCCCTGGCACGCTGCTCCAAGACACCGGTCAGGCACGAAAAGCACCGCAGAATACACGGTGACCTGAGACGGTAAAAAACCTTAAGCCCGTCCTTGTGACAGTCCAGCACGCCGGCAGCAACCATAACCGAAAGATGCCGTGACACATTCGACCTTTCAGAGCCTGTATGCGCTGCAATATCACAGACACACCTGGGACCATCCTTTAGAAAATCCAAAATCGCAATCCGAAGCGGATGGGCTATTGCCTTTACAACCTCAGCCTGTTTTTCGAACAATAACTGCTTACTTTTATCTGACATATGCTCTCCTGAACTGTATTACTATGTGATAATATACTCACATAGCAATTACTGGTTCAAGCAAATAATATTATTTTTTAGTCTGTGATGAATTGGTGAGGAACAGCGCATTCAAACAGCCGAATTGATTACCGGCTGTTGAGAACGAACATAACAGTGACGGCCTGAACGAATAAACTTCGTTCGGCTCTCAAGTATATTACTCTTTGGGCAATGTCAGCGCCAGCAGAATTCGGGAATGCCCGTTGTCGATTAAGAGTAAAACGGTTTTTCCTTCGCCGGCCTTTTCCATAGCACTGTCGAAATCCTTTATATTTTTGACCGGCTCTCGATTAACCTCCATAATCAGCACACCAGGCGTAATACCCGCCCGTTCTGCTACCGAGCCGGATTCGACCTCGCTGACGATGACACCGGTTCGTCCCTCAAAGCCGAAACGGCCGGCCATTTCATCAGTAAGGTTCTGGACGGTAATACCAAGAAGCCGTTCTGCCGCCCCTGCCGGGCGGCCTGCGGCGAGCTGACCTTTTTCGGGCCGCTGGCCGAGCTCAACAGCAAATGTCTTTTGTTTGCCGTCCCGCAGCACCACTATTTGGGCTTTAGTGCCGGGTTTTAGCATAGCCACGCGGTTGCGCAAATCGTTGGCCTTTTCAACCTTTTCGCCGTTGAATTCCACGACGACGTCGTACCGCTT
>Ga0315284_10013515_pt1 | contig 11630 bp, 16 predicted proteins | sample YL17G09_16_MG_FD_203696 | JGI IMG/M metagenome (GOLD analysis project Ga0315284, IMG submission 203696) | Sediment microbial communities from Yellowstone Lake, YNP, Wyoming, USA - YL17G09_16 | ecosystem: Environmental > Aquatic > Freshwater > Lake > Sediment | place: USA: Wyoming | collected... | reverse complement strand
TAGATTTAACTTGTCCTTGTCTGATAAGGTATTCAAAAATTCTCTTATCTGTATTCTGTAAGAATCCAAAGCACACGGGCATTTTTCATAAACAACAGGAAGTTTTTGTTTTTTTGAATACTCTCGAATTTCATTCTCAGGAACATAAAACAATGGCTTGATTCTCGGAATGAACTTGCTATCTCCTATATTCTTTGATATTGCTCCAAGATTTACGCTTAAATTCGGGCTTCCCTTGAATATATTCATCAAAAAAGTCTGGGCTTCATCATCGAGATTATGTCCAGTAGCAATCTTGTCTGCCCTGAGTTTTTTTATTCTATTATTTATTATCCATTTTTTTATAACCCCGCAAATTGCGCAATTTTTGATTGTGGCTTTAGAACGACTTTGAATTCCCCCTCTGAGATAGCACATAGATGCACCCATTTCTTTTTGAATGTCATAGACGTGCAGTTTTATTCCTAATTGCGAGCATAATTTTCTTACAGATTCCAAACATCTGTCGCTGTATCCTTTAATCTTAAGATTAATATGAAATCCTTCGATATTATACCCAAATTTTTTTAATAACCATGCAACTAAGGTAGAATCCTTCCCCCCAGACAAGGCAACTATTATCCTGTCTTTTTTTGACAGTTTTATCTTCTTCAATGTTTCAAGGACTTTATTTTCAATATTCATATTAAATAAATAGAATGAGTGTTTTTATTTATTGCCTTCTAATTCCTTTTTTCTCAAAACTTCATCAAGACTTGGTTTTTTTGGAATAACTACTCCTTCTGGAGCAAATGAATATTCTGCTATTGGATAAATTGTATCTAAAAGGAAAATTTTACCATGCTTTTTTATCAGTCTTAAATCTCGGTTAATAAGATAGTTTCCATTATCAGTAAAAAATTCCACTTGCCCCGGCTTGATTTGAGCGTTATTTATTCTCTCTCTTGTGGATTCAACTTCCCTGTAAAAATAAGGCCTTGAAGGAGCATATTCAACTATAACCCCGTCACTAAAATTAGTATCCATAAACTCTGCCCACAGGCTGTTAGAGCTTCTTTCCTCTATTTCTCTTCCTCTTCCACTTATCCATTCAAAGAATCTTCTCATGAAATTTATCATTATGCTTTAATCCTCCTTGCTCTTTGCTTAAGTGAATCAATCCACCTGCCTAATTTCCCAAAATCTTTCTCCCATGCTTCTTCTCTGCCTGATGCGAAATTAGTTTTGGAATGATAATCACACCCTTTCATATAACCTTTGCCAAAAAGATGATTTGATTCTGTCCATAATTGTTTTGGGCTATAAAATAGAGTAAAGTGATAATTTCTTAAGACATCTAAAGGAACTTCTGGGATGTTGTCTTTATTTATTCCAGAAAAATCATAAAAAGCCACTCTTTTTCCAAATTCTTCAAATAATTTTATTGAATCGTGACTTGGATTTCTTAAAAAAACTTCAATATCTGCACCTTTTCTTAACCAGCTTTTGAATAATCCTTCCCATTTGTTTCCAAAAAAAAGAAACCTTGGGCAGTTAGCCAAATCATATTCAAGCATTTTGACTTTAGTGCCTGTTCTTATCAGGGCTTTCTCTTTTAAATCATCAGGGGTAAATCTTTTGATGCCTATTGTATCCCTTATGTTAGTATTACTTATCATATTTTCAAGATAACAGTTTTCTTTATAAATCTTACTATTTGTCACTACTCAAAAGAAACAACCTTATTAGCTTTTCCTGCTTTTTCTCTTCCTATACTCCTTAATCGCTATTCTAAGAGCATTGACTGCCATGTCTGAACAGTGCATCTTTATCAGAGGCAATCCTTTCAGGGATTTTGCAATGTCTTTCATTGTCAGCTTCTCAGCGTCGTCTATTTTTTTGCCTTTTGCAAGCACAGTCAGCATAGAAGAAGTGGCAATTGCAGCAGCACATCCAAATGTCTTGAATTTTATGTCCTTAATTCTTTCATTCTTATCCACTTTAATGTAAACCCACATAATATCCCCGCAAACAGGATTTCCAACCTTTCCAATCCCATCTGGATTCTTTATTTCACCCATATTTTTGGGGTGCATAAAATGCTTCATAACTTCTTTTGAATAACTAAGTGTCATTTTACCAAAAAGGCCCATTCAATCTAATGTTTAATTTGGTTGAGAGAAGTTTTTTCATTAAATTATCCTTGCCTTCATGATATATAACATAATCTTCATATTTATTAATTGAATTTTTGTATAAAAATCTTTTCAAAAGGGGTTTATTTAATTTAATCTTGCATTTTTCATAGAATTTTTTACTATGTTTTTGACAAAATCCAATCAATGTTTTCTTCTCTGGTTTTGCATAATCTATCATGCTATTAATTATTTTTTTTCCATATCCCTTTTTCCTTTCAACAGATATAACACTACTAATCCCTAAGATATTATAATTTTTATTTAGATATCTTATTTTTATTGGCATTAACATACCAAAAGCCACAATATCTTCTTCATCTTTTATTAGGAAAGTGTCTGCAATCAAGTAATCTTTTTGCCATTCTTCAACAGTTGCTCCAAATTCCTTTAACCTATTTGTATTAATAAAACTCATTTCTTTTTTTGTTAAATCTTTTACTTTCTTTATAAGAACTTTCATTTTTTATTCAACTCCTTGATTAATTTGTCAATTTGTTTTTCTGTCATGCCATGGCTTAAGCATCCTTGCTCAATTGTTTCCTGCATTGCCATAGGGCATCCAATGCAGTGCATGCCCGCATCTACTAAGAGCCTTGCTGCCTCTGGCTTTTTCATAAGTATCTCACTCATTCGGGTTTCCTTTGAGATTTTTCTCAATGGAGCGAAAATCTTTGATTTACTCTTCTTTGTTATTTTCATTTTAATGCTTCTATCTTTAAACTCTCAAGTGCAATTCCAGCATATTGGGTCTTACTAATATTTTTATCTTCATTAAGTAGGTTAATCTTAAATCCTGCTTTTTTTATTTTATTAATATAATCTTGTTTTTGTAGTGCTCCTGCAACACACCCATACAATAATCTTTCATCTTTTTTTTGTTTTGGGCTAAGCTCTTGTAATAAAACAATATCTGAGAAATACATTCTTCCTTGTTTTTTTAAAACCCTGTATGCTTCTGAAAATACTTTGTCTTTATTTGGAGCAAGATTGATCACACAATTACTTATTACAACATCTATAGAATTATCTTCTAATGGTAAATTTTCTATATCTCCTAATTTAAACTCAACATTATTATACCCATACTTTTTAGCATTTTCTCTAGCTTTTTTAACCATATTTTCAGTTATATCAACTCCTAAAACTTTTCCAGATTTTCCGACTTTTTCCACTGCAAGAAATGCATCAAATCCAGCACCACTACCCAAATCTAAAACACTCTCGCCTTTTTTTAATTTTGAGAGTGCAATAGGGTTTCCACACCCAAGCCCCATATTAGCATCTTCAAACTTTTTTATGTTTTTATCTGAATAACCTATTTGTTTAGCAATTTCTTCTTTAGAGGAATTACATCCACATTGGCAAGAGCATCTTTTAACGGCTATTTCTGAATAAGCGTCTTTTATAATCTTTTTAGTATTTTTCATTTTAAACCTGACAAACATCATCTTTTTTATCGCATCTTACTGTGTCTTCGTCTTCTTCTTCCTCTTCATCAAAATACTTTTTCTTTTCTTCTTCAACGTTTTCTGCATCCTCGTCCATCTCTTCTTCGCATTTTGCCTCGTTCTTCAACTCACAGTTATGTTTTTTGTATTTCATTTTGCCTCCTTTTATTTAGTTAAGTCAGCGGGCTAATCTTTCTAAGCCTCTCCACTGTTTTCTTGATTTCTTCAAGAGCATCATCAATATCTTTTTTTGTAGTATACTTTGAAATGCTTATTCTTATTGAGCTGTTTGCAGTGAGGGAATTTAATCCCAATGCAATTAAAACATGGCTTGGTTCCAGAGACTTGCTTGAACAGGCACTTCCTGTTGAAGTAAAAATTCTTTTTGCATTAAGAAAGCTTCCAATTGCCTCGCCTTCAATATTATTAAATGAAACATTAATGTTGTTGCATAATCTTTTATCTCCCTCTGAGCCATTTAATCTTGTATTTGGAATTTTTAATAACTCAGCAATAAAATAATCCCTTAATTTCTTCATGTTTTTCACATCCCCCTGGCTTGAAATCTTAAATGCCTTTGCAAATCCAATAATCCCAGCAACATTTTCAGTAGAGCTTCTTAATCCAAATTCATGCCCTCCTCCGTGAAGCAATGGAGTTATTTTTACTTCTGGAGCAAGATATAATGCTCCAACTCCCTTTGGCCCGTGAATCTTATGAGCATTTAAAGTCATCAAATCAATGTTGTCTTTTTTTACATTTATTGCTACTTTTGTAAAGCTCTGGCATGCATCTGTGTGAAATAAAACTCCTTTCTTTTTGCAAATTTCTCCTATTTTTCTTATGTCTTGTATTGTCCCTATCTCATTGTTTCCGTGGATTATTGTTACAAGAAAAGTCTTATTAGTTATTGCTTTCTCAACATCTATTGGATTAACAAACCCTTTTTCATCAACATCAAGATAAGTTACTTTTGCTCCTTGCTTTTCAAGCCACCTGCATGAATTAAGCACGCAGTCATGTTCTATATTGCTAGTTATAATGTGATTCTTTTCAGGATAATTGCTGAAGAACAAGCCCTTTATCACAAAATTATTTGCCTCTGTCCCGCTTCCTGTAAATATTACTTCTTTATATCGTGCTCCAATAGCGCCTGCAATTACTTCTCTTGCTTCTTCAATTGCTCTTCGCGCTTCCTCGCCCTTTAAATGAACAGATGAAGCATTCCCATACTTTTCAGTATAATAAGGAATCATTGCTTCTACAACTTTCTCATCCACCTTTGTGGTTGCTGCATTATCCAGGTAAATTTCGTTTATTTTTTGCAGGCTGAACATTTTTTACAGTGAGCTGTCGCATGCTTTTCAATTAAGTTTAGCATCGGAATTATTGTGTCTTTGTTGAGAAGATATATTCTTTGTTTTCCTTTTTGCTTTACTTTAACAACATTGCAGCATCTTAAAAGCGCTAGTGCATGAGAAATCTTGCTCTGCTCTATTTCAAGCTCCTTTGAAAGCTCATTGACGCTTTTTTCTTTTCTCTTTAAGCTCAAAATTATATTCATTCTTAATGGATTTGCAAGAGTGTTAAAGAAAACATGATATGTGCTATTTTTCATATGAAATATAGTTCATATGTATTTATAAGCCTTCACTTTTTGCCATTCTTCTCTTTTTTATTTCAATCTCTATTCTTGGAATCCTTGCCATTATTCTTTCCCTGTTTCTGTACCCAAAAAACCCAAGAACTGCCAAAGCAGCTGCTGAAATGACAATATAGAATATTATTCTTCCTGTCTTGCCCATTTTTTCCCATAATGCAACTACTTTTCCGCTTAGGTTGAAGGAAGTTGAAGTTTCATTGCCAGCTTCACTCCCATCTGTCCCTGTTGTTTCATTTCCAGAAGAAGTTTGTATCTGTCTTGTTGGCACTGTTTCATTGATTTGTTTTATGCTTATATTCCCAAGGGTATTTGTATATGAAATGTATTTTACTTCTATCTCATAAATATTGTCGCTGTCAATGTCTGCTTTTTCTGTTTCACCTACATCTACTGTTAATGACACTGGATCACTTGAGATATTAAATTTGGCTTGAGTTGCAGTCAGTGTGGTTAATTTTAATATATGCACATCTCCTTCTGAATTGAACTTCATGCTATCCCCAGCGTTTAGGAATCTGCTGACACCTTTTTCAAAATCTTCATCAAGAAGTACAAAAGTCATTCCCCCGGTAGTGCTACTGCTTTCGCTCTCATCATCCTCATCTTCTTCTTCTTCGTCTTCCTGTGTTGTTGCGCTTACATCCAAATCCCAGGTAGACGAACTTCCTATATTCCCAGCACTATCTTCGCATTTTATTTGCCATTCAATGCTCCCAGATGAAAGGCTGGCACTCATTGTTTCAGTATGATTTCTAGTGATGCTATTATCTTCATCTTCTACTCCATCATCAATAAATAAACTGCAATTATCAATACTATTCAAGTCACTGACATTATATTCAAAATTAATAGTTCCAGCATCCTCGTCTCCTTCATCTGCTGGGCTGATTAATGTCACAACAGGATTAATATTATCATATGTAATTGTTCTGTTGGTTCCTGTTAGAGTGTTTGAATCACTGTCATCTACTCTGCAATTCCATTTGTATGCTCTTTCATATACAAAAGAATAGTTGAATAAGGAGCTATTTGAGATTCCAGAGATATTCTTTGTATAATTATATACAAGTCCATTTGTTGAATTCCACAAGTAAAATGTCATGTTTGCAAGATTAGCTATACTATCTTGTGCACTGCAATTGAAATTTACAGAAGTATTCTCAGTGTAAACGCTGTCACTTGGAGAATTAATTGAAAGAGACATTGCCCCTATTTTTAAAGTATAATTTGAAGAGCTTCCATAATCATTATTCCCCTTTGAATCATATGAACGGCAGTTCCATTTGTAAGTTCCATTTGCTAATGTAAGATTTAATGATAATTTTAAACTATTATTTGTTGCATTAACTGTTGTTTGATTAATCAAGTTTCCAGAAGAATTCCAAACATACGCAGTTAAATTGTATAACTGCAATGCATCTATTGCACTGCAATTAAATATCTGATTTTGCAATGCACTAAGAGTATCATTTGAAGGAGAGTTCATGGTTATTTCAGGGGAAGAATTATCTATTGCTATTAATGTGCTGTAAATATCTATTCTTGAATAATCTAATCCAGAGCCAGAATCATGTTTTACATCTCCTGAATCATTTAATGCATCTTCCATTTGGCTTGGGGTATATTTTGAACTGCCTTCTAATACTCTGAACTGGCTGATTAATGCAATTGCTCCAGCAACATGCGGTGTTGCCATTGATGTTCCGCTTAATGCTCCATATCCCGAAGGAACAGTAGAATTTATTTCTCTTCCAGGAGCAATTAATAGTACTAATGAATTCCTGTTATACCAGAATGTTGAATCATCTTTTGCAATAGCTCCAATAGGAGTTGCATTTTGATGGCATGCAGGAGCAGAAATTTGTGAAGTGCTGCCGTCATTTCCAGATGCAATAACAACTGAAATATTATGTGCGACTGCATTGTTTATAGAAGTATTTAATGGGTCATTATTGCAATAGCTGGTGGATAATCCTCCTCCAAGACTCATGCTTATTACAGAGATATTGAATATTGTGGCATTATTAACACACCATTCTATTCCTTTTTCAATGTCATCATCCCAGAAAGTACCTGATGAATTCGCAGCTTTTATTACAACAAGATTTGCTCCAGGAGCAACTCCTTTTATGCTTCCATTTGCAGCTGCAATTCCAGAAACATGAGTTCCATGATAATGAGCATCCATTGGGTCATTGTCTGTTGTTGTGCAATTAATATTGTCTGCACAATAGTCTATTCCTCCGACAACTTTGCATCCTGTCCCAAAGCATCCCCCTAAACTAGAATGGCTGTAATTTACTCCAGTATCGATAATGCATATTGTCTGCCCTGCTCCAGTGATATTTGCATTGCTTAGTTGCACATTCCAAGTCTCATTAGCAGAAATCATGCCGACTGAATTTTGAAGCACTATCTGTCTTGTCCCTACAACCTCAATTGATTCAATATTTGGATTATTCATTAATGACTCAAGTTCTTCTTCAGAAATAACTGCAGATACTTTGTCATTGAACTCGTGCTTTACATTTATAGAGTCTTCAATATCTTCTTTGACATCAGAAGCAATCCCTCTTTTTCCTACAGCAGAATCCTTGAATTGAATATAAACTCTTACATCATTGCCTTTTTCTGTTTCTTCCATAACTTCATCGCTGACTTGCACTGTATAATTGCCTTTTTCTTCTTCATCAATAACATTTCCATTAATGTTTGCATCGGAATTATTGCTGATTCTCTGAGCAATAAAAAAAGTCAGCAAAAGTATTACAAAAATTGCCACAACACCTGCTTTTTTCATGAATAAATTAAGCCCCCTGTGTTCTTAAACATTTTTGTTATATATTTATATACTAAAAATTGCCTTTTAAACGCTATGAAACAAGAAATTAAGATTAAAATTAAAAATAAAAATATTGAAATTCTTGCAAGAAAGTGCAATTCTTTTCAAAAACTAAGCGGATTAATGTTCAAAACAAGCAAAACAATGCCTTTGTTGTTTGAATTCAAAGATTCCTCTCAGGCAATTCATTCTTTTTTTGTGTTTTTTCCATTTTATGCAATATGGTTAGACAAGAATAACAGGATTATTGAAATAAAAAAAGTAAAGCCTTTTACTCTCGCTGTAAAACCAAGCAAGCCTTTTTCAAAGCTCTTGGAAATTCCTATTAATGAAAAATATGCAGGGATATTAAGGATTTTAACTCATGATTCTTTTTATGGATTATAAATTACAATCCAAGACAGCCTTTGTAAGACATGACGCTTTTGTATTTCCATAAGGCACTTGTCTTTGATATTAATAGCTCACTTGCAAAATCTCCATGTCTTTTTGCATCATTAATTATAAAACAGAAATTATTTGCATCAAGTTTTGAAAGATATTTTGAATGCATTATCATTTTTATATCAACATTGTCATCTTTTATTTTTTCAACATTTCCCTTTGTCAATAAATAATCACCATCCCATTCTCTCTCGCCATTATTAAAATTGTAGAAACTCAGGGATATTTTTGCATTTTCAGGAAGTTTTTGGATTATTTCATTCTGCCTTACAATATCCTCAAATCTCAAGAAATCTGCTTCTGTTGCAGGCTCATAAACAATCTCAGGCATTGGAGTTCCTCCATTAGTATTCACAGATTTTGGAGTGTAATGAATATAAAGAGTTATCCCTGTAAGAATCAGCATCACAACTAAAAGTGAAATTCCATATTTCCATTTATTTTTCATAAAATGGACGCGGAGGGAATCGAACCCTCTTCTTCTGGGCTGGAGCCAGATATTACTGCCAGTGAACTACGCATCCTTATTATTCTTAGAAAACACTTATTTTTAAACTATTTTATTGCCTTTATTTCTTGGATTTCATCCCCAGAAATAGCACAGCCCTTGAACTTCAATGCCCACAAAACAGCGTCTAAAACAGTTTTGCCATTGTCTAATTCAAGCAGCCCTTTTTTCCATGCAACATACATTAATTCAGTTGAACGAATGAACCTAAATCCTCTGAAATACTTGAAATCCTTGCTTTGCAATGTTACATTTGTGCTTAATTTTTTGGTCAGCAGTTCTTTTAAGTTTTCTGGCTTTTCTCCAAGCATCCTTGTTGTTCTTTCGTCTATTGCAATTACATGCGGAATTTTCTTTTCCAGAAGAATTCTGCTTAATGCAAGGCAGGAAGCTTCTCCGTCGTGGATTATATGAATTGGTTTTTTGTTTCCTGCAAACATGCTGTTAGCAATATTCATTATCTTGTTCTTGCCAGCCTCTACTTCCTGATTTTTTATTCCTAGAGAATCCGGCAATTCAATAACCCCTTCTTTCATGAGCTTAATGACTCTTAATGCCTCTAACTCAAATCTTTTTACATTTATTGGATTGTCCACAACTTCTTCTTTTACTTCCTTAGTCACAATAAATTTTCCATTAAAAGCTTCCTTAAGTTTCTTTAACTCTCCTAAAAGCCCCTTCATAGACAAGCTAATCAATGTGCTTGCATCAAAGATTATTACGCCTTCCATTCTAATAAAACTCTTCCATTATTGGAATGCATGAAAATTTATTTTCTTCCATTTTATTTTTCAAACATTTCCATTGCTAATTTAATTCTTGATTTGGCGTCGAGAGTTCTTGAAATTGGAACATCTGAAATTCCTGTTCTTCCTGCATATTCTGCCAGCTCATACATTGTAATTCCAAGAAGCTTTGCAGTCTGCTCCAGGGAAATACCATGCTCATATAATCTTGAAGCTTTGTTAATTTCCGCGCTCCTGAAAACCTCCTCAATATATTTTTTTAATTTTCCAGAAAGCTTGTTTATTGCTTTTCTAATCATTTCAAAATCACTTCTAAAACCTTTTTCATCTTCTTTCCTCACGTCTTCTATTGCCCTGTCCAATGAAGTTGTAATAATCCTGTAGAAATTTTCCCAGCCTTTCAAATTTCTATAGTCTTTTCTTTCCATTATCTTGCTGATGGAATAAATCATAACTGCAACTGCAATATTATCTGGGTCTTGAGTAAGAGAAGCAGTGTTTGTTGTCTGATTGCTTAATTCTTTTATTCTCGCAGCATTATCTATTTTTATGGATTCTTTTGTTTCTTCAAGAATTCTTAATATATTTTCCCTCTCCTTCATTCAGATTGCTCCTGCAAGATGAATGCGCTAAAAATTTTAATTTTTTGTCTCATGTAATTCCTATTATTATTAATAAAAAAGATTATTTAAACCTTAATATCTTCTTAAGAATATGGCAAAGAAATGTCTTTTGGATACAAGTTTTATCTTAATGGCAATCAGGAGTAATATTGATTTTATAGAAGAGATAAAATTCTTAGGATTAACTATATTAGTTCCAGTGCAGGTGATTGAAGAACTAAAAGCCATTGCCAAATCCAAAAAAAAGCTTAAATTTAGAGATGAAGCAGCTCTTGCATTAAGGATTGTTGATATTCCAAGCTTGTCCAAGGTTGTTCTCAAAACCAAGAATGTTGATGCAGGGATTGCAATGTTTGCCAAGGAGAATCAAGACTCAATAATTGCAACAATGGACAAAGAACTCAAGTCTAGGATTAAAAACCAAAAGCTTGTTGTAAGAGCTGAAAAGAAGCTTGAAATCATCTAAATTCTCAACAGAAAACCTTTTTAAACCAATCTTTGCTATATTTTTCAAGGTAAAATGTTCTATCTAACTGAAGTTGAAGATTATGTGAGAGTAGCGCCGAAATTGTTTGGTTTGCCTACTGTAGAAGCTGTTGAAAAACAGCTAAAAGAAACTTATTCAGATTTCTATGACAAGGAAATCGGAAGAGTTATTTCAGTAGTGGAAATCTTGGGAATTGGCGAGGGAGTTATTATTCCCGGGGATGGAGCTGTATTTTACAATTCAAGATTTAAGGTTCTTGCATGGAAGCCAGAACTTCAGGAATTAATTTTTGGAACAATTGCAGAAATAACCAATTTTGGAGCATTCATAGACATGGGAGTAATGAGAGGAATGATTCACATTTCACAAACAATGGATGATTATGTCAGTTTTGCAAAAACAAATACTTTAACAGGAAAATCTTCAAAAAGAAGCCTTAAAACAGGAGATTTGTGCATGGCACGAGTTGTTGCAATAAGCCATAAAGGAGATGAGCCAAAAATTGGATTAACTATGAGACAGCCAGGACTTGGAAAATTAGAGTGGATTAAGGAAGATCAAATTAGAAAACAAAAAGCAGAAGCAAAAGCATTAAAATCAGAAGAAAAAGCCCCTAAAGGAGGAAAAAAGAAAAAATGAGATTTTTTCTGCTATTAAATAAATTTAACAGGAAGAAACAATAAAATGGCAAA
>Ga0315284_10013514_pt1 | contig 11630 bp, 11 predicted proteins | sample YL17G09_16_MG_FD_203696 | JGI IMG/M metagenome (GOLD analysis project Ga0315284, IMG submission 203696) | Sediment microbial communities from Yellowstone Lake, YNP, Wyoming, USA - YL17G09_16 | ecosystem: Environmental > Aquatic > Freshwater > Lake > Sediment | place: USA: Wyoming | collected... | reverse complement strand
CGTTGCCTGGAGCCGGCTTCCCTTCCGCCCGGCCGAGGGCGGCCTTCGGCCGCAGCAGCGTCAGCTTCACCTTCCTTGGCTTCTCGGTCAGCCCCAGGTAGGGGACGAACACGCTGGGGCATGTAACGAGATTGCCGTCGGCCTCGACGATCGAATCGCCGGGCTTGATCCCTGCCTTGCCGGCCGGGCCCTTTCCGCTCACGCTGCCGACGATGCATCCATGCGGCTGCTTGAGAGACAGGGCGAGCAGATTGCCGACCTCCGTCTGTGGGCAGCCCGAGCCGTGACCCCCCGGCCCGCCTCCGGCGCCGCCGCGACGCGCCATGCGGCCGCCGCGCATGCTCCCTCGCGTTGCCGTCCCCCCTTCGCTCCCACCTTGCCGACCCTCTCCCGCTCTCTGCGGGCCGCGCGCATCCTGCTTCTCTCCCGCGGCCTGGCCCCCGCGAGGCGCGCTCGGCTGGCCAGTTCCGGGAAGCTCCACGGTGACAACGACCTTCTGGTATCCCTCCGGGACCACGAGAGGCTTCTGCGCCAGGTTCGGCTGCGCGCCTCCCCTTCCGCCCGCCCGGCCGGCCGGCATCCCGGCGAAGGCGTGATGGCTCGCGCCGAGACACACAGCAATGAGTAAGACAGATGCGAACCTGCGGTTCATCCCCAGCCTCCTTGGCGCGCCAGCGCGAGTTCGTGAACCGGGAAGGCGCTATGCGGCCTCACTACCAGAGCAGGAGGAACATTCCCCTTCGAGCACCCTGTTTCCTCGCCCAGGTGTTCAGATCATGGCACAGGTCGGGGCGGCTTGGCGTCGGAAGGGACGTTCCGCAGACGGTACCGAACGGGGAGCGAACCGCCTCACTCGCGACCCGATCCGACCGCCTGGGATGCCCGCCTCGTCGTTGACATCGCTTCGCGCGCCGTGTTATACTCCAGCGTATTCTGCGGAAGAAGCAGATATCGGGGTTTCACGCGTCCTGAGGCGAGTAGGGCGGGGAAACCCGGTGTCTATGTGGCCGGGCTAGTCGCGGCCGGCTGGGTCGTGCCATTCTGATGCAGTAACGTCACAAAGGAAGGTCCGGGTCAATGCCGCTAGCCAAGAAGATTCTGGCAGTGGACGACGAGCGTCACATCGTCCGCCTCATCCAGGTGAACCTCGAGCGCGCCGGCTACCAGGTCATCACTGCCTTCGACGGCCCCGAGGGGCTGAAGAAGGTGGAGTCCGAGAAGCCTGACCTCGTCGTGCTCGATGTCATGATGCCCAGGATGGATGGCTTCGAGGTGCTCAAGCGCCTTCAGGCCAACCCCGAGACGCGCGAGATCCCGGTCATCATGCTCACCGCCAAGGCCCAGGACACCGACGTCTTCCGGGGTTGGTCTTCCGGTGTCAGCGCCTACCTGACGAAGCCGTTCAACCCGTTGGAGCTCATCACGTTCGTCAAGCGCATCTTCAGCGGCGCCGACGAATACGCCGATACCGAGAAGACCTGGGAGTTGTAGCTCGGCTCTGCCGGCGTGCGATCTGCCGGTGTGCATGCTCCAGGCGTGGGCTCGATAGAGCGTATCCTGTAAGAGACTGCAAGGGGATTGCCCGTGGCCAACTGCGAGTGCGGCTGTCACGACGAAGAGCACAATGACTGGCTGTGGGTCGCCACCGCGGCCGGCCTGGCGCTGGGGGTGGCGGGGATAGTCTGGTATCAGCGCTATCGCGACCCGGCCCGCAGCATGGAGCGCCTCCTCCGCCGCTGTCAGGAGCGCATCGTCGGCATCGAGAGCTCCCTCACCGACCTCGAATCCGCCGTCGGCTCCGCTCCCGCGCCGTAGAGGCGTGACTCCGTCTCATCCGCGCTGGCTTTTCGTGGGGCGCGCCCGCGCCCACCCGCTCCGCCCCTATGACCCTCCCGCCGGGATCGGGAGCCGCGGCGAAACCTTGAGCCGTCCTGCCGCATCTACCCTTCGGAGGCATCCGGCAGTGGGGAGCGAAGCCGAGCTGGTAATGCGGGCCGCGACTGGTGATCGCGAGGCTTTCGACGCGGTGACGGAGCCGTGTCGCCCCTGGCTGTTCGGCATCTGCTTCCGACTCGTCAGGGACCGGGAGGCGGCCGAGGACCTGGTCCAGGAAGCGCTGATGGTGGCGTTCCGCTGCCTGCCCCAGCTTCGCGAGCCGTCCAGCTTCCGCCCCTGGCTCAGCCGAATCGCATTCAACACCTGTCGCATGCACCTGCGCCGCCTGTCCGCGCTCCCGGAGAGCGCGCCGCTGCCCGAGGCTGCGACACCTCCCGTGCAGACCGCATGGGAGCCGCCATCCGGCCTCAACGGCGCGCTCGCACACGTGGACCCTGCGAGCAGGCGCCTGCTCATGCTCTTCTACTCCGAAGGGCTCAGCCATGCGGAGCTGGCCGAGGCGCTGTCGCTGTCCGTGGCCGGTGTGAAGAGCCGCCTCCACAGAGCGCGAGAACGCCTGCGAAGGGAGATGCTGGAGATGATGACACCCGAGGAGAGGGCAAGGCTTGGAGCGCCCGCGGGCGAGCCGTGGAGTCTGCGCACGGTCCTCCTGGTCGAGCCCGATGACGGCCTGCGTGCTGCGCTGCGCGATGCCATCGCCGCCGCGGGCTACGAGGTGGTGCTCCTGCCAACGGGGGAAGCCGCGCTGGAGTCGGTCGCCCAGCGGCGTGGGCAGATGGTGGTCCTCGACAAGCACTGCGTCGAGCCCAACTGGGTGGAAGTCTTGACCCTCCTTCAGGCGGACGCGTGGGCCCGCGAGAACGTGCCTGTCGGGGTGTTGGTGGATGGAGGAAACCGGAGGGATATCACGCTCGCCTGGCACGCTGGCGCCGCGCTTTGCCTGACCCGACCGCCCGACGTGGACGAACTGGTGAAGTTCATCCGCAAAATCGAGCGTCTGTGGCCGGAGGAACTGCGGCCGAGATCAGCGCAGGGGAGCTAGCGGCAGCGGGAGCCAGCAGAGTGGCTCCCCTACGGGATGGGGTCGTCCTCAAGCGGGAGTAGGGGCGGAATCTATCCCGCCCCAGGGGGCGATGAATTGCGCCCTTACTGCCCCGCCAACCCGGGCTCTGCGGCCACACCACCGACCACGGGTGTGACCGCCTATCGTTGGTCCAAGCTGTGGCCCTCGCTGTGCTCGGGCATTACTCCCTATGGATTCCTCGCTACGCTCGGAATGACAACTGGACTTCGACCGGGTAACCAATGCTAGCCGGTCACACCCCCGACCACATCCCGGTTGACAAAGCCTGAGCCACCCGTCAGAATTGGCTCAGGCGTTATCTCACCTCCGAGATGTGACATGACCGCGGTTTCCTCGTTGACCGATACCTTCGGCCGGCGCATTGATTACCTTCGCATATCGCTCACCGAGCGCTGTGACCTGCGCTGCGTGTACTGCCAGCCGGCGGGCCATGCAGGCGGGTCGGAGCGGGACCCGCTCACGGCTGAGAACATCGTCGTCATCGCCCGAGCAGCCGTGGGCATCGGCATCACGCGCATCCGCCTGACCGGCGGCGAGCCGCTGATGCGCAGCGACCTGGAACAGATGGTACGCAGCATGGGCGGCCTTCCGGGCCTGGATGACCTCTCACTGACGACCAACGGCCAGGGCCTGGCCGAACGCGCGCCGGGTCTGGCCGCGGCCGGCCTCCGGCGTGTCAACATCAGCCTCGACTCCTTCGATCCGGACGTGTACCGCGCCATCACCGGCGGGGAGGTCGCGCCCGTGCTCGGCGGGATCGATGCGGCTCTCTCTGCGGGCCTTTCCCCGGTGAAGGTCAACGCAGTGGTGGCGAGCCCGGCTATGCTCTCCCACCAGGTCGGCGCCTTCGCCCGGTTCGTCCGGGAGAAGCCAGTGCACGTTCGCTTCATAGAGGCGATGCCGACGGGCTCCTGTCGGGGGTACCTGCCGGCGACGCAGATTCTGGAGGCGCTCGCGCGAGAGGGTGATCTCGTCCCCGTTAGCGGGCCGCCCGGCGGCGGCCCCGCCAGCTACTACCGCCTCGGAGACGCATCAGGTACCGTCGGGGTCATCACGCCCATATCCGCCCCGTTCTGCGAGCGCTGCAACCGCCTGCGGGTGAGCGCACGCGGGGAGCTGCACCCCTGCCTGTTCTCGACCTCAGCGATAGGCCTGCTGCCTGCCCTCGGCGCGCCGGATCCGGTCGCGGCCGTCTCCGACCTGATGATTGCGGCCGTGACCTGCAAGCCGCGCGCCTACGGTGATGTGGCCTCGGCGTCCGGCATCCCCGCCATGTACGCGATAGGCGGCTGAGAATCACCGCGCGCATGACTTCCGAGGTCAAAGCCGCCCCCGCTCCCGATCCCTCCATCGTCCGCTGGAACTTCGTCATCATCGTCCTCGACGCCGGCTTCTTCTTCTTCGCGATGGCCTTCCTCGACCCGGTCGCGATCCTTCCGGTGCTTTTGAACGATCTGGGACACTCCAAGCTCATCGTCGGACTGATGAGCGGCCTCCAGCGCGCCGGTTGGCTGATCCCCCAACTCCTGGCGGCCAGCTTCGTGCTCCATCGCCCCCGGAGGAAACCGTTCGTCGTATACCCCTGCCTGGTTGGCCGCATTCCCTTCTACCTGCTGGCCATCGTGTTCAACCTCGACTGGGCGGCCACACACCAGCGCTCGGCGCTGCTCCTGCTGGTGATCGGGTACACCTTCTTCTTCTTCACCGACGGCCTGTGCGGAGTGCCCTGGCACGACATCATCGGGCGCACCATCCCGGCCCGGTTGCGCGGCCGCTTCTTCGGCACGATCCAGTTCGTCGGGGGCCTACTGGCCATCGGCTCGGGGGCGATCGTACACAAGGTGCTCGCGGACACGTCGCTCGCATTCCCGCACAACTACGGCCGCCTGTTCATCTACCTCGCCGTGGGGATGACGCTCTCGACCATCTGCCTCGCGCTGATACGGGAGCCCGGCGGCGCCGTCGTCTCCGACCGGCAATCGCTTCCGAGCCTGCTGCGCGCCATTCCCTCCACACTGCGCACCCATCCCCGACTCTACCAGGCGATCATCGGGCAGATCCTGTGCGGGATGGGCAGCATCGCGGTTCCCTTCTACGCCATCTACGCGGAATCGAAGCTCCACCTGCCCGCCTCCGCCGGCGGCACATTCGTGTGGGCGGCCACACTGGGCTCGGTCGGCGCCAGCGCCATCTGGGCCTACCTGAGCGACCGCCACGGGAGCACCTCCGCCATCCGCGCGGCATCCTGGCTGATAATCGCCGTGCCCACCTGCGCTCTGCTCGTGCCGGCCATGGTGCGTGGAACGGCGCTGGGGTATTTCTATCCCCTGGTGTTCCTGTTGAACGGCGCGGTCTGGGGAGGCATGTGGCTGGGGTTCACGAACTATATCCTCGAGATCGCGCCCGACGACATCCGACCCCTGTTCCTGGGGCTCCAGGCAACGCTGTCCGCGCCGACCATCATCATGCCCCTGCTCGGGGGATGGCTGCTCAACCTGGTCAGCTACCAGGTCCTCTTCCTGGTGGCGGCTGTCGCGGGACTCGCCGGGCTGGTCTATGTCCACCGTCTCCCCGAACCGAGACACGAAGTCACAGGAAACTCCGCCGCCTGAGCGCGCGGCGCCGCTCTACGCCATCGCGCGAGTGTTCCTGCGCGCCTTCTTCCGCCTTGTGGCCCGCTGGGAGGTGACCGGCCGCCAGCACGTTCCCCCCGAGGGCGGCGTGCTCCTCATCGCGAACCACACCAGCTACGCCGACCCGCCGATCGTGGGAACCGCCTGCCCGCGGCCGGTGAACTTCATGGCGAAGGCAGAGTTGTTCGGCATCCCCGTCCTCGGCTGGCTGATCCGGCGCACGCACGCGTTCCCGGTGCGCCGGGGCTCGACCGACCGGGAGGCGCTGCGGCGAGCAGTTCGACTGCTGCGACAGGGGCGAGTCCTGCTGGTATTCCCGGAGGGCACCCGCAGCCCCGACGGCCGGCTGATGGCTGCCGAGCACGGCGCAGCCTTCATCGCCCTCTCGGGAGAGGCTCAGGTCGTGCCCGTCGCGATTGACGGCGCGGATCACCTCCTGCCGCGCCACAGCCCGATCATCCGGCCTGCGAAGCTCAGAGTCACCTTCGGCGCGCCGGTTGCGCTCTCCGATCTGCATGGTCAGCGCCTCACGCGAGACGTGCTGGGACAGGCCTCCGAGCGCATGATGACGGCGCTGCGCGACCTGCTGCCGCCCGACCGGCGCTGACCAGCGCTGGGTCGCCGATCTCACACGCCGTCGGCAACTCGATCTGCTGGACTGTGTCTAATCAACTGCGCAAAGCCAGACTACTCGGAGGTATCGAGTGATGCAGAACGCCGCGCCAATCAGTGAATCCGCCCGTGTGTTCCAGGGCCGTGCGTCGAGCCTGCCGCTGGCGCTGATGATGATGGTGAGCGCGCTGCTCGGCGGGCTGATTGCGGTCGCGGTCTCCTCAGCCGTCCGCCCGGCTCAGGCCCAGGGCCAGCCGACGCGCGCCGCCGCGGTTCCGCGCGATTTCGCGTCGGTCGCAGACGCCGTCAGGCCGGTGGTGGTCAACATCAACACCGAGCAGGTCATCCGGCGCCAGTACTACGGCTTTGACATATTCAGCTTCGACCCATGGAGCGACGAATGGCCTCCGTCGCGGCCATACACGCGAACACAGAAAGTGAGCAGCCTGGGCTCGGGCGTCATCATCAGCCGGGATGGGTTCGTGCTGACTAATGCGCACGTCATTGCCGGCGCCCAGAAAATTAGCGTGACGCTGGAGGACGGGAAGAGCTACCCCGCGCGGCTCATCAGCGACAACCTGGGCCAGGACCTGGCGATCGTGAAGATCAACGCCGGCCGCCAGCTTCCCGCCGCCCACCTGGGCGACGTGGACAAGGTGAAGGTGGGCTCGTGGGCCATCGCCATCGGCAGCCCGTTCGGGTTCACCGAGACGGTCACGGTGGGAGTCGTCAGCGCCAAGGGGAGAGTCTTGCGCCAAGACAGCGGGCAGGAGGCCTTCCGGGACCTGATCCAGACCGATGCGGCGGTGAACTTCGGCAACTCGGGCGGGCCGCTGGTGAACGCTGACGGAGAGGTGATCGGCATCAACCAGGCGATCTACTCGCCCAGCGGCGTGGGCAACATCGGCATCAGCTTCGCCATCCCCATCAAGGCGAGCACGAAGGGAGCGATTTCCGGCGTGGTGGATGCGGCAGCGCCGGGGGCGTAGCGGGGAGCGGAATTGGGGACCCGTTCGGCAGGAACTCATCGCGAGACCCGGCGGCCGTGTGGCGGGCTCCTGTCATGCGCCCGCGCGTGCTTCTTGTCACGGGGCTTCACCCCGGAGATGACATCACTGCCCCAGCCACGTCCGCGCCGCCATCAGCCCGAACACGCCCGCCAGCGCGATCCACGTCTTGTGCTCCTTGTTGCGCCAGACCCAACGCCACTCGAAGCGACTGACCCGTAGGGCAGGGGTCCCCAGGTCGCAGAGCGACCGGGATGGCGGCGTGCCTCCGGCATGCCTGGCCACTTGTCTCCTGCCCAACAGCTCGTCTTCTGTCGCCGGCCTCACACGGGGGACGATCCCCGGGACCGCGCTTCGGTACACATCGAACGCTTCCCCGTGCATCCGGCGCAGGTAGTCCTCTTCTTGCTTCACGGTGGGGAGGTAGACCGCGAGCGCAGCAGCCGCGAAGACCGCCGCCAACACCCAGTCTCCCATCACCCACAAGAACCCGATGCCAGAGAGCAGACTGCCGAGGTAGAGCGGATTGCGCACGTGCGCGTATGGGCCGCCGACCGTCAACTGCTCGTCCTTCAGCAAATGCCCGGCCGCCCACGTCCGCAGCGTCTCTCCGGCCGCCACCAGCGAGATCCCCGACACATGCCACTCCGGCCGGCGAACGGCAATGCCGATTAGCACGGACACGGGCGGCAGCCAGATTCGGATGCGGTTCAGCCAGATCTCGCGCTTGGTCTTGGGGATGAGCACACCCCAAGCTTCTGCCTCGTTCGCTCGCGCCCTCCCGGCGAGCTTACTCGGGCAGGTGCGCGGCCGCTCCGAGCGAATAGCATCCCCCATGCAAGAGGCCCCGCCTCATCTCGATGACGGCGAATGGTTCCACGGGTCGCCGCTGGAACTGAATACGCTGGCGATCGGCAGCGCGGTCACGCGCTGCCGGGCAGTGGCGGAGGCATTCGCCCACAGACCGACCTGGGTGAGTATCGGCGATGCCGGTGGCAAGCTGGATATCACCCACGACGGCGCGCTCCCGGGTTTCCTCTATGTCGCGAACGAGACGATAGGGGAGGACGATCTGCATCCGCACCCGAACTCCTCCTTCCCCGGCGGCGGCCTGGAGTGGATCACCGATCGGCCTCTTCGACTGCGCCTGCTCGCGCGTATGCCCGCACGATAGCCACGCCGGCATCTTTCACCCATGGGACATCTGGGGTAAACTGGTAATGGCGGCGGATTTGAGAAGGCTTTCACAATCCTCTGCGGAAAGCAACATGGGGCCGCCTCCAGCGGCTCCTACCCGCGAGTGAATAGGACTCGAGAGCATGCTTCACATTGTCGCCTGCATCAAGCAAGTGCCTGATACCACGCAAGTCCGGATTGACCCAGAGACGAACACGCTGGTCCGAGAAGGCATCCCTGCCATCATCAACCCGTTCGACCAGTACGCCATCGAGGCCGCCATGCAGATCAAGGATACCTACGGCGGCACCGTGACGCTGCTGGCGATGGGCCCGCCGCAGGCCGTGGATGCGCTCCAGAAGGGGCTCTCCTACGGCGCGGACAGGGCTATCCTGTTGACCGATGGCGCCTTCCGGGGCAGCGACACTCTCGCCACCTCCGCCGCCCTCACCGCCGGCATCCGCGCGGTGGCGAAGGAGCAGCCGGTTGACATCGTCATCTGCGGCAAGCAGACTATTGACGGCGACACCGCCCAGGTCGGGCCGGGCATCGCCACGCGCCTGGGCTTCTCGCAGCTCACCTACGTGGGCAAGGTCGAGTGGCTGGACCTTGCCGAGCGCCGCATTCGTGTTCGCCGCGTCCTCGAGGGCGCGGAGGAACTGCTGGAGGCCCCGCTTCCGGTCGTCCTGACGGTGCTGAAGGAGATCGGCGAGCCGCGCTACGCATCGCTTCCATCGCTCATCCGCGGCTTGCGCACCCCGGTTCCGATCTGGGGCGTGAAGGACGTTGACGTGAGCCCCGACGACGTCGGGCTCTCCGGCTCTCCCACCCAGGTTCGCCGTATCTTCGCGCCGCCCCAGCGGATGGGTGGCGAGATCATCTCGATTGACGGCGACGCCGACCGCGTCGCCAACGAGCTGCTGGATCGCCTGATCGCCGCCGGCGTCGTCGGAGGACAGTGAGCATGGGCAAGAATCCATCTGCGCCCCGCAGAACCGCCATTATCAGCAAGGAAGGCTGCATCGGCTGCGAGCAGTGCCCGGCCGTCTGCCCGGTGGATGCCATTCGTATGGAGAATGGCATCGCCATCGTGGACCCGGAACTATGCACCGGCTGCGAGAAGTGCGTGTCGATCTGCCCTACGTCGGCGATCTCCATGCCCGGCGGCGCGCCTGCCGAGCCAAAGCCGGCCCCGGCGGAGGCGCTGGCCCCGGCTGCCGCGCCGGCGCCATCTGCTCAGCCGAGCGGCGCAGAGACCGCTCACGAGGTCTGGGTCTTCGTCGAGCACGCCGACGGCCGCCCCGCGCCGGTATCGTGGGAGCTCCTCGGCAAGGGCAAGGAGCTTGCCGACGCCCTCGGAGGCCACGTCTGCTCAGTGCTCCTCGGCCACCAGGTGGACGCGCTGGCGAAGGAGGCCTTCGCCTACGGCGCCGCCAAAGTCTACGCGATTGATGATCCCGTGCTGGGCCATTACCGCACTCAGCCGTACCTGCAGGGCATGATGCGCCTCACGCGGAAGTACCACCCGGAGGTGATGCTGCTGGGCGCGACCACCATGGGCCGCGACCTCGCCGGGGCGGTCGCCACCAGCCTCCAGACGGGCCTGACAGCAGACTGCACCGGGCTCAGCATTGATCCGCAGAGCAAGCTCCTCGAGCAGACTCGCCCCGCCTACGGCGGCAACATCATGGCGACGATCCTGTGCGAGAAGCGCCGCCCGCAGATGGCCACGGTGCGCCCGAGGGTGATGGTGATGCCACCGCGAGACGAGTCGCGCACGGGGGCGATCGTGCGCGAGGATCTCGGCCTGGCGGAGCAGGACGTACTGGTGCAGATCCTCGAGTACGCCGGGGAGGACGCCTCCGAGGTCACTCGGATCGAGGATGCGAACGTCCTCATCTCCGGCGGACGCGGGCTGGGGGGACCCGAGGGCTTCCAGGTGCTTCAGCAGCTCGCCGACGCGATCGGGGGCTGCGTCTCCGGCTCCCGCGCCGCGGTGGACCAGGGATGGATCGAGCAGGGGCGCCAGGTGGGGCAGACCGGCAAGACCGTGCGACCCAAGCTCTACATCGCCTGCGGCATCTCCGGCGCCATCCAGCACCTGGTCGGCATGCAGACCTCGGACGTGATCATCGCCATCAACCGCGACCCGAACGCGCCGATATTCGGTGTCGCCACCTACGGCATCGTCGGGGATGTTTACGAGATCGTTCCCGCGCTGACGCGCGCGTGCATTGCTCGTCTCCCGTGCTCGCTTCGGGAGCAGCAGGCGCCGAGCGCCGCAGCCGGGGAGGGCAGATAACTCCATGAGCCAGACCGCACAGAGTGCAGAGAAGTTCGACACCATCGTCGTCGGAGCGGGCCCGGCAGGGCTCTCGGCAGCGTACACGCTCGCGAAGGCAGGCCTCAAGGTAGCGGTGGTCGAGCGGGGCGATTTCCCCGGCTCGAAGAACGTCATGGGCGGCGTGCTCTACCGCCAGCCCACCGAGGAAGTCTTCCCCGAGTTCTGGCGCACCGCCCCGCTGGAGCGGGTCCTCATCGAGCAGGGCGCCTGGGTGCTGACCGAGAAGGCGGCCTTCAAGTTCGGCCATCGCCACCAGGCGTTCAACGAAGAGCCCTACAACGCGTTCACCGTGCTGCGAGCGCGGTTCGACAAGTGGATCGCCCAGCAGGTCCGCGACGCGGGCGCACTGGTCATCCCCGAGACCGTCGTCGAGTCGCCGATCATGGATGGGGAGAAGGTGATCGGCGTCCGCACCGGCCGCCCCGACGGCGACCTGTACGCGGACGTGGTCATCGCCGCGGATGGCGTGAACTCGCTGTTGGCGCAGGCGGCCGGTCTCCGGCCCGAGATCGACCCGGACCAGGTCGCGGTGGCGGTCAAAGAGGTGATCGCCCTGCCCCGCGAGGTGATCGAGAGCCGCTTCAACCTCACCGGCGACCAGGGAGCAGCCATCGAGATGTACGCCGATGCCTCCTGGGGCATGGTGGGCACCGGGTTCATCTACACCAACAAGGAGTCGCTGTCCGTCGGCTGCGGTGCGCTGCTCTCCCAGCTCATCGAGCGCGGGGTGACCCCGAACGATCTGCTGGAGCACATGAAGGCCCATCCGGCCGTCGCGCCCCTGCTGGAGGGGGGAGAGACCCGGGAGTACCTCGCGCACCTCATCCCCGAGGGCGGGCTCCGCGGCATGCCAAAGCTCTCCACGCACGGCATGCTGG
>Ga0315284_10013511_pt1 | contig 11632 bp, 10 predicted proteins | sample YL17G09_16_MG_FD_203696 | JGI IMG/M metagenome (GOLD analysis project Ga0315284, IMG submission 203696) | Sediment microbial communities from Yellowstone Lake, YNP, Wyoming, USA - YL17G09_16 | ecosystem: Environmental > Aquatic > Freshwater > Lake > Sediment | place: USA: Wyoming | collected... | reverse complement strand
ATCTCGCGCACCAGGGAAGGCGTCACCTCGACGTTCTCGGGCATGAAGAGCTTGGCCGTCTCGGCTCTCATCTGCTTCGCTTCCTCCTCTGCCGCGGGCATCTGGCGGTACATCTTGTTGGCCTCGTCGATGGCCGCGGAAAAGGTCCTGATCTGACCACTCAGATTCTTGGCCGTATCCCGCATTGGGAGGACGACGAAGAAGACGAGCAGGAAGCCGGCCAGGGCCGCCCCGGCTGCGATCAGCACGGTACGCTCGCGCAGACGGGATCCTCTCATGGCGACATCCCTCCTGAGACCATGCGCTGCTTCCCCGTCTGGGGCTCAATCCAGAGGTGCACGGTCAGTGTGAACGATACGGCAGACGTGGTCGAAGGCCGCATGATAACCGGTGGTGGCTGACCAGGCTTGGTTCGAGGCTTGGTCTTGACGCCCTTCCTCGCGCCTGGGCGGTTGCCTTGCTCGACGCTCGCCTGCCTGGCGGCTGGGCCGGTGACCGGCACCGAGCGCGTGACTGTCACTTGGTCGGCACGGTCGAGGCTGACTGACGTGACGAGGCGGGAGCGGGCGACGCCGGCCTGCAGATCGGCGACCGCGCTCGAGTCAGGAGCGGTTCCCTGTATCTGCAGAGGCTGCCCTGGGCGAAGTGTGAAGTGGGTGATGAGCGTGCCTGGGGCAGCGAACTCCGAGATCGTCTTCAGCAATTCGAGGGCGGCATAGCGCCGCGCCTCCGCCAGTTGCAGGACCTGGAGGTCGTTCTTCATGGCGTCGCGCTCGTCGAGGATCTGCTTCGCCTGCGCCTGCTGCTTCTCCGCCGCTTTCGCCTGCTGCTGGAGCAGCCCCGCCCTGTCTCTCTGCCGGCTGATCGCACGCGCCTCCACGACGTACCCGACGGCCAGCGCGGCGATCGCCGCCACAGCCGCTGCCTTACCGGCGATCTGGAACGCTCGCCGGCGCCTAACCTCCGCGACCTCCCGAGGCACGAGTGAGATCGTCCATGCAGTCCGACTGCTTCCCCGCAGCGCCTGGGCGATGGCCAGCAGACACCGGTCGGCCGACTTCGCGTCGCCGTGAAGAACGGCGGCGGGGAACAACCCGCGGACGGATAGGCGAGCCGGCTCCAGGCCAAACTCTGAGCGAATCACCTCAGTCAGGCCGGGAATCTCGGAACCGGCGCCAAGCATTAGCACGCGAGATGTCACCGCGGGCCCAAAGGAAAGAGCGGAGCGGCGAAGCTCTCCACGGAGGTTCTCCACCCAGACCGCCATGCGGTGAGGCTGAGGCTGGCGTTCGAGGAGAGCCAGGCCTTCAGCTTCCTTCAGCCGCTGCGCCTCCTCCAGGCTCACGCCAAGATCATCTCGAATCGCCTGTGTTAGTGGCTGGCCTCCCAGGCCCACCGACCGGGTCAGACGCAAGCGGTCACCTTCGGAGGCGTTGATGGTGCTCGCGCGGGCGCCGGTCTCGATCGACAGGGTCACCCCGGGGCGCTTGTCTGCGGTCAGGCGCACCAGGTCATGCAGGGCGAGGGCGTCGACAGTCAGCGCCGTCAACTGCACCCCCAAGTCCTTCGCCAGCGCCAGGTATTCCCGCACCAGGTCGCGCTGAGCCGCCACCACCAACACGTCGGTCAGCCCCGCCTGCTCCCGGGACGGGCCTAGCGTCTGGAAGTCCAGCACCACCTGCTCTACCGGGAATGGGATCTGGTCGGCGAGATCGTACTCGATCACGCGGCGCAGCGAGGCGCGGTCGGCCGCGGGGTAGGGGCTGATCCGGGCGGTCACCTGCCGCCGAGGTACCGCCATGATCGCCGTCCGGCGCCGGATCCCGGCCTGGGACAGAGCCTGTCGGATGGCGTGGATCAGAGGCTTGCGATCTCCTCCGATCTCCCAGCGGAAGCCCGGCGGCAAGGGCTGTTCGGCGCAACGGATCGCGCGCACTCCGCCGTGGCCCTCCCACACCTGGGCCACTTTGACCGAGTACGATCCAATGTCGATGCTTATCGGTGGGATGCGCAGGCGCAAGCCCTCACCTCCTCCCTACCGCGGCGGCCACTTGGACCACGGGCGGCGCGGGCCACTCTTCTTCAGACTGCTGTATCAGCACAACATCGTTTCCCGTCCGGCGAACCAGCGCCCGTAGCGATCGGTAGCCGCGTTCGGTTGGTGGATAGCCGGTGGCCGAGATGATGAAGCTAGACGATTTCACGTTGACATGGTCGATCATCTGTGCGAACACGTCGGGGCCATTGGGCTGGCTCAATAGGAATTCGGCGAACTCGCCCAGGTTCGCGAACGGCGCCTGGCTGCGGCGAGTAGCGATGCTCAGCCCCAAAGCCATCGAACCACCCGGCAGAGCTGCGATCACCTCAGGGCTCGCGGTATTCACATTGACCATCCCGGATATGGTGAGTCCCGGCTGCATCGTCAGGTAGTCTATGATGCCAACGATCTTATCATATCCGAGGCCTGCAACGGTAGCAAGCTGAGCAAGCGACGTATAGCCCTGCTGTCCGCTCTGGAACAGCCTGAACCACCCGTTGAAAATCTCGTTCGCGTCGTACACGGTAAGCACTCCACCCATTTTCGCCAGTAATGCTTTCTGGAAGGCTTCGAACTCACCCCAGTTCTTGAACTCGTTCAGGCCCGTGCGGAGATCGCCTCCGGCGTCCGTGTTAGGAGAGATTGACTCAACGCTGCAGAGATCGACCAGGCCCGGCTCGCCACCCTTCCCGAAGAACAGGTCGGGCGTAACCCCACGGACCAAGAGCAGCTCGCCCACCGTCTCAAAGGGGCCGTGGCGAGGCGCATATGGCTCCAGCAGGGCGCGGTAGTAAGCATCATCTGCGCTGAGGACCGGCTCGCGCCAGGCGACGATCGACTCGGCCACTTGCTGGTCCCCGGTGAGGCGGAGCAGCGTTTCGACATCGGCCTCGTTCACATCAATCCGGCCGCAGGCATCTTCGATGTGAGCCAAGTAGAACCCTTCGCCGAAAGCACGCGGCGCATCGAGGGGATGAGCGCAGTCCGGCCCCCACGGGTCCTGCAAGGTGTCAAGCTTCGGGTCGTCATAGAGCAACACTGCCCGCGCCTGCCGGATAGCGGCCTCCGCGAGGAACAGGCCCTGCATGCGCTCCAGACTGAGCCGGGAGGCTCCCAGTTCGATCCTTACCCCCGAGCTGATACCCACCGCGAGCACCGAGAGCAGCACCACGGAAAAGATCGCCAGGATCAGCACAACGCCCCGCTCCCTCCGGCCGCCCGAGCGGCCGGGGAAGGGCGTTGGCGCGATCCGCCTCGCGCTATGTGATTGGCACCACGGTCTGGAATTCACGTTCCTGCCCCCGCGCATCGCGCAGAGTAAGGCTTACCGAAACGGCGATTGGTGGGTTATTGCTCCTGGTTGAGGAGTCGAAGCTGTCATCCCACTCGGCGCCATCGAAATAGCGGAATCGCAGGCTGGTCAGCGCTGTGGAGACCAGCTCGGAACTCTCGGCGCCGCCCCTCTGCTCTCCCATCGCTCCCGGCGACACCCAGGTCGTGCGGTAGAGGCCGTCGACGCCCTGCCCCGTGCGCCATCCGTAGTGCACGGCGACGTAATCGCTGATCGGCGGGCGCGACTCCTGCTTCTGCGACCTCATCTCGTCGGGGAGCAGGGCGAAACGCGACAGATCACTGGTCTGGGTGGTGAACTCGATGGTGTCAAATTGGACGCCGCCAGGTTTGGCTGGCGAGCCCGTGAAGTAGCCGGTTGTCTGCACCAGGCCCAGATAGCAGCCGCGGAGGTCTCGCGAGACCATCTCCATGACCGCTCTTGCCTCCTGGTTGAGGTCGGCCGATTCCACGGATCGCGTCCAGACGTTTAGACAGGTGGAGATGCTGATCACGATCCCGCTCGCGAGCAGGCCCACGAAGGTCATCGCGATGGTCAGTTCCAGCAGGGTGAAGCCGCGCTGGCGACGTGTCGCAGCAACCGCTCTGTAGCCTGCTCTGCGGCAGGCCATGAAGCAGGCTAGCAGTAACGTTAGGCGCTCGCGGGCGCGTTTCATGCCCTCGCCCGGCCGAATCAGCAATGAGCGAGTCATGGCATGCGCTCTAGAACACCGAGGTGGTGAAGCGTACTTCACGCGTCTTCCCTGCCTGCGGAGCAAAGATGGTCAGGTCAACCTGGGTCACGTGCTGCGCGTTCGGCGGATGAATGGTAAGCTGCCATAGGTAATCGGGGTCGTTCGGGGAGAACGTGCCGGACGTCGTCCCCCGCGACAAGCGCTGAGGGTCTTTGGTCTCGATCTCAGAGAACTTCTGCTGCGCCAGGAAGGCGATCTTCGTGTCGGCATTGGAGGCGCCGGCAACCCGAGCGGCGAGCGAAAACGCGGTCAGAACCGCCAGCAAGCCTATGGCGAGAATGGTAGTGGCGACGATCACCTCCACCAGGGTGAAACCAGATTGGCGGGATCGGCTAGACACTGATCGTCACTCTCCCAGTAGTGGCCGATATCTCGATCACGATTTGGCGTCCCTTGTCGTCGGCCAACACCAGGGAGGCGCCATCGGTGCGGCCGTCCGGATAGAAGTAGATCGTGGTCGATTGCTGGTGCACCTCCTGTCCCGCTACCGCCATTTGGGAGACATCGAGCCACTCAGGAATACCCACTTTGCTCCGGCCCTGCACTCGAATCGGCTCGAAGGCTGCTCGGTCAACAGCGGGATCCGATTGTCTCTCCACCCGGAATACGACGTCGTTCGGGTCATAGACCACTCGGACCAGACAGCCCTTGCCTATTGCCTCGACGCGCGCGTAGTTGAACAGGCCGACGAGTTGACGAAGCGCCGTCCGTTCCTCGCTGCCGCGCAGCATCCCCGCCAGGTTCGGCTGTAAGGCGAAGAACAGGATGGCCACGATGGCGATGACCACCACCATCTCCAGGAGGGTGAAGCCACCCTGGCGCGCGCGGGCGCCGACACGGCCGACCGGCCTCAGATTACTGCTCTTCGAAGTTGGTGATATCCGCGTCATCGTCCTCGCCGCCGGGCTGACCATCTGCGCCATAGCAGATCAGATCGTATCCCTCGGGATTCTCCTGGCCAGGGTAGCGGTAGACGTAGTCGTTGCCCCAGGGGTCCTTGGGAACGCTCTTCTTGATGTAAGGCCCGTTCCAGTTTCTCGGCACAGGCGCGGAAGTTGGTTTCTGCCGAAGGGAGGCCAGGCCCTGCTGAGAGGTCGGTGGATTGCCGTTATCCGCGGCGTAGCTGTCGAACGCCATCTCGAGCACGCGAATGTCCTCCAGCCCCCTCGCTCGCCGGGCGAGCTTGATGCGCTTCCCAGCCTCCACGGTGACGGCGCCGGCGAGGATGGCGATGATGGTTACCACCAACACCAGCTCGATCAGCGTGAAACCTGCCACTCGGCCCATGCGGATGGGCGATCGTCTCATATCGGTCTACGCTTCCTTTCGATCGGCGACGCGGGCGGCCCGGCCACCAAGCGGATATCCATGCTCAGTGCCCGATAGTCGCGTTGATCTGGAATATGGGCAGCAACACCGCCAGAGCGATGAAGAGAACGATCACGCCCATGACGATGATGATAAAGGGCTCCAGCAGAGTCGTGAGCCGGCCGAGCGTGCTGTCCACCTCGAAGTCAAGGCTGTTGGCAACGCGTGACATCATGTCCGGAAGCTGTCCGGTCTCTTCTCCCACCGCGGCCATGTGAATCAGCAGCGCGGGGAAGACGCCTGACCGCTCGAGCGCACCGCTCAGCCGCGATCCCTGGCGCACTTCCTCCCGCACCAACTCGGTAGCGCGCGTCATGGGGCGGTTGGCGATGGCGTTCCCGCTGATCTCCAGGGAGGTCAGAATCGGGACGCCGCCGCTCATCATGGTGCCCAGCGTCCGCGCCAGTCGCGACACCGCCATCTTGTGCCAGATGGCCCCAAACACAGGCAGTCGCAACACGAGTAGATCGATCGCTTCTCGCCCTCGCTCAGTGCGGCCGTACCAGCGCAGCGCGACCACTACCGCGACGATCACGAGGGCCGTCACCCACCAGGTTTGTCTGACGATGCCGGCCACGGTGAGTAGCACCTGGGTGATCAGAGGCAGCGTCTGCTCCAGCTCGGTGAAAAGAGAGGAGATCTTCGGAATCAGGTAGCCGATGATGAAGGCGACGGCGGCAATGGCCACCGTGATCAGGATCGCGGGGTACATCAGCGCCGAGATGACCTGGGCGCGCCGTTGGTGCGATTTCTCCAGGAACTCAGCCAGCCGCAGCAGGATCGCGTCTATGTGGCCGCTGGTCTCGCCGGCGCGCACCATGTTCACATACAGATCCTGAAAATAGCGCGGGTGTTGGGCCAGAGCCTCCGAAAGAGGATGGCCCTCCTGGACATGCTTGCGGATGCCTTCGATCAGCTCCTTGAGGGTGGGATTGCTGGTCTGCTCGAACAGGACGGAGAGACTGCGGAACATCGGCAGCCGAGCGGCGGTCATGTCGGCGAGCTGGCGCGTCATGATCACGATATCAGTGGGCGAAATGCGGCGGGAGCGGCGCACGCGGGCGCCGCCCTCGATGCTGAACTGAGCGGCCTCACCGACCTCTGTCGGGAAGTAGCCCATGTCCCGGATGCGCCGCGTGACCTCCTCGGGGTCTTCGGCCGCGATCTCCCCGCTTACGGTCTTGCCGGCCCGGTCGAGGGCGACATAGCGAAAACGCGCCATCTAGTCCTCAGCTCCCATCAGATGTCATCCCTTTGACAGACTCGAACCAGCTCCTCGATCGTGGTGCGCCCTTCGAGAACCTTCATCCGGCCATCCGCCAGCAGCGTCCGCATGCCTTTGTCTACGGCCCGCTGCTTGATGTCGTTGGAGGCCGCCTTATCGACCACCTGGCGGCGACATTCCTCATCGACGACCAGCAGTTCGAAGACGCCGGTGCGCCCGAGATAGCCGTCACGGCAAAGGTCGCATCGTCCGGCCGAATAGAGAGTCGTCCCCGCCGCCTGATCGGGGCTCAGGCCGATCTCCTGCATCTGTTCCGGGGTCGGCGTGAACGGAATCCGGCAGTTCGGGCAGATGGTGCGGATCAGGCGCTGGGCCAACACGCCGATGAGCGAAGAAGCGACCAGGTATGGCTCCACGCCCATGTCCAGCAGTCGGGTGACCGCGCCCGCGGCGTCATTGGTGTGCACGGTGCTGAAGACGAGGTGGCCCGTCAGCGCGGCGTGGATCGCAATGTCCGCCGTCTCGCGGTCGCGGATTTCGCCCACCATGATGGTGTCCGGGTCCTGGCGCACGATGTGGCGGAGTCCGGAGGCAAAGGTGAGGCCGATCTCGGGTCGCACGTTAATCTGGCTGGCGCCCGCTAACTCGTACTCGACCGGGTCCTCGATGGTGATGACTTTCATCTCAGGAGAGTAGACCACGTGCAGGGCACCGTGGAGCGTCGTGCTCTTGCCCGAACCCGTGGGTCCCGTCGCCAGCACGATGCCGTGAGGGCGAGAGATCACCTGGCGAAACTCGGCAAAGGTGTCCTGTCGCATCCCTAGTTCCGGCAGGGGGATCATCCCGGTGGTACGGTCGAGCAAGCGGATGACCAGGCTTTCGCCGTGAAGGGTCGGGATGGTGGAGATACGCAACTCTATGTTACGGCCGGCCATCTTGATGCGAGCGCGGCCGTCCTGCGGCAGGCGCCGCTCGGCGATGTCCATATCGCCGAGGATCTTGATGCGGGAGATGATGGCGGGATGCAGGTGGCGGGGAGGGGAGGAGGCGTCGTGCAGCACGCCGTCAACCCGGTATCGCACCCGCAACTCCCTTTCGTGTGGCTCGATGTGGATGTCGGAGGCTCTCTCCTGGATCGCCTGGTGCATGATGAGGTTGACCAGCTTGATGACCAGGGCCTCGCGGGCCATCTTCTGGAGGTCAGCGATCTCCAGGTCCTCTTCCGCCACCTCCTCCGTCTGCATGTCGTCGATGTCTTTGAACATCTTTTCCATGTAGCACTGCTCGATCGCCTCCGAGATCTGTCTGGGGCTGGCGACGAGGGCGCGGACATCGCGGCTGGTGAGGAGACGGAGGTCATCCAGAACAGTCACGTCGAAGGGGTTCGCGATCACCACGACCAGGGTGTGATCCTCCTGGCGGAGGGGCAGCACCTGGTGTCGCATAGCGAATTCGCTGGGCACTTGCGCCAGTATCGCCAAGTCTATGTCCCGGTCTACCTCCGGCAGGTACTCGAGGCCGAGGCGACGGGCAACGGCGCTATACATGTCGGCCTCCCGCGCCAGGCCGAGGCGCGAGATGATCTCATCCAGCCGCTCCACGCCATTGGTGGAGCGGGCCGAATAGGCCGTGTCAAGCTGCTCTCGGGTAATGACCCCCGCGTCGATGAGCACTTCGGCAAGGGGGTCCCCGGACGGGTTCATAGCGCGAGTCTCCTTGGCCCGTTTGCGCTGGAGGGTTAAGCCCTCCGCCAGCGTATTAGTGCCCGGCAGGCGCTACAGGCTTAGACACCGGGACGGGCGCGGAGTTCCGGAGGCGGGTCGTTCCGCTCCCACGGGTAACCGCATGCGATTATACCCAAAACGCTCGTTCGTGGCTAGAAAGGGCCGGAGTGCCGGCGGGAGGAGCAAGGATGGAAACCAGGGTTTCATCTGAGTCTGCGACGCAATACGAGGGCGACGCGGTGGTTGTTGGCGTCTTCGAGAACGCCCCCCTGTTGGGGGCCGCCTCCGACGTCGATTCAAGGCTGGAAAGGATGGTGCAGCGCCTGATCGACTCCCGGGAGATCCGCGGGAAGCCTTGTGAGGTGACCATAGTTCACACCTTCGGGAGGATGCCGGCCGCGAGGGCGGCCATCGTCGGCCTGGGTAAGTCGGCCGAAGCGGATCTGTTCACGCTCCGGCGCGCCGCGGGAGCAGCGGCGAGGATGTTGCGCGACCGAGGCTGCCGGCGTGTTGGCTTCGCGTTGCTCGAGGCGCTGCCAGGTACGCGTCGCGAGCAGTCTGTCCGCGCCATCGTGGAAGCGGTCTACGTCGGGCTCTACCAGGGCGGGGAGAGGAAGAGCGAGCGCGGTCTGCCCGACGATCTGGACGAGGTCTGCCTTCTCGGGATAGCCGATGAGCATGGGGAATCAGCGGCTCAGGCGGTTCAGTCCGCCCGCATCGGTGGCGAAGCCACCAACTACGCACGCCGCCTGGTGAACCTGCCGGCGAACGAGGTGACTCCGTCTTGGCTGGCGGAGCAGGCGATAGAGGTCGGGGCGCGGACAGGGCTCGAAGTCCAGGTGCTGGAGCCGGAACAGCTCCGCGAGCTGGGCATGGGCGCGCTCCTGGCGGTGGCACGCGGAAGTGAGCAGCCGGCGCGCCTGATCGTGTTGCGGCGTCGGGGACGAGAAGGCGGGCCGCGGGTGGCGTTCGTGGGGAAGGGGCTGACCTTCGACAGCGGTGGCATCTCGATCAAGCCAGCGGACAAGATGCATGTCATGAAGAGCGACATGGCTGGGGCGGCGGCGGTGCTGGCTGCCATGGGAGCGGCTGCGGAGCTGAAGATCGACCTCGACCTGATGGGTGTGATCCCCGCCGCCGAGAACCTGCCTAGCGGCCGCGCCTACCGGCCCGGCGACGTCTTGACGGCATTCGGGGGGAAGACCATCGAGGTGATCAGCACGGATGCAGAGGGGAGGCTGATCCTTGCAGACGCGCTCGGGTACGCCAAGCACCTCGGCGCCACCCATCTGGTGGATGTGGCAACGCTCACCGGGGCCTGCATCATCGCGCTTGGCTACGTGGCGGCCGGGGTGATGGGCAACGACAGTGAGTTCGTTGAGGCGGTAATCAGCGCAGGGGAGCGAGTCGGAGAGCGAATGTGGCGGCTGCCGCTGTTCCCAGAGTACCGCCCGCAACTCGACAGCCCGATTGCGGATCTCAAGAATGTGGGCGGACGGCCTGCCGGCACCATCATCGGAGGCTGTTTCCTGCGGGAATTCGTGGGTGAGACATCGTGGGCTCACATTGACATCGCGGGCACTTCCTGGAGCGAGCAGAACGAACCGCACCAGATTGAGGGCGCCACCGGGGCCGCGACGCGTACGTTGCTGGCTCTCGCAGAACGGATGGCCGGAGGTATGTCATGAGAAGCCGAGGACGAGTGGTCGCGGCGCTGCTAATGGGGCTGATCGGTGTGCTGGTCGGAGCGGGCCTGGTGTGGACGCTGGTCTCGAAGCAGCTCGCGGGCCTGGGCGGAGCGCTTGTCATTCCCGGCGCGGGGCCGGTTCAGCAGGTCACGACCTCCTCGGAGAACGCGATCGTATCGGCCGTGAAGAACGTGGGTCCCGCGGTGGTGAAGGTGAGCACGGAGATCCTCCCCACCGAGAGCGAGGCGCAGAAGATGCTGAGGCAGTTCTTTCGGCTGCCTCAGCCGTTCCCCAAGGAGGGCGAGGGGAGCGGGGTCATCATCGACGCGAACAACGGGTATGTCCTGACGAACTCCCACGTCGTCAGAGGCGCCAGCAAGGTGAGCGTGACCTTGTCTGACAAGCGGCAGTTCGATGCCCGCGTGGTCGGCGCCGATCCGCTTTCCGACATCGCGGTGGTGCAGATCAAAGGCTCGAAGCTGCCTGTGGCCCGATTGGGAAGCATCCGAAGCGCCCCTATCGGATCCTGGGTCATCGCCATCGGGAACCCGTTTGGGTTCGACAATAGCGTGACAGTGGGCGTCATCAGCGCGACCGGTCGACGCATCCCGGAGCCGGATGGCACCGTTCTCGACGATCTGATCCAGACCGATGCTTCCATCAACCCCGGCAACAGCGGGGGGGCGCTGGTGGATCTGAGCGGCGAGGTGATCGGCATTCCGACTGCCATCATCCCACAGGCGCAAGGGCTTGGGTTCGCTATTGCCATCGACTCGGCGAGGGCGGTGTTCGAGAAGCTGATAAAGACAGGCAGCATGCCTTGGCTGGGAGTGGCTCACCGCTTCCTGACGCGGCAGGAGGCGGGGAAGCTAAAGATTCCCGGTGGGAAGGGCGCGCTGATCGCACAGGTTGTCCCCAACGGTCCTGCCGATCAGGCGGGGATCAGGCCCGGAGACGTGCTGCTTCGCTTCGACGGCAAGTCTATCGATAGCGAGCAGGCCCTCGGCAGTGCCATCAGGCAGCGGAACGCCGGCGATAAGGTGGAGGCGACACTGCTGCGTGACGGACGGGAGATGAGGCTCACGGTGAAGCTGGGAGCAGTGCCGCAGGAGGGAATCGGCCGACGGGCGAGGGGCTAGCGCGTCGCCCAGAAACCGCCTCAGTCTTTCCGGAAGTGACAGCCGCGGCTCACGGGATTGCGTTTGGCGGCCTGAGCGATGGTCTGGGCGGCGATGATGCCGTTGCGGAGGCCAATGAGCGAGTCCGAGAGCCGGGTCTCGCGGTAGAACTGCTCGACCCGATGGGAGAGATAGCTGAGATCGGCCTCGGCTCGGTCCAGTCGCTTGCTGGTGCGCACGATGCCGGCGTAGTTCCACATCGTGCTCTTGATCATCATCCAGTCCTGGATCAGGAGCAAGGGGTCGATCGCTTCGGTCAGCCCCTCGTCATGCCAGAAGGCGATCTTCTTGATGCGGCCGGTATCGAAGGGGCGGGGGTTCTTCGCG
>Ga0315284_10013510_pt1 | contig 11632 bp, 5 predicted proteins | sample YL17G09_16_MG_FD_203696 | JGI IMG/M metagenome (GOLD analysis project Ga0315284, IMG submission 203696) | Sediment microbial communities from Yellowstone Lake, YNP, Wyoming, USA - YL17G09_16 | ecosystem: Environmental > Aquatic > Freshwater > Lake > Sediment | place: USA: Wyoming | collected... | reverse complement strand
CCTCCTCCCCCCTTCCCTCTCGCCGCCGACGCCGACCGCCCTGGACATCGCCACCTTGGCCTGCGCCCTCCGCATCGCCTCCTCCAGCTCGTCAAAGCTCTTCTCGCCCTCGTACATCTTGCCCCCGATCTTCCAGCTGGGGAACCCCTCGACGCCGGCGGCCAGGCACGCCGTCGCCGGCCTCGTCCCCCTCCGGAAGCCGTCGGGGTAGCACTCGACGTAGGGGAGCTCGTCCTGGGCCGCGATGCCAAAGGCCTGCTTCTGCTCGAAGCAGTGCGAGCACCAGAACGCGCCAAACATCTGCGCGCCCGAGGCGCGCAGCGCCCTGGCCAGGCCGAGCGCCCTGGGCGAGGACAGGCGCGTGACCTCCGGCTCGGCGAACGGGAGGTCAAAGTCCCTGGTCTGCCCCCCGGCCGCGATGGCGGGGCCCGCAGGCCCCAGGACGAGGAGGCCCGAGAGGGTCCAGGAGAGGGCGAGGGCCGAGAGCGAGGCGGCGGCACCCGAGAGCGCCGGTGCCGCCGCCGCGCGCCGCTCCTGCCGCGTCATCGGCGAGAACGTCGCGGCGACGATGGCGGCCGACAGGGCGGCCGAGGCGTAGCACCAGGCGCACGAGGCCCCCGAGAAGGCGTCGGTGCCGTTGAGTAGGAAGACCAGAGAAAGAGAGGCGGCCCCGACGGCGCCCGCGCCCGCGGCGACGACCGAGGCGGCGAGTTTGTTCTTTGCTGCTTCCTCGTCTTCGTCGTCGTCGTCGTCGTCTCCTCCTCCTCCTCCTCCTCCACCGCCGCTGCTGCTCCCTCGACGACCGCTTCTGCTCGATACCGCGAGCTTCGTCGCGGCGGCGGCGACGGCGGCATAGGCAGCGAAGCCGAGCGCCGGCAGCGGCACGGAGCCAAACAGGGTCGCAAAGGGAGAGTCGAGCACTTGGCCACAAGAAGAAGAAGAGGCTGCTGCTCCGGCTGCTCCGGCGGCGGCGGTTGCGCCGCAAGCAACCGCCGTGTGTGTCAGCTTGGTCGCGGTGAGGTAGGCCGTCTCCAGCGCCCCGGCGGAGGCCAGGGCGGCGACGAGGGCGTGCTGGCGCTGCTTCTTCGTGGAAGGCTTCGAGGAGGAGGTCGAGGCCTATTTTTCAAGTTTTTTTTCGTTTTTATCCATTGGGGTGAGATCGCTGTCACCGACTTAAGCTTCCATTCTATCGACCCTCGCTCTCTCCCTCTTCCAATCACGTACCCTGTCAACTCCGCCGGTGGCGTACGCTCCCAGGCGCTGCGGTATCCCTCGCAGCGGGAGATGCAGAAAAGAAGACGGAGAAGAAGAGGAGGACCGGAGGGCCGAGATGGTGCAGCGAGGGCGGCTTCGGCGCATCAGCGTCTTTGACATCGAGGCCCGAGCGACGCCGCAGCTGTTGCTGGAGCTCGAGCTGCTGCTGCTGCTGGCTTTCGCGCTCTCCAGGAGGAAGAGGGAGCTGCGGGAGGTCGCGGCGATGGCGTTCATCTCTCCTGTCTTTTGGTGAAAATGCAGAGACGCTAGAGAGAAAGGAATCGAGTGTAAAAGTCGAGTTTTTTCCGTCTTTTTTTTGGTTTTTGCAAAAAAAAAGGGGGAAAAACTCCTCTCCAACTTTCTAAACCATCTCCACCAGCCCAAACCTTCCGACCAGCATCTCCCGGACTTTCCCAGCGGCCTGCCCCTCCCGCACGATCGAGAAGCTCCGCTGCTGCCCCTCGGCGGCGGCGAAATCGACCGAGGACAGGTCGACTATCGTCGAACCCTCCCTGCCGCTCGCCGGCACCCGCCCTCCGTCGACGACCGCGGCGCACTCGCCCGCGATCCCGGTCCCGCTGCTTCCGCTGCTTCCGCTTCCGCCGCTGCTCCCCTCGTAGCACTCGGCAGCCTCTAGCGCCGGCGGCCTCCCGGACTCGTTCGCGCTCGTCAGCGCGATGGGCCCGCCGTGGGCGCGGGCCAGAGCGCGGATGAACTCCGAGTCGGGGACGCGGACTCCCACCGTCGGCGTGCCCGGGTTGAGCGCCGCGCAGAGCCTCGAGGGGAGGCCCGGGGGGGGGGGGGGGGGGGGGGGGGGGGGGGGGGGGGGGGGGGGGGGGCGCCGCGCGGGGGGGGGCCGCGGGAGGGGCGGGGGGGGCCGCCGCGCGGGGCGGCGGGGTGGGCCCCCTGCCCCCCCCCCCCCCTCCTCCTCCTCCTCCTTCCTGCGCCTCTTCAAGAGCAGCGTCACGGGCCCGGGCAGCATCGCCTCCAGCAGGCCCTCGGGAAGGCCCGAGACGTCGGCCACCCCCGCGACGTCCCCGGCGTCCGCGACGCAGACGGCCAGGGGCGCCGCCGAGCCGCGCCCCTTGGCGGCGTAGACGCGGGCGACGGCCGAGGGCGAGCACGCGCAGGCGGCGACGCCGTAGAGCGTGTCCGTAGGCACCGCCAGGATCTCCCCGGCCCGCAGGGCGAGGACGCACGCCGGGAGCGCCGTGGGGTCCGAGGCGGAGACCGTCTGCCCCCTGCCCGAGAGCATCATCAGCGCCGCGGCGGACGCCGCGGCGTCGGGCGCGACGGCGCGGCTGTGTCTCTCGTCGCGGAGGCGCACCTCGGGCAGACGCAGCGTCTGCGGCGGCAAGGGGGGGGGCCAGGGCGCAGCGGGCCCTCGCCCGGCCGAGCAAGGCTCCGGAGGAGAGGCCGCGGGTTTTCTCTCGCCCCTGGGGAGCCACTCGAGGTCGGCGACCACGGCCAAATGGTCCGAGGGGAAGCGCTCGTTCGGGATGAAGCCGCCGAGCGCCGCGACCGGCGGCGGCGGCGGGCTGAAGAACGCGTCTCCGTCGCGCTCGCCCGCTCCCTCGGCCCTCTTCAGCGCGCCGCGGTCGGCCCACACGAGATCCAGCAGCCCCGAGTAGCCCCTTACGTAGTTCGTGCAGGGCGTCCTCAGCGAGTCGGCGGGGAAAAAGTCAAAGGGCAGCCTGAGGTCGGGAGGGCAGAGCCCGTCACCGCCGCCGTTGTCGCCGGCTGAGACGGGCTTCGGGAGCGGCGTGCCGTCGCTGCCGTAGGGTTTCTTCTTCTTCCTTCCCTCTCCTTCTCCCTCGCCCTCGCCCTCGCCCTCGCCCTCGCCCTTCTCTGCCTCTCCCCCTGTCTCTTTTTCTTTCTCTGCCACTCGCTTCTCCGCGTCGGACACGGGAGGCCCCACGCCGTCGTCGTCGTACCTGAACGAGGCCCCCAGCGCCCAGTCCCAGTACCCGCCAGGCAGCGACCCCTCCCGCAGCAGCTCGACGACGCCCGGGACGCCGTCGTTGAGGTCCGAGTTGAGGTCGCCGCAGAAGAGGGCGGCCGGCCCGCCCCCCTCTGCGGGCGGCCTGCCTTTGGCCCCGGCGGCGGCCCTCCGCGCGACGTCGGCGGCCTCGGTCAGCATGGCCTGGACGTGGAGGGTGCGGACGTGGGGGGCCGAGGGGTGGAAGAAGAGGTGCGTGTTCGTGACCAGCAGCGGGCCGCCGCCCCCGGCGCGCTCCTCCCCTGCTCCTGCTCCTCCTTCCCCTCCCCTCTGTCGTCGGGGCGCCAGCAGCGTCACCTGCGCCACCGTCGAGACTTTGGAGAGAGACTCCCTGAGCCAGGCCGAGGAGCGCAGGGCCGGGAGCAGGGGGGCGTGCCTCGCCGCGACGGCGGAAGCGGATAGAGGGTCGTCAGCGGCGGCGGCGCCGTCGCCGCCGCTCTTCTTCGCCGCCGCTCCTCCCTCGCCTCCTCCTCCTCCTCCCCCTCCTCCCTCCCAGAGCCTCGCAAACACCTCCTTCAGCACCACATCCCTCTTCGCGACCAACTCGAACCTCTCGCTCAACCAGAACGTCGCCGACCCTTCCCTGACAGTCGACGCCTTCCCCGTGAACCTCCCTTCGTACCCGAGCGCCCCGAGCAGTGGCACGAGCACGTCGCAGAAGCAGCGCTCGTCGACCTCCTGCAGGCAGACGACGTCGGCCCCGTACCGAGCCACCTCTGCGGCCGCCAGGGACCTCCGGTAGTCCGCCTCGAGGTACCGAGGGTGGCAGTGCGAGAAGAGGTGCGATTTGGCGTAGTCCGAGGCGGCATATTGGTCGGCGAGGAGGTTGTAGGTGACGACGCGGAGGCGGTTGGACGCTGCTGAAAACCGCGGCGCCGAAAAGGAAGAGGTGCGATTTCTCGCCTCGTTTCCTCCTGCTCCCTCTTTCTCTTCTTCCTTGACCCGCCCGTGCCAGGGGGGCAAGGCGGGCCCCTGCGCGACGGGCACGGATGACTCGGCGGCTACGGGGGCTCCCAGCACAAGGGCGGCAGCAGAAGAAGAGGGAGCCTCTCTCCGCCGCGCGGGGGTCACGACGACTTTCAGAAAGCACCCGACGTCCTCGCTCCTCGGCACGAAGGCCGCGCCGGTCTCCCCCTCGATCTCCTCCCACGCGTGCGCGTCTGTCGCTCCGCCCTCACCGAGCCTGTGCCGGCGGAACCAAGCGTGCCGAGCGGCGCCCCGGTCGGCGAACAGCGCGTCGACGGCGGGGGACAGAGGCAGCCCGCTCAGCGGCGCCGCGGCCGAGAGCGAGAGCCGGAGGACCGTCGGGGGGTTGACGACGACCGAGAAGGCTCTCTCGCCCACCCGCAAGGTGCCCCCCGCCGCCAGGGGCCACGCGTCGCCGTTGGGGGTCTCCCCGGGGAGCGGTCGAGGAGGAGAAGAGGACGAGGAGGTCGGAGGGAAGAGGGCGGTCGCGGCGATGAGCTGCTCTGCCGTTGTCGTTGCCGTCGCCGCTCCTCCTTGCTTCTCGACAACAGCGGCGGAACCAGCAGCGGCAGCAGCAGCAGCAGTCGGACCCCTCTTTTGCTGCACCTCCCCGCCCTTGCGCGCGGCAGCCGGCAGGGCGCTCCTCGCCATCCTCGAGAGCGTCTTTTCCAGAGGCTCGTCCTTGGGCCGGGCCATGAACCGGGGCTTGCCCGCCAACGTCAGCTCGATCGTCAGGTGCGGCTCCGAGGGCAGCGAGCGCACGATGGCGACGTCGCTGCTGAGGTGGTTGTGCTGCGCCTGTGTGTTTTCCGAGAGGGGAGACGGGGGAGGCGCAAGAGGGGGGTGGCTGGGGAGAGAGGTTGGTTTTTTTTTTCCACCTCTGCCACCGGCGGAAAAAGAAAAAAGAGGGGGGGGGAAACGCACCGACGAAAGAGCCGTCGCCGCCGCGTCCATCGCGGCTCTCCTGGCCGGGTCCATCGGCGATGAGCTGAAGCAGCGCACCGAAGAAGCTGCTGCCGAGCTGCTATTGCAACTGCGAAGAATGTCAGCAGAGGAGGAAGAGAAGAAGAGTGACGCAGAAGAAAGGCGAGGGAGCAGCCTCCACATGCGTTGTCGATCTCGGCGGCGGGCGGCGACGACGCCGACGGTGCTCGCTCTTGGTGCGCAACAGCAGCGGCCGCTCCTCCTCACTCCTGGGAGCCCGGCTGCTGCTGCTGCTGCTGCTGCTGCTCCTCCTCCTCCAGCCAGCGGCGACGACGAGGTCCGCAAGGAAGCCGTCGTGAAGGTTGGAGAACACTCGACCAGCCAGCGACTTCAACCCCCCTTTTCTCCCCGTTTCTACTAGAAGAGCAATGGAAGAGTTTTTGATTGGCACTCACTTTTTTCCCCTTTTCTCATTCGCATCTCTGCGCGTTTTCTTTCGCGCGGCCGCGTGCTGTTGCTGCTGGTCTTCCCTTCATCGTGCGCTCCGATGGCATCGATGGACCAGAGCGACGGCTTCGGCGGCGGGCGCGGGCGGGGCAGATCTAGCTGGCGAGGCGGAGGAGGAGGCTACCGCGGCGGCGGCGGCGGCGGTCGCGGCGGTTTCTACCAACAACAGCAGGGCGGCCAGCAGCAGGGGGGCTTCTTCGGCGGCCAGCAACAGCAGCATCAGGGTGGCTATCCGCAGCAGCAGCAGCAGCAAGGAGGAGGATACAGGGGCCGCGGAAGCGGCTACTTTGGGGCGCGAGGTAAGGACGCGAAGAAACAGCGGCGATGGAAGGATGCAAGATCGACTCACGGCGACGACGACGACGAAGAAAAACAACGCAGCCTCTCTCCCTCACCCACTCACACCCTCGATTCCACCCACGCAAACCTCCCTCGCTCTCCCCTCCTCGCCCCCTCCCTTCCCCCAGGCGGCTACCGCGGCCGAGGAGGCGCCCCACGGGGGGGCGGGGGCCGCGGAGCGGGCGGGCGCGGCCCCGCCGGCGCCCCCTTCGACGGCCAGCCCGAGGACATCGACTTTCTGAAGGTCCTGCGCGGCCACTCGCGGCAGGTCACCGCCGCGGTGATCGACCCCTCGACGCAGCGGCTCTACACGGGATCGCAGGACGGGACCGTGCGCTGCTGGCTGATGGCCGAGAGCGACGGCAGCGGCACCCCGGGCCCCGTCGTCGACGTTGGCGGCGAGGTCGACTCGCTGCTGCTCGAGGGCGGGTTCCTGTTTGTGGGGCTGCACGGCCCGCCGCCGCAGCGCCCGGGGACCATCAAGGCCTTCAACCTCGCCTCGGGCGCCTCCTGCTCGCTGGAGGGCCACGTCGGGCAGGTGCTCTGCCTCGCCTGCGCGACCGGGACGGGCACGCTGCTGTCGGGGGGCCAGGACGCGACGATCCGCGCGTGGGCGTTTGACGAGGCGACGTCGGCCTTCGTCGCCGCGGGCGTGCTGGCCGCCGCGCAGGGGGGCCACTCCTCCCCGGTGCAGGCCCTGGCCCCCGCGGGCCAGTTCCTCGTCTCCGGGGACTGGGAGGGCACCCTCAAGGTCTGGGACCTCGCGAGCGGGGCCTGCGCGCAGACCATCCCGCGCGCGCACCCCTCGGTCGTGATGGGCTGCCTGACCTGGGAGGGCCACGTGCTGTCGGCGGGCCTGGACGGCGCCATCAAGGTCTGGGCCCCCGTCGAGGGGGCTCCCGGCCCCGGGAAGGTGCTGGAGCCCGCGCCGATGTACTCGCACCCGCCCGCGGACTCCCGGGACCGCAGCGGCAGCGGCACGGGCGAGCCGGGGCGGAGTGCGGCAGCGGACGGCGGCGCCCCCTCCCCGTCGGGCTTTGGGGGCATTCTGGCCCTGGGGGGCACCGTCGACGCCAAGGGGGGAGCCCTCGTCGCGGCGTCGCACGCCGACGACGGCCAGGTCAGGCTCTGGGAGCTGCCCTCCTTCGCCGAGAAGGGGTCGCTCGGCGGCGTCGCCGACGCGAGGGCGCTCGCGGCGAGCCCCGGCGGCGTCGTCGCGGTCGGCGACAAGAGGGGCAACGTCAAGGTGTGGCGGTGGAAGACCGGGTGAGAGGAAAGGAAGGAAAAAAGAACTATACCTTTAAACTTTGTTTTTTTTTCGTTTGTGAGTGTGAATCAAAGCGACGAGCGAAGAAACCAGCAAAAACAGCACTTGAATTGAAATCTGGAGAAAGAGAGAGAGAGAGAAGAAACGAAGAGGTCGGGGTTGAAAGAATAGAAAGTGATAAAAAGACGACCTCGACGCTGAGGCTGGCGCCATGTTCCACTCCTGAAGAAAAGCAAAACCAATTGCTCCTTTTCGCTTTTCCCTCTCTCTCTCCCTCGTTCGCCCTCGCAAACCGCGCCATGGTCGACAAACCAAACAGCGTGAGCTATAGCTACGCGCAGCAGCCGCAGCAGGGAGCGGGCCACGTTCAATACCCGTCGATGCCGCAGCAACAGCAAGGAGGAGGCGCGCCGCTCTACCCTTCTCAACCTCCTCCTCCTCCCCCCCCGAGCAACACCTTCGCCGTCGGCACCCCGGCCTATTACCTCGACCCGAACCAACAGCAGCAGTCGCAGATGACGGAATCGTGCGTCGTCGGCCCGCAGCTCTGGCTCTTCGTCTTCGGCTGGCTGCTGGCGCCCTTCTTCTTCGTCGGCGCGATGCTCCCCGCGTGCGTGCCCCTCAAGCCCGGAGAGCGCGGGCTCTGGATCGCAAACCTCGTGATGGCCATCGTCTCGTTCACATTAGCCATCATCATCGCGACGACGATGCCGATCATGAAGTACGGGATGCACGGGGACAGCGGCGTGACGTGAGTATCTCCCTTTTTCTTCAAAACCTTGCCTTGTTCCCTCTCGGCGAAGAAAAGAAGAAAACGGACAGTCTCTGTCTCTCTCTCTCTCTCACGCCTTTCTCTTTCTCTCTCCCTCTCACACCTTTATCATTCTCTTTCTCTCTCTGTGTGTCAACTTCTTCGAATGCAGGTACGTCTACCGCGGCTGATGAATTTGCAAAAGCAGAAGGGAGAGAGAGAGGAGAAAAGGCTGCGTCCCTTCTTTCTTTCTCTTTCGTCTTCGGGTTTTTTTTGCCGACTTCTTTCTTTTTTTCTCTCTGTTTCTTTCTTCCTTTCAACGCCCCGCTCGAGGGCAAAATAACTAGCTGTAATTTCTATCGCAAAACGACACACACACTATCCTAGTGCTGGAGCGGCGCGGGACGGAGAGAGGGAGAGAGGAGAGAAAGAACGAGACGAAGAGAGGTGGTGGCGTTTCATCTCTCAAGGTAGAGAGAGGGGTCGAGACTGGATTTTTACTGTTTTTTCTCCACAACTGAATCCATTGGTTTTTTTTTTTGCTTCTCCCTCTCGCCCCCCTCCCCCACACGCTCGCCTCCTTTATCAAAATGCAGGCCCGCGCAGCTCTCCGCGCGCCCTCGGGCATCGCGTCGGCGCGCCCGGTGGCCCCCCGCAGGGCCGCGCTCCCGCGCGCCGTCAAGCAGTCGATCTCGTCTCTCTCGAATGCATCCTCTGCTGCTCCTTTCCCTCTCAAGAGGGTCTCGATGCTCGCCCCGTCCAAGCTCGCCCCCGCCGCTCCCGCCCGCGGCCCGGCGCCAGTGCTCTCCACGTCGCCGCTTGTCGCGGCGGCGTCCGTGCCTGCCACTCCCCCGCCGTTCAAGTGGTGCGTTTTCGCTGAGCGAAGAGAGAGTGGTGACGGGACTGGGAGGTGTTTTTGGAGGAGTTTTTTTTACTTCCGGCGAAGCCAGTCCTTGCGTGACTTCGACTCGTGCATCAACCAATTGCGTCGCTTCTCTCGCCGAGTGCGACGTTCTCGAAGAACACATCGTCGCGGCTCAAAAGGGGGATACGAGAATTGCAGGGAAACCTTCGAAAACGAGCGCACAAGGCAACAGAGAGAAAACAAAAAAAAACGAAAAGAAAAGAAAAAAGACGGCGATCCTTGTCAATTGGCCCCGTCGAGCAAAAAATCTCAACCTCGACCCCCCTTCCCTCCCAACCTTGGCCTCTCACAGGGGCGCCGACATGAAGAACCTCGGCATCTCCGTCGGCCTCGCCGCCGCCGTCTGGTTCTGCCCTGCCCCCGCGGGCGTCCTCCCGCAGGCCTGGCACCTGCTGGCGATCTTCCTCGGGACGATCGTCGGCATCATCACCAAGCCGCTCCCGCTCGGCGCCGTCGCGATGCTCGGCCTCGGCGCGGCCATGGTGACCAAGACGCTGACCTTCGCCGCGGCGTTCTCGGCGTTCGCCTCCGAGATCCCCTGGCTCATCGCCATCGCTTTCTGGCTGTCCGGCGGGTTCATCAAGTCCGGCCTGGGCTCCCGGATCGCGTACGGCATCGTGTCGCTCTTCGGCTCGACGACGCTGGGGCTGACCTACTCGCTCGTCTTCGCCGAGGCCCTGCTCGCGCCGGCGATCCCCTCGGTCGCCGCGCGCGCCGGCGGCATCTTCTTCCCGCTCGCGAAGGCGCTCTGTCTGGCCTGCGGCTCCGACCCCAAGAACGGCACCGAGGCCAAGATGGGGGCCTACGTCATGAAGACGCTGTTCCAGACGTCGTGCGTCTCGTCGGCGATGTTTATCACCGCGATGGCCGCCAACCCGCTGGCCGTCAACCTGGCCGCCGACGCGCTCGGCAAGACGATCTCGTGGGGCACCTGGGCGCTCGCCGGGCTGGTCCCGGGGCTGATCTGCCTGGTGGCGGTGCCCGCGATCCTCTACGTGGTCTACCCGCCGCAGGTCAAGGACACGCCCGACGCGCCCGCCAAGGCGCGCGAGGAGCTGCGCAAGCTGGGCCCGCTCTCGCTCGACGAGAAGATCACCGCGGGCGCCCTCGGCACGACGGTGGCCCTCTGGATCTTCGGCGGCCAGCTCGGGATCAACGCCGTCGCCGCGGCGCTCGTCGGCCTCGCGGTCATGCTGGTGACCAACGTCGTCACCTGGAAGGAGTGCCTCTCGGACAACCAGGCCTGGGACACGCTCACGTGGTTCGCCGCGCTGATCGGCATGGCGTCGTACCTGAACAAGCTCGGCTTCATCAAGTGGTTCTCCGACGGCGTCGTCGGCTTCGTCTCGGGCTTCGGCCTGTCGTGGCAGGCGGCCTTTGGCCTCGTGACGCTGCTCTACTTCTACTCGCACTACCTGTTCGCGTCCGGGGCGGCGCACATCGGGGCCATGTACACGGCGTTCCTGTCCGTGGCGGTCGCCTGCGGCGCGCCGGGCATGCTCGCCGCGGTCGCCCTCGGCCAGCTTTCCAACCTGATGGGATGCCTCACCACCTACGGCATCGGGTCCGCGCCGCCCTACTTCGGGGCCGGGTACGTCCCGCAGGCCAAGTGGTACCAGCTGGGGCTGATGCTGTCGGTCTTCTACCTCGCGGTGTGGCTGGGCGTGGGCGGGGCGTGGTGGAAGGTGATCGGGCTCTACTAGAGATCGATGATGGAAGGTGGTAGAGAAAGAGAGAGTTATAGAAAAGAAAGGGAGAGAAAAAAAGAGGTAAAAGGAGAGAGGGAATAACGCAGTTTTTTGTTTTTTCCATCTCAACGTGCAAAAACAAAACACGCAATCACAACAAAAACGAGGGAGAGAGAGAGGAGGCGTTTCCTTTTGGGGGGAAGAAGAACAAACAGAAAGTCAAAAGTTTCATGTCTTTTTCATTTTTTTTTTTTTCCTTCAGGTCAGGTTTTCCATTTATCTTCTCCACTCTCTCCTTTCTCTCTGCTTTTACTCAAAACTCCTCGTCCGCGTTCAGCGCCGCCCTCGACGACGCGAGAGAGCGAGGCGGTGCCGAAGTTCCAGCTCCTCCGCCGCCAGGCTGCGACGTTGTCGGCTCCTTGGGCCTCCTCTTCCCCGACCTCGACTTTTTCTTCGGCGGCGGCGCTTGGTCTCCGCTGCCGTCGCCGCTCCCTCCTCCTCCGCTCCCTCCGGAAGCGGCGGCCCGCTGCTGCCCCTCGTCTCCCGTCGTCGGCCGCAGAGCCAGCTGAGGCGCCGCCGCAGCAGCAGCAGCAGCTTGCGCCGCGGCAGCAGCAAGAGCAGCGGCCCTCTGGTGCTGCGGCTGCCTGCCGGCAGCCCTCTCCAGGTTGCGCCACTTGTCCTTGAGGTCGACCTGCGTGCGGCGCGGGTCGAACCTGCTCCCTCCTGTGGAGAGGATGAGCGCCCAGCGGCCCGTGCCGTGGATCCTGACGAGCTCGCGGAGGCAGTCGACCTCGTCGTCGGTCCAGAGGGTCGAGGGCCTGCGCTTGCGGCGACCGAAGGGCAAGGGAGCGGCGGCGGCGGCGCTGTCGTCGCTGGCGTTGCCGTTGCCGGCCGCGGCCGCGGCGCGCATTTCGGCGGCTGCTCCGGCGCGGAGGGCAGCCTTGGCGCGCGCTCTCCCGGCTCCGGAGACGGTCCTGCGGACGATCCTGGGCATCACCGAGGAAGGGCCAGC
>Ga0315284_10013507_pt1 | contig 11633 bp, 5 predicted proteins | sample YL17G09_16_MG_FD_203696 | JGI IMG/M metagenome (GOLD analysis project Ga0315284, IMG submission 203696) | Sediment microbial communities from Yellowstone Lake, YNP, Wyoming, USA - YL17G09_16 | ecosystem: Environmental > Aquatic > Freshwater > Lake > Sediment | place: USA: Wyoming | collected... | reverse complement strand
CCTGTTGACCCAGTGACACCCGGAGATCCTTGAGGACCAGTTGCACCTTGAGGTCCAATGGACCCGACGGCACCATCAGGTCCAGTAGGACCTAAGGCACCCTGGAGCCCTGTTGCACCTTGGGGGCCAGTAGGGCCCCCAAAAATCGACGGACCCGTATCGCCACGAGGACCCGTATCGCCACGAGGACCTGTGGGTCCGGTGTCACCGCGAGGGCCAGTAGAGCCTGTAGGGCCAGTGTTTCCTCTGGGACCAGTGGGACCAGTGGGACCAGTGGGACCCATTGCGCCTGTAGGGCCCGTTGCGCCCGTTGCGCCTTGGGGGCCCGTTGCGCCTTGGGGGCCCGTTGCGCCTTGGGGGCCCGTTGCTCCCGTTGAACCAGTAGCACCTTGAGGACCGATTAAACCAGTAGCACCTTGAGGACCTGTAGAACCTGCGGGACCCGTGACGCCCGTGACGCCCTGTGCACCTTGAATACCCGTGGCACCAGCACCGACGGGACCGGTTGATCCCTGAGGACCTGTTGGCCCTTGTGGGCCAGTAATTCCGGTAATATCATTTTTAAATTGGTCAAGGGCACCAGCGGTGAGAACGTGTGTTACAGTTGAACCATTAACATGAGAGGAAGCAGAAGTTGATTCATGTCCACGAAGAACCGTAAATACATTCCCGAGAACACCAGTTACTAAAAGGAGTTCTGATTCTATTTTGATACGGAATTGTGGAACTAATGGAAAGAGACTGGCGTCTGTAACTACGACGATAGTCGAAATTGGGGTTATACCACCAACCTGATTGATGGTAGTTTGTGCGCCGTTTGAGAATTGCTCAGTCATCGATGATGTCCCGAACCCCAATCAGCTAGTAAAAACTGCTGATGTATAGGCGTACCAAAAGGCCGCAAATTTGCCTTAAAAAATCAATGAGACGCCTAACAATCAGAAGTCGTCGTCATGAGATTCTGAGGTTACCGACTTTGACTTCTTAAAGCCAAGATCGTCTATACCCTCGACACCAAGAACTAATTTTCGAAAATCCTCATATCCATAGTTAGATAAGTCCCAACCATAGGAATCTTGAATTTTACTGGACACGTTTTCAGTTCCAGGATTCAAAGTCACGGGGCCTGTTCCTATCCACCCATCTTGAAGAATGAATCTAAGTTTATAAAGAGTATGGGCAGGTCTAATTATGGAAAGGAGTATTCTTACATTCTTATCGGTTAAAAAGGTGTCCATGCTCCCAGGATCAGGAAGAATTATATCTAACGAAAACCCAAACTCATCTGATATATCGAATCCAGAACCAGGTTTTCTTCCTAATTTAAAGTTTTCTCTAACTATTACTTTTTGATCAGTAAGTAATTCCAAAACTTTAGATATTGATTCGGGAATACTACCTTTAAAATATATTTTCACCAACTCAGAAAGAAAGAATCTGAAATCAACATCCGTCTTTTGGAGATCAGGTACCCCGAATCTATCAGGGAAAAGAAAAGAAGTGACGAATTGATAAAGAAATTCAGTCCTCGTGGTTCTCCAATCAATGTCTGCTTGAATGTCTTCCATGGCAAGACGAATTCTGGATAGTTCTATGGCTACAGATTTAATCTCTCTAGCATAGTTCGGACCATCGATAGTCGACTGCCAGTATGACGACAAGAGTGAAAGAATGATCCGAAAGTTCTTATCCGACTCTTTGTTTAGAGCAGAAAGATACCTTTCACCAGTTTCCGTGTCACTTGAGCCTAAACGAACAATAGCCATCGTTATACTCTCAAGTTTTTGGGACTGATCTGTAGGTTATCGTTACCGCACCAGGAGTTAAATATTCAACGCCGGTTGTAGACAAATCCTTTGAACCAGTATCCCCCGACACTATATAGGTAGCAGAAAATGTGTGATATGAAGGAATGTCGATAGGAATCGAACCATAGTCGAGAGAAACAATTACCCTATTAGCTGTTCTCACTAAACGCTCTGCTGCTACGGCTTCTTGTGTTATAAATATTGGGTATAATGTAGCGTCATCAGAATATCCGGTAATTACAGCTCCGAGGTTACCAATAATGTAAAATCTGTTAATGCCTAGGCCCACGTCCTGAAGGTTTGAGGCTTCCTCCATGATGAGTTCGTCTTTATAGACGCCATGGTGAGTATTGAAGGTTCCGCCACCATCGGAAGTTGCATACGGCAATTCTTGAGTCAAAATATATACAGCACTCAAACCCTGAGAAAGAGATGATATGAATTCATAGTCAGGAATAATAGAATCACGAATTCTGACTGAACCATCCTGAAGTGTCATTCTTGTAAATGGTTGAACAATAAAATCAACCCCAGTAACTCCTTCAATGGCTGCAACAACGTCGGACTGGTATATAGACTCACCAGTTTTTTTCTTATTCAGAATGATAGATATAGCATCCCTGATGCTTTTATCAGTAGTTGCTTGATCAGCATTTTTTCTTAATTGAATGGTGGTTTGAAGACTCATTGGATTTTCAACTGCTTGTTTTACCAAAACATCAGCAGTTGTGTGGCGAGTCTTTTCATATCTGGCTTGCAGATTTTGAAGTACATCATTTACAACATAATTGATGGAAAAATTCTCATCATGTTCATAATCAACAGATATTTGCGAACCTGAAACTATGGAAGAATTGGTGGTTCTAATTATCTTGAATGGAGCGGTTTGGGAACCAGCTATGAATAAATAATCAGGGTTTGAAGTCGATGGACCATTGTACAATATAGTCCTATCAACAGAATAAACCGCGACAGAAAAAGTATTAACTCCAACAGAACCAAGTGGTTCCTCAAATTCACCGATCATAGTGTGAACTTCATCGTTCACTTGAATAGTATTTCCAGATGGAATATCATTGACCTGATTTATCTGGAGATAATCCTGGGCAGCCGTACTTTCTCCATAAAGAAGCGGATCTTGGGTTTTGAAGAGATCATAACCATCAGTCTGATCTAAAGTTCCAGATAGAGTTCCAGTTACTGACGTAATTCTTCTGATAGGTTGAACAGTAGCCACAAAATTATTATTACTTCTAAAGCGATAATCTCCTTCAACGAAATCATCAAGGTTGGTTGATGGTTGAGGAACGAGAATACTTAGTTGGATTGTTCTATAATCAAGAATGGTAACACCCGTAAGATCATATGGAGTAGTTGGATATATAGAATGATTCCTGAGTCCTAGGTTCTGGGAATTGTTGAAAAGCATTTCTTGTATAGGGTTATTGACATCTAATCTAGAATCACGGGCACGAAATATTAAATTCGTGGCATCAATAACGTCAAATCTAGTATTCTTAGCAGTACTAAATTGGAAAGCAAATGTTTCAGAAACCGTTCTCTCAAGAGTTCCGCGAGTCCAAACGTCTACTTTTCCTCCAATATGCTTTGCTCTGATTTCATCCCAGTCACGCATCATTTCAGAATCGCCAGATTGGACAACACGAACGTCGAAAAGTCCAGGTGTTTCTATAGCTTTAGCTAGGTAGCCGCCGTAAGTCCCGGTGTCGAGAGAATAGAGGGACTGCATCCCATCGACAGCAAGTTCAAGGTTGGATTGAACATCCCTGCCAAACTCGGCCTGAAATTCATTCTCTGTCTGGAATCCGTTAGCGCCGGATACTATAGAATCGAGATCTCCAGCGGCAACGTTGCCGCTGGAACCCGCAAATTCAGCTGTCAGTGCTATCTTCAGTTCATATCTTCTCTTATTTACGTTGTAATAAGCTTGTGCATTAGTCGCAACAAGGGTGACCTGACCTCTAGATATGAATCGTGGAGCCAACGTATTGGTAGAACTAGAAACAACAGCACCCTGAGAAACTATGAGGTCCTTCGTCGGGAGAACTCTAGTATAAAATGTCTGGACTACCTGTGCTGATCTTGCATTGCTTCTTTTCCTGCCATACTGTATGGCAAGAGTCTCGAAAGCACCGTCTATTAACGATTGGACCGATGAATCATCACTAACAGATAGAGCAGTTTTTAAATTCTGCTTATACTGAGATTGAGAGACTGGAACACTAATTCCACTTTGAGTCGGATCGTCAATGGCAATGAGTGCCGGGAAAGACTTCGATCTATGGACGAAATCCGTTAAAAAGTAAACCTTCTGCATTTCATTCGAGAATGGTTCAATATGAACTTCTCGAACAGTGGATGCAGGGATCAAAGAAAGAGTCGGTTCTGCTTTCTGTACTTCAAGTATATAATCTTGAGAAATTATTCTCTGGTCTCTTATTCTAATACCGCGAATTGTCATATCAAGAGGAAGAGGATTACCGGAAACTTCCTCAGTAAATCTACTCTCTTGTAATATCCCATCAGCTTTGTTGAAGTATACTGCTGTAACTACATAATATAAAGAATTTTCTGGATTTATGCTAGAAAAAACGTCATTATTCAATATTCCGGTCGCAGGACCGGCGTCTCTATCATGAGAAAAAACGAATTTTTTCTCTATCTGAAGAGAAGAAACAGTAGTCGAAACTCTATACTCCGGAGATTGGATTAGAGGAATATGATTTAGAACTTTTTGCTCAACAACAGCAGCAGAAATTGGGTCTACAGTCCTGAGAACAATTTGTAGATCCAAGGATTCGGAATCGGAAAAGTCATATTCAAAACTCTTTAATGGAAAATCCAATATATTTGTTTCGACAGGATTGTTAGAAGGAATAATTGATTGATTAACTCTAAGGTATCCAGAACCTACACCGCCAGGACCTGTGGAACAATAAATATTATAGCCGGTCGCGAGCGTAGATTGGACATCTGTCCAGGAAACATCCACAGTAGTGGCTTTTCTGTCCAGAGATATGCCAGTTGGAGGAGAAAGTATTGTCTCTAAGTCAGAATCCGTGACTAGAACAGCTGTTATAGTCGAAACAGCACTAACCGAACCAGTCAGGTCTATTGCGCGGAGCCTGATTATATTCGTACCGCGCTCAAGGATTAAACCTTCTGGGTGACTGTTTAGATTCGGAATTGTGAAAGTAGGGACGGTTAATCCGACAAGAGTAGGATCAGATATGAAGCCACTCCCGTTGAAATCAATCTGAACGTCAATAGTATTTTGATCGACGGTCCCGTCAAAAACCAAACTAAACAAGTTGGTTGTTACGGTTAGTTCGGAAGTACTGCCACTCCCATCGAAATAATTAATTTTTGGAGCCGTCGCCATATTTCAAAACGCTACTAATAATCGAAAGCTGATTGTGCTAGCCTCGCGGAAGATAGGGTGCTCCTCCTGGAGTAATAGAGAAATTCGTCGGAACTCCGACTATTCTTTTAAGTTCAACAGGTTGAGAACTTCTTGAAACAAGGGATGCAGAAACAACCGCTATAGTCGGGTCATTCGGGTCGAATTCAACTGATAAATCGTTCAGTGACATGGGGAATTCTGCATCAGTAACCATCTGAAAAGCTAGAGCATCCTGCTTTTGCTTTATGTTCTGATATGATTTAAAAGATTGACCTACATCGGCAGATATGAAAGAACGACTGGAACCGGTGATAGTGGCAGCTTTTCCACCAATTCTCTCCGAAAGTTTGGAACCGAGCCAAGGCCACTTCCAGTGAGACCCTTGTCGAGTAAACAGGAATTTATCAAACTCTTGGAGTAAAAGATCGGCGTTATTAACGGTCTCATATTTACCATTAATAACGCCGTAGTCGAATTCCATTCGACTACCGAAACATCGGCGACAGTTAGCGGCATTTGTGAAATAACTAATCTGAACGAGAGGTGATTGGTTATACACAGGAGCATTAAATAATATTATTTTCTCGTCAACAAAAGAATTTGGGTCTGTTATTATTTTCCAACCTGGATATATATTTACGCCGGATACTGATCTACCTGGATTAATGCCCAATTCCTTATAACAACCCATAATCCTAGATGTTGTTATTAAAGAACTTGATTTGTCAGTCCATCTAGGATCGTGAAAAGTAAACGCAGTCCCTTTGACCCTGACCCTGGAAGTCACGGAGAAACGATTATTTATAACACTAAATATGAGATCGGGTATCTGCTTTTGTAATTCTTTAACAATATCTTTAGAACGAATATTTGAACCGGAGGGGAGTTGAATCATTGTGGGTATCTCTTGACCTATTTGGAGATAGATCAAGTCATTAACACCAGCACGAATCCTATATGGTTCCGGTTTCGTCATGGTTATGGATGGATAAGAATAAAGACCATTGGCCGGAACATCCACACCGTTTATGTAAATATTGATTTTAGATGTATTTGCCGGAATACGCGGAAATCTGAGAGTATCTTTCACGAATGAATCGAAAGCGACCGACTCGAAGAGAACTTCGTGCGGACACTGGCGAAACGTAGCGAAGTCGTAACTCATTCGATCATCCTCAAAATTCGGGAGATATTAGAAAACAATCACCTAAGCTTTTCAGCATCTTCTCCATCATAGTCGGAGACCAAAGTCACGTCTTTAGGTCTTCCGATATCATATCCAAAGATGTCTTCAAGATCTTGGACAACGTTCATTGCACCGGTAATATTTTGTATAAGATCTATATTTAGAGTAAGGTCGTCAACTGTTTTACCGCTTTCAGGATCATTTAAGTTTGTAAGTAAATTGATTTCACTCTGAAGTTGATCTGAATAATCTATACATCTCTTAATTTTGAACTCCAGGTGCTCCCTTTTTCTCTTTATTGATTCCAACTGCCAAACTTTAAGTTTATCTACTGCAAGACCTAGATCACGGTCAAATCTCTGCTCGCCTCTAACTCTTCTACCATTGGTGAATGTATCTGAATATCCAGCAGTAGTATCAGTATTATCACTGCTTATGTTTTTACCGCGAGTCAAGAATACGGGTTTATCGGAAGTTCTCAGTATGAAATCACGCTCAGGATTACCACCAAGGGCGCGATAAGCTGAGAACAACTTATATCCATAGCTATTCGGACCATCAACCAAATAACTTGTTGGCATGGAAGTTTGAGGATCAAATTCAGTTGTGAATATCCCGTTCTTCAACAATTGTGATCCGAGCCATTTAATTCTAGCTGCAAGGTCACGCTCTTGAATTTTCGAGAATTTGACCAACTCATTGAGCTGACCACTACTGAAACGTACCGAAGAATGAAAAAGCCACTCTACACCCCCTTTCTATAGAACAAAACCATTGTGAACCTAAAAGGGTAAAGAGAGAAGGAACTTTAGAGCACTTAGAGCGGCAAGGGAACCTTCACCGGGTCCACCAAAAGTCATAACCATCCCGGAATGGAAACCGAAAGATGAGCCGAACGGCTTACTCTCGGATTCTCGAAGGGTTGTCGCTAGGCTATCTACGGAACCGTTTGTTGTTGAAGCGACGAGTACTCCTAGAGTAATATCAATCTTCAGAAGGTCAAGAATTGCCAGAAGCTGTCTTAACAATTGTTCCAAAGATTGAATTTTCTGGATGAGGGTCTCTATTATATCAACTATTATCTGAAGTATGGAATCAAGAGCCTTAAGGAGCGCCAAAATATATTGCTCGAAATCAAAAATATAAGGGGTGAAGGCGGGGAAAAGATCACCGATAGTGACAGAATACCAAGATAGATAATTGGCAGATCCGCCTAAAGAAGAAAGAGCAGTTGTAACATACTTTGCTATATTTGCCCTCTTCTCGATACTAAGTTCTATTTGTTCCCCTCCGGTTTTAAATGGGAATGTTGGATACGGACCGAAAGTGCTAGTTGAACCAGTCACATATCCAGATCCAGTGGTTTCGATACCTAGATAGCCCTGGACTTCAATCTCAGAATTGTCGTTATACTTACCCAATATATGCGGGAATCCCCAAATAAATTCAGATTCAAGTATACTCTCAACATCAGCCTTAATTACATTCCACTGACCAGCAAGTATACTCATTAAGAATGGTTGTGAATATAAATTCGTTAGAGATTGATTTGCAGCCCGGCGTGATATTGAATAAAAGAGAGGATCGCGTTTGAGTTTATTTGAAAACTTTCTGGCTGACTTTATGGTGCTTATCTGACCAGCAATAGCATTCAAAATATTCCAACCAGTTCTTTGATCCATTTCTTTAGGAGTCGAATCCTGGCCAGCGCCAGGAAGCTCCATATTCAGTAGTATGGCTACTTGAACAGCTTGGTAAATGGTGTCATATACGTTATGATCATAAAATCCGGTGACTCGTCTAGGAACGAAACCACGAGCAACGCCACTCGGGGGGCCCATGACGACATTCGAACCATATTTGATTACGGGTTGGTCAGTTCCATACTGAACAAGTTCCTTGATGTCATCTTGGGTTACTTTTGATATGTAGTTTGAGGCATCGCCGAAATAAGCTCTCACTCTATAATAATAAGACTGACCCTGAACCAGATCGGGGTCATCATCAACGAAACGATATACACCTTTAAAAGAACCAGTAACTAGTCGAGTACCGGAAACGTCCTGTTTAATAGGGAAATTGCGGAAAATGGAACCTGTGGATTCCTGAAGAACTACATCAGTCTGGGGTGGAGGCATCCCATATTTTTCCGCTGTTGCGGAAACATTCCCTCCGACGGTTGAAGTTTCCATGGCAATGGGAACAACGTTCCCATTCGGGTTTTCTGAACGTTCCACTATGAAATTGGTGAAAGTGAAGGATCTATAAAAACCAACCAAAGAGTTTACGAAGTTCGGGGTTTGGTTCGCATTCGGGTTAGTTGGCATTCGCCATTCAACAACCAAAGATTTCGATAAATCACTATCAAACAAACCACGAAAATTAGCAACAGGGTCTCCACTTTTACGAGCTGGATTGACAGTTACTCCAATGGGAGGAGCAAGAGCTGTTAGTATTTGAGGAGAATTTATCAGTCTCAATAAAGCAAAAAGTTGAAGAATAAGATTCTGTGCATCTTCAGAACCAATATATAAAACGAGCATGCCGACAGCAGACCCGGGAGGATAGTCGGGTCTAAATATATCTGAATAATCGTAAAATTTCTGGATTACTTTAGTTTCGAAAGTCGGATAAGAACCAGAGACAGACTGCATTACTTGAGCAAAGTCCTGACGAGAGAAATCAGGATGTACTACAAGTATGGCGAAACCAGCAGATTTTATCTGATTTATTATGGCACGAATAGCGGCCAAGAGAAGAGCGACAATGGCGCGGAGCGGATTTGTGAGGTCTAAAAGGAAGGTCTTTATTAAGTCCAAAAGTGCTTCAAGGACAGCTTCGACAGCTTCGAGCACAACAAGAGCCGACTTTAGGGGCGGCTCAAGAGGAGCTAAAGGATCGAATTTTAGGGTAACTGAACTCCAAGAAGACACAGAAGACACGGACTACCTCGTTATTTTCGGAGCGAATTTTTCGTAGAAATCATAGAATTAAGCTTGCTCTTTTCGGCGGAGATAGTCTTTTCCAAAACATCTTTCAGGTTGAGAAAAAGAGGAACGACTTTCTTAAAAGATATTTCATGATCATGAACCCATTGAGCTTTCATAGGCTGTTCGCTACTAGGATCTTTTGTTGATCCTCCACTATCTTGACTTCCTTGTCCATCCTGTCCTGAATCGCTATTTGAACCCGAGTCAGGTACCCGTTCTTCTTGTCTACTCTCTGGGATATCCATAGGAACCTCGAATCATATAGTTTTCCACCTTTACCAAGGAGACTTTCAACTTTGGAAGAAAGACTCCCTATTTCATTGATTCTTGATTCAATGCTTATTTTCCTGGCTGATATTCCAGATAAAGAAAAAGGAAAAGAACTCGCCCATGATTCTGTAGCTGAAGTAAACGCCAAAGCTTTCCTGATTACTTCTGAAGCTACCCCAGCTGTATTTGATGGTACGAAATCAAGGGGCCTTATTAATTTATATGCCACTGGAATGTTCAAAGGGAAAGAAGAAAAGGGAGAAGTCGTGTTTATGGTCAGAATGTTGCTTGTGAAAGAAGATATTTGATAAACTCCTCTATTGGAACCAGCAGTTATGAGAACCACGCATTTATTATCCAGGGGAGGGTCAAAAGAAGTGAAATCGTGGGAAGTGTCAAAAAGTGTAGACTGACTAGAAATGTTAGCATTGTTTGATACTAATACAGTTCCACAGTTAAGAATTGCATTTTCCATAGCCAAAACTTCAGAATTAATATTTCCTATATACGAACCAGAAGAAACGGAACCAACAGCCCTATCCCTAAGTACCTTAACTTCTTCCGAAAGAATGGAAGAGTATGTTCCAGTAGTTGCGGTTATGTAAAAACTCTGTGGTATCGCTTCAATAAATGGGAAACTGGGAATGACAGTAAAAGTCCCTGTAGCAGGACCGACCGTATCGACAACATAAGAACCAACATTGAGACCGGTGTAGAAATTAATTGTTTGACCTATTACGGCCTGAATCGTAGAATTGGTAACGGTATTGATTAAAGAAACAATACCGGTCCCGTAATAACTATATATAAGCTTCTCTCTATCGAGAAGACTTATTTCGTTTGAATACATTAACTGAGGACTTGAGGCTTGATTCCTATCATCAAGCTCAGATCCGTCTAAAGCGGGGAATCTGTTCGGTTTTGTTGACTGATTGAAATACGTAATATCAGAATCAACTAGTTCATTTCCTTGAAGGATATCCGGAGAAGTCGGGCCTGAAGGAGGTGGGAGTTCTGCGTTTTTTACTTGGCCAGATTCAAAATCAACAGACACATGCTTACCGACTGTATAATAATGAACCCCAGAATAAGTATTATCAGAAACGTCAGCTAATATAGATCCTGATGTTATCGTAGTAGCAGAAGAAATAGTTATTTCAAAAGGATCACTTAATATCGAAGATATAGTCCTAAGACTTGTGCTCGCAACTCCTTTTCCACTATATACGTGAATTTTCTGCCCAACATAGAAAGGAGGCCATTTTCCTGCGGTGTCGCCGTTCTCTCCTTCCATTGAGAGAACTGTTCCCGAGTAATCAATTTTTGTGAATTTAGCTCTTGATGGTGTTGTTTTGAATATTCCAACACCAGAAAGTTTTTTGACATCAAAAGTTCCAAGAGTCTTACCGAAATCACTGGTGGCAGAGTTAGAATTAAAAGCGACAGTAGCGGCCAAACGGGCAGTTGGAAATAACCTAGAGAAAGAGTTATAATCCCACATCGGGCCATATACCGGGCCATTTGAAAAAGTAATCGGATTAAGACTCGTCAATATATAATCATCATATAATTTTATGAGGTCGTCAATATCATTTGTAACTGAGATATATGTACTTCTTTCATTTCCAGATCTGTCACCATCAAACCTGAATCTGCCGGAAGTGCCACCAACAACTCTCCCGTCAAAATCAGCAAGAGAATCTTCAAAATTATTGATCTGGTCATTATAGAATTTCAGGACTCTTGCAGCCATTTCATCAAGATTATCATAGTGCTGCTCATCAAAGTATGGAGAAGCCTTTCCATAGTCCTTTGTTTGTAGAGAAGATGAATTTGAAGTATTTGGACCAGAACCACCAGATGAAGACGAACTCTTCAGGGAATCGAGAAGTTCTGGGAGGAAAGTATCGAAGGTTTCATACCTATAATAAAAAGTGTCTGGACTATATAAGTCG
>Ga0315284_10013506_pt1 | contig 11633 bp, 7 predicted proteins | sample YL17G09_16_MG_FD_203696 | JGI IMG/M metagenome (GOLD analysis project Ga0315284, IMG submission 203696) | Sediment microbial communities from Yellowstone Lake, YNP, Wyoming, USA - YL17G09_16 | ecosystem: Environmental > Aquatic > Freshwater > Lake > Sediment | place: USA: Wyoming | collected... | reverse complement strand
AGCCCGGGCGGCGAGCATCGGCGTCCTCATTGACTCCATAGCGTTCCACGGGATCATCGTTCATCACCGGCATGAATCCGTCCACAAGGACGAAGTGTGCGGCGGCGGAGAGCCCATAGCTGCGCCAGGAACGCCAGATACCTGACACCTGTTCGGCCACCAGGCGCTGGAAGACCGGGGAGGGGATGTGATCCAGGGCCGTCATGTACTCGGTCTGCGGCCAGAGCTTGAGGATGTCGTCCGGCACGTCAAAATAGACTTGGTCGCCGAACAGCCGCGCCGCGGCCTCTACGTAGATCGTCGGGAGCGGCACCCCCGAGTCGGGCATCTGATGCGCTTGTCTGCGGATGAAGTAGAAGCTCTGGAAGGGAACGCCGAACTCGGAGATCCACAGCGCCTTGGGTCTTCCGCTCCGGAACCAGTAGTCGAAGAACTCCTCCCGCTCCTGCAGATCCAGGTTGTAACACAGGTAACGCGTGCACCCCTCGACGTCGGTGTATGGGCTGCCCTGGGTCACTACCGGCCGCGTCGGGTCGAGCGATGAGATGAGATCCGCGGCCCGCTTGAACATCAGATGGGCGCGGCGCGCCTCCTCCGGGTTGTTGTTCTCGGGGAAGTAGTTCCAGGGATCGGAGACTTTTCCGACCAGACCGGAGTAGAGGGTATCCCCCGTGCTGTATGGGGCATCTGACCACCACAGGATGATGGAGGGATGCTCGCGCCAGTGCCGCACCGCCCTGACGATGTCCGCGGCGCTCGCCGCGGCCTCCGCCTCGGACACGTCCGGGTGGTAGATGCTCTTCATCAGCTTTCCGGCATTGCGCATGACGAGCATGCCCTGTCGATCTGTCACGTCGAGGAACGTGTCTCCCTCCAGATGAAACTGCCATCCCCAGGTGAACCCGATCTTCTTGGCGTTGGCGACCACCACTTCCGCCTGCTCGCGCATCACATTGTTGCCGCCGAGCGCCACTGGCCAACTGTCGCTGGTGGCGTTCACCGGACTCCCGTTCAGGTACAACTGCCCGTCCGCCAGCCACACTTCGCGGAACCCGAATGAGCGCGGAAGCAGCTCGTCGACGACTTCTCCGCTCTCGTCTGTCAGACCGACGGTGTACCAATAGAGGTTAGGATGCCAACGCGACCAGAGCTTGGCATCCGACCAGGCCGCGGACAGGTCCGCTTGCCAGCGACCGGCTGCGTCCGCGATGACGGGCTGGTCTCCGACGACGGTCTTCACGAGTTGCTGGGCCTCCGGATCGGCATAGATGTGGACGACCGCACGCAACTGAGATCCCGCGGAAGCGCTGCCGGCAAGACGCACCCGCACCTCCCGCTGGCGGTAGGAGGTCGTCAGGAAGCTGTCGTCGATCACCGCAGCCGACCTGGGCGAGCTTCGCAGCCACACGTCACCGCTGATCTCGCCGGTGGTCACTCCGAGCCGATAGGCCGCCTCGGGAGTCTGCTTGATCGGCAGCTCCACCTCCAGGAACCGCATGTCTCTTGGCACTTGCAGGATGGGCCTGCCATCGAGCGTGACCGCACCGTCCAGGGAGAAACCGCCGATCTCCAACGTTACCCGGCGCTTCTCCCATCCGCTCGGCAACGTGAAGTCACGGTAGTACTCTCGTGGGGTCCTTGCGGACTCTCCGGCATCAGGCACCCGGACTCTGGCGAAGCCCTGGGACTCGCCCTGGGCGCGCCCGGCCCAGTAGCCGTTGAGAACCACCTCCCCGCGGAAGCCGTTGTCTCGGAGATATGCGGCCGGCAGCTCCCAGTCCTTGCCGCCCACGTTCTGGCCGGCCTCGGCAGCGCCTCCGGCTCCCCAGAGGAAGAATACGGCCAGGAGAACGGCGGCGAACCCAACAGGAGATGTGTTGATCATCAGTTTCTCACTCTATCCTCTGTGAAGAAGATCAGACTCCCTGTCCATGTCAACTGGCGATGGGACACCTCTGACAGCCCTGTAGGCGTGTCTGCGAGTCAGGCATTCTACCATAAGGGACCTTTGGGCGCCGCCTTCGGGGGCCGTCTCTTCTCGTCTGGACAGCGCATTGCGCCCCGCCTTCCTAGGCTGGTGTTGGAGCCCAGGGGCCGCAAGCGCTTCCCGTGCTGCTCTCGCCGCCATCGGGTTCGCGGGTGTCCGGCAGGCACCGCAGCGCGGTCAGGGTATGGGCCAGCTGCCGGCCGGCGGGCACGTCACGTCTTCGGGCTTACGCGGGAGTGTCGGCATGGGCTCGCCGAACTGCAGCGCGCCCGCGTCCGGTGCCGCGCCCGAGAAGTAGCCTGGCGCGCAGCCCGGCAACGGCTTGCCGAAAAGCGTGGAAAGGTCCGCTCCCTGCCCCCGCGCCGGGCTGTCGGCCGTGAGCCGCACATCGTGCTTTGCGAAGTCCACGAAGCCGGGCAGGCCGTCCTCCACCCACTTGCTGTGGAGGTCCTGCTCGCGGTCGAGCACTGCCTCCTTGCGTTCCCTCCACCGTTCATGCTCGCCGAGGCGCACATAGACATTGTGATCCGCCATCCAGTTCGGTAGCAAGCTATCGTTCGACATCCAGAACGGCAGAGCGCACCAGAACAGGTTGTTCTCGAAGTGGTATTGCGGAGTGCCGACACCGGTCGCCGCCATATGGCTGATAGCCGCACGCGCGTCGGAGGTGTTGTGGTACACAAAGACGGGTGCAGGCCGCATGATCTCGCCGCCGCCGAAGTTCCGGTAGTCCTCGCCGTTATCGAAGAAGATGTTACGGTAGGCGTAGAGCGGCCCCACCCGCGGCGCCTTGATACGGAAGCCGCACATGCAGCCCTCCACAATGTTGTCGTGCCACTCGCAGTTCACTTCCTCGCCGTTGGGCTCGAGGCCGTCGTCGGAGCAGTCCACGATGCGATTGTGATGGACGTTGAGGTTGTGGTCACGGCCAGCGGCCGCGTAGATCCCGGTTTCCTCGTTCATGTCTACGTAGTCCTCAATCCCATCCCAGTGATCGTGGATGAAGTTGTCGTGGATCTGGTGGCCGCCAACAGTGGCGACCATCAGGACGCCGTTGCGGTCGGAGAACCCACCGGTCTTGTGCGCGAGCCAGTTATCCCACGACCCTTTCAGCTTCGAACTCGCGCCCGAGAACGGGTCCATGAAGATCTCGTTGAAGCGGACCGTGCATCGGTCCGCGCCCTCGCGCAGCCACACGCCGAACTCGCCTGGACCGATAGTGCAGCGCTCCACCACCGAGCCCACCGACTTCTCGATGCGCACGCCCTCCTCGCCGTTCCGCAGCGCCAGGCCCCGCACGACGCATCGGTTCACCCCCATAATGCTGACGATCGGCTCGTCCGGGGAGATGGTGATCGGCGTGGCATTCGGATCGCGGCCATCCTCGAATCGGATCAGCAGTTCCTTCGGCTCATGTCGGTACATCACCAGCGCCTTCACGCCGTCCCAGCCGGAGACCGCGCCGTCATCCCTCGTGGGGCCGATCCCATCCCTGAAGATGCTGGGCCAGTGCCACTTCGGGTCTTTCTGCGTCTCCGGGTCCACCCGCCACTCCCACAGTGCCGTCACGAGCTTGCCCTCCGCGATGACGGTGCGGGCCAAGAACGGCACGGGAGCGCGCCAGACATCGGGCGCGATGTCATCCGCGCGCGTCCAGCGCAGCATCACCGGCTCGCTCCCATCGAGGATCGCGCCGGGCTCGCCCTCCAGCGTGACCGGACGCTGGTACTCCCCGCTGTGCTTGAAGGACACGCGCTCGCGATAGAGGCCGGGGAGAAGGTGGACAGTGTCGCCCGCGGTGGCTCGATCCAGTGCCTCCTGTATGCTCGCAAGAGGCGCCTCCGCGGTACCTGAAGCGCCGGGCCGGCCAGTGGGGGAGACATAGATGACCCGCCCGCTGGAGATCGCGTCGGGCCAGACCGATGCACAGCACAGGCAAGGGACCAGCGAGGCGATTGCGGGACTAGTCAGCGTGCTGAACGGGTACATGAGTGCGCCTCCCTCCCCTGCGGCGTCCGGCATCCTGATCTTCGTCTGGAGGCCAGGCGCTACCTGCCAGGGGCAGGGGCCCCTTGTGGTTGCGACGCGGCGATAGAACCGGCCTTGCAGGCTCAGGGTGGAGGAAGCATGGTGGCAGCAGACGGGCCTTGACCCAGTATGCGCGTTGCCAATGCGTCCAGCCTGGTGGGATCGCCGTCTCGCCCGCCTGGGCTGGAGCCGCCGTCGGGCCGACCCAGATGGCCCGGAAGTGTTGGTCTGAGCGATCCCATTACCGCGTGACGGGTTCATCGCATATCAGGAAGGGTCATTGCATCATCGGCTTTCGGCTGGTGACCAGGGCAATCGTGCGCGTGGCATGCCACGCGCACGTGCGCGAAGCGGCAGCGATGTTGCGCACTCCGCTCAGGCGCAACAGCCCGATCGCGGTATTGCGCAAGGCCGCCATGACTTGCGGACCTGATCCGGTGCGCACCTGACAGCGATCCTCATCGAAGGTCACGTCCCGTACCCAATGCAGCCGGTTCTCGATTGTTAGTCGGCGTGCTGGCATGACCCAGATAGAGGCGAAATCGGCGTGGAGACTTGACCCAGTGGAAACGGAAGCTGGAGGATCAATACGAGGGACCCAGAGGCCACGTTGAACCGATTTTGCCATTCTGGGTGGGTCAGTTTTGGATGCCGATTGACATGTAGTGGGCGGACTCCATCACCGCTACTGCCGGGCCGCCGCCTGATCGCGGTCTCCCTCGACTTCCCCCGCCGCCCGTTGATCTGCTACCATGGCGCCGACGATTGGGATACGCACACTGCGGGAACCTGGGAGACGGACATGATGGGGATCGCACCCGGGGCCTGCTTCGGTCTGATCGTACTGGGAGTCATCCTGTATCAGATCGATGCCCGCGCGGCCGGCGGCCTCCTGCATCCCTCCCCCCACTGCCATGGCGCAGCTGGTTCTGTGGCGCTGGGGGATCATCTGCTTGATCGCGGGTGTGTTTGGCTGGGTGCTGATGGCGTGCGCCCAAGCGATGCGGCCGCCGGGCCTTCCCCCGTGGTGGGACGAGGACCCGGAGGAGGACGAAAAGGAAGAGCCGCCCAGCCAATGAACAGCCTTGCTGAGTCGCAACCGGGCTACCTTCGCGCCGTTAAGCGCCCGGATAGCATTCCTCGGGGGGACAGGGGGCATCTTGCTGAAGAGAGGGCACCGCCGGATCGCGCGGCGCCGAAAAACGGGTGTCTGTCGCGCGAGAAGTCGGATTCGCGCCCAGAGGTCCGCGCCCGGAGAGCGGTCCTGTCGTCGCCTGACCTGCAAAGCAGGAGCCGGATGAGTTTCTGAACAACACGCCCTTCCTCCTGCTGGCTGTGGGCTCACTCGCCTCGGAGCGCCTCCATGGGTTCGATGGCGGCCGCCCGGATGGCCGGGTAGAGGCCGAAGATGAGGCCTACGGATATGGAAACCCCGAGCGAGAGCCCTACTGCGCTGCTCGCCACTGCTGTCTTCCAGCCGGCATAGTGCGATATCGCCTGGGCGGCCCCAACACCAGCGACGACGCCCAGCAACCCGCCGATCATGGTGATGACCAGGCACTCGACGAGGAACTGCCGCACAATGTCGCCACGCTTGGCGCCGATGCATCGGCGGATCCCGATCTCGCGGGCTCGCTGCGTGACCGTGGCGAGCATGATGTTCATGATCCCGATTCCGCCGACCAGCAGCGAGATGCTGGCGATCGCCCCCATGACGACGTTAAAGATGTTCTGGGTCTGCTGGCGCTGCCGCAGCAGTTCGATGGGGATGATGATCTCGAAGTCGGGGACCCCTCCGTGACGCTGCTCGATGATCTGCTTCACGACCTGAGCCGCCGGCACGGTGGTGTCGGAATCCCTAACCTGGACTGCGATCTCGCTGATCGGGCGGCGGTTGAGTGGTGGACGCTCAAACATCGCGCCCACCAGGCCCATCACTGCCTCCGGGTTCATGGGGATCGCCTTCTCCATGTAGAGCTGGAAGTCTTCCATGGCGACGGTGATCGGGATATATACGTCCTGATTGAGATCGCGCAGCGCGAAGGTGGTCTCGGAGGTCTCGAGCACGCGCTCCTGCATCACCCCGATGACGCGGAAGCTGCTCAACCCGATCTTGACGAATTTACCCACGGGGCTCTCGAAGGCAAAGGCGTCGCGCTTCACCTCGGCGCCCAGCACGCACACGTGAGCGCGGCGGGCCACGTCCTCCTCGTCGATGAACCGCCCCTCCACGACGTTCAGGTGAGAGGTTTTCACATAGCCAGGGTCAGTGCCGAAGACGCGCGCATCGATCGCCTTGCCCTTGGCCAACACCTCGCCGAACACGCGGCATGACGGTACCACGCGGGTGGCGAAATCGCAGAGCTCATTGAGCACCAGGGCATCACCGTAGGTGAGGCCGTAGGGGGACTTCTTGGTGGCCTCGTTCTGCATTTCACCGACTAGCGCAACGCGCCGGACCTGGAGAACGTCGATACCCAGTTGCTGGATCTGCAAGAGGGTCTCCTGGCGCGCGCCTTCTCCGATGGACACCATCGCGATCACCGCCGCCACTCCGAAAATCATGCCCAGCATGGTCAGGAGTGAGCGGAGCTTGTGGCTCCGTATCTCCCGGAGGCCGGTCTTGACGGGCGCGGTCAGGGGCGCCAGGTTCAGCTTCTTCAGTTTCACTGAGGCGTCCCCTTGGCCGGCGTCGCGGTCCGCGGCGGGGCGCCGAGATCGTTCAGCGCGATCCGTTCGCCCTCCGCCAGGCCCTTTGTGACAGCCGTATACTCACCGTTGGATTCCCCTAGCGTGACGGGAATCTGAGTGAACCTGCCATTGCGCTCTGCGAACACCACTGAGTGGCCGTCGCGCTTGAAGATGCACCCGGTAGGAACGGTGATCGCGTCCTTGATGCGGCGCGAGACGATGCGGACGCTCGCACGCATGCCGGGGCGGATGAGAGCCTTCCCGGTGGGCGGCAGATCGATGGTGAGGGGGAAGGTGGCAGAGGATGACACGCCCGACCATCCCTGCACCGGCGGGCGCCGGGCATTTTGGCCGATTGCAGTGATCTTCCCCACCAGCAGCTTGCCGGGCAGCGCCTCAATGCTGATTTCGGCCGCCTGCCTCATCCTCACCCCAGTGATCTGCCCCTGGCCCAACTCGAGCTTCACCTGCATTTGGTCGAGGCTGACGATAGAGGCGATCTCTCGCCCTTGGGAAGCCCAATCCCCCAGGCGCGGCACGTGCGTCTCCCCGCGCCATCCTCCCTGCGAGGTCAACACCACCAGCCCGTCGACCGGAGAGGCCAGAGTCGTCTTCGTCAAGTCCTCTCTGGCCCGCTCGACCTGAAGCTGAAGGTTGTCCACTTCGTTGCCGCCCATGCGCACATCGCGTTCTGACCAGTTCCGGGCACGCGACATGTCTCGGGTGGTGTTGTTGACGTTCCTGCGCCGATCTAGCGCGTCCGAGGCGGCCTGGGACTTCTTCAGCTCATAGTCGCTTCGCTCGCGCTGCAGGGCGAACTCCGAGGCCTTGACTGCGGCGTCCGCGCGCTCCACCTCGGTACCCGCCACCAGTCCCTTGACCGCCAGTCGGCGCTTGACCTCGGCATCTTCCCGCTGCTTCTCCAGCTCCCTGGCGTGGAAATCGATGGCGTCAGCCGCCTGTCGGAGGGTCACCTGCTGCTGGCGCTCAAAGGCGGCGACGTCATCCTCGGCGCGTTGGAGGCGCAGCCGCATCTCCCTCATCCGCGCCTTGCCTACAGCATCCGCCTGCGCCGTGCGGCGCACGGCATCGTCGTATCGCACCATGAGATCGGTCAGCGCCTCCTGGAACGTCCTCGGGTCGAAACGCATCACTACATCACCGGCCTTCACAACCATTCCGTTGCCGATCACCCATTGGATCCGACCCGAGATGTCTGGCACTACCGGGGTAGACTTCTTTGCCGCCACCACGCCGGTCTCATTGACGGTGATGAGCAGATCCTGGCGCTTCGCGGTAGTGGTTACCACCAACTGCTTGCTCTCCGCCGCTGCCTTTGCCGGGCGAGGCTTGCTTGGCCAGCGGGCCCAGCCCAATGCCCCGAGGGTGACCACGATCACGAGTATCCCAATGCCGGCGCGGGCCTTCATCGCCCCGCCTCCCGAGACTTGGCCGGCTGGGCTGGAGGGCGTTCCAATGCCAGCCGATCGCCCGCGCGCAGGCTCCCACTCACCTCGATCTGGAGATCATTGCGGGTGCCCGCTCTCACCGGCACTCGCTCGAAGCCCTCCCGTCGAACGCGGTACACCACCGACTGGTTGCCGTCCTTGAATACCGCGCGGATGGGAGCCATCATTGCCTGTCGCACACTGTCCAGGACGATCTCCAGATCGACCGTCATACCCGGCCGTAGGTGCGCGGGATCCGCCTCCGATAGCGCGACCAGCAGGCCGAACACCTTCTTCCCAGGCGTGCCCCCCTGCCACACGTTGGACTCCTGCGCCAGCTCCTCCACCACCGCCACCTTCCCGCGGTACTGCTTCCCGTTGCCCGCGGATGACGTCACGAAGACGTCCTGCCCGCGATGCACCCGCGAGATATCCATCTCGCCGATCTGACAGCGCACCTGCATCTTCGTGAAATCGTAGACTCTGACCGGGGCCGCGCCCGATCCCACCTGGTCGCCGAGCCGATAGGGGCGGCGCTCGGGCCAGTTCTCGGCGTTGGTCTCGATCACCGCCAGCCCCGCGGCCGGCGAGGCCACCGTGCATTGCGCGATCTTCCTATCTATCTCATCCAGCTTGCGCTGCGCCTCTGAGACGTGGATGCTCGCGTCAGCCATGTCCTCGAGGTTGTTGGCCTTGGCGGTCGCCAGCGCGTGGACGGCCAGGTCGTAGGCAGACTGCTGGTCCTGCACCTGTTCGCTGGTCCGCTTATCGGCATCGGCCTGCAGCGCCCGCTGCTGCTCGAGCTTGAACTGCTGCGCGCGGTAGACCTTCTCCGCATCGCGGAGCTTGGTGCCCGCGATGTAGTTCACCTTGGCCAGCCGCTGCGATCGCGCGAGCTCCTGTGCCGCCCGCGCGGTCTCCCCCTCCTCATACTTGACCTGGGCGGCGAGCTTCTCTCGCTCCGCCTGCGCCTTATCCTGCGCCAGCTTCAGTGACTCCTGGGCCCCCTGGGCATCGCTCTCGGCCTGGGTCACACGAGTTTCGTCATCCAGCTGTGTGGTGCCCAATTGATCCTGGGCATCGGTCAGCGCTCTTTGCAGCGTATCCCGCTGGGTTCCTAGTTCCTTGGTATCGAGCTGGTAGACGATGTCGCCAGGCTTCACCGGCGAGTTGTCCTGGCAGATCTCGATCAGACTACCCTCGATCTCGGTCCGCACCGGCGTCTCCACGGCCGATTCCAGGGCTCCACTTACAGGGAGTGTGACCACCAACGAACCACTGGTGACCTCGCCCGTGGGGATCTCGGACTTCGCCTCAGTCCGCTTTGCTCCGATCGCCAGGAGCCTCCACCCGCCGACGATGATAGCAAGCGTGATCACCAGGTAGAGGCTCCGTTTCACAGCTCGTCCTCACTCTCGGCCACCATCTCGGCCAGCACCTGGCGGGCATCAAGGGGCTGCCCGATCCGTCTGTCACTGGCGACTCTACCGTCCATCACCCGGAGCACGCGTCGCGCGTGGAGCGCGATCTGCTCCTCGTGCGTGACCATCACGATGGTGATGCCCTCCCGGTTCAGGTCCTGGAACAGGGCGAGCACATCCTGCCCCCGGCGCGAATCGAGGTTCCCCGTCGGCTCATCGGCGAGAATGATCGCCGGGCTGTTGATCAGCGCCCGCGCGATCGCCACCCGCTGCTGTTCCCCGCCCGAGAGCTGGGTGGGTCGATGGTGCTCGCGCCCCTCGAGCCCTACCCGGGCGAGGGACGCAAGAGCACTTTCGACCGCGTTCTCGAGGCCGCTGTAGACCGTCGGGAGCAGCACGTTGTCGAGGGCGGTCATGCCTGGCAGGAGATTGTAGGCCTGGAACACGAAGCCGATCCGCCGCAATCGGAGGGTCGAGCGCTGGGCGTCGGTGAGCCGTCCCACATCCTCTCCCGCCAGCACATACTGCCCGGCGGTGGGTTTCTCGACGCACCCGAGGATATTCAGGAGTGTGGTCTTCCCCGAGCCGGACCGGCCCATGATCGCCACCAGGTCGCCCTCGTCGATCTCGAAATCCAACCCCCGGAGGGCATGCACCTCGACCGTTCCGGTGTAGTAGGTCTTTGTCAGCCCCCGTGCCTCAACCAGGCTCATTGCCTTTTCTCCGGCGCCTTGGCTGGATAGCGCGTGGGATCCGCCAGCGCCACCGTCTCGCCCTCGGAGAGGCCGCTCTTCACCTCCACCGCCGCGTCGTCGCGCTCACCCGTCTGGACCTCTCGGGGCACGAACCCATCGCCCTTCTTCACGTATACCAGGCTCTTTCCCGCCCGCTCGAATACCGCGTCCAGCGGAACCGACAGCACGTTCGGAAGGCGGTTGACGACGATCCTGGTCTTTGCGCTCAAACCGGGCTTCAGCCCCGCACGCGCCTGCGTCACCTTCACCACCACGTCGAAGACCCGCTCATTCGCCTCTGCCGTCGGGTCCTCCCATACCCACACTTCGCGCGCCACCGTCCCGACAGAGGAGACCACTCCTCGGTACGTCTTCCCTGCCAGTGACTGGAACTCGATCTCCGCCTCCTGCCCCTTCCGGACCTGGGCGATGTTGTTCTCCTTGATCCGGCAGCGCACTGACATGTTCTCACTGCCCGAGATGCTGCCCAACGGCGTCCCCGAAGACACCTGGTCGCCCTCGCGCCACGATCTCCGCTCCCCGCCTTGCCACGTCGAGAAGAGCGATACGGTGCCGGCCGCGGGGGCGGGAATGACGGTGTCGACGAGAGCCGCCCTGATGGTCTCAAGCTCCTTGGCCGCGACGTCGGCGCGTTGCCGCGCGTGCTCGACACGCTGTTGAACGTGATCGCGGGACATCGCCGTCCGCCGCCGGGAAGCCGCCACCGCACTCTCCCGCTGTCGGCGCTCGGAGGCGATCTGGCGGCGATTGAGTTCCAGGTCCTTCTGGCTCTGCTCCACCTTGAACTGCTGGGCTTCGTACCCGGCCTTGGCGATCTCGGCCTCGTACCCGGCCTCGTAGCCCTTGGCGGCCATCCTTTGGCTGCGGTCGTATTCCAGGCGCAGCCGCTCTGCCTCCGCCCGATCAAACGCAAGCTGGTCCTCTGCCTGCTTGGTCGTCATCGCCGTCGACTCGAGCCAGACCTGATAGTTCTTCTCCGCCTGGTCCAGCGAGCGCTGCTCGTTCTCATACTGCTGCTCGGCGGACTCGCGGGACCGCGCGATCTCCTCCTGGGCCTGCTTGGAGGCCAGCTCGGCGTCGGTCTGCTTGCGCAGCAGCTCCCGGGCCTCGATGCGACAGAAGACGTCGCCCGCGCGCACGACCGTGCCGTCGGACGCGATGCTGGTCACCTGGCCCGGCGCCTTGCCCGTTCGCACCACGACCGAGTTGTCACTCTCGAGGGTGCCCTCGGCGGGCAAAGCTATGACGAGTTCGCCGCGGGTGACAGTCGCCAACGTCACGCGTGCTCTGGGCGGACGCCGGG
>Ga0315284_10013503_pt1 | contig 11634 bp, 12 predicted proteins | sample YL17G09_16_MG_FD_203696 | JGI IMG/M metagenome (GOLD analysis project Ga0315284, IMG submission 203696) | Sediment microbial communities from Yellowstone Lake, YNP, Wyoming, USA - YL17G09_16 | ecosystem: Environmental > Aquatic > Freshwater > Lake > Sediment | place: USA: Wyoming | collected... | reverse complement strand
GGAAAGAAGGCATTCAAGAATGCATAGAAAATTTGCAGCGATTGCGGTTTGTTAAAATAGCGTCAATTTTTTTACAAATGCTTGTGATTGAGATATTCGTATGTAAATTATCTGATATAGATTATATTTTAAGGAAGTGATATTAAACGTTTTATTTTTACATCAACTAAATAATGAATTATGAAGATTAAACCAGTTAAATCTTTGGTTATTGCAATTGTATTGTTTTTTACATTTTATTCATTATCAAATACTTTATTCTGTCAAACACCCCCCAAAGAAGTTAAGAATATAATCTTGTTTATCGGTGATGGTATGGGTACTGCGCAGGTTTATGGTGCAATGACAACCAGTGAACACAAGTTAATTCTTGAATCCTTCCCATTTATTGGATTCAGCAAAACCTATTCTTACAATAATTATGTAACCGATTCAGGTGCAGGTGGTACTGCAATTGCTTGCGGTATTAAGACAAGAAACGAAATGATAGGCATGTCTCCTGATTCAGTTCCAGTAAACTCCATACTTGAGATTGCTCACAAAAACGGATTGGCAACAGGAATAGTTGTAACTTCATCTGTTACTGATGCCACCCCTGCAGCATTTGTTGCTCATGTTATTAACAGAGATTACTATGAAGACATAGCCAAAGCATATCTTAATGGAACTGTTGACGTTTTCATGGGGGGTGGAGAGGGTAACTTTCGTGATAGGTTGGACAGTGCTGACCTAACAATAATGCTTAAAAAACAAGGATATGATGTTATTTACAGTCTCGATTCGCTGAAAAAATCTTCTTCACGAAAGATCGCAGGATTTCTTGCTAAAGGCAACATGCCGTCTGTTCGAAATGGAAGAGTCGGAGTGCTGAGTGAAATGACAAGGAAAGCCATTGAAACGCTTAGCAGAAATAAGAATGGCTTCTTTCTAATGGTCGAAGGTTCTTTGATTGATAAAAATGCTCATGCAAAGAATCTACCAGCGAGCCTTCTTGAAGTGATAGATTTAGATGATGCAATTGGTGTAGCAAAAGATTTTGCTGATAAAAACAAACAGACTCTTATAGTTGTAACTGCTGACCACGAAACAGGGGGACTTGCACTTCTAAATGGTGATATGAAGAATCATCAGGTTGCAGGCTCATTTATTGAGACAGGTAATCACACTGGTATCATGGTTCCAATCTTCTCATATGGTGCCGGGGCACGCTATTTCTCAGGTATTCACGAGAACACTTTCTTTTTTTATCAATTTATTAATCTAATTAATATCCAAGTAGGTAAATCTGTTTATCAAATAAATCCTAATTAGCAGTTCATCAAGAATGCAAACAATTCACCTGTTTGAAAAACTTGCGGCCTTCTTTGCTTCTTTGTATTAAACAACCAAACAATAACATAATGAGTATTGCGGAATTGTTTTTTGCATGTTTTCTTTTCTTTGTCATTGCCGTTCTCTATTCATCTGTTGGTCATGCTGGGGCATCAGGTTATCTCGCTTTGATGGCACTTCTCTCTTTTGCACCAGAGACCATAAAACCGACTTCCCTTATATTGAACATCATTGTTGCAACCATTGCCTCTATCAAGTATATTAAAGAAGGTTGTTACGATAAGAAGATATTGTTACCATTTGCCATTTCGTCAATACCAATGGCTTTTATTGGTGGTTATATAACACTGAATCCGAAATATTTCAAATTAATTGCAGGACTCTTTCTTGTTATTTCAGCACTTCTTTTATTGATAAGGGAATATTCGAAATCAAAGGAATCAGAGGTTATAAAAATGCCATTACCATATGGTCTTGGAATTGGAGCAATTATTGGTATTATTTCTGGTCTTATTGGTGTTGGCGGTGGCATTTTTTTATCGCCTATCATTATCTCTGCAAACTGGACAACTGTGAAAAAGGCATCAGGAGTGGCAGCGTTATTTATTTTGTGCAATTCACTCGCTGGATTGTCAGGACATCTCGTGGGACTGAATAAAATCGACCACTATATCATATACTGGATTGTAGCAATTATGCTTGGAGGACTTCTTGGGTCTCACCTTGGAACTGCAAAACTCAATAATAAAATAATAATAGCATGTTTGTTCCTTGTATTGGTCACCGCAGGATTAAAATTCCTGCTGATAGACTTTCCAAAATAGCCCAACATGAAAAATAGCAATATGCTTGTAATGACGCTATTCTTATTATAGTTACAAAATTATATCGGTTGATACCCTTAATAGTACTGACAGGGAATTATTCATGAATATCATCAATTTTTGTGCGGTTAGACAAACTCATATGAATTAATAAATGTTTATAACGTCATGACTAAACAGATTCACTTTAAATCAACTATAACCTGTCCAGAATGCGGATTCAAAAAAGAGGAAACTATGCCGACTGACTCCTGTCAGTTCTTTTATGAATGCACAAACTGTGGAAATTTGTTAAAGCCAAAGAAAGGTGATTGCTGTGTTTATTGTTCATACGGTACTGCAAAATGTCCTCCGAAGCAGGAGACTGGCAAGTGTGCTTGCTGCGAATAGTATAACATCCAGTTAATTGCTTTCATCATTTCTGGTGATACCAATCAGAGTATCATAGTCAGCAAGTGACCAAAACCACCAATTACCTTCGTATTCCAAATTCCAAGAGATGGTGCAGGTTTTGGTACTTATCAGTTCTTGTACATTGCGAGAAACTATACCATCCAAATCATCAAAATCTAGCAGTCGTATCACTGTAACATGGTTTACTGATACCCTTTTTTCAAGTAACATATATGCCATATTGCGGGTCAGAATCCTGTTCTGCGTAAGAATTAAATGCTGGTCAAGCATAATTGAATCTGGCGGATAGTATTCCAACACTTTTCTTCCCGAACTATTGATATACTCTAAGACATTCACGGCAACTCATTTCCAAGTTCAAGGAGTTCATTATCAGTGTAATTAGAAGTTATTCCTGAATATACCATGTCCTCGATGTCTTTCCAGTTAATCAAGAATACCTGTGGATGTTTATTATTTATGTCCAGACTGATTTCAGCCTTGTTTCCAGTCGCAGGATTTGTGAATGACAGCCGAATAACACTGTTTTCAAAATCAACATTATCCAAACAGTATAATCCGAAGCCTGTGTCGTTAACCACCAAATACAATTGTCCCAGTCCCAGATTCATTTGTTTCTGGCGGTTTAGGATAAATTGAATGTGCTTGTACTTTTCTGGGTAAAGTTCCATGTCGGTTACAAGTTCATCCAGAGTCGCTGGGAATTCTTTGTCACAGGTATGTGGTTTTAATTTCATAATCAAGTTACCATATTGTTCATATACACCCACCACCGTAACCCCGCAATGGGGAATACCCCCAGTACAACCCCCAATAAAAGCCGCTGGTGGGGCATATATTTCTTCGCTTTATCTTATATAAATACATCGAAAAGTGAATTCTGGATAGAAATCACCACATTTCTGAATTGATTGGCTTAAAAATTCTGGAAAATATTTTTTAAGAGTAGAAATACAAAGCCTTATAAATTTTAAAAATAATTATAATAAATTGTAAAAGAATATATTATGGCATTATCAAATCTTTCGAAACGCCTAGTCCGAACAGAGCAAAATCGTATTTTACGGGATCAGCCGGATCAAACTCCCGGAGAACAGCAGTCAGTTCCTCCACAGCCTTCCAGTCATTAGCTTTTCTTGTCAGTAATCCAAGCTTTCTGGCCGTGTTACCTGAATGCAGATCGAGAGGAATATAGAGGATCGACGGATCGATTCTGGTCCACATTCCGAAATCCACTCCTCTGCCATCGTTTCTGACCATCCACCGCATGAACATGTTCCTACGGATATTTAAGGTAGCATAATTTTTAATAATATTTCCTTACTTTTATGATGCCCAGTTTAAGGAAATGAAGTTAAAAAAGCATGAGCTGAAAGAGTTTCTTGATGAAAAGGTTGAACTGTATAACCAACCGCTTTCATTGAATCTGATCCGATTAGTATTCCACATCAATACACGAAAAAACAAGATATAGAAATATCAGGATTTCTTGCTGCGACTATCGCATGGGGAAGAAGAGATCTGATCCTCAGAAGCAGTAAGATGTTGCTGAAAATGATGGGTAATGAACCCTATAATTTCATTCTATCAGCCGGCAGGAGTGATCTGGCAAAGATCTCCTGTTTTGTGCACAGGACATTTAACGGAGGCGATTGCGGGTATTTTATGCAGGGGTTGAAGCATATTTATTCGACTTAAAACAGTATGGAAGATGTAATTGTTGAAGGAATGGGGCCAGACAAATCCCTCCGTGACAGAATGGATAACCTGATGAAAAGCTTTTTTCACTGCCTCATGCCTCAAGGAATGAAAAGCACTTTGCTGATATCAAAGGAGGGGCTGCAGGTAAGAGGCTTAACATGAACATGTATTTGCGGTGAATGATCAGGAAGGATGACAGAGGTGTTGATTTCGGCTTATGGAAGTCAATTCCACCATCTGTACTTTCCTGCCCGCTAGATGTTCATTCAGGTAACGTAGCAAGAAAACTTGGCCTTATTACACGCAAACAGAACAATTCCAAAGCAGTATCTGTATTGGATAAAATCTTGGGGAAATTTGATAATCAGGACCCTGTATGGTACGACTTTGCATTGTTTGGATTGGGAATAAATGAAAAATTTTAATGGGTTGTTTCAGTTTCAACCAACAAAAATTCCGGCATATGGTTTAATTCACAGCCGGGATCCCAAAAAGTACTTTTAAGAAATATTTATTTTATTTCTGTGGTTTTAGTATGGTTGCAGCCAGTTGTGCCTCCACATACATGTCCTTCTGTGCTTCCACCCTCTTTATGAGCTGTACACGTTGCAGGATCACATTTCCCATCCTTGTGAGCCGTACAAGTTGCCGGATCGCATTTTCCGTCTTTGTGAGCAGAGCATGTCGCAGGATCACAAGTTGCAGGTTTATCACCAGGTGCGTGATTGCATGTCGCAGAGCATGGTGCAACAACTTCTGTTTTTGTAGTTTCAGTTATAGCTTTCTTTTTGTCTTTTTTTGATTCTGTGGCATTTACAAACAGAACAACTACAAATGCCATTATCAATATGCTCCCGATGCTGATTAAAAGTTTCTTCATATTTATGAGTCTTAGTGTTAATCCAATATCAAAAATATAACAAATAAAACTGTCTCCGGGTTAAGCCGAGGTTAATTCATGTTAAGCTGATGTTAAATCGTTCATATCTATCTAAAAACTGTGTATTTTTGATAGTTATGAAAAGAAAAAAAATTCAGTTAATTCTACTTATTCTTACAATAACCAGCCTATTTCTGCTTGTTGGGATACAGATTAGCTGGGTATTAAAATCGGCCAGGATGCAAGAAGCCCAGTTCAATCATACTGTAACGCTCGCTATGAACCGCATAGTGGAGAACCTTTCACAAAACCAGGCCATATGCTCTGAAATGAATAATTGCCTTCGTGCAGGTAAATCACATTCCTGTTTCCTTCTGATGAAAAACAGAATGGAATGGGCATACCTGGACACACTTATCAAAAAAGATTTGAAGTATTATAACATCAACCTCGATTATGAATTTGATATAGTTGAAAAGGAAGCTAAGGTCTCTTTGATTTCAGACGGGGACACTTATATAAATGATAATCTTGAGAAGGTACTTGAACAGGCCGGGTATGAGCTGAGACTCAGGTTCCCTGAAAAAAGTGAATTCATTAAGGCTCAGATCGGTTATATTTTTATCAGTTCAATTGCCTTACTTTTACTTGTCAGTGGCTCTTTTTTACTAATTTATAAATTTTACAAACGTGAAAGGACACTCACCGGAAATATTATTGATTTCATAAATAATATGACTCATGAGTTTAAAACACCTCTGACAAACATCGCACTGGCAAACGGAATGATTTCAAAGAATGAGATTGTTGAAAAGGATACAAAGCTGGCTAGCTATACCAAAGTCATAAAAAATGAACATCAGCGGCTTAAAGAGAAGGTTGAAGTACTTTTAAAAGCCACTTTATCAGAAAATGGGAATCAAATAAGCACAGATTTGTTTGATGCTGCATTTGAAATAAAAAATGTGGTTGATACTTTTACTGTGCGGATAAATGAAAAAAATGGTTCGTTTGTTGTCAATTCTTCAGGTAATAATTTTACTTTATCAGGAAATAGCGAATTGTTTCAGGTTGCAATCGGCAACCTGATAGATAATGCAATAAGGTATAATAATAATTCTCCCCGAATAATCATTGACCTGAAATCCGCTAAAGATACTATAGTGATCACCATTACTGATAATGGCAAGGGAATCAGCAAAGAAAACCTTTCACGTATTTTTGAAAAATTCTACAGGATCCCAACCGGGGATATCCATGAAAATGAAGGATTCGGTCTCGGTCTTTACTTTGTTAAGAATACTGTAACACAGATGAATGGGAACATCAAAGTGACAAGCAACGTTGACAAAGGGACAACATTTACGATTGAATTCCCTATTTCAAAAGTATGAAAACAGAAGAAATAAAAATAAAGATACTTGTGGTTGAGGATGATCTTAATCTTGGATTTCTCCTTGTTGATTTTCTTGAATCCAATGGTTTTGAGGTAACCCTGTTCAGAGATGGAGAAGCCGGATTAAAAGGATTTCAATTAAATCACTTTAATTTTTGCATTCTCGATATTATGCTGCCCAGAATGGATGGATTTACCTTGCTTGAAAAAATCAAAAAATCTGATAAAAAAATACCTGTCATGCTTTTATCAGCCAGATCATTAAAAGATGACAAAATTAAGGGATTCAGTCTTGGTATCGATGATTACCTGACAAAACCATTTGACGAAGAAGAGCTATTATACCGTATCAGAGCAATTTTAAACAGAACAAATCTCATTCCGCATACAAAGAAAGAACTTAAAACAATTAAGATAAGTCAGTATGAGTTTAACCAGGCAAACCAGTTGCTAAGGTTCAAGAACAGATGTCAAAGACTCACTTTAAAGGAAAGCAATATTATGGGATTGCTTTGCGGATCAAAAAATAATATTGTAAAAAGAGAAGAATTATTGTTGACCGTATGGGGCGACACTGATTACTATACAGGCAGAAGCCTTGATGTATTTATTTCAAAATTAAGAGGTTATCTAAAAGAAGATTCTTCTATCAAAATTACCACAATCCCAACCGTTGGTTATATACTTGATGTAACCGAATAAGAGGACATTTTATAACCTGGCTAAATGAATTATGTTTTAATGTTTTCTTGTCTGTTTCAGGGTTATAAATGTCTGCTTTAGCCGAATTTTGCATTGTCTTTCAGCTTCAGGTTTTACCTTTGTGATATTATGAACTCTAATTCAAATATTAACAGACTCTTTAAGATAGCAATTTACACATCGCCATTAATTGGCGTTTTAGCTATTACTCCTATTTTTATTCATAGAGCAGTATCAATAAATATCTTCCCGAAAGCAGTTCTTATAATCACACTTACAACCCTGACTGTATGGTGGTTGAATATCTTTCTTTATTATCTGGTTGAAAAGTTTAAGTCAATTAATTATACCAGGATTATAAGATATATCATTAGTTATGCAATATCTATTATATTGGTAATTGCAGCCATGAGAATGCTGAGACTATGCTTTTACAGTCAGACAGAAATCATAAATATTGCATTCCAGCATGCTCCGTATGCCCCATCCATCCTTGGATTATCCATAAACAGTGTTATCCTCATAATTCTGGATTTGATTCTGATAAAAAGCAAACAAACTGAAACTGAAATCGAAAATGCCCGTTTGAAATTAAAAAATGCAGAAGCAATAAATCAACAATTAAAGCAGCAAATACACCCTCATTTTCTTTTCAATTCATTAAATACATTAAAGTCACTCATAAATAAATCACCGCAAGCGGCTGAGGACTATCTGGTTAAATTATCTGATTTTTTAAGGATATCCATCTCGACAGGGAATGATAATACTGTGAGGATAAGTGAAGAACTTAAACTGTGTCTCCACTACCTGGAAATGCAAAAAATCCGTTATGGGGCAGCTTTGAATTACACAATCAATATATCTGATGAAGTCCAGAGGTCAGGTTTTATTCCAGTATTCTCAATGCAATTATTATGTGAAAATGCAATTAAACATAATGCCCTGACTTATGAAACACCACTTCAGATTTTGATAAACTTCGAAGATGGCAGGATAATAGTAAGTAATAACATTCGTAAAAAGCTAATTTCAGAATCATCACCTGGATTAGGTTTAATTAACCTTGCGGAACGCTATAGAATTTTATCAGGTGATGAAATTCATATTAAGAACTCAGTCGATCAATTTTCAGTAAGTATTAAAATTCTTACCGATGAAAATAGTAATAATAGAGGATGAAGAACTAACAGCTAATGATCTCTCCGAAACTATTATGAAAATTGATAGATCGACAGAGATAATTGCTGTCCTTTCTTCAGTAAAAGAATCTGTTTTATTTTTTAAAAAAAGCAGGAATCCTGACCTGATATTTTGTGATATTCAGTTAGGTGATGGGCTGAGTTTTGAGATATTTAAAGAATGTTCAATAACAGTTCCCGTCATATTTTGTACCGCTTTTGATGAATATGCTCTTAAAGCTTTCAAGTCCAACGGAATAGATTACATTCTAAAACCCTTTTCAAGAAAGACTATTGAAGACGCCCTTTCTCATTATAAGACGCTCAAGACCGGTTTCCAGAATATCGATTCTCCTGTAGAAAGGATACTTGAATTATTTGAAAGCAGAAAGATGGTGAAGCAAAATACAGTTCTGGTATATCACCGGGGAAATATAATACCAGTCAAAGTTGATGATATAGCAATCTTTTATATTGAAAATGAGATTACTCATCTGGTCACTTTTTCGAGGAAACATCATACCATTAATAAGACTCTTGAGGAGATGGAAACAATTACAGGTGACAATTTCTTCAGGGCAAACCGGCAATTCCTTATTAATCGCAACGCTATCAGGGACGCATCTCAGTATTTTGCCAGGAAACTAAATATCACTTTGACAATCCCATTTGGTGATAAAATTATTGTCAGCAAAGAAAAAACTCCACAATTTCTTGACTGGCTTTCCGGGAAGTAGAAATCTTGTTTCTGTTTCACACCCCATTTTGTCCGTTTCGGTTCTGAATCGCTTGTTCAGTGTTTAAAACAATTCAAATTTTGTACTCAAATCATAGTTTATATGTATATTATACGGATATCAGCTTCTTTTAATGTTCAGGGGATATTTTCATTGAGTAGGTCTCTTTTATTTCTAATGGTATTTTCTGTTAATAGTATAGTAGCTCAGGTAAATACCTTCGACACTTTAAGTCTGAAAGATTGTATTCAATTAGGAATCCTGAATAATCCGGGATTTGAGTCATCCCGATTTCTGGTTGAAGAAACCAAAGCAAAGTTGGACGAAGCATACTCTGGTTATTACCCCACTGTAAGTTTAAATTCAAATGCCGATGCATTTTCGAAAAATAATGGAAGTCAGAGGTATGAGAGTTTCAACACGGGAGTAAACTTATCTTATAACATATTTCAGGGATATAAAATTAAATCAACTTATGGCGCATCGCTGGATAACTATCAGGCTAACGTTTATCAGTACGAAACAAACAGACAGAACCTGATTTTCAATATCATTCAGGCTTATTACAGAACGCTTCAGTCTGAAAGGATTCTTAGAAGTTCAATTGAAGCTGTCAAGAATTCATCTTTACATCTTGAATTTGCCAATGCCAAACAAAAGGCCGGAATGGCAACTCGTTCGGATATACTAAAATCTGAGGTTGAACTGTCAAATGCAGAATTAAATAAAATTAAAGCGATAAACACGCTCCTTGCGGCCAAGGGAAATCTTAATCAATTAATGGGTATGCCATCAGATTATAAGATCGGGTTAGTTGATGATCTTTCAATAACAGACGAAACCCTTATTCATCCCTTTGATTCTCTTCTTGTTGAAGCTGTTAATTCCCGTACCGAGCTAAAGAAATATCAATCACTTTTAGATGCGCAAAAAAAATATATTCAGGTTGCCAAAAGTGGTTATTACCCTTCTTTAAGTGCAAATGCCAATTATAATTTTGCCGGACCTGAAGTAACATCAATGCAACAAAACTGGTGGCTGGGAATGACACTATCAGTACCTGTCTTTAAGGGATTCTCAAACAAATCGCGTGTAAAACAGGAAGAATTTGCATTTCAAGGTCTCGAAAAAGATTTTGAACAATTAAAACTACAGATCAGTCAGGAGGTATGGAATGCCAGGCTTTCAGTTAAGGAGTCGGTTGAAAGAATATCAACATCTCTAAAAGCAACAGTAAGTGCAAAAGAAAACTTGTCTATTGCTGAAGGTGAATATAAAGAAGGAATTGGCTCTATCATCCAGTTAACCGACGCTCAGACGACATTCGTTGCAGCAGAACAGAATTACATTCAGACCCTTGCTGATTTTAAGATCTCTTTTGCTGAGCTTCAAAGAACCATAGGAAAATAAAAATATCAAATAAAGGAATAATGAAAAAAACATATCTTATAATTGGGATTTTACTGTTAGTTGTATCATCAATATTGTTGTGGTTATTTGTTTTTAGAACTGATAATAAAAGTGACAATCAACCAATTACAGCAGTAGCAACCAGGAGGGATATTGGTTCAACTGTACTGGCTACCGGAATAATCAAACCCAAGGTAGGTGCTGAGGTGAAAGTAGGCTCCAGAATTTCGGGGGTAGTTAAAAAACTCCGTGCCAACATAGGAGACTTTGTAAAAACGGGACAGGTCATTGCAGAAATTGATGACGCTGAACTCCGAGCCAAACTAAATCAGAATTTAGCAGCAGTTAACAAGGCAAAAGCCGATTTTGATTATGCAAAACTCAATATGGAACGGCAAAAGTCATTGCTTGAGCAAAATTATATTTCACAGCAAGCTTATGACTTGTCTGAAAACGCTTACAAAGTCGCAGATGCTCAGCTCAGACAGGCTGAAGCTAATGCTGAAGTCGCTAAAGTTCAACTTTCATATACTTCAATTTTTGCTTTAACATCCGGTGTAATAGCATCTGTATCCACACAGGAGGGAGAGACTGTAATGGCGGGTCTGTCTGCTCCTACATTTGTTAATATTATTGATCTCACACGCCTTGAAGTTCAGGTTTACGTTGATGAAACTGATATAGGTAAAATAAAGACCGGACAGGAAGTTAAATTTACCGTCGATACATACTCCGATACTGATTTTAAGGGATTGGTCACCGCCATATATCCAAAAGCTGTTATTCAGGATAACGTTGTTAATTATATTGTTGTAGTTGAAATTAGTGATTTTCAGGATAAAATTCTCAGGCCGGAAATGACAGCGACTGTTACGATCCAGCTTGAAACCAGAAAGAACGTAATTGCAATCCCTTCAAAGTCTATAATAAGAGAGAGAGGCGAACGATTTGTTACCGTGATTGAAAACTCTGTCCAGATTTCAAGAAAGGTAGTAACAGGCTGGTATGATAGCAGTTATACGGAAATTATCGAAGGGCTAAAGGAAGGGGAAACGGT
>Ga0315284_10013500_pt1 | contig 11634 bp, 24 predicted proteins | sample YL17G09_16_MG_FD_203696 | JGI IMG/M metagenome (GOLD analysis project Ga0315284, IMG submission 203696) | Sediment microbial communities from Yellowstone Lake, YNP, Wyoming, USA - YL17G09_16 | ecosystem: Environmental > Aquatic > Freshwater > Lake > Sediment | place: USA: Wyoming | collected... | reverse complement strand
CGAGGGCACACCGGTCAACATCATTGGACTGCGGGTCGTCGCGGACGGAACGACCATAGCCGTTTACGTCGATGGTGACGCAGTCCTGCATGAGTCCGAGGCACGCCTCCTCGACTTCACGGCGCTCGCGCCATGAGCATCCGTCAACTCGATGTCTGGGTACTCACGGCTGAGTGGTACGACGACGACAACCTCCACCACGGCCACGCCTTCTTCTACACCAAGCGTGACGCGGAGGCTGTCGGCAAGGCACTCAAGGACGACGCCGACGACTTCACGTTCGTCGTTGAGAAGGCCCAGCCGTGGGGCTCGTCCACCCGCACGGCAGTCCCGCCCGCAACCATCAACACCATGATCGCCACGACCAAGAAGGAGTGGAACCTGTGATCAAGAACGCCCAGAGCACCGTCTACTGGATGACCTGTGGGTGCAGGGTCCAGACCTACCAGATCGCGACCGGGGACAAGCAGGAAGCCTCCCGGTTCGCGATCGAGAACGCCACCGTGTTCGACCCGGTGGTCAGCCGCATCCAGCACAAGCCTGGGAGCAGCAATGCCCACCCGGTGATCCTCGTCACCGTGAGGCCGGCGCATCAAACCTGTGCGCAGCGCCTGTTCCACCCCAGCAGCTACGTCAGCCAGCACCCCCAGGGAGCATCAAATGCTTGATATCGAACGTCCTGCCGTGGCCCTGTCGAGGCAGTCACCGCGCACGTCCACCATCCACTTCGGGATCATGGAGACATCCACGGGCGCGGGGCCTGACCGCCCGCTGCCCATGGGCTGGAACACCAACCTCGACTCGTTCCTCGTCTGGGGCGAGACCGGGGAGGACGACCACACCATCCACCTCACCTATGAGACCCCCTACCTCCACATGAGCCGCGTCAAGCCCATGATCCCGCTCCTGCGGGCACAGGTGGAGAAGATCAGCCTGTTCACGGGCGAGAGGCTCATCGACTACGTCGTGGTCACCGACACCGAGGACTGGGCCGAGGCCCAATGGGTCTGGCTCCTCGACGGCACCATGAGTGCGGACGGAGGCCGGGTGTGAGTGCGGTCTGCTGGCTCTGGGACAACGGCTGGGCCACCGTGGACGACAACGGGACCCTCGCTGGCTACATGGACGACGGCGAGGAGCAGCGGGATGAGTGCCGCTCGCTGCGGGGCATTGCCTCCTGTCCCGTCCACGGCATCTACACCCCCGGCACATGGCGCCACCTGGAGTGGTGCCCCACGCCCACCGGCCACGACGGCGACTGCTGGGCAGAGGACAAGCGGGTCAACCGGCCTGAGCCGGAGCCCGTCATGGTGATCGTGGACGCGACCACCGGAGAGAGGACGGAAATCTGGTGAACATCTACGACATCACCCTGACGTGCGACCACAAGATCCTGATCATGGCCCACAACCGTGCTCAGGCCGTCGCCCTGGCCCAGGCCGAAACCTCGACTCACGATGCTCACGTCAAGAACGTGGCCGAGGTCGATACCACCAAGCCCGGGGTGCTCGCGTGGTATTCCGGCAGTCGAGACGTGATCGAGACCATCGAGTCCCTCGAAAGCACCGTCACGGTGTACGAGCCCGACTTCGAGACTGGCATCTGTGACAACTGCGGCGACGCCGAAGAGGCGCACGTCAGCGACGAAGAGACCCCCGCCCTGTCGTGGTGCGGCAACAACGACGAGGACGACCGCACCGACCTGAAAGTCCTGCGCGAGTCCGTTCAGCGAGGATGCCATTGCCGAATGAAGTGACACGATCCCACATCATCCACTAGCATGGCGGGGTGACACCCCGTCACATGGAGGTCAACCATGCCAACCATCGATCTGTCGCCCGAGGAGGTCGCGATCCTGCGATCCGCCTTGGAGTCTGCCGAGTACTGGGAGCATCGCGACGATCTGCCCCACAACAGCGGCTACATCCTCGACCCCGACATGCTCGACCCTGACGACTACGACATCGAGGAACTGAAGACGAGCGAAGCATGGGCCGAGGTACTCGCCTTGCGCGCCCTCGACGAGCGCCTGTCGTTGCTGGAGGAGGACTGCCGGCACATCAATGTCGATCTCGCCATGGACGACTTCGACCCGGCCAAGGAGCGCCTCGATGCTGGCCGGTGCGCGGACTGCGGCCAAGAGGTTCGGCTTGAGCACGACGACGACCGGGTGTTCTGGGAGGTGGCGTGATGACCTGTCTCTGCACCGACTGCGACGACCCGTGCGTGGCCTCGCCCACCGGGAAGGGCTACTGCCGGGACTGCTGGACAACACCCGACCCCTACAGCGAGACCAATCGCGGGGAATGCCACGACACCCACCCCAAGGAATGGCACTGCCGCTTCTGCGGTGCCGGACAAAGCACCCCGCACTGGGTCCGCTGCCCGGCCTGGGGCGCAACGATCTGACCCTCCCGATCGGGCCTCAACGGCCCGGCGGGGAGCGCCATGTCGGCGCAGTCCAAGGAGGTCAACCCATGCCCCCCAACATCGCGACACGCAACGGGCGTGCGATGGCCGTCTACGGGGACGGCGAACCAGCCTGGCATCGACTGGGCACCGTCGTCGCGGGCGCCTTCACCCCGGAGGAGGCGATGCGCATCGCCCAGACCGACTACGTCGTCGAGACAGCACCGCTCTTCGCGGTGATCGACGGCAAGTACGTCGAGGTCGAGGGCTCACGGGCCACCTATCGGACAGACACCAACGAGCTATTCGGGGTGGTGTCCGAGGACTACCGCAAGATCCAGAACATCACGCCCATGCAACTCCTGATGGACATCGTGGGCACCAAGGAGGCTGGCCTCGTCGCGCACGCCGCGCTGGGCAAGGGAGAGCGCCTGTTCGCGGTGCTCGACCTCAAGCGCCTCACCGACATCGTCATCCCCGGCGACCCGTCCACCCACGACGCCTTCCTGGTCTCGCAGTGGTGGCACACGGGCACGGGCGCCTGGACCGTGGGACCGAGTGTGGTCCGCACCGCGTGCCAGAACATGGCGAACGCCCAACTCAACTACGCCGAGGGCAAGGGCCAACTCGTCCGCATCGCCCACGTCGGGGATGTCGCGGCGAACATCGACGAGGCGAGGCGCATCCTGGGCTACGCCGAGCGCAAGATCCTGAGCTTCGTAGACCTGATGAAGACCCTGGCTGACTGCCCAATCAAGCAGACCAACTGGATCACCGGCTTCTCCGAGATGCTGATCCCGATCCCGCCCGAGATGGAGCGCCCGGCCCTGCGCCTCGCGGCACGCGAGGGCATCAAGGATCTGTACCTCCACTCCAAGACCCTCGTAGGCGTCCCTGACACGGCCTACAGGGCGTTTCAGGCCACGGCCGAGTATGCGGACCACTACCGGCCCCTGCGCACCGCAGAGCCCGTTCTGGCCGCATCCCGGCGCTTCACGTCCACCGTCGACGGCCCCGCCGCCGACCTCAAGGAACGCGCCCTGCGCCTGCTCCGGGAAGAGTTCGAGGTCTGACATGAAGTACGCCGTCTACGTCGTCATCGTCGAGGACAGCGAGGACGCCGACACCCGGCTTGCGGAAAGCGTCGAGCAACTTGAACGCGTCGGCGATGCCCTCGACTGGGCCGACGCCCAGGCACTTCAGGAAGAGCTGGAGGCGGTAGCAAGATGACAACCGAGGCTCCACGCAGGTTCTGGCGCGTCACGTTCTGGACGGCCGAGGGCACCGAGTACCGCAGGTACATCAAGTGCCCGTACCTCGTCGAGGACCCCAACAGCCACGGTGGTGGCAAGTACCGCCGGCCCCTGGTCCCGGGCGATGAGGACTACCCCGACACCATGATCGCCATGGCTGCGGACCTGGGCGCGCTCGAGTGGGACCGCGTCATCCGCAGCTACCGGATCACGCCCGTCCCTCCTGAGCGCATCGAGTCCATCCGCGACAAGGCAACCCGCTGGCGAGAAGTGAAGAAGCTGGTCGCCTGATGATCCTGCTCCTCGTTATCGGCTTCTCTGCGGGCCTCTTTCTGCTCATCACCAAGCCCGGCCATGACCGCCGGGAGAGGGAGTTTCGCGATCACCTAGCCGCGTACATCAAGGGTATCGAGGATCGCCAGAGGTATCACGAGACCAGGGACTACAAGCGATACCTCCGGGAGATCAACGCAGGCCGACCAATCAGGTACTACGGCAAGGAGGACTATGAAGACGTTCCAGCAGATCGCAACTGAATTGGGGGTGCCGTACTGCAATGGGATCGACAGGGGGTTCCGCTGCCACCAGCAGCACGACCTCAACGGATCTCTCGTCAACGGCACCATCCACCTCCGCGACCGGCAATCCAACAGGGCCAACACCCTGGTCATGCTCAAGATGGTCGCCCATGCCAGGGACCCGTCGCTCGACGCCGATCCTCCCTGGCGTCGTGTCTATCACACTGCCGTAGCTGTTCGCGGCCTGGCGGCAGAAATCCACATCCGTCTTCCACGGGATGCATTCGACTTCGACCGAGCGTTCGTCCTGGCCGGAGTAGCCGGCCTCCCCAACAGCGTGGCATTCCGCAAACAGGCCTACGACTGGGCCAGGAGGTAGGAATTGACCGTCAAGCTCACCATCGAGATCAGCAGTCCGTTGACCAAGAAGGACCACGTCATCCTTCGCAACGCCACCATGGTCATGCTCGCCATCGCCAACGAGGAGATCGGCATCGTCGTCACGCCCCCCGACGAGACCGGGAGCCCGCAGGAAGAGTCGGACCAGCCTGCCACGAGAGGAGTCAACTGAATGCCTCCCCAGCCGCAGGAGCAGACGGGTCAGCAGGTGTACCTGTTGCAACTCCGGTACGTCATCGACACCGCCATCAAGTACCCCTTCAAGCGGAACATCGAGGAGGCCCTGGCGCTGATCGCCAGCCAGCCCAAGGCATACGCATCAAGCCATGTCCAGCACAACCTGGGCAAGCGCCGCAAGGAATGGATCACAACCCACCGCATCCACACCGTGGTCATCACCGACATGGAGGTCAATTAACCGTGACAACTCGCCAGATCACCCTCACCCCCGAACTCGCGGCCACTTACCTGAGCAAGCTCTACCGCCGCCAGCGGAAGGTCTCCCACCTCGTGCGGGAGTACGAGCGGGCGATGCTCTCGGGCCAGTGGGTGGACTACAACCCCGCCTCCCCGATCATGCTCGATGCCAAGACGGGGGCCATGTACAACGGTCGCCAGCGATGCACAGCGGTCGTGAACACGGGCGTCACCATCAAGGAACTGCTCGACGACAGCCACGACGCCGACAAGTACTTCGACCTCGTGGACATCAACCTCAAGCGTGCCCCCCACCAGTTCATCACCTCGTCCCATGCCACGGTCAGGGCTGGTGCCACGCGGATCTACCTGTGGCACGAGCAGGCTTTCAACGAGAACATCAGCCGGCTGGCGAACCGCTGGCAGCTTCACGAGATCCGCGAGACCGCCGACCGGCTCGACAATGACTTCGAAGCCTGGGTCAAGTGGGTGGATCCCCTCTACCAGAACGTCCACCTGAGCCAGGGCGTGATGCTGGCTGCGATGGTGATCGCAGCCGACAAGGGCTACGCCGGCCCGGCCGAGAGCTTCGTGTCCAAGGTCTGCGATCCCTACGGACTCGATCCCAGCGAACCCGCCTCGCTCCTGCACCGCAAGATGAACAACACCAACCACATCGGACGCCGCCGGCAGCCGGTCCAGGACTGGCTCCTGTTCGTCCGCTGCCTCAACGCAGAAATCAACGACGAGTCGCTGCCCTCCACGATCTACTCGAACCTCTCGGTGTGGCCCGACGTGGGTGAGACCGAAATCGAGATCCGCAAGAAGATCTCCCGGGCGGCGAACCTCAAGTCCGTTCGGACCAGGGTAGAGAAGAGGGTCCGCGCCCAGATCGCGGCAGCCGTGGCCGCCGAAGTGAACCCCATGGCCGCGTCAGGATGACATTCAACCTGTCACAGACAGGGGAGAGGATGACGGCATGACAGGTGCCGTCGTCTTCTCCGCATCCAGCGTCAACGCCTACCTGGACTGCCACCTGCGCTGGTACTTCGGCTACGTCCTCAACGAGGAAGGCGAGCAGTCCGAGCCGCAGCGGGTGGGGATCAAGCTCCACGACTACGCGGAGCGCGTCCTGCGGCACCTGGGCACGGCCTACATCCCGGATCCCGAGATCAAGGACCTTGCCAAGGTGTTCATCGCGGATGTCCTGCCCACCTACCGGACGCCCCTTCTGGTCGAGGCGTCCTTCCAGATCGAGGTCAACGGCATCGGCTTCAGCGGCATCATCGATGCCCTGGATCAGCAAGATGTGCCCTGGGGCTTTGCAAACATCCTCCGGGATCTCAAATCGACCGGCAAGCGGCCGGCGGCCGGGAAGTACCGCTTCGCCATGACCGGCTACTACCTGGGCGTGACCGAGGGCCTCGACCACGAGGTCCACGCCATCCAGCTCGACTACATCATCAGGACCCAGAAGCCGTACTACTGGCAGGAGGTCCAGCTTCTCCCTGACGAGGACGAGATCGCGGCCTGGGCAGCGCAGCTCGAGGCCGTCGCCAACGGGGTGTCACGGTCCGATTACGAGCCGACGGGTCTTGGGACCTACGTCTGCTCCTACTGCAGCTTCCAGGGCATCTGTGGGCCCTACCAGCGATACAAGGAGGTCACCAATGGCTGAGACAACGGAACCCAAGCCCAAGAGCCTCGCGTGGAAACTCGCAGAGGTCGCTGGCGAGGTCGGCAAGATCGCGAAGGCCGGGTTCAATGCGAACCAGAAGTACGCCTTCGTCAAGGAGTCGGATGTCAGCGATGCTGTCCGACCGCTGCTGGCCGAACGACACATCTTCCTCTGGTCCGATGAGGTGGAGCGCACGATGCGCCCCCTGTTCACAACCCAGAACAACGCCACGATGTGGGAGGTCACGGTCAACGTGGCCTACCAGTTCATCGACGGGGAAACGGGCGAGATCACCCCCATCCAGCACCGCTACGGTGACGGGGCGGACACGGGGGACAAGGCCCTGCCGAAGGCCCAGTCGATGAGCCTCAAGTACTTCCTGCTCAAGACCTTCCTTCTCTCCACGGGAACCGATGACGCGGAGGCCGACGAGAAGGTCGACAAGGCAGCAGCCGCAGCCGGAGCCGCGAAGGGTCCGGTCCGGGTCAACAAGGGCACCCAGGCCGGCGTCCAGCGCGGCGGGAAGTCCGACGGTGCAACCAGGGCCCAGGTGTCCGAGATCGCCCGGAAGTCCGCAGACCTGGGCCTCACCAGCGTCGAAGAGATCCTGCCGGTGATCGTCAAGATCATCGGCTTCGAGCCGGCGGAGGGACAGGAGATCCGGGACTGGCTGGGGACCATGACCTCCCAGCAGGCAGGGGACATCATCACCGCTCTGGGGGGGATGGCGACCTTCGCCGACGTGATGGTGGACAACGAGGTGGAAACGGTGGACAACCCCACCGTGGAAGGGGTCCCCGCCCCCTTCACCATCGTGTAGGATCGACCTGCGGCTCATATCGCTGCGCTTTTGACAAGGGGGTGGGTGCCCGACAGCCCCGCCCCCTTGTCATCCCTACTGTCGGAAGGGACCTCATGGCAACCTCGCCCTACCGTTCCCTCGACGTGGCCGAGGCCTACCGGCACATGTTCCCGGCGAGACACGACGTGTACCAGCACTGGGTGACGGGCTCCGACCCTGAGCACCCGATCGGATGGCGTCCCGTGCGCGAGGAGATGACGGCCAAGATCGTCCTGGCTGGGCTTGCCGGACCGGGCATCGGTGGCTACATGATCCACCCGGGCTCCACCAGCCACGTCCTGGCCGTCGACTTCGACACCGACGACGGACTCCAGCAGGGATACACCCTGGCCGGGATCATGAACTGGAATGGACTGCCGGCCTACGTCGAGACATCCAGGCGTGGCTGCCACCTGTGGTGCGTCCTCGATGCCAACACCCCAGCCATCGTCATCAGGTTCGCCCTGCGTGCCCTGCTCCGGGAGTCCGGCCTGCCCACCAACGATCCCCACATCGAGCTTCGACCTGGGTCCGATCACGTCGAGGATGACGGCCTGGGGCATGCGCTCCGCCTGCCGTTCATGCCACACCCCAAGACCGGTCTGACAGGCACGATGGTCGGCCCCGACGGGCCCCTGTCCGGCTCGCTGGCCCGGATCATCCTCGACTGGAAGCTGGCATCGGCCGCCACCCTCCACGACTGGTCGATGAAGTGGAACCAGCCCGTGGCACGCCTGCCGCCCGAGATGCGCAACCCGCGCACCTATCCCGAGGAGACATCGACTGCATCCGAGATCCTGGCATCCCTCTGGGGCGTCCCCAATGCCAGGGCCAACCGGTCCGTCCGCTGCCCCGCCCACGAGGACCGCCATGCCAGCCTCAACATCCTCCCCGACGACCAGCGCGCCATGTGCATGGCCGGCGGATGCGTCCTCAACAACAACGACCGGGGTCGTGGCACCTACGAGCTACGAAAGCTGGCCCCGGTCCATGGCTGAAGAGGAACCACGCTGGTCATTCGAGAAGGTCGGCATGGGATACCGGTGCTGGAGCGACAGGATCCAGACCGAGCTGCGCCTCACGCACATCAAGCGATCTCGTGGCGACCTGACCGGGGAGCTGTCGGTCAAGACCAACCTCGCCGACGTGAAGACCCAGAAGGGCAACATCCTCCACGTCGCCAGGTTCAACGTCCTCTCCAGCTCGTCGAGATCGTCGCTGGCGAAGATGCTCGAGAAACGCTCCCCGACCCATGACATGGACTGGTTCGACGGCCTGGAGGCCCTCTGCCAGAACGTGATCATCTCCGAAACGCAGGGCGAGACCATCACCGAGGTCGGCCTGGAGGCCGCCACCCCAATCAGCATGCACTACATGGTGGAGCCCCTCATCCTCAAGGGCAGGCCGGCGATGATCTTCGGCCCGGGCGGAGTGGGGAAGAGCCTCCTCGGGCTGACGTGTGGCCTGTCGGTGGCCTGCGGGCGGGAGATCATCCCGGGCATCCGGCCGGCAGTGAAGGGACCCGTCCTGTACCTCGACTGGGAGACGACGGCCGAGGTGATCAACGACCGCATCCAGGCCATCGCCCAGGGACACGGCTTCAAGCCCATGGGGATGTTCTACCGTCGCTGCGTCCGACCCCTGGCAGACGACGCCGAGGAGTTGTCGGCGGTGGTTGCCCAGAAGGGCATCGTCCTGGTCGTCGTGGACTCTGCGGCGTACGCCATGGGCTCCCAGGGCGAGTACGGGGATGCCAACGAGAGCGTGCTCAGGTTGCATGAGGCGATCCGCCTGATCGGGGTGACCAGCCTGATCATCGACCACGTCAACAAGACCGACCAGCGCGCCAAGCCCGGCCAGGCCACCCCATACGGATCCGCCTACAAGACCAACGCGGTCCGCATCTCGTGGGAGGTCCGCAAGGCACCCTCCGTCAACGGCCTGGCGATCAACCTCTACCACGCCAAGTCCAACGACACCGCACTCCTGGCACCCATCGGCCTGTCCCTCGACTGGAGCCAGGATGCCATCACCTTCCGTCAGTCGTCCGTCGTGGAGGAGGAACCCGAGGTGTTCCGCTCCGACCGTTGTCAGGATGCGATCCTCGAGCTGCTGGACGAGGGGGAGATGGAGCTGAACAAGATCATCTCGACGCTGTCCGCCATTCCCAGGGAGACCGTCCGTACAACGGTGTACCGGATGGTTCGAGAGAACCTCCTGACATCCCCTTCCCGGGGTCGATACAGGAAGTCCGTTGAACCAGTGAAGCTCCACTCTCTGCCCGGCAAGAACGAGGGAATGTTCGATGCCTGATCCCCAATGTGTACACGTACACATTCGTAAGCATTCCTGTACGCATTGTCCCTACTGGGAGAATGTATACGTACAGCCCCCCCCTTTAAAAGGGGCTGTACGTATACATTCCCCCTGGACCACATTTGAGCTTGAACACAACCTTGGACGTGGTAGTGATGTCCACAACCAGAGTTGATCCTCGGACAAGGGACAAGGTCCTCGTCCGCGACGGACACAGGTGCATCGCACCATTCATCGACGGGCATGCAGGCTGGTGCCGGGACACGTTCGGCAACGTCATCACCAGGTGGGGAGATGGAGATCCCGGGCCCCAGTACCTGCAGATGTCCCACACCAAGGAGGCCGACGAGCTGATGATGGGCAAGAAGACGACGGCCGAGGAGAAACACCTGGTCTCGCTCTGCCCGATGCATCACACGGGCACCGAGGCCGGCAGCAACTGGGAAGCATGCAACCGAAACCTGATCCGGGGCTACCTCAAGGGCATCTACGGCAGGGAGGCAGAGCAGTGAAGCACCTGGAGGCCGGCCTGATCGTGGGTGGTGCCTGGGCTGTCATCGTCGTCGTGGCCGTCGGCCTGATCAACATCCTCAACTGGCTCGTGGGGACGGGCTTTACAGTGGCGATCTTCGCCACTACCGTCATCGTCATCGGAGTAGCGTCCTTCATCGACTGGAAGACAGAGAGAGGAAGCTGATGGTCTACCGGCCACCGTTCATTCGACAGGGGGACGGAAGCCGTTGCCAGTGGAGCAACTGCAACTGCGCCGCCCACGCCATGGCCGCGATGCGCCATCGTCTTGGGGTGGACCCCAAGAACGTCCACGGCTGGCCCCCCAAGCCAGCCGAGATCCGCAACCGGGTCAGCCCGACCCATTGCGGCGGATCCGATCTCGAGGAGAACCACAACGCCGTCCTCCACCTGTACGGCGTGGACCTCCTGGTCAGGTACAACATCCCGATGGCGACCTTCCGCTCGTTGATCATCTCCGGTCGCGGCGCGGTGGTGCCCATCTGGTACGGCGTGATCCCGGCCAAGTACGACGCGTCACCCGGTTTCACCGGGGGGCATGGCATCTACGTCAACGAGCGCAGGGCATCCGACGGTGCCTACCTCGTCTACGACCCCCTCGCCGACCACCGCAGGGCGAGCATCCCGCAGGGTCCGCAGTGGTGGCCCGCCAGTCTGCTCCAGAAGGCAGCCGAGACATTCCCCGGAACCCGGGCCGGCTGCGTCCATGCCAGCTTCACGAGAGATACAGAGGTCTAGGACATGCCCGTCAAGGACCAGCAGAAGCCGCCCCCCAAGGCCAAGGCCCCCATCGAGGACCACAAGCGCCACGCCGACGAGGTCCTCGCGGACGAGGCGTACAAGGTCAAGCCCGCAACCCTCAACACCGGGAACGACGAGGCCAAGCCGTGAACGTCGAGTGGGGCCAGACCACCTACTCCGGCAGGGAGAAGAGCTGGCACATCTTCCGTGAGGTGTTCGACTACAGCCTCTGTGGCCGTCCCCTCGTTCCCAGCAACAGGAAGGACACCCCGCCCGGCGGGAAGAAGTCCTGCGAGTCGTGCCTCCGCATCTACGCGAGGCTGACCGACAAGGCGTGAGCTGGAGCTTCACCGTCCCCGGCCAGCCCGTCTCCTGGAACCACGCCTACAAGCCCGTCAACCGACGGGCGAAGGATGGGAGGACGTTCAGGGGACAGGCGAAGACACCGGAGGCGGTGGCCTACCAGCAGGCAGTCGCGCTGATCGTGGGTGCGGCCAGGCCCTCGGGCTGGACCCACGACGGCACGTCCTA
>Ga0315284_10013499_pt1 | contig 11635 bp, 24 predicted proteins | sample YL17G09_16_MG_FD_203696 | JGI IMG/M metagenome (GOLD analysis project Ga0315284, IMG submission 203696) | Sediment microbial communities from Yellowstone Lake, YNP, Wyoming, USA - YL17G09_16 | ecosystem: Environmental > Aquatic > Freshwater > Lake > Sediment | place: USA: Wyoming | collected... | reverse complement strand
CCTCTCCGGTTGGCTGACAGGCGAAGCCCTCGGTACTTAATTGAACCGGGGGTTTTGCTGTTGGGCGTAGTGCAACTCCATCCTTGTGCCATAACTAGACTTGACTTTGTGTTCAAATACTGCTATGCACTTTTTGGAGTTCTGTGCTATACTAGGTCTAAGCCTATTAAGGCGCACTGGCAATGTCAATAAGGCCAGTGTGGAGTTTTAGGTGATACCCCGAACGGTATCGAAAGATACGGGACATACCACGCTTAGGTCTTGTGCGTTCCAATGACTGAGTGGTAGTGAAGTACACCTGACGGTTTACAGTCTTCATCCCCAGCTATATTTTTTTATTTAGTATAGCTGGGGGGTAGTAAGTTCCCTGACACCAAAAGAAGAAGGAATCAGGAGAGAAGCCCCAAGGGGGTAGGGGTATAGGGGTATCTGTGGCTAGTATATCATAGATTAGTAAGCGATGCAACTTGACTTCTGTTCTATTTCATGGTATGGATTCCATAACCCCGCATAGAGACTGTAAAATTTACAGCTTTAGTCAATTGTAAATATTTTGTAAGGCCACCTGATTGGCCGCTTTGGTGGCACCCACTTGACAAATGTGCTAGGGTCTGATAGAGTTACGACGTAATCAATCAAACGACTCTAGGAGAATAAATGCTTAACCGCATTAATGGCCGTAATGAGCAGGGTAGCGTAGCAGTAGGAGCAGTTCTTGTTCTTCTCGGCGTGTCCTTGGTTGTCGGTTTTATTATGCTATCTATGTCACTTGCTTCAACCCCCGCTGATAAGGTCGGCGTGGTTTGGTCTGGTGGGCCTCTTGATGGTAAGCACTACAACAAGACACTTTCAGCAGGGCAGGCGTTGACAAACATCGGCATCCTGAATACGGTCTATGAGTACCCCATTACGGTTCGAAGCTATATCATTAGCTTGAATCCTACTGAGGGCGACCGAGCAGGGGCCGATTCCGTACACGCCGTCACGAAGGATAATGTGCAGGTGGAGTGGCAGGCGAACACATACTTCAAGCTGAATACAAATAAGATGAAGGACTTTCAGCAGAACATTGGGTTCAAGTATGGTGCTGACGAGCAGAAGGGTTGGGACAATATGCTTTCCGATTACTTCCGCCCGCAGATTGAGAATGCCATGCAGACTGCTACCCGCAAGTACAGCGTAGAAGACCTCTATAGTTCGCAGGAAGCCCTGTTGGCTATTCAGTCTGAAGTGGCGAGCGACCTGAAGGCGAATATCAACTCTGCATTGGGTGATGACTACTTCTGTGGCCCATCATTCATTCAGGGTAAGAGTGGTTGCCCGGACTTCAAGTTCGTCATTCCTAAGAAGCCCGGTGTTCCAGATAACATCGTAGCTGCTTTCGAAGAGAACAAGTCCAGTGCTATCGCAGTCAAGACAGCAGCTAATGGTGTGTTGGTCAAGAAGCAGGATGCGGAAGGCATCGCGGTACTGGCTAATGCCACCCGTGCAGCAGGCCCAGCGTATCTGGAAATGAAGCGCATAGAAGCACAGAAGATTGCTGCCGAGCATGGCTCTATCTTCTATATCCCGTATGGCTCAAGCGTTCTCTTGGGTAAGTAAAGACCTCGCGTGTGAGGGAAAGGGGCCGTCCTTCGGGGCGGCCTTTTTTCTGCCACATAGAGACTTGACTTCGTGTTCAAAACCTGCTATAGTTCTCTATGTCAACCAAACGAAGGAACCAGCATGAGCATCACCGACGACATTGCAGCCGAGAGCGGCTTGAGAAACGTACACGACATTGTAGAAGAGCTTAGGGCACACCCCCGCGCAGTGGGAGTCATTGTGTGGCTCGAAGAGGACTGCCCAGACGACATAGAACCAGATAGTATCAACTGGGGTCACGTCGAAGACCGATGCATAGAGCTTGGCAACGAGGTCATCTGGGACTTGGGTACATTGAAGGCTACCTCTTAGTGCCACATTGGGACTTGACTTCGTGTTCAAAACCTGCTATAGTTCTCTATGTCAACCAAACGAAGGAACCAGCATGAGCAACCAACTGTGTTTAGAGTACACAAGGTTTGAAGACCTTGATGTACTAGGAAACGCCCAGACAGAAAGTTACGGATACCGTGCTTATGACCAGTACGCATCGGTGTATTACAATCTATGTAATACATTTGATGAACTTGTCGAGCTTGTCAACGAGCAGAACGTCATCGGCTACCTATGTCAGAACCACTATGACGAGTTTGATGATACCTCGCTCCGCAAGGGGGTACTCACAAATGGTATCTTCATAGAGCCTCCTGTATGCCCAAGCTGTAAGGACAACAAGGATTTGGTTGCTGATGAAGATGGAATCTACTGCACGTCTTGCGCCTGTGCCGACGAGCCAACTTTGGGTGTAGTATCCTCAAAGCATTTTGAGGCGATGCCCGCTGACCACTACAGGAGCGTATAATGATTACCATAGAAGTATCAATGGCAGATGCAGCAGCCCTTGAGGTCGTACTGACAGAGGCAATGCATAGTACAGAGTTCGGGGGAGCCAACGAGTATGACGACGAGTTTGAGGCTAGTTACCAAAGAGGGCGAAATCTCGAAAATAGAATCCTTACCGCCTTGCAAAATAGAGAGTGATGTGCTATACTACCTGAGTAGATTAGAAACTAAGGAGATGACACATGACCGCTCTATGCCCGATGTGCAAGCACGCATTTGCGAGGGATGTACCTGCGGGGACACACCCTGATGTATATGGAATCGTCTGCGGCCATTGTGCTGTCGATGAAGACTCCCAATGTGAAGAGTGCTGCGGCGAATGTGGCCGCTGCGATTATTGTTGACAAAACAATCTATGCTTGATATAATGAATGTATTGAGTAAGGACTGTTCAACATAGGCAAGGATGCCGACTAGGGGCTGGAGCAATCCAGCCCCTAACTATCTTCTATGTCATATATCACCCTCACAAAAAAGCAAGAAGCCCATATCAAATCTTTGGTAAAGTGCTTCATAGATAAGTGTGCGGAACGAGGTTCTATGCACCCTATGTTCTTGTTCCAGATGCAAGTCATCTATGGTGCATTCGAGGGGAACGAGCAGCTAGACCAACGAGAGATAGATGCAATCGTGTACTTGCTTGACTTGTACTTTGCAGAGTTCGATGACGACGACATAGACCCGCTTGCCGAGCAATCGTACACAAAACTTTATGGGACAAATCCCTTCGATACCCCGTTCTATGATAGAATCAAGGGGAACGAGTATCTAGTTTCTAGCTCAACTAGAAAACAACATAGGCCATTAGGCTCCTGACACGAAACATGGTATAATAAGACTATGACAACTGCACGTTTGAGAAGGGTATCTATGGCCAAGTCTGATAAGATATCATCGACCGTAGAAGACACGCCACAAGTTGAGCGGGAGCCGTTCATGGAACGACACTCCCACGCATACGGGCGCGTGTGCGTCTATGAGCCAAAGGGCGACCCGAAAGACTGGCACAAGCTACCGTGGGTCGTAGAGACAGAGCATAGCGGTAAAGATAACCCCGGTGTACGTGCGCGTGTAAAGGCAGAGTACATCTATGAGGCGTTTGCCCGACCAACCTTCATCACAGACAAAATGAAATACAGTGTTCCCCGGTTGCCCACCAGAAACAAGACATAGAAAATCTTTTCCACTTGGGGTTGACATAGGATTCAAGACCTGCTATAGTTCCTCTTGTCAACAACGACAGCAACCAACCCCAAGGAGCAATACCATGACAGCAGTTATTGAGACTACCGTTACAGAGGCACCAGTCGCAGCACGTCACCAGTGGACGGAAGACGAGAAGGTAGCCCTTCGTACCGAGCTTGACGCAGCCCCGCGTGGCCAGAAGCAGGCAGTCCTCGACAAGTATGCGGCGATGTTCAACATCCAGCCAGCATCGGTTCGAGCCAGCTACTACCAGCACAGCGGTCGCTACAAGCAGTCCGGCAATCCAATCGAGCGGCTTGTCAACGAGCGTGAGTCACTTGTCACGAAGGCATCTGACGCCCGCACGAAGGCAGTCGAACTGGTAGAGACAGCCAAGGCCAAGGCCGCAGCCCTCAAGGACGCAGCCAAGGCAGGAGATACCCGCATCAAGGCAATCGACGCGGAACTCAAGGCGTTTGCTACTCAGCTTGAGGCAGTCATCGCCAGCTAATCCAGCAGGAAACGTAGAGCGTACAGGGTGGCCCTTCGGGGTCGCCCTTGCGTTCTTCCCCTCTATGTGATACCCTTTGTGGGACAAATCATTTACGAGGGGAATACCTAGTGCAACTCCAATACGACTTAGAAGTAATCATCGGAGCCAGCATCAAAAAGACTGTCTTTGCCGACAGCTTTGAAGAGGCTGTAATGAAGGCCGAAGCCTGCACGACGCTAGCTGATGTTATCGAGTGGGACTACGACGTGTTCGACATAGAGCCAGATTTGATTTCAGCTAACTACTTGACAAACTAGATTCAAGCTGCTATAGTTCTCCTTATCAACAACAAACAACAAGGAGACACAGAATGTCAGCAGCAGTAGAGACAGCATTCTTCGGCGGCAACCTGAGCGCGTGGCACGGGCTGGGTACCGTTATTGAAGAAGATGTAGTAGAGGCAGTTCGGGCACTTGAGCTTTCGGGTCTGGATTGGCAGGTATCACTTGAGCCTGTCTATACAACCGATGGGGTAGAGATTCCCGGCTTCAAGCGTACAGCACGAAGCTCAGACGACACCACACTTGGTATCGTAGGAGAGCGATTCAATCCACTCCAGAACGCAGACGCTTTCGCGTGGGGCGATTCTATAGTGGAGTCTGGACAGGCAAACTGGCACACCGCTGGTAGCCTGTTCGACGGGAAGAAGGTCTGGATGCTGATGAAGATGCCACAGGCTATGTTCATCGGTGGGCAGGCAGACGAGCGCATAGAGAAGTTCGTTTGCATCTCCAACGGGCACGACGGAAATACCGCATTGCGGGCTTTCGTTTGCGCGGAACGTGTAGTGTGTGCCAACACCCTAGCAATCGCAACGCAGCAGGGACGAGCCAACGACCGAATCATCACGATTCGACACACGGCTTCTATGCAGCATCGAATGGGTGAAGCACAGCGCGTACTCGGACTGGCAACCGAATACTATGACCGACTCCAGACTGTCGGGGATGCTCTCATAGAGCAGCCTATGTCGGGCACGGAGTTCAACGCCTTCCTTGACACCCTATTGCCGGTGCCAGAAGAGGTAGGACGCGGGCGCACTATGCGCGAGAACCAGCACGACCTAATCCGTCAGATTATGGTCAACGCACCTAACCTCCAGAACGTCAACACGACGCGCTGGGGCGCACTCAACGCGGTCATAGAGGCGAACGACCACCACGGGCGTCCCAAGCGTCAGAAGAACGACCCACGCGAAGTTCGCATGGAGAAGCTGTTGCTTGGTGGCGGTCTAGTGCAGAAGGCAACCGATATCCTGCTTGCAGTATAATCGGACACATAGAACGGACTTTGGGGCATCCTTCGGGGTGCCCCAAACTATTGTGCCACTAATAGTTTGACTTCTATGTAGGGCATCTGTATAGTTCCCCTTGTCAGCAAGAAACACCGAAGGAGACACCATGATATACGACACCCACATAGAAGCAGAAGCAGCAGCGTTCGAGCAGAACAAGTACCTCGGACTTCTACAGGTCAAGGTCGTAGAGCATACATGCCCGACGTGTGAAGAAGGGGTATATTGGACAGTCGAAAAGATTCGACGTTCTAGCTTGACTTCCAGCTAGGTGTTCTATATAGTACCTATTGTCAGCAAGAAACAACCAACGGAAGGCACGTCATGCAAGTAACTCACGACCAAGCAGTAGAGGGCATGTTCCGACTCTTCGGACTGCTCGGGCAGGATATCCAGCACACGTTCAAGAAGGGCCGCATAGACCGCGCCCACGTCAAGATGGAGAATGTCCAGCTTGCACTTGAGGATATGCTGGTAGTCGTCAAGGAGCTTCAGAACGCTAACGTTCGATGGAACGAGAGCCTTCCTAACGAGATTGTAGAGGACTTCGAGGCCGCAGTATTGCGGGATATCGCGGCCCTGTAATCGGCCCTCATAGAGCGGGGGTAGGGCAACCTACCCCCACTTGACTTCTGTTGTGTAACCTGCTATGATGGTGTCTAACCATCAATAGGAGGACACCATGTACGACGCCGCATCTGCGGCACATATCGTCGCAGAAGATAACATGTACTCAGCAGCAATCGACGCCATAGAGGGGTTCTTCATCCTGAACTTCTCCAACCTGAATCTTCCGAAGGAAGAGGATGCGAGAGCAGCAGAACTAATCAACAATCTAGGCTTGACTTCTATGTAGGGCATCTGTATAGTTCCCCTTGTCAGCAACAACCAACGGAGGCCCAAATGAAGAAGCTCAAGACACTCAAGGTCGAAGACGTGAAGGGCAGGATGCCCACAGCAGCGCAATACAACGCGCTCAAGGGCATGTGCTACAGCCCGTCCGTGCGTGACCTGAAGCGCAAGGCCCGCAAGCAGGCCCGTCAGAATCTCAAACAAGGAGTTTGGGACTGATGGGCTTTGGCCCTTCTAGGCCACGCGCCCGCGCCGGGGCTAGTGCAACTCCCAAGCTCTAAACCTTAGTGCCATAAATCTTTTACATGTGGGGTTGACTTCCAGCCGAATGTGTGAGATACTTCTTTTTGTCAGCAACGAACAGGAGAAACGAATGCCGAATATCACTTCATACGAACAGGCCGATAGGTACCTCGGGCCTAACAAGTCCGACAGGCCGTTGTGTAATCAGACGCGCATCCAACGACGCGGGTATGATGCCATTGCAGTCATGTACCACAATACCGATGTGGTGACGTACCACCCTGACGGGCGTATCGTCTTCAACCGGGGCGGGTACCTCACCAAGACTACCGCAGACAGAATCTCAGAGTACAGCCCGTATAGAGTCGTCGCAGGGGCACTCTATACAACGTGGAGCCGCACTCGGGAGTTTGTTCGCAAGGGTTCGGACGTGTGGACATTGCGCGGGCCTGATGGGTTCGAAGCACCGCTCCTAGATGGGCAGGCGGTTCGATAAAGATTAGGGGGCTTCGGCCCCTTTTTCTTTTGGGAGGTTAGTGCAACTCCTACTTATTATATAGTATATGGTATACCAATAAGATTCTTTTCACTAACCACTTGACTTCTAGCTCAAGGTATGAAATACTTCTTTTGTCAGCAAGACCAACCACATATCGGAGAACACCATGTATGTAGCTCCCGGAGCTATCGCCCTCCTCGCCAACCGAACGCGCTCTGCGCCACTGGCCCCCAAGTGCCCAGTGTGCAAGGGCAGGGGTTGCGATGCAGCCCAACACGAAGAGGAAGAGGAGGGAGCTTGACTTCTAGCCAGATGTATGAAATACTTCTTTTGTCAACCAAACACGGAGGAAACAACATGACAGCAACACTCACCGATATCAAGGGTGCATCCATCAGCGACATTGCCGGTATCATCCGGCGTGACTGGAACAACGTGTACTTCGGAGCGGTACCGTACCTCGAAGCCATGTTCTCGCTCGACAGCGTGAACGACAGCTACGGGTATGATGACGGGAAGGGTATCATCCGATACTTTCTCGGCAACGCAACATCATGGCGCGGGGAGACAGCCCGCACGGTGAAGGCGGAACTGAAACGCCGCATCAAGTAATCAAGACTCGGGGAGGCTTCGGCCTCCCCTTTTCTTTGCCCAAGCTAGTGCAACTCCGAAGGTCAGGCACTTAGTTTTTGCGCCAAAAATCTTTTCACGAATACTGAACGCTTTTGGTGTGGGGTGCGACTATATAAGTAAGGAGCAAGTAGTACGGTACCTGATTTGACAACCAGTACAGCATCATGTATAGTTCTACTTGTCAGCAAGACCAACCACAACCGGGAGACCATCATGGTTCTTGAGGCCCCCTCCTCAAAGGCTCTAGCAGCCGCTCGTAAGGTTCTCGTTATCGAGAGCAAGGCAATACAGTGGAGCGAGAAGTACTACTTCGCTCGGCTGGACGCGGCGTATCGCGGCGTGACCTCATTCGAGGTAAACGAAGCCCTTGAGTGGCTGGAACAGGAAGAGAACGAACTCTAGGAGTTCGGAGGCCCCCGGAGAAATCCGGGGGTTTTCTTCTCCAGAGCTAGTGCAACTCCTAGACTCCTGAGCTTAGTTTTCTTTGTGCCACAAACAGACTTGACTTCTGGTGTGATTCATGGTATGATACTTGTAGTAGAAGAAGCTCGAAAAGAAACTTTCACATTCGACTTGACTTCCAGATAGAAGTATGAGATAGTTCTACTTGTCAGCAAGAAACAACCTCGAAAGGAGAACCAACATGAAACGCACAATCGTATTAGGCGACATTCATGCAGAAGGCGACAAGCTCGAAAAGGCTCTCCTTCATGTAGGGGCGATTGACGCGAACGGGAACAAGAACCCAGACGTGCATGTAATCGCTAACGGAGACTTCCTCAACTTTGGCTACGGCTCGAAGGAAGCGGATTTCTACGCCCGATGGTTCGGTATGGTAGACCATGCCAATCTCGGCAACCATGAAGGTGCAGCTATCGGCGCACCAGTCCACAACGGTTACGAAGCCCGCGACTTGGATTGTGAGCGCATGTTCCGCGAAGACTACCGTAACGGTAGGTGGCAGATTGCTACCGCTGTAGGTGGCTGGTTAGTTACCCACGCGGGTATCCATCCAGAGTACCTTGAGGAGCTATTCCCCGGTGAGCGTGACGTGGCTGTAATCGCTGAAGGTCTAAACGACCTGTACTTCGATACACTCACCAGCGACAACCGAAACGACCTTCATCCGGTGTTCTACCAGATGTGCAAGTGGCGTTCCGGTTGGGGCACTCGGGCGTGGCCCCAGTTCGACACGAACCCACCGAAGGGTGGCGTTCTGTGGCTCGACGCTAAAGAGTGGGACGGTATCACTTCACCAGTCCCACAGATTATCGGACACAGCCCGCAAGAGCATCCCCGATACCTACAGTCCAACCTAATCGCTATCGACGTGTACGGGGGCGTTGGGTTCGCTTACACGGACGATGACGGGGAGACTTGGGAACTGGGTATCATCCCGCCTGACCCGAAGGACGGGGACTTGCGCGGAGACTACTACAGCACCGACACGAAGACACATAACTTCTCGGACGACCTTGACGGTTGGCCCAGTGAAGAACTGTGCCCAGAGTGTCAGTCCAGTATGCTCGAAGACGCAGACTGTCTGGTATGTACCGGATGCGGGGGACGTTGGCAGGAATACACTGACGACCCAGAAGCAGACGCACTCACAAGCGCGGCTGATGACCAGTGGCCGACTGACCGTGAAGAAGCAGCCCGCCTGATGGAAGAGCTAATGGCGGAGATGCCGTACTAAAAGGTAATGTTGGAAGCCCCGGAGAAATCCGGGGTTTTCTTCTGGGAGGTTAGTGCAACTCCTAAACTGATGACTGGAACCATCAGTTTATAAAAATCTTTTCACTAACTACTTGACTTCCAGCCAGATGTATGAGATACTTCTTTTGTCAGCGAAGAAGGAGACACCATGAGTGAGCCATTCGGAAAGCCAATACATCTGGGCGACTGGTACGACGGGCCTGTGTACGCGATATACACGAACGTCCCGCACATCGTAGGGCCGTACAACACGTTCCTGCTGTTCAAGGGAACGAAGGACGCATGTGCCCGCCAGTACGCACGTTGGGTCAAGTACCCAAACGAGTTCGACGCCTTCGCGTTCGCACATCGACGGTAGGCATTTGACTTCCAGCCAGATGTATGAGATACTTCTTTTGTCAGCAAGAAACCAACGGAGACAACCATGAAACTGAACGCCCAAGACCTAGCCCTAGCAGCCACCGCAGTAGACCGCGCATGGCGCACATGTGAGCAGCCCAAGTGGAGTACAGAAGAGCAGCACAGGCTACTCCTGCTGTCCGTCAAGCTGGACGACCTGCTCCATCAGATGAAGGTCACACTTGACATTCAGACAGAAGGGGAGTAAAGTATACATGTCAGCAACAACCAACCCCGAAAGGAACACCATGAAGCCGTTCGAGACAGAGTTCAAGAACCTTCGCAAGTGGCTCTACAACGCGCAGGCCAACGACGCTATCCACGTCACGGGCGTAGGCGCAGGCTACCTGTACGACCCCGCTAAAGCGTTGCGTGAGCATGGCATCCCAGTGGCCCCGTGGGCATTGGCGAAGGCCGCACGAATGACTACGCACAGGATGCGCGGGGGCAACATCATCCCGCCCAACGTCCGGGCGTAATCGGAACGGGGGCTTCGGCCCCCTTCCTTTGCTCCGGGTAGTGCAACTCCGGGAGTATAAACCTTAGTGCCACAAATACTTTCACCTTCGGCTTGACTTCCAGCCGGATGTGTGAGATAGTTCTACTTGTCAGCAAGAAACCCAAGGAGGCCCGCAATGGGATGGAACGACCGAAACCCAGAACTGTATGAGCAAATCACTGGACTGTCCTACGAGACAGGACGCCCACTCTACGGCAACGCCGCAGTAGCGGAGCCACACTACCGGCTACCAGCAATGCCTGAGACAGCCTACTGCTGTGGCGCGAAGGGCGACACTATCGAAGACCCACTCTACGAGTCAGAGTGTGTGGACTGCGACGAGCCAGTGTGCATCAAGTGCTGTGGGTCAGACGACAGTGATGACGGTGGGGTTTGCCTCACCTGCAAATCCTGCATGAACAAGGAGTAATGGAACGGGGGCTTCGGCCCCTTTTCTTTTGGGAGTCTAGTGCAACTCCGGAGGTCTAAACCTAAGCGGCTTGACTTCCAGCTAACCACATGATATAGTTCTTTTGTCAGCAAGAAACAAAGGAGACCAACATGAATAATGGTTATTTATTCACTGCTTACTTCAACACTGAGCGTGACGCAATGTGGAAAGGTTACATGGATGGGGACGCGCTAATCCCCTCAACAGTATACGTTGATTATCCGGTGACTGGTACAGGCGTCACACACGCAGCCAGTAACGTGTTCGGTATGCTCAACATGGACGACCGCCTCAACGGACAGGTGGAACGAAGCCTGAGCGTAGGGGATGTGGTGTGCATCGACGGACTCGACCGCACATGGCTGGTAGTGGAAGGGATGGGGTTCAAGAACATCGACGCCCCAAACGTATCCACCCCAACACTGGCGTAAGAGAGAGGCTCCCTCCGGGGAGCTTTTCTTTTGTCCAATCTAGTGCAACTCCGATGTATAAAACCTTAGTGCCACATTCAGACTTGACTTCGTGCTCAAGACCTGATAAAGTTCTACTTGTCAACCAATCAACAAGGAGTTCATCAATGCCTAAGACAAACACCAAGCCGCAGTCAGCACTATCCCTTGTCCCCAATGAGGACGAGAAGGCACCAATCATCATGTTCGCACCACTTGACGAATGCCCTCACCTGAGAGCAGAGCGGGACGAAATCGACAGCCTTCTGGCTGAGTTCAATATTTAGGAGGACGGGGGCTTCGGCCCCTTTTCTTTTGGGAGTCTAGTGCAACTCCGAAGGCTCCGGGTCGCAAAAATCTTTTCAGAAAGACTGA
>Ga0315284_10013497_pt1 | contig 11637 bp, 27 predicted proteins | sample YL17G09_16_MG_FD_203696 | JGI IMG/M metagenome (GOLD analysis project Ga0315284, IMG submission 203696) | Sediment microbial communities from Yellowstone Lake, YNP, Wyoming, USA - YL17G09_16 | ecosystem: Environmental > Aquatic > Freshwater > Lake > Sediment | place: USA: Wyoming | collected... | reverse complement strand
TAGGGTATAACACTTCTGGATTAGCTAACAGATGTACCTCATCTACAAAGTGAACTCTAACATTCTCATTAAACAATAACTTATCACCTAAGCAATACTCAAAGTTCCCAGCTGTGAGGTAATTGCATATCATAAATGACATGCGAGTTTTACCCCATCCAGACGGACCTCTTATCAGAATATTCATTCCATCCGTACTTTCATACAGATGAGGTAGAATATCCTGGAGTTGATTCATTATATGCTTTTGACCTATAAAATACACTTACTCTCCTTCTGTGCTAAACCATTTATATACCCAATTATAGACAGAGGTAGAGTATTTTCTAAGAAATCTTAATGCTATCTGAGTTCTTTCTACTGGAAACTCATTCATAGCATTGAGAGCACGGACTATGGTGTTGGCTTCCCTCTCATTATTTACCTCAGCTACGTACACATAATTCTTATCAACAACAAAATGCCCTAGACCAAACTTATTAACAGCATAAGATACTGGATATTTAATCATAGACCTCCTTTCTCTTATTTTATAGTCCTCAATAGCCTGATAAATATCAAAATCGTAACAACAGCATCTCTTATATAGAGTTATAATTCCTCTGGGTTTTACATCAAATCCATGAACCAGAGCAATCAATCCATATGGACCTCTATAAATCTGATATCCCTTTTTAACTTTATATACAGATAGCCTATCAGACTCTTTACTCATAATGAGAAATTTCCATAAAGAAACCAGATATTAATATTACCAGCATTATAATACTGCCAACGCCGTCTAAGAGTTCTACACATATAATCATGTACATTAAGTACTTTACTATGGTTTTAACCATGAAGTATATAAATTTATTTTTACTCATAATACTCCTGCTAATGAACTAGCATAGGCTTCTAGAGTATCAGGATTATTCCTAATTCCAGGAGCCGTATTAAACTCTATGATACGATAGGTCTTATTTTCTCTATCCCACCCAACATCCATTCTCCCAAACAAAATGGGAAACTTCTCATGAAATTCCTTTACAAAAGGAATTAACTTCTGGAAATTATCTAAGTTTACACGAGAATATGAATATCCCCTAGATGCATTACGAATGGGAAATTTCTCTGTTGGAAGACCCTCATTACGTACCTTTTTGAACACCTTGAGTACCCTACCCTCAAAGATATGGACTCCTAACTCTGGTTCTAGATCATACCATTGACTCCAGTGGTAGAGTTGAAATCTACTTGCATAGGTCTCCCTATTATGACATAACTCTATTCCAATACCACCGTATCCAGTTAATGTTTTCCGAATAACTATCGGATACCTTTCTGGAACTGTTCTATAGAGTTCAACACATGGGATTCTAAGCTGTCTCATTAATACTGAGAAAACGTGCTTATTGGTACAGGATGAGACTAGCTCCTGCAACTGAATAGTAGGATACCTACTCGTAAGAGGAGAACTATTTCCCCATCTAATTACTGGAGGAAGTAAGGATGTATCTGCTCTTGTTGTTACATGTACTTTTCTACCGAGCTTTGAACTGAGTGAGAGGGCTAGGGCTTTAGCACTGGGAAACATTGAGCTAGTTGTGAATATGAACACTACGCACTCCTCTTTTTCCACTCTTTTATATATTTACATAGAGCGTCAATACCCTTATTATCACTAACCATCCAGGGATACTGTAATCCTGGTACCTTAGCGTATACATGAGGATATATACCTAAGAAAGAGTCTCCCATAATCTTTTTCACCCTATTCTTTACATTTTTAGACGCTGAGATTTTTGGCATTATTACATTTACAAAGATATCCAGATCAGACTCTGCAATATCTGCCATAGGGACTCCACAGAATAGCATTAAGAGAGCGTCAATATCCCAGATACATAAAAAATTCTCGTTCATAAACTGTTCAATGGCAGAAGCATGTCTCCAAATTGGAATTTCAAGATTTACCTCACCATACGTTGTATTTTGTGATCGATTAATATTCGTTGATTGATGAGCACTCTGAACAACCACTGGATTTTCTTTTATTTCTCCGAGTTTAGTTAACTCAATACCTTCTACCTTATACAGAGTATTTTTATCCAGCTCTTCAATTTTAGCTTGAAACAGCCTTTTGCCAGTAGCTATTTGTCCTATCTGAGTAGAGATATCACTACTATCGGATAGAGTGTTCTTTCTTGTATTAACTATAAACCCGATAGACTCCAACTCTCCCCCAGCATCTGGACACGTCAGTATACTTTGAATATGGAGCTCAGCACTACTCCCTCTACAAACATAGAAAGACTTGCTCTCTTTGTCGTAAATAAGAAGTGCAAATTTACCCTTATACATCTCCATAGTATTTTTAAGGATATCATAGAAGGATTCTATTTTATGTTTCTTAGCTCTTTCCTCTAAACTGTGGAGAAAAACCAAGGAGTCGGACGCTAGTGACGTATCATCATTAGCACTCCATGTGCTAGTGACAACCTCATCTTTTGGATAGAGTCTCCCATTGTGAGCTAGAATAAATCTTTTTCCTTCAAATGGATGAGAATTTTCATCCTTTATCTCAATCCCTTTAGATGCAGCTCTCACATGTGCAAGAATTGGCAAATTTGATCTTATGTTATCTCTAATACGCAAACCCAGCTCATCAATGGCATCTGCTGATTCTTTTGATTTTACTACTGCTAGAGTTCCATCCTTATTTACAGATAGAAATCCAGTTCCATCACTATTACCAAATGAGTTTGCCTGCAGGATAGTAGATAAGTACACTTGATTGAGCGTCTTATCTCTTAAGTTTAGTAGTGTTAATTGGCACATGCTTCTCCTATTAGTTTTCTATCTTGTTTAGTAAAATTATGTATATCAACTATTCCAGGATCCTCAGCCGAGTCTATGATCTGGAGACCGAATCTAATCGCATCCTGTAGTTTAATTCTCGCTTTTAGAATATGACTAGTTACAACTTTATCTTCAAATATAGGTTGAGGTGTTTTATCAATTATTTCATATATGTTCTCCATATCGTAGGTATCAATGGGAAATTCTGAATTATAGTATCTCCCAATTCTAACAATTTCAGACAGTAGATCTCTATAATTACCATCAGAGTTACCATCAAATATACTAACTTGATGAATATTTTTAGATGTTTCAAGAGGAACTCTTATCATCAAATCAGTAATGAACTGGCATAGTCTCGTGATAGATTCTACATATCTAGAAATTGAGCAATAGTTAAAAAATCTATATTCCATAGTGCCTCTTAGTATAGAAGAGAACACATTTATTCCCATATAGCGTAAGGGATTATATCTTTCAGTATCTCCAGAAAAGATTCCGAAACACCCCCAAAAACTTTCGTAAGATGGAGACGATATAGCAGATAGTGGGGATAGTACGGCTAGACTCGGAGAATCCGCAAGTCTCACAGCCGGTGGTAAAGATAGGGCTCTACAATACGCAGAATTATTCTTAACCCCTCTAAACTCTGATCCCATTCCAGCTAATTTGTAGAGTAGTGGTTCTATTTTAATTCCAAGAGCTACAGCAGATTTATAGAAAATTAACCCACTGGGAAATCCAGCATGTACATGAATACTTGATCTCGCTGAATATATCTCTCCCATCTTAACCTGTAAGTTAATCATATCGAGAATAACTTTCCTCATAGTATCAATATCGAGAGGATTAGTTACGATCTCATAGCCAGTTACAATTGATTCTCTTCTACGGAGGCTATTTCTTAATACACTACTTCCCAGGAAGATTGTTGTATTATCTCCGATTTGAACTCCAGTTGATTCTACTGAAGCATCTCTCGTTACAGCAGATATGCTTTTATTTCTTCTAGCGGATGAAAGTAGCTTATTTACAGAATCTCTGCTTCTAATTACCGACTCAAACTCTAGACCAACAGTTTCTGGAGTATTATCTCTGTACATTATCCTCCTTTGGGAAAGTATCCATAAATTGTTTGAGAGACATTCTCCTCCTCATGCCATCTGTACTTACTACCTCTACATATTTTACATTATCCTCTATTATTATATGTTGCATATCCTTCTCTGTGATTATTATTACTTCATTCACTCCTTTCTCTATTAGAAATCCAACCACAGTTACTCCCAATTTAGACATAACCTCAAAATGATTCTCTCTAACCTTCTCGAACATCATCCATAAAAATCTTTTAGCATTTATTACAAAGAGAAATGATGTTAGAAATAGGGTAAAGAAAATTCCCCAGTACGAGAAGGTATGACTAAGCTGGATATTACCAGACAAAAATCTGGCAAATGCCATTGATGCAGATAGATAAACGGTAGTTATAATACCGCTCACTATCTCATTTCTGTATTTTCTCAAGCCTCATCTCCTTAGCTGTAGAATCGTTTGAAATTTATAACTCTTGCTATCTCGTTTAATGATTCAGAGATCACAATAGCTGTATAAAATACAGCTAAGGCTATTAGAGCCACAGAGTATTCATTAACGGTAAATCCTCTCGCAAGAGAACTTGCAAGTGCTGAAAAAACAGTCTCAATATTTCTTTTCATAGTTACCTCCTTTCTTTTAGGATAAGTGCTCTCGCTCGGACTCGAACCGAGAACCTACTGCTTAGAAGGCAGGTGCTCTATCCATTGAGCTACGAGAGCATTTAATTATATTCTTATTCCAATCTCTACCATCAAATATAATTTAATATCATTTTCTAACTCTTCATCTAAATGATATATACGTTTATCATCAGATGTTGGTCTAAGCTCACCTGCTCCCCAGCTTACTCTAATTTTATAATGAGATAAAACTAGAATTATATTAACTATAGTACATAGAACATTTAACTCAGAGACTGATATAGAATCACTACCATCTCCAAAATCCCCTAGATATGATGATGTGTACCCAGGCTCTTGAATCATCTCTCCAGATTCTATATCATCCACCCACTTAAGAGCGGTTATAACTTTTTGTAACAATTTCAGTCTAACTGGTTTTTTCATTGCTCTTCCTCTAACATCTTAGGAGTTGTTAATTGAATTTCTGTGATCATTATCTTTCTCCGTAGTAGTGTAAGACAACTTTTCTACAATATTCTGGACTAAGAGCAAAACGAGAAGATAGACTGGATATAATCATTTCCTGACTCAATGGTATTTTACAGGTATGATACTCATTTGCCATCTTTGTAATAAATTTCAGATAGACTATCGGTATCAAATTAGCATTTCTCTTAAATACTAAAAGTCTATCCAGATCCTCATCATAGCCACAAAAGCATGGATACCTGTTCTCTATTCCACGCTCTTTGTTTCTCTTAACTAGATGTGGAAAGGGCTTATTAGTTTTATGGTCTCTATTCCATGCAGGACAATTAGGGTCATGCCAGATATGCTTCAAGTAGGAATATTTCATTGATCTCTCCTAATTCCATGTTTTCTTAGATATCTATCATACCTTACATTTTCTTCATGAAGATCGAGAACATCCTTAATGGCTTGTTTTTTAGTCATTCCTCTATGTCCAATCTCTGAGTTAAATGAATTAGCTTCCCAATCTCCTTCTGGGTGCTTAAATACTACTCCAATTTTTTTCTTTTTGTGAACAACTGGAATTTGTTTCATATAGTCTCCTCTTATTCCTTCTTAATTATTAGTTGAATCCATACAAGGAAGCCCATATGTTCTCCTATCTGGGTTAAACCAAAGTCCATATGAGTAATCTTAGTTCTATCTTTACTCATCATCCACTCATAATCTTCAATCCAATCTGGATAATGGGTTATAAACTCCTTTAGAGATAGTTCTTTACCATGCATCTCCTCAAGAACTTTTTTACCATGACCATTAACCATATTATATCCAGAAAAAATTGAGGATGTCTCAGCAACATTAGTTGAATTTACTATAACTACAGTATCTTCTGGAATCATGTAATTCTTCATTTCTTGAATAAGAGTTACCATTGACATTTTAGATCTCCTCTATCATTTTAATTTCATAGTGAGAATGAGTGTTTGAGAATATCAATCTAGCCATTTCCTCACAAACAGCCTTCACAACTCTCACCTGCAGAATTTGAGAAGAGTCTCTATACCAAATCTTAAATTTTTTCATCTTTTCTCCTCGGTACGTCTCATTTATTGGTAAAGAGACGTACAGACAAAACCCATATAGTTACCAGATTTTTGGATTGCTGGGGGAATGACCAGAGTTTCTTGGAGGAATTTGAGTCTTGGGAAGCTTATCTTTCTTACCAAACCTAGTTGCTATATTCTTTATATCATTGAGAGCGGATTGAAGCATACTAACTTTTTTAGTTAGATACCAGATGATATAGATGAATATAAAGTTTAGTATTACCGAGTAGGTAGCTAGTTCTGATCCAGTCACTATTACACACTCCTTATCGCTGGAAGAATAAAGAATAACCAGATCATAGCTGAGATACCAATAAGAAGGAGAGTCTTTATAACTTTGCTTCTCAATCCTTTACCCAGCTCATGTCCTACTGGAATAACTACCTGACCATTTTCTCCCTTTACTACTACATGGTCTCCCCTCCCCATTCTCACTTCTTTAGCACCATGAGTAAGAGCATAGTTTACAAACTCCTTACCCAGACGACAATCCTCAAGATGTTTTTTAGTCATGAGATCACCAGTCCGTCTTCAGGAGAGGATTCATATCGTCATCCTCTTCATCAGTAATAATGGGAGAGGGTTTAGGCTCTTTAATGTTAGGAGTCTCTTCATCAGATTCCTCAAATTTGGCATCAATAATATTTTCTTCATCCATATCTGAGGAAGAGAAACCTCCAGCTAACAAACCACCCATTTCTACTACCTTTTCACAAAGGAGATCAAGTAGATTATTCATCTGATCAGAGGTTACTCCACTAATAGTTACATCTATGCACCACTCTTTATTTTCTTTAGTCATGTTATTTCTCCAGTTTGAATTTCTTTGGGCAATATCTCCAGGTACCAGATGAAACTAAAGTCTCAGCAACATCTCGTCTAATACGCTTCACTCGTTCATCATCAGTAATGCAGACGAGTTTGATACCTGGATGATTAGCTTTCACGCCTTTTCGAGTACCACGACCTCCAGATTGTCCTCCCATGTTAAGCCTCCACTGGTTTAATTACACCAGCCTCAATCATCTGAGCACGAGCCAGCTCAGCATTTCTTTTGTGCATATTAGCTCGTGATTGTCTGGCCACATATTTCTCGTAACCTTTTGCAGACCAGTAACCGAGACCCATAGTTTTTGATTTAAGGCGTCTCTGTACCATCATATCTACTACATGAAGAGGGGAATTCCTGAGTGACTGTGACATTTGATTTTCTCCTTTATTTTTTTACGATCTCATTTATATCTTGAACGAGAGTTAGTAATCCCATTACTACTAGAAATACTCCGCCAGGAAAATTATCTGAAGTAAAAATAGTATCTCCTGGCAGTTTCTGAGCAATATCAGCCAGTAACAGAATCAGAAGCGTTCTCATCTTTTACTTCCTCCTTTTTCTCGTATGGCAACTCTTCTACAAACTGGTAGCACATTGTCCAGGATCGAATTGGTCGAGATGATAGGAAATCCGATTTTCCAGGTTCATGAACAGATCTCATCTCAATTAGCCGGGGAATTTGACCTATTGTTCTGATCTCATAGGGAAGATTCCTTTCCACTATGAGTTGACGACACTCTTTCTTTGATCTCTTCTTTTGGTTCTGATCGTAATTCATTTTATTCTCCTCATAATTTTGAATTTATTGTCAACTCTATTTCAGTAGAAATAGAAACAGCCTCACTAGGAGGCTGTAATTGAGGTCTTACATTGAGTTATAAGTATATGAATTCTCCTTTTTGTCCCTCTTTACACATAACAGGAACTTTCTCTGAGTTTGTGTAAACAGTATAATTTCCCACTTCAAATGCCCAGTAAGAGGACATTGAGAACTTGGTTAGAGATGCTTGTTTCATATTCATACTAGCGAGTTCAAGTAATAGAGCTGATCGGAGCATATTCTTTCTCACATCAGCCTCTCTAACCTTCTTACCGATCTCTTTTCTATGAGAAGATCGAATATGCCTATCTTTTGGAGTTGCTTCCTCGTTATAAGCCATCCAGCCTTGATGAACTGGCTCAGAGTTGAGAGCGTAGGAAAGTCTATTATCTAGACTCGCTACTCTCTTGCCAGCTGTTTTGATTGATATCTCAATTTGACCTTCTCTACGAGTTAGAGTTACACTATCTCCATCATCTAATCCATCAAGTACATATGAGAGATTAGTAGGAGTTAGTTTCTTAGGCCAGACTGATTGAGAAGGATTACTCATTATTGATCTCTTGAGTAGCCTCTTTAGTTACTCTAAATAACCGATTCAAGAGTTTTTTGAGACCCTTTGGATTAGGCTTCTCATGTGTCTTTTTTACTGCTTTCATAAGATGAGACAGCCTTTTTTGAGTTGGTGTTTTAGTAGTTTTCATTCTTATCTCCTAACAGGATATATATTACTGTGATTGAGGTAAAAACCATATACATAGCATAGAGAAATCCATCCAGGTACTCTACCGTGAGAATATTCCATACCATGTGAAATAAAATTGCCCAAACAGTACCGTATCTCTTACCGATTATATACCAGAAAATATGGAGTGGTGTAACCATAACCAACCTATCGAGTATATAATCTGGGTAAGAAAAAACTGTCTCAAATATTGATAGAGACAGAGCACTAATTATTGTTCCAGTAGCTTTTAGATGTTCTTCAACTACTGGAGCAACAACTATAATAGCACCTCTATAATCAACAACTCCATTTTGTACAATGGAGCTATTTATAGCCTGAGCAATACTGGCTATACCAACTCCATATATTACTTGAGTTGGTATATTATATTTCTCTAATTGAAACATAAGAATACCTCGCCACTATCTCCACAATTATAACTCTTGATGTGTACTTAGCAACATTTTCTCTTAGTATCCTTTTTATGTCCTTCTTAGAGACGTTCTTACACATGAGGAACACGACTAATGTTTCTCCATCAGTTTGAACAGAGTAACCAGCGAGTTCAAATTTTGGACGAAGCACTTTGAGCAATTCTCCATTTTTTTCTGCCATGATATGTCTCCTCTATAAAAGACCGAAAGAAGAACACAGGCAGATAAACAGGAGAGCAGTTAGGATGAGATAGATCATTTAGTTACCTCTCTTATTCTCTTATCCATTTTGTACTGCTCAGATGATAAGTAGAGATGCAGGCACATGAATAGCCAGATGTTTATAATGAGCATCAGGAGTCCAATAACTCCTAATACGATAATGAGAAGGCTGTTCATGATGTATATTCCGGATTAGGAGATGGGACATTGTGTAGAATTTTATCAATATTATCTCCACACATATCCATTTGAGAAACTACCATCAGTTTTTCAGCCAGATAGTAAGCTGGCATCATCGCTACCCACACCCTCTCTATTGTAGCATTGATAGCACCAACTAGAGTTTCAAATGAGGTAAATACGCTGGGTTCACAATCTCCTGCGGCTACCTCTCCCTTGAATTTCTCACCCAACAACTCCAGTCTCGTTACATGAAAGATAATGGAGGAGCTCTCCATTCCCTTATCTTGATAGTACACTTCGAGATGTGTACCGCCGTCAATAACATTGAGATCCTGTGGATTCGATCTCAATGTTTTTTCAAACTGGTTGACTATCTGACATTTCTTTCTCAATTCTTCTGTGAACATAGTATCTCCTTGTTAGATTTGATAATTTCATGGAGAGTTAGTTTGATTGCCTCTCCATGTTGAGGACAGTATTTATTGATTTTACCTTTCTCATGACAAATACAGAGAAAGGGTTTATGATTATTATGAGAGATCATGGCACACCGAATATATCTGGGTATGCTCAAATGCACCAAAGATATTAATTAATTTGAGTTTATCCCAGCAGGCTTTCTGGTACACTCCATAAAATTCATAATTGATGAACACATAGATACTCATTTCGATCTCCTTATTAGATTTTTGGATGATTTCATGGAGAGCCAGTTTAATTGACTCTCCATGTTGAGGACACAAATTATTGATTTTACCCTTCTCATGACAAATACAGAGAAAGGGCTTGTGGTTATTACTGGATACTTTGCTCTTCATTTTCCCACTCACAGTCACCAACGAATAGATTGATCATATTGAGAAGGCGTAACTGTTCTAATCTGGTAATAACTTCCAGGCGTCTATAAGCATCTACCCACCCTCTGAGCTCACTCTTACAGTTAGACAACTGGATATTATATGGTACGCCTGGACGAAGATTCATCTGGCTAGTAGCCAGAAGATCTCCCTGACATTTTTCTTTCAACCACTCAATTAAGTCTTGTTCCATTTTAGATCTCCTTATCAAACTCTATACCAAGAAACTTGAGTTCACGCCCTTTACAGTGGACACGAGGACGCTTCTCAATACTCTTATGCATGACATTTGTGAGATGGAAAACTTTACCACACTCACACTGGTACACATTATTTCGTGATCTCCGATTAGTTTGTACTGAGTGCTCATACTGAACACACCTAGTCGGAATACCTCCGAGAATATACATAATAGTAGCCCAGCGGTAGCCATGAGATGACTCTCCATGTAATCTCATTTCCACTATATGAGCCATTTCATGAATTACAGTATCAGAGAGGAAAGCTGGAAGGTTGCTATCAGCAAAAGCCAGATTGAACTTAAGAGTTGGTCTCTGATTGACCATACCAGCCTTTCCAGCAGTACCGCCTTTCAGGTCAAAAGAGATGTCCAGTGGGAACTCAGCCATAGCAAACTTAGAGTAGGCTAACTCCCTAATCTCTTTTGTTCTCTGAATGATGTCCTCTTTCAATTTCTCAACAGGGTGGTTCATTTCGATCTCCTTACGGTAATTTTGAACAACTATCTCGGAGCAATTCTACGGCTGTATCGAACTCCGAGAAACGAACAATCGTTCTATTTTTCAATTTTCCTCATAGGCAAACTCCTTATAATTTTGGATAAATCAGACCAGCCAGTTATACGATATTCCTACGCTCCGAGTGGTCACTACACGCATTAGGGAGATAAGCACTCCGAGAGAGCCCTCGTTGCGTGTAGGTATCTAATTATAGCATGGGGGCAGGTCAAGGTCAAGGGTAAAAGTAGAACATGCGTGCTAATCACCGATCCAGGATATAGAACACATGTGCTATATAAGCATAGAATCGCCTATCATGTAATCACTGAATTGTCAAGGGTTATACCTTACAGAATTGCAAGGTTTATATAGTATTTTTGACCTCGATTCTACTTGACGGTTATCCTGCTATGCACTAAAATCACCCTATTCACATAGCGAGGTCAGGCGGGAACTCGGCTTTATGGGATGTCCTTATCAGGCGACCATAACGGGAATAATAACCCCCCCATAGCGAAGTAGTATCATCCTCTAGGGGTATAACGAGAGGGCTATATTTTATCTTCGCCGTAACTTGACCTGTTATAAAAGAGGTCTGTGAAGAAATCACATAAAAATAAACATCTATAAAATAAGGATAAACTAAAATGTTGAATACTAAAGGTTCTGACGGTGTTGGT
>Ga0315284_10013496_pt1 | contig 11637 bp, 8 predicted proteins | sample YL17G09_16_MG_FD_203696 | JGI IMG/M metagenome (GOLD analysis project Ga0315284, IMG submission 203696) | Sediment microbial communities from Yellowstone Lake, YNP, Wyoming, USA - YL17G09_16 | ecosystem: Environmental > Aquatic > Freshwater > Lake > Sediment | place: USA: Wyoming | collected... | reverse complement strand
GGACTTCCTGCCCGAACGTCATCTCGATCCGATTCTCCGTGCGCCCATCCTCGAATCCCGCGGGCCTTGTCGATGCGGCCCCCTGCCAGGCCACGCTCTTTCCCTGCTCCACGACGGCCCTGTACGTGGCGGCCGCACCGGGCGACAGTCGCAGCGTCAGGTCCACCGGCGGCTGCGATTCATCGGGCTTACTCTCAGCGCCCTGGTCCTGCTGCACCTGCGCCCCCGCGGCAGGCGGCTGCATCTCTTGTGGGCCCGTCTTGTCTTCCTGCGTTTGGACGGCCGCCGCTGCTGGCTCGGTCTGAACCCCCGAAGCCGGACCGCTCTCGCTCCGGCAGCCATACGCCGCCAGCATCAAGCCGATGAGGCCCCCCCGGACGATAATACCGACTCTAACCATTCCTGCCATGTAGCCTTCCTGCCAATTCCTGTGATCCCGTGGCATACCCTCCCCGCCTCCAGGCAATTATACGCCCGGCCCCCGCCTGAACAACGATTTTTCTTTATTCACCTTCAACCAAGAGCTACACTTGTGGGTTTCCGGGGCGTGTTTGTTCTGGAGGCGCTCCGTAGCGCTCGGTAGGGTGGGCTCTGCCCACCATCAACCGGCCACATCAATACAAATCGGTGGGCACAGCCCACCCTACGCGGTACGTTTTTCGGAGAAGTTCGACAATGAGAAGTGACACGGTCAAAAAGGGTTTCCAGCGGGCGCCTCACAGGGCCCTGCTTCATGCGTGCGGCCTGAGCGACGCCGATATCAATAAGCCGTTCATCGGGATCGCCAACAGCTTTTGCGAGGTCGTGCCGGGCCACGTCCACCTGAATAAAGTGGCCCAGGTCGTCAAGGACGCCGTCCGGCAGGCCGGCGGCACGCCGTTCGAGTTCAATACCATCGCCATCTGCGACGGCGTCGCGATGGGCCACACGGGCATGAAATACTCGCTGGCCTCGCGCGAGATCGTCGCCGATTCCGTCGAGGCGATGGCCCTCGCCCATTGCTTCGACGGCCTGGTCTGCATCGCCAACTGCGACAAGATCGTGCCCGGCATGCTCATGGCCGCCGTGCGGCTGAACATCCCGACCCTCTACGTCTCCGGCGGGCCCATGAAGGCCGGCAAGACAAAAGAAGGCAAGACCGTGGACCTCATCAGCATCTTTGAGGGGGTCGCCCAGTTCAACGCCGGCAAGATCACACAAGCCCAGCTCGACGAGCTCGAATGCGCGGGCTGCCCGACGCAGGGAAGCTGCTCCGGCCTGTTCACCGCCAACTCGATGAACTGCTTAGCCGAGGCGATCGGCATGGCCCTGCCCGGCAATGGGACCATTCTCGCCGTTGATCCCCGCCGGCAGGACCTGTACAAGGCGGCTGGCCGGCAGATCGTGGAGTTGATCAAAAAGGATGTAAAGCCGCTCGACATCATCACAACCAAGTCGATGGACAACGCACTGGTGCTCGACATGGCCATGGGCGGCTCGACGAACACCGTCCTGCACACGCTCGCCATCGCCAGCGAGGCGGGCATCCAGTACGACCTTGACCGCATCAACAGAATCTCCACCCGCTGCCCGAACATCTGCAAGGTTTCCCCGTCGAGCAGCGTGCACGTCGAGGACGTGGACGCCGCGGGCGGAGTCAGCGCGATCCTCAAGGAGATCAGCAGGATTCCGAACCTGTTGAACCTCGATTGTCCCACAGTGACAGGCAAGACGCTCGGCGCAAATATCGCCAACGCCGGAATCAGGGACCCGCAGGTCATTCGCTCGATCGAGAACGCCTACTCGAAGACCGGCGGCCTGGCCATCCTTCGCGGCAACCTCGCCCCCGACGGCAGCGTCGTCAAAACCGCTGGCGTCGCCAGGAGCATGCTGACCCGCACCGGCCCTGCCGTCATCTTCGAGAGCCAGGAAGACGCCTGCGAAGGCATTCTGGCCGGCAAAGTGAAGGCGGGCGACGTCGTGGTCATCCGCTATGAAGGCCCCAAGGGCGGTCCCGGCATGCAGGAGATGCTCAGCCCCACCAGCTACATCATGGGCGCTGGTCTCGGCGAATCCGTCGCCCTGATCACGGACGGCCGCTTCAGCGGCGGCACCCGCGGCGCCTGCATCGGGCATGTCAGTCCCGAGGCCGCCGTCGGCGGGCCCATCGCCCTGCTCAAGAACGGCGATATCATCGAGATCGATATCCCGGCCAACAAGATGAACGTCAAGCTGTCCGCCCAGGAGCTTGCCAAGCGAAAGAAAGCATGGAAGCCACCCGAGCCCCGAATCAAGACCGGCTGCCTCGCCAAGTACGCCAAGATGGCCACCAGCGCCGACACCGGCGCCGTCCTCAAATGGTGATGGCATATATTCGGGACCCGGCCTCGTGCCACCTTGGAGCACGGCGATCTATTGGCTACTGTTGAGATTGTCTTGATTTGTCTGAGCCTCGTTGTGAGGGTATAATGTGCGCATCTGTCGTACAGTGGACGCTGGCGTAGAATACAGAAAGCAGTCACCTCTTTGCCCGGTTGGCCGCGTGGGTTGACTATGTTGACTCGACTGAAAGTGTCCGGCTTCAAGAACCTTGTGGACATTGATGTCCGCTTCGGACCATTTACGTGCATAGCAGGGCCAAACGGTGTCGGAAAATCGAATCTCTTCGATGCCATTCGGTTTCTCAGCGCTCTTGCGGATCGTCCACTCATGGAGGCCGCGCTCTGTGTACGTGGGGATGAGGATGGAGTGCGGATGTCAGATGTCCGAAGCCTCTTTCGGAGGTGTGGTAACGAATACGTCTCTGATATGTCCTTCGAAGCCGAGATGATCATACCCTCTGAGGGGGAGGGCGATCTGGGAGAAAAAGCGGAGGCAACAAGTTCCTTTCTGCGTTACAGTCTGACTCTAGCGTATAGAATGCCGGAGAATACGGGTTCGCTGGGTTCCATCGAGATTCTCAGGGAGGAACTGATTCACATCAAGGTGCGTGAAGCTTCAAGGCATTTGCTGTTTCCGCATGGAACGCAGTGGCGAAACTCGGCCGTTCACGGACAGCGACGCGGTCCGGGATTCATATCGACACAGCCGGAGGGCGAAGGACCGATCATCCAACTCCATCAGGATGGTGGTAGCCGAGGTAGAGGTATCTCCCGACAAGCAAAGAATCTGCCGCGAACCGTCCTCTCTGCGACAAACGCGGCGGAAAGCCCAACTGCCTTCCTAGCACGTCGAGAAATGCAGTCGTGGCGACTCCTCCAACTTGAGCCGTCGGCACTGCGGAGACCCGACGAGTTCTCGGCCCCGGCAAAAATGGGACCGAACGGGTCTCACCTCGCGGCTACGTTGTACAGGCTCGCCCACCAAAATGGTTCAGAATTGCCCCACGAGCCATATAGCACAAGCGCTTACGCCCGAGTTGCCAACCGGTTGGCACAACTGATTGATGACGTCTATGCGGTCTCTGTTGATCGCGATGAGAAAAGGGAGCTACTCACACTCAGCGTCATGGGGCGAGACAAGACTCCACATGCGGCTCGCTCTCTATCAGACGGCACGCTCCGTTTTCTCGCGCTTGCTGTTCTTGAGCAGGATCCTCAGGTACAAGGCGTTCTCTGTCTTGAGGAACCCGAGAATGGCATCCATCCGGCTCGCATCTCGGCCATGCTAAAGCTCTTGCAGAATATCGCCACAAACGCTTACGAACCCGTCGGCCCCGATAATCCACTACGACAAGTTATTGTGAACACGCACTCCCCTACCGTGGTTCAGCTAGTCGATGAGGATACGCTTCTCGCTGCCGAGCCAACCGAGTTCGTTTCATCTGGCAAACGTCTTGAAGGTGTCCGGTTTAGCTGTCTGTCTGATACGTGGAGAGCCAAGAAGTTCCCAGAAGGAGTTCATACGTGCAAGATGGGGGATTTGTTGGCATATCTCAATCCTGTCATCCGCGATGAAGGGGATGGCGACGAAGCCATCGCGGGCAGCCAAGTACACGGAGGCAAGGCCAGGAAGTCGAGACGTGTCATTGACCGCCCGGATATCGCTCCATACTTTCCCGGCTGGGGGCCTACTTGATACATGGCGGTGGATGAGCTCCAATACACTCTCCTTTCCGACGGGCCCACCGACAAAGCCTTGATGCCGATCCTCACGTGGCTGCTGCACGAGCACCTTCCTCATTGTGCTGTGCAGCCCAACTGGGCCGACCTCCGGCGAGTCCCGAGACTGCCCCGAACACTTCACGAGAGAGTCCAGGCCGCCACAAACCTGTATCCGTGCAACCTGCTCTTTGTTCATCGAGATGCAGAGGGCGCATCCCCCCCAGACAGGAAGGCTGAGGTCCATGATGCCGTCAGTCTCGCCCGCGATACCGGCGTGATCCCACCCGCAATTGCCGTGGTCCCGGTGCGAATGACAGAGGCTTGGCTGCTCTTTGATGTCCCCGCCATAAGGGCGGCAGCAGGCAACCCGAATGGCTCAGTTAACCTCGACCTTCCCCGGTCAGCAGACTTGGAGAGCATCCCGAATCCGAAGACCGTACTCCGCGGTCTGATTCTCGAGGCAACCGAATTAGGGACTCATCGCAGAGGACGCTTCGACGTGAGCAACGCGATCCAGCGTATTCCCAGATACATCGATGATTTCTCTCCCCTCAGAGTTTTGTCGGCCTTTGCAGCTCTTGAGGAACGTATAGTGGAAGTGCTCAAAGAGCAACATCGGTGTGATTGAAGAGACGAGGGGGCTTCGCCGAGTCAGCCTTACTTTGACCTTTGGCGGGCCCTGTCAAAATGCCTCAGGGGGCTGGTCACAACTACTCCTTATCGCTGTTCGGGCCAAAGAACATGAGATGCCCGCGCCAGCGGTGGCATTCTACGGGCCAGCCGGCGGAAGGGCAATGGGGAGACGCACAAAGTGATAAGTCATAGGTGACAAGCCGGAGTGTTAGGGCGGGGTTGGGATTGGGGCGGGGCTGTTGGCTTGGCGGGGCGCGGGAGGGGCGGGGGTTTGATGTAGCGGTCGGCCCAGGTCAGGAAGGTGGGCCAGTTGGGTCCGGCGGTGTGGCCGCCGGCGTGCTGACGGAAGGCGAGCTCGCCATCCATCAGGCCAGTCTCCACGGGCGGGAACTCGGTCGTTCCCAGGTCCTTCTTGCCGAGGAGTCTGTACACGGGGCCGGCGGCGACGGCGGCCATGAAGCTGCCCTTCTGGTCCACCCAGGTGCCTTCCGCGCCTTGCCCGGACGAAGCGCCGTAGCTGATGAAGGTCGGCCTTGGGGCGCACATCGCGATCAGCTCGTGCGCGTCCACGGGCAAGTCGCCGGCGTTTTGCGGACCACCGTACTTGAGGAAATTGCCAGCCATCCAATGGTATTCGCCGGTTCCTGTCAGGTTCTCCACGATCTCGCCCCAATTGCGGCGGTGAAGCTTGGCGCCGCCCTCGCCGGAGGAGCCGATGAAGCCGATGGCGAAACGCTCATCATAGGCCATGGCGACGAGCGCGGCCTTGCCGTAGCGTGAGAGGCCCTCGATACCGACCTGCTTAGCATCGACAGCCCTATCCGTCTCGAAGTAGTCCAGCGCACGGCTTGCACCCCAGGCCCAGGCGCGCAAGGCGCCCCAATCATCGGGCTTGCGGGGCTGGCCTTTGTTGCACAGGCCAATGATGCCCCGAGTCAGCCCCGCGCCATTGTCGGCCTGAATGCTGGCAGGGACGAGGATGGCATAGCCCCAGCCCTTGGCAAGAACCTGTTCCTGCCAACCGGCGCCGCCGCCAAACCCGCCAGGGCCACCGGGGGGGGTCGCTGGTCCGGGACCGCCTTTTCGCACGCCGCCGAAACCGCCGGCTCCAAACGAGAAGCCGAACTCCATCATCACCGGCACGGGACCCGTTGCATTGGCCGGCGTGGTCAGCGTCAGGCGCATGTCAACGGTGATCGCCGGACAAGAGGAGTTGTCGACGTGGCCCACGAGCTGTTTCGTGATCGTCGGCACGTCGCCGCCGGCGCCATTGGCCGTGTTGATCACTTCCCAGGTCACCTTGGGCACGTCCCGGGGGACTCGGCCGTAGACTTCCCGGTCGAAATCCTCGACGATCTCAGAGCGACGCTGCTTGAGCCACGTCTCGGCCGTAGTCACCTTCTGCCCGTTCTTCAAAGTCAACAGGTCGGGAAGGTTCGGGTAGGGATTGGCCTTGGACTCATCGGTGTTCTGGTAATAGGGCGACTGACGGTTCATGCCGTCCGCGCCCCGCCGGAGCGTCTTGATGCCCAGTTGATCCATCATGTTCTGATGGTCCTGCTCCGCCGTCCATGTCATGGGGGCAGGCAGGGCGTTGGAGTCCGGCACGGGTGAATCGGCCCCGCGGGTCGGCAGGCCGGCAACCAGTGTCGGCAGTACCATGCCAAGTGACCATCGAACCCATCGCATCGCTGGAATGGACATGTGTTCTCTCCTTGGTTCGCAGCCTCGTGAAGCAACCCTTCATTTCGCAGCGTCAGCCTTACCCGCGCGACCAGTGCCATGCTACGGGCAAGCCGGCGCAAGGGCAAGTGAGAGCTGGGCGGGGGCCTTCCAATTGATTATTGATGATTTACGATTGATGATTGAATCCGTGTAACCCCCTGTTCCACAAGAGTTTATCGGCGTCCATCTGCGTTCCTCAGCGGTTCCATCTGCTCTGCGTCTCCGGTGTCCTCTGTGGCTGCAACCGGTTGTCGGCAGTCATTCGCCGGCTGTAACCCTGTGTGCTACAAGGGCTTATCAGTGTTGAGCTGCGGCCGGTGGAAATTCCTGCGTTATTTCATTTGACGGACACTCGGCGCAGATGTATGATAATCACGCAACTGAATAGCGAATTGCAGACCACAGATTCGTAAACCGTAAGTAGTTAGCTCGCAGGTCCTCGCCAACGGGCGGAACATCCACCACAGAGGCACAGAGGCACGGAGATCACGGAGACGATCCTGAATTCGCGGACGAGAATGGTTTTGGTTTCATCCTCGCGCCCTGCGGGTCCCGGCGATAAGAAATCCACCTGCTTTCAGATGGGACGACCCAATTATGCAAAACAAACCCAATTGCCAACAGTCTGCCGTGCGAAACAAAGCCAATTTGCAGGAGGGCCAGATGAACACTAACCACTGTTCGAGAAAAGGGTTACGAGAGAAACGGGACGGGTAATGCGTCTGCGAAAACAAAGCCAATTCCACTGGCGGGCAGATGGTGGGTACAGGTCGCCCTGCGAAGTCGCTGGGGGCCTATCGTGCAAAACAAAGCCAATTTACAGGGGCTGTCAGCCGGGAACTGAGGGGCTGTCGTGCGAAACAAAGCCAATTTCCAGGATGCCGCCAATGCAGGAACCGAGGATGGAACCACGCTCCGCGGCATGGGATGGCCCATTGTGCAAAACAAAGCCAATTTCCCTGGCTGGTTTGGAACCCGGGAACGACCCCCTTGGGGAACCGGAGGACCGGTTGTGCGAAACAAAGCCAATTTTGAGGGCCGAGGTTGCTTGCCTTCCCCCGATCAGGTTGAGGGCAAGCTCTGCGCGGGGGGCAGGCAGGCCGTAGAATCTTCATGACGATAGGGGTACAATTCATGTATGTGATCGCGATTCTGAAGTCCGTTAAGGTGAAACGATACAGGACATACTGTGAACTACCTCAACACCAACAGTCCTCTCCTGATGAACATCCGGCGGGAGGGCGTTCCCGCATGAGCGAGATCGAAGAGACGCTTGGGACAAGATGGTATGCGGGGGGGTTGCACTTTGCGTGCCGGGAGTGCGGGGGGTGCTGCGCGGGGCCGACAGAAGGGTATATCTGGGTCGTCGAGCCGGAGATCGAGCGGATCGCCGAACACTTGAACGTGACAGCGGGCGAGCTTCGGCGCCGGTACCTGCGGCAGGTGGGGCTGCGCACCACGATCGTCGAGCACAGGACCACGAAGGACTGCATCTTCCTGCGGCAGGTGGACGGCAAGCGGCGATGTGCGATCTACCCGGTGCGGCCGAACCAGTGCCGGACGTGGCCGTTCTGGCCGGAGAATCTGTCCGACCCGGGCGCCTGGAACGAGGTCGGCAGGCGGTGCCCCGGCATCAACTCCGGCCGACACTACAGTTGCGAGGAAATAGAGAGGATCCGGAAGGGCACTCGATGGTGGGAGCACCCGAAAGACACCGCCGGCTGATCGCGGAGATGGCGGGCCTCTACGACTGGCTCGATGCGCAACGAAGACAGGACCCGGGCGGCGCCGGGCGGTGTGATGTCTGCGGCGCCTGCTGCGACTTCCCTGCGTACGACCATCGCCTCTATGTCACGCCGCCGGAGCTGATGTACCTGGCCGCAAAGCTCAATACCACCGGGCTCAAGCCGATGCCCGCTGGAAGGTGTCCGTATCAGCAGGATCGATGCTGTACGGTTCACGAGCACCGCTTCACCGCCTGCCGGATCTTCTGCTGTAAGGGCGACTCCGCGTTCCAGAGCGAGCTGAGCGAAGCCGTGCTCAAAAGGCTCAAAGCCCTGTGCGAGGGGTTGGAGGTTCCCTATCGCTACCAGGATTTGCCTGCCGCCATCGAGACATTCGCCCGCGATGTGCGACACACGTGAAAACGGCTACACATGAGTTCTTCGTGGCAAGTCATCGAGCCTTGGGTGGCAGCGTCCCTCCTGAGCTTGTCGAAGGATTGCCGATGGTTTGCCCGTTCGTCATCGGTAAAGCCTTCGGCCTTGCGGCTGCCACCCGGAGATACGAAATACTCGATCGTAATCGGTATGAATTCCGATTGAATTGTACGCACGTCGCTTCGTGGCGAGTATCAGAAATGAAGCGACCAGGGCCACTTCGTTCAGCATGACAGGCGCGGCCGCAGTTGCCACGGCCACGGGTACTGCGATCCTCATCTCCATCGCAGCTTCGTTGTCTGCCCGTCGGCGTGGGTGTTGCCGGCGATGGCGTGCAGAACGAAGTCACCACCCTGGCCGGTCAGCCGGGCTTCCACCCAGCCCACCGGCTGCACGTCGTCGAAGGTGTATCCCGTCGCCGGGAGATTGATCAGGTGGATGCCATCACGCTCGGAGAACTCGTACTCGTGCGAATGGCCATAGAGGATGGCTTTGACCTTGTTTGCAGGCTTGACGAGGGCGAACAGGCGGGGGGCATCCAGCAGGTCGTCGTCCTCGTCGCCAACGGTGTGATGGACAAACAGGATCACGGGCTTGTCGTCGGAGGTTCGCAGGTGATTCTCCAGCTAGGTGCGCTGGGCCTTGCCGAGCAGGCCCGCCGTTTCGTTGGTCAGCATGAGCGAATCGAGAATCAGGAACCGGACGGGCCCCGCGTCGACTGCGATCACGTGCCTGCCCCCAGGCTCATGCCGCTCGCCGGCGGGCTTCTCGAAGACTCGCCGGAAGTTGGCACGGTCGTCGTGATTGCCCATCGCCAAGTAGACCGGCCGCTCGTCGGCGATGGGCGCCAGCAGCTTCCTGGCGTTTTCGTAGTCGCCCACGTGCCCCGTCAGCCGGGCGAGGTCCCCGGTGATGACAAGACCTTCGGGCCTGCTGGAGGCGACTTGAGGGAGCACTTTCTCCAGGTTCCGGTAGGGATAGAAGCCGCGGTGGTTGTTCTCGGGGTCGGCGGCGATGTGTGTATCGGACAGAAAGGCCCACGGGGCATCGTCCTTCGGGGGCTGGCCGCTACTACGGTGCGGCCGCAGAACGGCCAAGCCGCCCGCGAGAGCCAATCCGGCCTTGAGAACCTGCCGCCTGTTCATCCTGTTGTCAGAGACCTGGGACATACGCCACGACCTTTCCACGGTTGTCGGATCATGATCCTGCAATGGTGCTCTTGTACCGGAAATCCGGGCGTTCTGCAATCCCATCGGCAACAGAATAGGTGTGACTACATTGGGCGGCGGAACGACCCATGTTTGTCATGCTGAACGGAGCGAAGCACAGTGAAGCATCTGGGTTCAGCAGGAGACGCCCGCCAGCACGCCGGTCCCATGTCTGCATCGACCGCCGGGTCCTTCGCTTCGCTCACAATGACAGCCTCTGCGTACGGGATTGCCCTGTGTGGGGCGGTTTCACAATCCACGAGAGTCAGCCGCACACAATGGAATCATGTGACCGGGTGTGGCCTCACGTTCTCCACTGGAGTTTCGTGGTGACGCCGTTAAGGCTGGTGTTGCCGCCCATGGCGTGCAGGAGGAATTCGCCGCCTCCGCTCGTCAGCTTCGCTTCCATCCAGCCGACCGGGTGGCCGTCGCTGATGTTGAAGCCTGCCGCCGGCACGTTGATGAGATGAATGCCCTGGTACTGGGAGAATCCGAAATGGTGAGTGTGCCCGTAGACGACGGCCTTGACCTTGGCCATAGGCCCGATGATGCGGAACAGCCGGCCGGTGTCGAGCAAGTCCACTTTAGGGGTGTGATGGAGGAACAGAATCGTGGGCCTGTCGTCGCAGGAGCGAAGGTAGGTTTCCAGCCAGGTGCGCTGGAGCCAGCCGAGCATTCCGGGCATCTTGTTGATGTGAAGAAGCGTGTCCAGGACGATCAATCTGGCCGGGCCGCCGTCGGCCACCATGACATGCTTGTTGTCCACTGCCCGACCGCTGCTGCCGGAATCTCCAAACGTGCGGTAGAAATCCTCACGGCTGTCGTGGTTGCCGAGGCCGAGATAGACCGGCCGCTTCTCGGCAAGCGGAGTCAGCAGTGTCTTCACATTCGTATAGGACTCGGGCTGGCCCTTCAACCTTGCCAGATCGCCCGTGATGATGAGGCCCTCGGGCAAATCGCAAGCCAGTTGCGACATGATCTCCTGGAGGTTGCGGTAGGGATAAAAGCCCCTGTAGCAATCGTCCGGGTCGGCGGCGATGTGCGTATCCGACAGGAACGCCCATCGCGCGCACCCTTCGCGATCCTCACCGAGGACCGAGCGCGGCCCGAATGTCGCCGCTCCGGCGGCAAGGGCCAGACCGCCCCTGAGAAACTGCCGCCGGCTCACCCTCTGTTGGCAGATGCCTGACATGTTCACCCGTCCTTCCTTATCCGATTCGCGGCTCCGAGAAGGCAGCCACAGTTAATGATGCCGGGTTCTCAATAAAACATACAAAATACTCCGGCCGCAGGGCGCTATCGGAAGGACATCTGGGACTGCGGGCTATCGTGACAGGGGCAACGTCCGAGAATACATAGGGGGTTTTCCGCTTTCGATTTGGCATGTTGCTGTGAGCGCGCTGGTATGTCATGGAACTGCGTGCAAATCGCCCCACCTTGTCTCGCTGAGTGAGAGAGACTTGGAAACCACGCATCCGGTGAGACGCGAGTACGGGGCAGAGGACAAAATTGCGGAGGCCGAGCGATGCAGCGGATATTTCCAGAACTCTTTCAGCAGCCTGTCTTGGTCTTTGTGGGCTTTCTCGCGATCATCGGGCTATGGGCCTGGCAATTGATCGTTGCCTGGCTCTTGTTCAAGTTAGGCTGCTATTGGGGAATCTGGCAGAACATTGCGCGAATGAGGGATCTCGGGCCCGAGATGAAGACGATGGACTTCATGGTCGCCCAGAGTCGCAGGGCCAACGTGCTGACTCTCACGTGCCTATTCAGCACTCTTGGCAATCTCTTGGCCGCTTTTCTCGGCGTATTCACGATCATGCTTCTCAGTTG
>Ga0315284_10013494_pt1 | contig 11638 bp, 8 predicted proteins | sample YL17G09_16_MG_FD_203696 | JGI IMG/M metagenome (GOLD analysis project Ga0315284, IMG submission 203696) | Sediment microbial communities from Yellowstone Lake, YNP, Wyoming, USA - YL17G09_16 | ecosystem: Environmental > Aquatic > Freshwater > Lake > Sediment | place: USA: Wyoming | collected... | reverse complement strand
CGGCACAACGGCCAGCCGCACTGCGAGGTGAACTGCAGATACTTGAGCAACAACAGGCTGATCAATGCTGTCCAAATCTGGAGCTTGAGCGCGTTCTCGCTGGTGCCAACGAAGGTTTTGATCTTCAGGTGCTGTTTGAGCGCCTTGAAGAACAGTTCGATTTCCCAGCGGTCCTTATAGATGGCGGCGATGGTGGTGGCGCTGAACTGCAGGTGATTGGTCAGCAGCACGATCTCTCGCTGCTGCCGCTCATCCCAGACGACGATCCGGCGCAGGGCCACCGGACAGTCACGCCGTGCCTTGGCGCCGGTGAAGCGAATGAGCTGGTCTGTGCGGACGTTGCCGCGGGCCGGCACGGCGAAGTCGCACACCACCTCGTAGGCGGCATTGCCTTTCTGGCGGGTGACGAAGAAGAGGCCCGCCTGATGCCAGGTGTGGAAGAGGCCATAGTCGCAGTAGCCGCGGTCCATCACGATGATGCTGCCTTTCGGGAAGGTGAAGGCGCGGGCGACGGTCACCTCGTGGCGTTTACCTTCGGTGATGAGGGCGAAGGTAGGCAGGTAGCCGTCGTGATCGAGCACCAAGTGCAGCTTGATGGCCCCCTTCGTCTGCCGGAATTCCGCCCAGGGAAAGAGGCTCAGGCAGAGGTCGATGGTGGTGGCATCCAGGCTGTAGAGCGGATTCTTGAAGCGAAAGTGTTTCTTTTTGCCCCGCCGCACCGTCTGGCACTGGGTGAGCAGCTCCGCGAACAGGCGCTCATAGAGCTCCGCAGGCCGGTGGGCATTGGCGTAGGCCAGCGTGCTTTTACTCGGTGCCGCTTCGACGCGGAGATGATTGAGCTTGCCGTGGGTGAGCCGCAGCCCGTCGCTGATCTCGCGCAGGCTTTTGGACTGGGCGAACTGGCAGAAGAGCATGGCCACGCATTGGGTCCAGCAGGAGAAGCCCTTCGCATACCGAGCGGATTTCGTCTCGCGGACCAGGCGCTCGAAGGTGGGGCGCGGAATGAGTTGCAGGATTTGGCTGAACAAGCTGGTATTGTACTTCATGGGAAACGGTCCTTTCGTAGATAGTTCGTTGACACTGACTACCATACGGGGGAACTAACCGTTTCCCTCCTACTCAAGCGGGCGCTGTTTGCGGGAACAAGTGTTTTTGGACAGGTGTGAACTGGCATATTATAGATACTACCAAGACAGCAGTAGAGTTGTATCAGGCTGGGCTCACCACGAATGGGCACGATAGGTTGCCTACAACCTTACTATTGTCGGGTTAGTATCAATCACAAAGGAGAATCGCCATGAGCATCAAAATTATGGTCACCTTCGTTTTAGTTACGCTTTCTGTTGTACTAATGGTAACTGCTGCCTACACCTGCCAAACTTTGGCTACGAAGTATTATCCAACCCTATGTACAACAGTAACACAAGGTGAGGAAACCCCAGAAGGAGGGATAGCAAAGAGTCATAAAGATTACTGGGACTTTAGCTCGTTACAGTATTGCAAATATAATTTCTTCTATGGTTATAATGAATGTTATGAAGGTGCTGTAACAAATCGTCAATATAGGAAGTATTATGAAGCAACTGAATGCGTTACACCACCAGGTTGGGTAGAAGGTCCTTACATATTGCAATCACCATCAGAGCACAGTGATACTGTTGGTGGGGGAGCTTGTTGGTTAGAATAAAATAAGCTACTAATAAGCTGATGAAACTAGGCCCTACTTGTTTTAGGTCGCCGACGTGGCTTCCATATCCTATACAGAGCGATGCAGATTCACTGCGAGCATGTACTAGTGGGTCATTTGTCACAAGGCAAACCGTTGATTACGCTCAAAGAATGGAAATAACCATGACATGTGACCCACTAGTGAAACAGAGGTGCTGCGGGGGACAACTAGCGTGATCCTTGACGATGAATTTTGTGTGGATGCACGGCCAAGTCACCCCACATGTTGGAGTCATGGAGATTCTAGGAGCGGCAAGTCCTCAGACATACAGATCACTTGGGTCGACCTAGCCTTGGCAGTTGTTGTTGTCTTCGGACGAATGGATATATAAGCTATGCGGCATGAACTCAACCAAGACCGAATTGGCGGTGGAGGCGTAGAGGGTCTATTATTTAAACAAGGGGGAAATTCACATGAAGCTTTGTTATTTCAGGAATATCCTAGTGGGTATAATATTTCTATTGTCATTATTCGCATGGTCAAGTTTATCAATGGCTGTGGTTCCTTCTGAAATCATTGAAATGTTACGTATCGCAGATAATAAGCTATCACAAGGACATTTAACATATAATATGACTAAAAATATTCAGTTTAAGGATATAACTGATAAAAGAGATGTATCAGTGAATTTATATTATACTAATAATGGACAATATCATGTGATTAATAGCGGTAATATCGGGCAGTATCCAGCAGAAATATTATATGATGGAAAAGATATTTTTGCGATTGAAGGAAAAAAGGAAAACAGACCTTCTATAGAAGTTCAAGTACGTGATACAAGCTATCCATTTCATTTTACCGCTTCTTCGTTTTCGAAAGAATTATGTAATGGTCCATGTTTTCCGTTAGGTCGAGGTTTATCATTGTTAAAAGAAATAATAATATTGCAAGATTCTTCTGGTATTCATTTAAATGGGAAGACTCCAGAAGGGGTGAATATTGAAGCAATTCTTGATGAGAGGTATCATTATGTTGCGAAAGAAATTATTTTGAAGTCTGGTCAGGACGGTAAAATATTAAAAAAATGGATTATTAGTAATCCAAAAGAATTTAGTAATGATATCTATATAGCGACAGAGGCAAAGCTTATCAATGTTTCAGGCAGAATATTGACTACATATTCTATTAATGAAGCACATTTTCGATTACCCGATAGACAGTATTTTACTTTTAATTTTCATAATCCTGATTATACTATTGTAGATGGGCGAGTAAACGGACAGGTGTTTGTATATAAACCAAATTCATTACCATCTGATGTCACTTCGGATTCTTTGTTAAAAATGACAGAGGAAAATATTAAAAGAAACATCGACATTGTTAAGGAGAGTGAAAAATATTTTGAAAAAGAAAAGAAACAGAAACAGAAGGGACTTATAGCCAGATATGTAATTACTAGTTTTATTATATGTATTTTCGGACTGTTGTTATTTATTCGATTCCGAAAAAGAGGAATAACGATGCCTACTTCGAAATAAATTTCGATAAATATTGAAGGGATTAATCGAATGACAAATATTATTTATGAACGTCTTTGGATTTCATTAGTTTTATTACTTATTTCGTTACTAGGATCGATTCGTGAAAACTACACTGGTCCTGTATTTACATTTTCTAATCTTCAAAATATTATTAGCCGATCAAATACTACTATAAATGCCCCATTCCCCAAAATGGATATATATGACGGGGAATTTCGGCATACAACGCTAAACCTTAAAGGTTCATCTACATTTGTTATTATAATGGCGTGTAATTGTGATATTAAAACGGTTAATGATGTTGCACTTGCCAAAAAGCGATCTGATAATAATTCAATAATAATTGTTACCGGTTCGGAACAAATACTAAATAATAAGAAAACCGAAGTTCTAAGAAGTGTAAGTAAGGTTTATTATATACGTATTGAAGATTTACTCGCTTCTATTGGAAACAATGATATTAATAATTTACCGATTGGTTATTACGTATATAAAGGTGTATTGATATCGAAAGTTAAATTATAATCCGAGATAGGCTCAACAATGTGAGCGTAGATGCAGTTGTAAACAACATGTATCTTCTGGTAAGAAGACTATCTCAAAGCCTTATTGTCAGACTTGATATCGCGCGTACCCTATGACAGATTACGATCAGTATATAGCAGCTAGGAAGAGATGACACAACAACAGCGCGCATGCATCCTCAATACTATCTTGCTTGCGATATATTTCGCTGGTCATCTACGAGTAGAATGTGTGTATCTCTGCTCGTTTGAGAGGATTATTTATGTCGAGTAAACGTTTTCAATTAATATTTGCTATCATAGTAGGAATGATAATGTCACTTCTAATCAGTTACCCCTACTCGTGGCACTTTAACATTGAAAGTTATACGAGTCGTATTATACGTTCTATTGCCTACTTATTGGCTGCTGGTTTATCTGTGATAATATATAATAAAATCAATAATAAAACATCAGATAAATCAGCGTATATCATAGGGATAGTTATGATAGTAATCACGTCATTAACATATTCAATAAGTCGAAAGTATATTGTGTTATTAGTATTTTCGTCTCTATTTTGCCTACCTGGTATTGCGATTGGATTATTTATAAATGAGATATGGAAGAATAAAATACAAAAAATTAAATAGGGAGATATTACTATGAATATTGATAACATTAAAAAGAGCATTAATAAAATCTCTAATGTTTGATGTTATACCAAATGTGTTTAACTAGCCTAACTTCCGCAGTTTAACCCCGCCCTCCCGCTCAAAAAACATTTTTTGAGCGTGCGCCTGACCTGGCGACGCTCCCTCTCCTGCACGGCGCTGGCCGAAAACGCAATGTAGTGAACCCAGGCCGGCTCGGCGGCGGTGCTATACTCGAGGCATGTATTTACGGCCTGTGCGGAAGAAACGGCCCAGCGGCAAGATCGAGCAGACGTGGGCGCTGGTGGAATCGGTGCGGACGAAGCCCGGACCGCGCCAGCGCGTGGTGTCCTATCTGGGGAATTTGGCCGAGGAAGTGCGCCAGGGTGTGCGCCAGGCGGCCGCCGGCAAACCGGCAGATCAGCCCTCGCTGTTTCCCGAGGAAGGCGCGCCCCAGTGGGTGGAAGTGGATCTCCACCGCTTGCGGGTGGAGCGCGCGGTCCAGTTTGGCGGCCCGTGGCTGGGCCAGGCGGTGCTTGACCTCCTGCACCTGCCGGACGTGCTCACGGCGGCACTGCCGTGCGGCCAATACAGGGACAGCCGCGAGTCTCGTGAACGGTATTGGGGACACCATACCACTTTATTGTTTGACAAACATTAAATTGGATGGTGTCCCCGAATTTCCCCGAAGCCCTTCGTTAGAGATAAAAGGCAGAGGGTGAATCTGTCATGCTTCTCGGTGATTGCATCTACTTAATTACTATTGACTGTCCACATTTATGACAGTTCTAGAAAGATAAAATGATAAACCTATCCCTAATGTAATCTGTGCTATACCATAGACAACAGAAGCTAGCAGTAAAGATAAGGTTCCCAAGATAATCAGGATAATACCCGCAATCACTATCAGGTAAGGCGTCCGAGAGCGTAAAATGAAAAGGCTAGAAATAATTAACGCAATATCTAATATATAAGACCCTATTGATAGAAGAGTTCTGATTGAGTCAATACCGGGGAATAATCTGATAAGAAGAGGGACAAAATCAGCTGTCGTGTTACATAAGAATACTATGACAGCGTTAGCGCATGCAAATAAGATACATGCTATGCTACTAGCAGTCACTCCTTGATATACTTCTGATTTTATATCGCGCGGAACCTGCATGGTACCCCCCTTATTCAACACACAGCAAAAATCCGTTTTCCTCATGTGGATTCCATTCCCCGACCGTTCTAGGGTGTAGGTGTGTGTCGATCACGCCAACCAACACCGCCTTTTCCCTCATTGACTCTCTACCACTTTAACCCGCGGAAAAGGGGTGGTCAGACCCCTTAAATCTGCATGGTCATGACTTTGTCTTCTGCTGTTCGCGTTCCAATGCCTTCACCTGCGCCACCGCCACGTCGGCCTTGGAGACGCGCGTGCCCGCCCACGAGGTCAGGCCCATGTGCGGTGTGGCGGGCATCCGCTCGCTGGGCGATCACTTCAGCCGCCGTATGGCCATGCGCCGCCCAATGCATCTTATTCTGTATCGTTTTGAAAAACTGTTGCGAGATTTCAGCCCCCGGATCATAGTCGATGCTGGTCGCGTAAATTTCCAGCACCTTGCGCCAGAAGACTTTTTCGGAGGACCGAATGTCACGGATGCGCGCGAGCAGCTCGTCGAAGTAGTTGCCGCCGCCGGCCTGCTTCAACCGGGCATCATCCAGCGTAAAGCCCTTAATGATATACTCCCGCAGGCGCTGCGTCGCCCACCGGCGGAACTGCGTGCCGCGATGCGACTTCACCCGGTAGCCCACGGAAATGATGACGTCGAGGTGATAATAATCAACCTGGTACGTTTTCCCGTCCGCGGCAGTTGTTGCAAAATTTGCAACAACTCCTTCCGGGGAAAGCTCGCCTTCGGAAAAGACATTGCCGATATGCCTGGAGATCACGGATTTGTCGCGTTGGAACAACTCCGCCATCTGGTTCAGCGAAAGCCAGACCGATTCATTGAACAGGCGGACTTCCACCCGTGTCGTGCCATCATCCGTTTGATAGAGCAGCAGCTCTCCCCCCCGATCCATCGGCGCCGGCAACTGCGTCATCATTTCACCTCCGTCATCATCGCCCGTATCGGCGCCAGCGCTCCCGGATTTCCGCATCCATCCGCTTGGATTCGATCATTTCTCCATCGGTGAGTGCTTGTCGGAATATTATACCATCATAGCGGATCAGGGGTAAGCGCCTGCCCTACTGCGAAAAGTGCCCGTGGAAAAGGGGACAGTGTCCGCCAAGACCAAGCTTGGCGATTCTTGCCGGTGGAAGTAGGTCTACGACCTTTGCGAGTCCGGCCTTGGTAACGCCTAACCAGCCGCCCAGCACCGAACCTGCGCGTCGGGAGGCAACGACCAGCGTTAAGCCAGGGGTAGGGAGATGGAGGGCGATAGCGCACGCGAAGGGAGCCGGATGCGGGATTCGCAGAGGTCGGAGACCACAATCCGCACGTCCGGTTCTGTGAGGGGGGGCCTGTCGTGCGGGGACACGACCTGGGAGCGGCGCATCCGACGCGATAGTTCGGTTACCAGAATCCCAGGCGAGAGGCTTCCCCATCGGTTTCACGTCGTCGGGGGAAAAACCGCCGAAAAATGCCTGAAACAGGTTTAAAAAAGCCATTTTTTGGGTAAAGAGATCATACGCTTCACTACCCGACCGGCGATTTGTGCTGCCGGTGCGCCGCCGGAGAGATCCCCAGGACAGTCGGACTTATCGGACGAATAGGACGACTAGGGCATGACAGGTCGGGCGACCCCTGGCAATGGAACTATACCCCTTTCGGGGTGAAATTCCGCATGAGCACCTTGCCTCAAATCCATTAGCGATCCGCCGCAGGGATACACACCCGCGGCTGCGACAAATTCATTTTAACCCACCAGTTGAAGGAGGTAATGTTATGACACTTGAAGGAACTCGTGCCGACTACCCGGCCGAGGGCGAGAACCGGTCACTTGCGCTCAGTTGCGGGCATGGGGCGAAGGCCGAGCGCAAGGCTGAACAGGCCATTGCCGCGTTGCTGCAGACCGACACCGTGGTAGACGCGGCGAAGATGACGGGCATCAGTGAAAAGACCCTCGAGCGATGGATGAAGGACCGGCACTTCCTCGCCGCCTACCGGGAGGCGCGGCGCGCGATGGTGGCGCAGGCCACCGATCGCCTGGCGCGGGTCTGCTGCACGGCGGTAGACATGCTGGCGAACGTCATGAAACACGCGAGTCACGACGGCGCCCGCGTGATGGCGGCCAAGGCCATCCTCGATTATGCCTACAAAGCCATCGAGCTGGAGAATCTCACCGAACGGCTGGAGCGGCTGGAAGAAATGCTCGATCGGAAGGAGGTCTTATGCTGAAGGGACAGATGGCACGGGTCGAACGAAAGGCGCGGAAGGCGATCCGGCGTGAGGAGAAGGTCGTCATCGTGTATGCCACCGATCCGCAAGGCAACCCGATCGACCCACCCAACCCGGAGGAAATTGCCGGCGCGGATGAAGTGATCACGATACGATACGTGGACTGGCCGCCGAAAGATTGAAATTCGGGGTGTAGGAGAGTGGGGGTGTGGGGGCATATGCGTCATGTTACGGTAAGCTGTCCTGTTGCGCGCCGATTGAAATAGGTCTACGACCGACTTCGTCACGGGGCTGCGGGGCCGTCCGTCCTGGCCGTCCGAGGGCCATGCGGCCGGGCGTCCCTCTGCAGGGACGCAACGGGAGGATGGCCATTTCATGCTCATGCTCATGCTCATGCGCAAATACGTTTTTCAGAGCATGAGCATGAGCATGAAAAACCGGGCGCTTGCCGTAAAATGACGCGCATGGGGTGTGGGGGTGATTCCATACACACTCCCACACCCGGTACGCGTTACTTCATCTCTTCCGGCAGCTCCTTCTGTCCCAGCGTGATGACGATGGGGAGGCGGTTGAAGATGCGGGCTTTTTTCTGTTGGAGCATGGCCAGGTAGATGTCGTCCAGGTTGAGGACGGGGTTGTAGCTCAGGCCGTTGCCGATGGCGGTGAGGACGAGGGGGCGGTCGCCGGCGACGCCCTGGCGCAGGGCGGCGGCCAGGTTGGGGGCGTAACGGACGGGGCCGGCGATGGCGTCGGCGGGGGTGAGGATGAAGGGCCCCCACAGCTCCTTGCCGTCGAAGCGCATGATGCGCGGGAACAGGCAGGGGGTGAGCAGCGCCTTATCGCCGTCCACGATGATGCCGGTGTACGGCTCCTCGTATTTCTGCGGCGTGTGCCCGCGCGGGATGGGCGCGGTGATGGTGATCATGTCGTCCTTCAGGTCGATCGGCTTGAAGGAGGTCATCGCCTTCGCACCCAGGTAGGTCAGGCTGTGCTGGCCGTAGAGGGGCATGACGCCGACGATGGTGTAGGCGCCGGTCGCTTCATCCCACTGCTCGGTGGCGATGACGATGCGGGCGACCATCTCGTCGGCGATGCGCTTCGCCTGCTCCTCCTTCAGCACCGGTCCGAGCTGCGTCGCGCTGTCCACCCGCAGGGTGGCGATGGCGCGGCGCGCCTCGTTGATCAGGATGGTGTAGGCGGTGGCGCGCGCCTGGACTATGCCGCCCTTGTCCGGCGCAAAGCCTTTGCCGACCACCTCCATCTGACCGTCGAACCAGTTCATCGCGTGGCCGGTGCGCTCGGCGCCGATCTGATAGGCGACGGGCGGCGGAACCGGCTGCGTCTCTTCCGGCGCCGCGATGACGCCGCTCAGCAGCGCGGCGAAAAGGGCGAGCAGAACCAGGAGGCGCGTATGGGCAGAGACCATGGAAAACTCCTTCACTCGATCACGATGACGATGTGCAGACCGTCAAGGAAATGCGTTTTGGCGTCCTGCTCCATGATGAGCCTGGCATCATCCGCAGTGAAGACCAGGTCGCCGTGCAGCTTGCCGGCGGCGCCGATCGGGCGGATGATGAGCGGCGTTTCACCGAGCCGGGTGGAGGACAACCCGTTCTTGAAATTCGTATCGTAGGCGGCGACGCCCTTTTCCATCACCAGCAGGCGGTTCACCTTGACGGTGCCCCAGAATTCCGACCCGTCCTCGGCGACGAATTTCGGCAGCAGCGCCGGCGTGTAATGCAGGCCGGTGCAATCGAGGATCAGCCCGGTGTAGGGGCCGTCGGAAATCTGCGCGACCGGCTCGATGGTGCGCAGCGTCATCCGCTCGCGCGGGATCACCGGGCGCACGGCATTGGTGGCAGACATCTGCTGTTCGATTTTCAGCATGCGCGCCGCCAGCTCGCCCAGCGTGCCGGAGCCGACCAGCGGCAGCGCACTGAGCAGGGTGATCGTCCTGGAGGGGGCATCCCAGCGGTCCACCACCGGGCGCACCGCCTTGCTGACCGCCTTCACCGTGTCTTCCGGGAGGACATTGGTGACGACCGCCTCTTTCAGCGTCGCGTAGGAGGTGAGCTTCATCTCGATGAACCCGGCGAGGGCCTGTTTCCGCGCCCGCGCCAGCGCGTCGTCGAAGGCGCGCCGATACGCGTTCCGGCCCATGGCGTTGCCGGGCGCTTTGGCCTGGGTGATGATGAACACCGCCTGGTTGGCCCAGTCCACCCGCACGCCGGGCGGTTCTTCACCGAGTACGACTTTATAGCCGGCGTCGTGCACGGTCGTCTGTGCCCAGGTGAGTGAAGCTGCCAGCAGGGCGAAGAGCGTGCCGACGACAAGCAAGGCATACCGCATTACACCAACCTCCCATCACAACCCGCTTCCCCGCCGGGGGAGCGCAGGTTTCCGTTTCGCGCGTTCGACCTATTGTACCACAGAAGGGCGGCACCTCGATAGCGCACCGCTGCTGTTAGAGTAAGTAGTAAGTAGTAATAAGTAATAAGTGATAAGTGATAAGTGAATAGTCATATTGTCGGCTTAAACTATTCACGACAAACTTATCACTACTCACTACTCACAACTTACCCGTCATTCCCGTCTTCCCAGCGGCTGCTGTGCCATTTCTATATTTTCGCCCTCATCCGGCAGGATTCCTCCTCGGAAATCAGGAAAGTGTATGATATCCGGATCAGGGGTACGCTGGTCGCAGCGGGTATAGTCAGCGGGGACAGTCCCTACGGTCACGGCAACGAGCGCAGAAGACCGTCACGGGCATCGGGTGCAGACGGCCGGGACAGTCCCACACGGAGTGATACGCCTCGATGGAACAGTCCTCTTCGTCAACCGGCCGATTGTTTTCCCAGCCGCCGCCCGAAGTGGTGGGGGAGGATATGCTGTGCCTGGAAGGCACGCTCGACACCGTGACCTTCCACAATGAGGAGAACGGCTATACCATCGCCCGCCTGCGCACCTTCGACAAGGAGACGGTGACCGTGGTGGGCACCTTCGCCAATCCCATTCCGGGCGAGACGCTGCAGATCTGGGGCAAATGGGAAACGCACCGCCAGTATGGCCACCAGTTCCGCATCGAGCGCTACCGCCTGCACCGGCCCACGAATCCCGCCGCGCTGGAAAAATACCTGGGCGGCGGATTGATCAAGGGCATCGGGCCGGCCAACGCGAAGAAGCTGGTCGGATTTTTCGGTCTGGACACCATCGACGTGATCGAAAACGCCCCGGAACGGCTCACCGAGGCGCCGGGCATCGGCAAGCAGAAGGCGCGGGCGATCGTGGAGGCGTGGGAAGTCCACAAGGAAGTGCGGCACATCATGCTCTTCCTGCAGGGGCACGGCATCAGCGCCACTTACGCGATGAAGATCTACAAGCAGTACGGCGACCAGGCCATCGAGATCGTGACGAAAAATCCGTATCGGCTGGCGCACGATGTCTGGGGCATCGGCTTCAAGAAGGCGGACGGCATCGCGCAGCAGTTGGGCTTTGCGCGGGACACCCCGGAGCGGATCGAAGCCGGCGTGCTCTACTGTCTGCAGCAGGCGACCGAGCAGGGGCACTGCTTCCTGCCGGAGGAGGCGCTGGCGAAGGGGGCAGCGGAGCTGCTGTCGGCGCCGGTTGAGGAGAAGGGTCCGCCGGCGGACGGCGCGCCCACCCTCGACGCAGCGCGGGAGGCCATCGAGCGGCTGGTTCGCCGACAATACCTGATCCGCGACCCCGAGGATCCCGAGCTCAAGCCGATCTACCTGAAGCCCATGTTCATCATGGAACTCAACCTGGCGCGCGACTTGCGCCGCCTCGCCGACGAGACGCTCTCCTCGCCGTGGATCCCCGAGGATATCCCGGAGTTCGTGAAAAAAATTTGCCGCGGGCT
>Ga0315284_10013493_pt1 | contig 11638 bp, 11 predicted proteins | sample YL17G09_16_MG_FD_203696 | JGI IMG/M metagenome (GOLD analysis project Ga0315284, IMG submission 203696) | Sediment microbial communities from Yellowstone Lake, YNP, Wyoming, USA - YL17G09_16 | ecosystem: Environmental > Aquatic > Freshwater > Lake > Sediment | place: USA: Wyoming | collected... | reverse complement strand
CTTATTTAAAGAAATGTTGGGGGAAAAGTGTTTCAACCAATAATGTAATATTAAACATATTAGCATGCCGCATTAAACGCAACATTCATCCTAATGAGTCTACTAAACTTTTTCTTAAGATGATTAAGCCAGCTATAGTTCAATTGGTTGAACATGCAAAAGAACGTGTTGGTACTGGATATATTGATACACAGGTTTTGATCACAGATTTAGAATCTCGCATTATTGAATGTTTAATTTCTGAAGATGGATATCAAATTGGTGGTCCAGCATATTTAACATCATATTTGTTTAGTAATGATCCACGTATGGGTTGGGTAAGAAAATGGATCCTTTGGCATTTTTCTAAATATAATCGTTTTTGTAAAAGACATATGTTGTATGGTGACAATCCAGAGTCAGACACAGAAGAAGAAATATCTGAATTGGATAGAGATGCTATTTTAGCGGCAGAAGCAGAGCAGTCAGTAGAACCGTGTTCTTCAAATGAAGTTACTATTAATAAAATTATGGAGGCCATCAATGATGGTATAACATTAAATGCTAATGAATATCGTGTTATATCATTTTGTATGGCCCATGCTAATGAATCTAACCAGGCTCGATTAATAGATGGTATACACATATATTTATCTGAGATTATGAAAGTATCAAGACCGCGCATAACAAGACTTTATGCCACTAGTAGATCCAGAATATTATCTTTTGCCAAAGATCAAGAGTTATCTTTTACATAGGAGAATGAAATGAAGGGTAGCGCTATTAAAAATATTAAGTTCAATTCAAATAAACAAAAATTATCGCCATGTGTTGTCTGTGGCAAAGAATTGGTGGTGGGGAAATTTGCTGGCACAAAACATACTTGTGAAGTCTGTAAAAATATTCCTAAGGGTAAGATATCTATAAATAAGGAACCAGTTAAACTTGTTAAAGGTGCAGGTAAACAATCTATCTTTGCGGCTAAATTTACTGAGATGGCAAATAAGTTAGGATTTGAAGTAAACAATAAAAGACTTTGGTGTAAGAAGTATGCTATTGATGGTGGTGGGGTTGCTATTGTTCATTTAATGTTAGATCAAGGTATTCAGAATGAAGAGAAACACTTAGACTATTTTAGTTTAACAATACAACGGGCTATTAGTATTAGTGAGAATTTCCGCCAATTTATGCCAGCAGAAGCCGCTAGTGATTGTGAGGTGTTGGCTAGTGAGTTTGGTGATAAAGAATTGATTAAGCATGAGATTGGTAAAGAAATTTGTAGTAAATGTGGTGCAATTACTTCTGAATTTGCGGTAGATACTAAGCAAGGTAGAATTCTCTGTCTTCGTCCGAATTCATGCTGGAAGAAATATATGAATAATTCTGGCGCAGAAGCACACGAATAATCTAATTAATGGCTAATCTAAAATTAGTATATTCTAGTAAAGAAAGTGTAGGTATATGGGTGTCTAGTTGTGGTTGTTCAAATTCTAAGTTATATTTTAATAGTGATTTTGGGTCACGTGTTTGCCAAAATTGTGGTGTTGTTGTTACTGAATATTCAGATTCAGACAATTTTGATTTAAAGATACCGTTTGTGCATCTTCGTGTTCATACCCACCTCAGTTTTCTTAAATCAATCTGTCAATTAGAAGATATTATTAATAAGGCTAAAGAGTCTGGGATGTCAGCAGTTGCTAAAACGGAGTTTGGTAACTTATGTGGTGCCCCATCATTTGTTAAGCAGTGTAAAGAGGCAGGAATTAAACCAATCCTAGGTATTGAATTTGATGTGATCTTTGGTAATGTAAAGCAATCGATTACGTTTATTGCATTAAATGCTGGTGGATATAAAAACTTAGTCAAAATGAGTACCGTGGCTTGGTGTGACAGGAAGAAAAAAGATAATGATTCACCACACATTTTGGCATCTGATATTCAATCAGACGGTTTGGTTGCCATTGTTGAAGCTAGTGAATTAGCTGATCCTATTATCTGTTTATTGAAGAATCAAATTGAGACATATGTTGAAGCCACTAGTCATGCTATGTCAAATAGCGACTTGGTGGTTAAAATAGCTACTCGGTATAATATACCAGCTCTTATTACCAATAATGTTCTTTACACTAATGCTGAAGATCATGAAGCGTTTAAAGTAGCACTTAAGATTGGTAAACATACTCAAACATGCCAGGATGTGCCCGAGTATTATTTTAAAAATATTAGGGAGATGTTACAATTAAATTTACCAGTTGAATGGTATGAAAATACTGCAAAATTAGCTGATCGTGTTGAAGATTATGGTTTAATTAATAAAGATTGCATCATTCCAACGTTTAAAGATAAACATGGTGAATGGTCTATTGAGCAGGCACATGGTAAATTGTCTATGGATGCTTGGATGGGTCTTGTTAATAGGGGGTTGATTGATAAAGAAGAATATACAAAACGATTAACTTATGAACTTGATGTTATCCAAAATAAAAAATTCTCAAGTTATTTTTTGATTATTGCCGATATCATTGATTTTATTAAAAAATCTGGTGATCTGGTGCCATTCGGGAGAGGAAGCAGCGCGGGTGCCTTAACATGTTATGTACTTGGTATTACAGCCATGGATCCTATTAAATGGAATATTCCATTTGAACGTTTTATTAATCCTGGTCGTAAAGATTTACCCGATGTCGATACAGATATTATGCAAGAGTCGCGTGGTAATGTTTTAAAGCACATTGCCGATATTCATGGTTATGACAAGGTAGCTCAGATTGCTACTTATCAGACCATGGGTCTAAAAGCATCGATTGACAATGTTGGCAGAGCACTTGGTGTATCACATTCTCAAAATCGTGACTTAAGAAACAAAATACCTGAAGAAATCGATGATATGGAGAAATTACCGGACGATATAAAAAATGAATTAGCTAAAGTACCAGGCTGGATAGATATTGCTATTGTATTAAATGGTGTAGCTAAAAATTTGGGAGTACACGCTGCTGGTTTGACTATTGCTAATGTTTCTATGTCAGGTAATGTTCCACTTCTACCAGAAAGTGATGGCCTGTCAAGCATTCAATATGATATGAAAGATGTAGAAATTCTTGGTATGTTAAAACTTGATATGCTAGGATTAAAGAATCTTGATATCATTCATCATACCACTAAGAAAATCGAACAAAATCATGGAATTAAAATAGATGTACACAATATTCCAATTGATGACAAAAAAGCGTATGAATTAATATCAAGTGGTGATTATGTATCGCTTTTTCAATTAGACTCACCTAGCTATAGAAAACTCTGTCGACAATTAAAACCTGAAAATTTTGATCATGTTATGGCTTTGAATGCGTTATTCAGACCAGGACCACTTGAGGGTGGTATGACTGCTGAATATGTGGAAAGAAGACATAATAGACATCCGATAGACAGTATGCACCCTTGGCTTGATCAGGATCTGGCTAAAACATATCAATTAATTGTGTACCAGGAACAACTTCTAGCTCTATCTAAGAAGATAGCTGGGTTCGATGATATAGAAGCAGATAAATTTAGAGCCGCTGTGGGCAAAAAGAATAAAATAGAGTTTGATAAGGGGATCAAGAAATTTCGAGATGGTGCCTTACAAAGACAAGGACTTCAGGTTCCACCGGGTTGGAGTGGTACATTAGAACAATGGATTGATGATCTTATTGAGAAGATTTCCGGGCATGCTCGTTACAGTTGGAATTGCTTATCAGAAAATACTATAATATATTCATATAATAGAGGATATATTAAAATAAAGGATGTAAAAATTGGGGAAGAGATCGCATCATTTAGAAATTATACTGGTGATCTCTTTAGAAATAAGGTTATTAATCTTATTAACAATGGTGTTTGTAGGACATTTAAAATTATCACTAAAAGTGGTAGAAATATTCGGTGTACTAGTAATCACCGGGTGTTTACTGCTGAACATGGTTATAAATACGTTTCTGAGCTGAGATCTGGGAATTTTATTAAAGTGTTTAAGAAGTGGGCTCCGACTACTAATCTCAACATTGGAATGACACCGGTTACAGACAGTAGCAAGATCCCAATCAGGATTGGAGCGGATAATATCAAATGGTATGATATGGTGCAGTTGCAATTGCTCTTTAGACTTACAAAAAACACAACAATTCTTGTCGCGCTTAAGAAGTTCTTTTCTATTTTCAGTGTTAAGTCTCTTATATCGTTCAAAAATAACATTCCCATCCAGTTTACCACTTCTGATAAAATCAAAGATGTTTCTAGCATCGATCTTATAGCCCAGTTTCAGCAATCTCCTGTGAATAGCCAATTGGCAGGTAATACCACTATTATAAATAAGTCGTATGTGTTTAATCATAGAAGGTGTAAGAGCAAGGACTGGGTTTCCTCGCAGTCCCCAAGATCGCAGCTGTCTGGACAGCGAAGCTTTAGATGTTTTGAATGGCAATTTTTTAAGTATATCTTGGCTGCCCCATCCATCATAATGCAATTTTTTAATAAACTTTTCATACTTGAAAAATGGATTATTTTTTTTAAGACATCTGTTACAATACCTTTTGTTAGTAGACCACATTGTTACGACCAACGGTCTGTTACATTTTGTGCACCTTATGGTTTTAATGTCGGTACGTACAGTACATTTGGGACAAAGTGTGATAGTATGTGTAGTGTCACCATCAAACAAAATATTACAACACAGGCAAAGTCTTTCCATAAAGAAATATTCAACTACTGGAACGTTCCAGGAATAGATACTTGGAATGTTTCAATAATTGATGATGAGATCATGTCCATTGATGAACATGGAGATGAAGTAGTGTACGATTTAACCATGGAACAAGACCCGAATTTTTTAGCTGATGGGTTTTGGGTTCATAATTGTGGTCACAGTGCGTCTTATGGTGCTATAACGTATGTTACGGCATATTTAGAAGCTTATTATCCTCAGGAATATTATGCGTCATTACTAGATGCCTCTAAGAAGAGTACTGACAAAGTAGCACAGCTTATTCGTAGTGTTTTGCATAAGGGTCATAAAATCGTCCCACCACATATTAATGAATCTAGTATAGAATATGGGATTGGGTCAAATGGAATGATTTACATGGGATTAGCTGCCATTCGTGGAGTTGGGCATGCAGCTACTCAGATTGTTGAAGAACGTGGACGAGGTAAATTCGAATCATTTATCCAGTTTTGTCAACGCTTACCATCTATAAATAAAATAGTTAAGACAAATTTGATTAAATCAGGGGCTTTTAGCTGGGACCAAACGATCTGTGATCGACATAAGATGGATAATCTTGATATTATTCATAAAATAATTAGAAGGAAGAATCGGTCATTTGATGGGTCTAATTTACCATCAACTCAGATTGCAATGGAATGTTACTTAGAGGGTGATGATTTTACTGACATACAAAAACAGCAAAACGAACGAGAGATATTGAATTCATTTATTACAGGTCATCCTGCCGCTATTTATCAACGACTTGCTCCTAGTCTAGAATGTAAAGATACATTTGTAGTTTGCCCTAGTATGGTTCAGCATTGTGAGATTGGGCAAACTATATTATTAGTTGGTATGCTTGATATAGTTAATAGGCGCACGATCCAAAAAGAAGGTAGAAATAAAGGTAATCCTTATTTGTTTCTCCAAATTAGTGATAATGAAGCGGCTATTAATACTACCATTTGGTATCCACAATGTAATGATATGGAAAAATATCTTGTGCCAAAACAGATTGGTATGTTTGAGTGTGTTACTAGAAAAGACAAGTTTAAGGAAGATTCGATTTCACTTATGGTAAAGCAGGCTGTAATGTTAAATTATGGTTTACCAATACAGGGCATTTTTTGTCATGCTAAAAATAGCCCCGAGATTGTTGTAACAAAATTAGGTGGGATAATTAATGAGGTATATAACATTAATGATAGAAAGTTTGCATCAATTCGTGGTAGGATTACAGTAATGCCGGATATACTAGAGAATGTAATGCAGGAACATTTGGACGTGAGATTTCTAATATCAATGGATCCACTTAGCACACATATTGAATGAAAAATTAAATGAATGAAGTAAGTAGTGCTGATCTAATTGCAGCCATACGACAGATTCGTAAACTTGTTGTAACATTGGATGCAATTGGCTTTCCAGCCAGATCGCTTTATGCTGATGAAGAATTATCTAAATTGATACCCAACGGTCTTTCGAGTAAGGTTGTTAATATAGCTTATGAAATTCACAACATGCTACAAGAACTTGAAAAGAGTAAAAGATATAGAGAATCTGTTAGACAACACTTTAAACAAGAGGAATGATTTTGAAGATATTGTGTAGTCAAAATCAATAGGAGAAAAACATGAGTGAAACAATTGTGGGCGATCTAGTTACGGTAGAAGGTAGGCAAGTTAAATTTCAGAAGGAAACCGATAAACCATGCCCGTCATGTGGAACTGATAAAAATGGGCGAATGCTGCATGTTCGATCAGATATTGGAGGTACAGCACAGCTCGAATGTCCAAACTGTAGCTACGTTGAAAACGTGCCATCAGAGATGGTTGCAGATTTGAAGGATATGAAGGGTCGTCCAATTAAAAGGTGAAGTAATGGCTATACCAGATTTTCTCAAGGGTGAGGTTGTGTCATTTGACACGGAAACAGCTCAACTTGGCGATCATATTATTGAAATTGGATTATCTATATTTAGGAATGCTGAATTAGTATATGAATGGGGGACATATGTTAAACCAACTGTTCCTATTGATCTTAAAGCTACTGAAGTTAATCATATCACAGAGCGTGATGTCGAAGATTCGCCAACATTCGTTGATATCTGTCCTATATTAATGAATTATTTAAGAGCAGCTGATGTCTTTATCGCATATAATTATGACTATGATTGTGGCGTTCTCAACAATGAATTAACTAGACTTGGTATTCCATATCCAAAAAAGCCAATTGTTGATCCATTTATCTTATTTAAGATGTATCATAAATACAATAAAGGTAAAACTTTGATTAAAGCGGCAGAAAAGTATGGTGTTCAATATATAGGTGCACATAGAGCAGTAAATGATGCCACGGTAACAGGTCGTGTCTTATTTAAGATGGCAGCCACTAAACCAGATTTTCCTAAGGATCTTATTACATATATGAAGAAACAACGACAACTTGTTGAAGAGCAATATAATGATTTAAATTCCTATTTCATAAAAGTAGGAAAGGGAAGCATAGATCCACCAAATTATTCTTGTTATGAATAATCATGTGTGACCATATTAAACCAGTGTTTGGGTGTCAATCGTGTATTGATAGTATTAAATTTTACCGAAATAAAAGTGAATTAGAATATTACAATATTCGCGATGAATATAATAAGCTAGTAGATGAATTGGAAAGATATGTTATAATTGATGATAAGTCTAATGAGGATTGTTTAGTTAGCAATATATATGATAAATTGGGTGACTTGTTTGAATTAATAGGATCTTTGTTGGAGACAATGAAAAATGAAGCCAAAACTATTTGATGTTAGTGATTTGTTATTAATATGGATCCCAATTGCCATTATTTTATTAATTTCAGGCGCAATTGCTTGGAATCTAATAAGCTCCCATGGAGAGCCAATCAAATGGCAGGGATATTTTATATCTGGTTTAGTTATTGTGACATGTATCGGAATTATAATTAGATTTTATTTAGACCGCTATAACTTTATTAGTATGTGGAAATATACTACAAGCAATGGTGTTGCTTGTTATTATGAACCAAACACTAAAATATATCTTAAACTTGAAGTTGAAACAGAAATCACCAGGGTATTAAATAAGTGGAGTGTGGCCGGTAAGTTGACAATTGTAACAGGTGTAAATTGGGTAGGTGGTATAGTTTGTATTTTTAAACCTGCTAGTGATTTTATAACTCATGGCTGGTGGCGTAGAAGAGTTTGTGGTATAGCATATGACTCCACTATTGCAGTAGCGCAAGGTGGTCGTTCAATTGAAAATACATCATTTAGTCATGAATTAAGTCACATTATTTTAAGTAGAATTAGTTTGCGTGTGGTACCAGAAAATGAGGCACACTCTATTTTTACAGAGGTTGGCATATGACATGTTCTAGTTTTGCTGGGTCTCTTGTTTTACAAGATCAACCTACGCCAACTAAGAATAATCGTCCAGCCGTATGGGACATGGTTATAGATGAAATAAAAGATAGTTATGGATGGCATGTTGCTCAAACTTTAGTTATTAAGGATATGGAAGATCGTGATATGGTTGGGTTGTCACGATATGGTACTAAATTACAGCCATTTAACGGTAGAAATGCTCTCATCGATGCGTTACAAGAATTTTATGATGGAGCTGTTTATTTGAAACAACAAATTTATGAATTACGAGAGACTAATCCACACAGTCATAATTTAATTGTTTTAGAAACAGTGTATTGGAAACATATGGATAATTTATTGAATTTAAGGAATTATTGTAGAGTATCAGGGGCAATTAAGTGAGTAATTGGTTGCGTACATTAATAATTGTAGCTTTAATATCTACGGCTGCACTGTCATTAATTTTACAAAGTTGGATACCGATTGTAGTATTTTTATGTATTCCGACTATATTGATCATATCAGCCACAGTCATTGTAATTTTAAATCATAAGAAAACAACATACGTTATAATTAGTTCATCACCAGAGCGTGAAAGTTATAGAAGCTATGTGGAAAATAACGAGTATGATCATAAAAATATAAATTAATGAAGTCGAATATGTGGATTGATAATATGCGTAAGAGCATAAAATAATGTTGGAATTTCTAGCAACTTCGGATATACATCACGATGATTACAAAAATGGTATAACGCTAGCTGATACGATTGCTGTTGAAGATGAAATTACACAATATGCAATTAATCACAGTATAAACCTAGTTATATTTGCTGGCGATCTGTACCGTAGTACAAATCCACTGCATCATGTCATTAATGCAGCAGAGGCGGCTTGGAAACGTAGATCTGATGTTGGTATAGTTACTTTTGCTATGCCTGGTAATCATGATTACTTTACCAAGTCTATTACTAGTGGTCATGCCTTTGCTTCGGTTAATATATTTAGCACTGATCTAAAAAATGTAACAGTTGTGGATAAGGTACAAATTTTAAATGTTCAAGGCATTAATTTCTTATTTGTTCCAGCCGGCCATGTCACAACATTACCACAGCCTACAAATGCTGCTCCTACTGTCATTGTGTTTCATGACCTTATTGCAGGTAGCTATTTGTCAGGTGGCAGACCTGCCGATGATGGTATTGATGTTTCTGAGATTAATAAAGTGGGTGCTATTCTTGTACTTGGTGGGGATAATCATATACCGCAAAGTTTATCAAAAATAATTCCAAGTGGTTTTTATCTTGGTGCTCCATTACAACATAATTGGGGCGATAGAGACCAAAATCGTGGATTTTGGCATATTAAAATTACTACAGATGGTAAGCCTATAGTACATTCAACATTAATTCCGACCAATTCTCCGAAATTTATTCGTATAACAATGCCGGCTTGTACTACAGATGTTGAAACTATTATGGCTTTACAACATAAATTAAATGAATATACTAATAGATCAGCGATTATTGAGGTAACTTTAATTGGTGATAAGACTATTAATATTAATCAAGAAGTTGTCAAAAACGCCATATTGGAACTTGGACATAGATCTGTTCGCATTATTTTGAGTCAGGTCATGACTAAGATTGAATTAATACCACAATCCATTTCACAACCAGAAGATAAGTGGAATTATTTTGTAACCAATACAACCAATGTTGATTTGGATATTAATTTATTGTCAAAAATTGGAACATGGGCAATCAGTGAAGCGAGGAAAATTATATGACCGATATTTTAGAAGAGGATAAAAATTTAACTGTTAGAGATATTATCTTTAGATTACGTGAAAAATATAACAATGAATTTCATACACCATCTGTTATGGATATTGATGAGCGTCAAATTTGTACAGCTCTTGCTATTAGATGGCCGGGTAATGAAATGGTAAAGCAAATAATTAAAGACACTATTAAAATGTTGATTGAATCTAAAATAGATTTAACTACAATACAGTGACATGATTATACTTAGGCTTGTGAATTGTTCAGGCATGTTCCGATTTGGGTTGATGCCTAATATTGATATTACTAATCTTGGTAGGGTGTTTATTCGTGGTATTAGTTATGACACAGATGATGGTAGTAATGGATCCGGTAAATCTAGTTTTTTGAATGCAATAAAAGAGATTTTATTTGGGAGAAATGATACAACACGATCTGGTTCTAATGTTATTAATCATCATTCTGATTGGAAGCAAGGTTTTTTTGGATTTATTCAATTCTCCGATGATAAGAATAATGAATGGCGTGTTTTATCATTAAGAAAGTGGAAAGGACCACCACCAGACCAAACTATTGTTGCTCAACCTAGTGATGTGTTATTGGCGTCTGGGTATACTGGCACTGATGTATTTTTAGAAAGGTGGGATGGTAAAAAGTGGGTAGATGAGAGGGCTACATCTATAAATAATAAAGTATTTAGGGATACACAGCAAAAGATTATTGAAATTCTTGGTATGACGTATGAACAATTTTCTGCTTATGTTTGTCTTGGTCAGAAAGCCGAATCAGCCTTGGTTAATGGCACTAGTGGAGAACGTGAGAAAATTATACAGGCTATTACGGATGTATCTATTTGGGACAAAGCATCTTTGTTAATAAAGCAATCATGTGATATTAGGGAAAATTATATCAGGCAATCAGATGCAAAGTTATTTGGGTTTCAACAAGCTTTAAATTCTTTTACATTACCATCACAAGATGATTTTGCTTTTTCCCAATTTAAAGTAGATGAAGCAAAAGAAAAATTGTCTGAATTAATGGGTCAGCTTAGTGCTATTCAATTGTTAATTGATAATAAATTAGTTGGATATGAAATTGCCAAGAATGAAACAAACGATATCAACCAAGAATTTGAAATTCTTGATGCTGAAGAGAGACATGCCTGGGATAGATTTAATAGTGTTGAGCATAAACCTAAACCAGATGAGTTGGTTTCTATTGAAAATGAAATAGCAAATTTAGAGGCATTTAGACATGGCTTAGAGCTGAAAATCACTCAATATGAGTTATTACATGAGGGGTATTGTGGAACCTGTTATCAAAAAATTACACAGGATTATCTTGCTCAGGAGGTGTTAAGATTAAAAAATGAAGAAATTAACACCAATAAATGTCTTAAAGAATTAAATGAAAGAGAAGATGTTTTATTGGGTAAATATATTGTGGATGTAGAAAATGTTAAAATAGCTGCTAAATTTGAATATGAACAAAGCATACATGGCATAAAATCAGCACGAGAGAAAATTAAAGAAAGATTGAATCATGTTCAACAGCTTGAACGTGAAATATCGGGGTGTCGTAATCAAGTTTCTCAAATTACATTTTTAATTAGTGCACAACAGGCATTAGTTACCCAGGCTAAACAAAATGTTGATTATTTAAATCAACGCATGGCAGAGTATGAAAAATCACAATTAGAAATGCAGTGCGAAATAACCAACAACAACAATTTAAAACATGAACAAAT
>Ga0315284_10013492_pt1 | contig 11638 bp, 19 predicted proteins | sample YL17G09_16_MG_FD_203696 | JGI IMG/M metagenome (GOLD analysis project Ga0315284, IMG submission 203696) | Sediment microbial communities from Yellowstone Lake, YNP, Wyoming, USA - YL17G09_16 | ecosystem: Environmental > Aquatic > Freshwater > Lake > Sediment | place: USA: Wyoming | collected... | reverse complement strand
ACAGAATTTTGTAGTTTTGTAAATGCTTGTAGCATTGTATCCGTTGCTACAAGACTTCCTGTAGAACTGCCAGCCACATAACCAGTCAAGGCATAACCAGTTACATCTTGAGCAGTAGCCTCGGCTATAAAGCCTCCGCTTCCTTTTAACAAACCAGTCAAAGTCGTTGGAGAATAATCATTAATTATGATAATCCCCGTTGATATTGGCTGCCCTGTAAAGACGTTTATTCTTGTAGCCATATATTATTATTATATAAATTAGTAATAATTTAGGCTGGCTCTGTTATCCCATATTTGATCGTAGCATTGACTGGCATACTTAAAAGATACCGTATTCCCAGAAGCGTCTTGCACTTCTTTTGCTATTTTAAATAGTTCTTTTGAAGTATCTATTGCTGCACCAAGTTTCTGACTAGGTACAGTATAGAAGCCATGATATATGGTATAAGTTGGAGACCCAGCCGCTGTTCTATCCGCAATATAGTTATCTTGGATAAAATCAAATCTTCTAAACATAAGTTTAAGGCGTTAGGATTTAAGATTCAGTTATCGTGAGCCAGTTATTTGCCGTACCTCCACCGGAAGCTCTTTGAAATATACCACCAGTACCAATAACAGTAGAGCCTACGGGTACAGTATTGGTAAAAGCAGCCTCAACTGCCGCTACATTTGCATAAGTACCCATATAAAGACCCAGAGTAGTTGTGAGATCATGTTCTCTGGCTATTAAACCTTCGTTACCTTTCAATACTATTCTGACATTATTCATTGCCATAAAAAGAATTTTTAAAGATATAAGATGGCTAGTTCGTTTATATCTGTCTGAACTAGCAAGCGACACCTTGTTTTATGGCGAGAAAAAACAAGAAAAATGTTCTGATGTAGTTTAGTAGTTAATACCTACAACTCCTAACCAATCTATAAAACCTGCGTTAAACATCGCTCTAACTTGATATACCCAGTTACCAGTAGCTTGAGATGATATTCTTCGGATAGTAGGCATTTCAGTCATTTCAAGTCTTAGACCTCTTGCTCCATTATCTCCTTTATCTGCAAGTACCAAAGCTTTACCAGTAGCTGTAAGATCAAATAGAGGCCATACAATCCTCTGTATTCCTAGAGTATTTGTGAAGTTCAAATTCCTGTTAGCTGTTTCAGGCTCTTCAGGACTTTGTGTTATCTGCCATGCGTTCATAGCTTCACTTGCTCCTATTACTAATCTTCGTACTTGATAACCGCCAATTACTCCATCATGAGCAGGCGTTGTTAGCATTTTAATGTACGCATTATTAAGTGTTGTTTTATCTAATGCGCCACTTATTTTATTATCGAAAGTAGTACCTGTATCTCCAATAGGTTGAGTATCGCTTACAAGAGAGGTAGCTGTTCCTGAAATAGTGAAACCATAAGGCGAAGTGGAAGAAGAGGCGTTATTAGCATAGTCAGCACAAAGCTTATCAATAGCATAAAGAGCTTGATACGCTTGTCTTGAAGCAGCCTCTGCTATTGCTCCATAGTTATCGAAAGCGTCAGCTAAATCAGAAATAGGAATAGCACTTTTATACACTTCAGTAGTGATCGTGTTAGTTCCAAGTTCTGTTATTTGTTTTTCAGGGAAAGCTGCGCCATCAGCAACTTTACCGAAAGTAGCATCACTTTTTGTTATAGTAAACTTTTCATCTTTTCTTTGAGGTTTCTCAATATTAAATACGTCCTGATATTTTGATACATAGTTTTTTGCTCCAGCTGCGAATGATTGTAATACCAATCTATCCACATTTGCGAGCATCTGTTGTGCAGTAGTAGCCATATATTATGAATTAGTTATTGTTTAAGTAAAAAAGCTAATTGTTACCAATTAGTCTTCAAAGTAGCGATACAATTACCATCTGTTACATTATCAAAACTGATAAGTCTAAATAGACCTTTGGTACTTGTAGCTTGATCTAAAGTATAGCTTCCTGCCGTTACATCTAGGATAAATACGCTATATTTCATAGTGGCTACTAGATTAGCAGGAATAGTAGCTTTTAATTTAACATACATAACAGGAGCTGCGATTATTTCAACAGTTCCATCTGCCGCAACTGTATCAGTAGAATCAGAAAGAGCTACACCTAAGATAATTTGATCTGTGTCGCAGGCATCAGCAGCTGCTTTCGCATATCCTGCATTACCACCATCTTTTATAACTAGATAACCTCTTTTTATAGTAGAAATAGCACCAGCTTTAACAGCTAATGTCGTTCTAAAGTTAGGTGTATTTGCCACTCCATCAAGAGAACCTAGCACGTCTATTACATTTGCCATATAGAATTAAATTAGTAAATATAAAATACTTTCTATATGACAATACCGAGTTTTTAAAGTTTGACTGTATATCCTTTTGTTAGATCTACATCTTCATCAGATGAAGTTGGAAGACTCCGCATACCCATTGGCAATGTTATACCTTTAGGTTTTATTGGATTAACTAAGAGATTAGCTTTCTCTAAACACATTCTAAACGACCAGTCCTTATTTACTCCTTGCAATGCAGAGGCGTTTTCGAGAAGTTTTTTATAGTTATCATCTTTGATATTGTTTTGAGAAGCAAACTCTATGGCTTCCTGCTTTTTGCGTTCTAGTTCAAGTTGTTGCTTTTGCTGTGATAGTTTCTGGTCAACAAGTTGAGATATTTTCTCATCTAGATCTCCGCTTTCAGCATGAAGTTTAGCTTGCTCTGTTTCAATATCTTTAGTGAATAACCTATATTCTTCTTTTATTCTTTTAGAGCGATTAGCTATTTCAGCCATTTCTGGTTTCTTATCAAACCACTCTTTAAGAGTTTCTTTATCAATTTTACCTGATCTAAGATCCTCAAACTTTTCTTCGATATTGTCAATTAACAGTTTCTTTGTAAACTCATATTTTTTATTTATAAGTTTACTCTGTTCATCTACCGCAGGCTTTTCAGGCTCTTCGTCTGCTTTGGCTTGCAGTAAATTGTCAATTTCGCTTTCAGGAGTTTCTGGAGGTGTTACTGGTTGATTCTCCTCTTCAGTTTGAGGTGTATCTTTAATACTTGAATTGATCTCCCCAGTTGCTACATCAAAGCTAGCATTAAAGGAGTCTTCAATTGTTGACATATATGTAAAAATAACAAATTAAATCTAACTATATTATTAAACAAATAAAAACAAGGTCAATGTTATTGTTAAAATTCCTCTTTCGCTATTTCTCTTTTCTTCTCTTCAGGATTCAATGTATCTATCAATGTAGAGAATTTCAGCTCCTCTTCTTTAATATCGTATCTTAACTTTTTCTGTAGTAACTCTTCGTATTTTTTATATAGGCTATCACTATTTAAGATAACCATCTGGTTAAATTCCAATTGCGTAGGATATACTTTACTGCAATTACATTGTTTTATAATTGGCGTTTCCTTTTTATTTGGCATGATAATTACATTATAGAATTAGGATCAATACGTAAGTCTTGATAAGGATTACCATCTTCGTCTACTCCATCAAATTTGAGACCATAAGCTCTTTCCTGATATTGTTTCTTCTCGTATATCTCTCTGTGCTTGCTTTCAAGTTGGTTTTTTAAACTTCTATCTCCATGATTCTCTACATAAGCTATATCAGCGTCATCTAACTGTCCTTTATCTATGCGTTTAGATAGGTTTTCTTCATATCTAGGATCATTGTATTTTTGAAAGTCCCCCATAGTTACATTTTAGTTATTTCATTAGGATTGACATTTTGTATTGCAGGTGTTGGTACTGTTCTACCTTGAGGTTGCCCCATTGGTTGCTCTCCCATATTCTGTCCTGGCATACTGCCCAAAGCCTGTCCAACTGTTTGTAATGCCTGTTGCTGTGCCATCTGTTCTTCTTTCTCTACTATATGGTTTTTCTGCATATTCTCAAGCGTGCTTTGAAAATGGTATTCCCATGCGTTCTTAGTAGCTATATTGTATTCTTTCCATTCAGGCTTTTCCGTAAATGTTTTAGGTTTGAATCTTATATTGCGTAAGAAGTCTATACGTTTCAAAGAGTCTTGCCTGGACTCAAACGGACAGTCTATATTATGCCCGAATATTATTTCTTCCTGTACTAAACTATACATATTTAATTTATCGTCAGTATTTTCTTTAACGCTTCGTTTCATATCCATGTCAAGGTACTCAAGAGCCTGCTCAACTAGACCTATGAAATTAATCTTTTGTGCCACATCTGGTGAGACTTGAGCCATATTAGCGACTAATGGCAAGAATTGCATTAATCTTGCCAACTTCTCTGCGTTGGTTGATATTTGACTTCGTTTATCCAAGACTCGCACTCTGAAATCTCCTCTTAGCATATCCTCGCTAAGAGTAAAGTAATCCTCTGATCCTGAATGTTCCATGAATTGAGGCGTACCGCCTTCCTCTTGTGATACTCTGAAATTCTTAATAGGTATGCGTTTATACATTCCTTGCTCGTTCTTTACTGACATGAAACTACGCATAATATCAATCATTAACTCTGCCAATACTCCTTCCGCCTCTATTTCGTTAATGGACTCTATTCTCTCGTTATGAGCGTTAAAACTCCTAGTCTGTTGTAATGTCTGCGTTGCTGTCTGATCTGTTGAAGTATCTAAGTTTCTTAGATCGCTTCTGGTTGTAATTGTTTCTCTTGATTGTAGTAAATTATAGAAATTATAGAAGTTTGTATTAGGATTGCCTGATACTAGAGGTTGAATATTATCTTGTATTCTGCCATTCATTGTACCTCCGGCTGTCCATACTCCTCCCGGCTGTAATAGATGTTTTCTAGGATTGAACCCAAAACCTCCGCTTACAGCCAATATAGGTTGTAAGGTAAGTTTCAAATTCATTATCTCTAAATTGATCAGAGTATCTTCCAGGTAGATATAAGGAGCCAATAGTTCAGCTATTGTAGTCCCCCATACACTATCACGCCTAGGCTCATAGTTATATTCAACTACCGGTATTCTAGGCGTGCCTTTAGCATGAGTCAGCGTATCTTCAAAGATAGTATTCCCATTTGCTATAATGGCATAAGTATTAGTCTCTTGATTCATATACTCATAGCATTTAACTACAAGTACAGGAGACTTTTCTTGCACTTCTCTTTCGGAAGTATTAAGCGTATACCCACCCCATTGATCAGAATACCAATTGATAGGAGTAACTTTATCTAAATTCTTAAATCCTTCTTTGCCTTCAAATTGCTGTTTGAATGTAGAATAAGGATAATGTCGTCTATGTATAAAATCTCTAGCACCTTCTATTCCAAGTTTGTCGTGCATTGTATAGCATGATTCATCTATAAAAGCGTGTCTAGGATCAATTCTATACGTACAAATATCATCGAAAAGTACATGATTATCGTCTTCGTAAAATCTTTCGTTTTTATAATACATCACTCCTCTTAATCCTTTGCCTCGTTCAAACATATCCTGTATTACTCTTCGTCTGACTTTCTTTTCATGTATAGAACTTTTGATATATTCAAGGTATTTCTCGGTAGCAAGAGCCTCATTTCTCTGGTTTCTATGTATATCATCAATTACAGCGTCTGGCGGATCTTGCATGAAGCGATCAGTCAATGAGCTTATAACATCTCTAAGAGTAGGAAATCTAACCGCTGTATCAAATGCCTCGCCATAAACTACCCATTCCTGCGGAGCGTCAAGCAATCCGTCAACTCCATTCCAAACCTGCACTATCCTATCACGAACAAGATTCATTCTTATGAACCTGCCTCGTACAAATTCGGAAGTGCTATCGTTGGATTGATCAGGAGCAGTTGAAACGCTTAAATCGTTCTGATAATCTGATATGATTGTATCTTTCATGCTGTTTTAGTTATAAATATCTAACACGCTCTTTCTCGTCTTGAAAATACTCTTCTAAATCAGTTTTAAACTCTGGTTGTTGTGTAGTCTGCGTATATGTAACAGGTTTGTTGTCTTGTTGTATTTGTTCAGGCTCATTATCAAACCAATATTCACACGCTGTACGAAAATGGCTTAAATAATTATGTATTGGCAATATCTTTTCTGATGTAGGTTGAGCAGTTTCTCTAACTTCAGGATACCTTGATTGTTGAATTGCTTGTATGAAATCAACTAAGTCTTTATCAATAGTCAATCTTCTCAATGCTAATGCTGTTTTTTGTATTCTGTCGTGTACCGTGGTATCTCTTTTGCAATGTACATCTATTCCTGCAATATTGAGTTGCTTTCTAATTGTATTTATACTCAAACTGTTACGCTGGTCAAGTGAATATGGATCGCCGAAATGTCCAGCATAATTTTTATACCAGTCCTGATGTTTGTTTATTATTGCCAATTCGCTTTCTGTATAGCCAAATCTGGTATCAACTTTGCCTGTCATAAAAGGCACAAAGAAGTCTATATCGCAATTGGTTTTCTGGAAAGCGTCTACAACGTAATTAGTATTCGTATGATAGTCTTTCTGTATCCAGATAATAGCTGTCATATCTCTTCCAAAGTCCCAGCTTGTATATAAAGGCCATTCAGGATTGAATGTAACTTTATCTAGTTTAGAATGCACATTAAATTCAGGATACACAGCACCAGTAACAGAGTCCTCATAACTAATATCTAGTTCTTTCGCCATATCTATTTTAGTACGTTTCATCTTCTCTTGCTCGTACCATTCCTGTGTTTTGAGTGGATGTTTTGTCCAATGCAAGGTATATTTCTTGAATTGCAGGTGCCTGTAATCTCTATGATCTGTCATTACTTTACCGTATAAATTCATTCGGCCATTCGGCGTACCTCCGAATATACGACAATTAGTAACATCCTTTGTCTTTCTGAAAGCTGTGCTATCATATTGCCACAAGGCAAACTCATCTAGTATTACAAACTTACGCCTACCACCAGTACCAAAGTTCTCACCAACATCGCCTGATATTTCAGTTTGTAGTTCTTTACTGCTGATATTCATATACTTTTCAACAAGATCACTAGGTAGAAACCATTTAGGAAGCTTAGATGTAAAGAATCGTATACGTTCAAAATGACTATCCATATTTCCTTGCTCGTCTACATAATCCTGCTTATATGATCCATAAAGACTATTCCAGCCTTTGATAAACCCCCAGACTTGCAAAGCAACTGTCATCCATGAGAATCCCATATCTCTTGACTTCTCTACAAAGCAATCCGTACCATTCTCTATTTGTTTTGATATATCATCAAGGAATGAATCTTGGAAAGAATAAGTAATAAATGGTATTACAGGTTTTGATAAACGTGGATTGTAAGTAAACCCGAAAGTATTAATGAAAAACAAAATATCTCTCCTAGATTTCTCTAGCAGAGTTTGTTGTAGTTTTATATCTTGTTTAGCTTTCTGAATTAACTTAATTCTGTATCTTTTATTTAGGTTTAATTCTTTAGGATAAGACATTTATTAATCTTTTATAACTTGATCTAATGCTTCATCAAGTTCTTCGTCTGTAACTTTCCTAACATCTTGCTTAAATACTTCACCCTTCTTGTTTCCAAGTTGCACTTCTTTCATATCAGACCATAAATCAGAATACTTATTTTTCATTATAAAAATCCATGCAATAGCTGAAAAATCTTTTGGTTTATGTAAACCTTCATATCCGACACCTTCCCAGTGCTTCATTCCTTTTCTTCTGGCTTCTCTTATCTTTTCGGAATCGAAGTCCATTGAAAAATTGTCAATATACCACTCGATAGTTTCCCAATCACAAATAGGAAAAGAATCTTGGTTATATCCTTGCTCAAGGTGTTCTATTAAAACCTTAAAAGCTGTTTGTCTTTCTTCTTGAGTTTTAAATTTCCTATTATTTTCATTTCCTACAACTCCTGGCATTATATATTGAAATTTATAAATAATAATATTTTATATTTCTTTTTATTCCTGTGATATTCTCTGGTGATAAATTCAACTCCCTTATTTACCAGATCAAGATACTCTTTCTTTGTAATAGTAATATCGCCATGTATCTCTTTATCTTGATCGTATATATCAATATCTTTCTCCTTGCCTAGTTTAATATAAAAAGAATCAAAGAAAATGTAATTTAAGAGAACAACAGAATTGTCTTTGTTAAGACCTATGAAATCATCTATATCAACAAAGACTCTTATATCTCTTAATTCTTTCCCCATGCTTTGATAATTATAAAATAACTTTCCTAATAATTTCATCCATTTCGTCATCATCTTCTGTCTCTGCCTCATCTCCGTAGTCCTTGTAATATTCAGGGTCTTCATTGAGGTGGTCTCTGGCTATCATAGCGATAACATCATCAGGAAACTCTTGATGTTCGTTTGCTTCCTGTTCAAAACCTTTTTCAAAACATTCAAGATCATATTTAACATTGGCCCAGTCTATTTTAGCTTTCTTAGCAAGTGCTTCGTAGTCCTTTTCGTTTTCCATAAAATTAATAATTATTTTTTTTTATAAACTGCCCATACATTATTTACGTCTTTTGCAGTCTTTTTATCATGCTCTAAACTCCAATAAGTACCGCATTTAGAGCAGAAAACAACATCATTGCCTGTTTCTTTATTACGTAAAAGAGTTAAAGGAATATTGCAGTCTTTGTGAGTCAATACCTTGAATATATCTTTCTTATCAGGTATTTGTTCTTTTTCCATAGTTGATAATATTAGATAATTAAATATTAAGCTTTAGTTTGTGTTAGTCAAGGTTTACTTTCTATTATAAATTCTTGTACTTTTTCCTGCATAGATTTATTAATATCAGCCTCATAACTTATTCGTGGATATATTTTTTTTATAATGTCAAATACCCAACCGCCCGTATGATTATCAAACTTTTTAGAACATTCACAATCTTCTTCTACTACGTGCCTAGTCCCATAATCACATACCCATTTATATTCACTAGGAATGTTCTGTAAATCTCTTTTTCTAATTCCTTTCACATCAGTCTTTGCTATCATCTCTTCTTCTACTTCTCCGCTTTCATCCAACATTGCAATATTAATAAATCTTCCTTTATCATTAGCGAGCTTTTCTCCTATAAGTCTTGCACCTTCTTTTGTAATATATCTATCTTTTCTTCCGTCTTTGAAAGATAAAATGTAATTTTTGTCAGACATAAATAAATATTATTAAATAAAAATAGGTTTATTATTACTTTCTTCTGGTATAAAGGCTTTTATTTCCTTATAGATAAATGTTAGTGAATTACAATTTTTCCTTTTAAAGTCATCATCTATAATAATTGCAAACCTTTTATTAAACTCTTCCTCTCCTATTTTATTACGCAGGTTAATTAAATTTTGTGCATTTCTACGTTGCCACTGTTGAGACTCTTTAAAGTCTTGTATCTTTACCTCCTTCTTAATAGTATTTAAAAGTTTATTTATTTCTTCTTTTCCAAAAGAGTCAGAAGTTTCACTCTTACTGTTAAGTAAGATATTAGAATTAGAATTAGAATTAGAATTAGAATTAGAATTAGAATTAAGATTAATATTATTCGAGAGTCCTGCATGACTCATATATGACTCATCTGTGACCCTTATTTTATCTTGTATTTCATTAGGTATAGATTGTAAAATAGCTTCTATTCCGGTTTTTATATTTTTATTTTCCTGATTCTGGTGTTTGATAAAATTCTTTATATATACCCATCCATCAATATAGAAAATTTTATTGTCTTTTGTAAAACGATCTATAATTTTTACAACCATTTCTTTATCAATTCCAGTTTCAACTGCTATAAATTTTAAAGGTATTTCATAAATACCAGCTATAGTTACTCTTTCGTTAGTCAGAAAATAAAGAAAAAGCAACTTTTCTATGGGATCCAGATTAGACGTATAGCTATCAGCCCAGAATTTAGTGTCTACATATCTATTTTTAGCCATATTATGATAACAAAAAGCTCGGAGGCAACCGCTAAGTATACTCTCCGAGCTTATTATTTTAGCGGTTATCTTTATAAGTGATATTTATCATACTTCGTACCCAAATTATATCTACCTAGCAACACAGGTCAATATAATTTAAAATTTTATTTATTATATAGCTTACCACCATACTTCCTACAAAACCAAAGAATCCGTGAGTGAATGTTGCCCAGATAACAAATATCACTACTCCTATGTAACAAAATACGATAAATGCTTCTTTATCCATAGTGTTTATGTTAAATTATAAATTCAGATATATAATTAATAGCTTCACTTGCACCAAAGCAAACCTTAGCCTCTATATTGGCAATTTTATTAAACTCTTCTATCCATTCTTTCTGTTCGGGCGAGGTCTTACTTCGCTTGAGTCTTTTCATTTCTACAAAGACTAGACAAGGTATTCCAATTTTAGACTGTTCTTTCTTTATTAAAATAATTAAGTCCGGCATACCCTTACGCAATCCCAGCACATAGTTATCTCTTTTAGCTTGCCAACTGGTGGTATAAGTACTGTTTGGTACAGCCGAAAACTTAATACCTTTCAATTCAAGAAACTCCACAAAAGTTGCTTGTTCTTCGTACTCACTTGGTATAAATTCTTCCATATTTTATTTATTTGTATATACTTGTCAATACAATTATATTATTCCAGACAAGAAAATGAGGCAGATCACTCCACCTCATTTAACACTATGGACTATTAGAGCGTATCATTATCCATACTATTGTCAACGTCAGGTACATATTCAGCTATATAAAACATTATTTTAGACTTTTCAGCATTGTCGTGCATTGCTGATATGATATTCTTTATTTGTCTTTTATATTTTATTATTTTAGCCTTTTGTAGAGCCTCTATAAACATATTAAGGACGTCAATACCAACCATTTTAGCGTCTGTCTTATAAAATTTGACAGATAAAATAATAGGTACGCTATCGAACATACCTATCTTAAGACCTTTTAATTGCCAGATAAGATGATTTAGTTTCGTTATATATTGCCTGTCTTTTATCTTCTTATCTCTATGGGCTGTATCATATTTAGTGAGAGAAAAAGGCTCTATATATATGACTTGATCTTTCATATTATTACCTGATTAGCAAGCGATATTCACTCATAGTTATATATTGGCTGGGTATCCCCCAGCATTTCAAACATAAATGATTTGCTCCGTGTTTGGCATAGTATTTCAGCTGATCTATGTACATCTTATCCTTTTTTATACTGCTGGTCTCTTTCTGTAGAGCCTCTTTGCAGTAGTCTTTATAAGACTTACACCTTGTGTCTTTATACCGCTTGGTATTATATATCGTTCTAAAATTAGAGCGATCTTTAGGAATAACAGAACCTAATTGTATTTTTCCTTCCATAGATAGCTATTAAACTATCCAAGTATTTCTAAATCATATTTAATTGCGTTTTAACAAGTTTTATATATTCCTTGATGTATTATTCAAAAAATATATAAACTCTTTCCGTAGGTACCTTCTGGTTCCATTTTTATACTCCTAGCATTTTATGTAGGACGTTCGAAAAATAATTTTCTTTTGTCTGTGGTGTAATGTCAACTCTCCTTAGTGTCGTCTTTATTTTATCATCTTTTCGTCTTTGCTCAAGATCTTTCAACTGTTCAAAAACAACCTTATCTCTATTTTCTCTTTCCTGGATCTCCCAACCTTTATGGTACATC
>Ga0315284_10013491_pt1 | contig 11638 bp, 9 predicted proteins | sample YL17G09_16_MG_FD_203696 | JGI IMG/M metagenome (GOLD analysis project Ga0315284, IMG submission 203696) | Sediment microbial communities from Yellowstone Lake, YNP, Wyoming, USA - YL17G09_16 | ecosystem: Environmental > Aquatic > Freshwater > Lake > Sediment | place: USA: Wyoming | collected... | reverse complement strand
CTGGACCCATTTTTACTTTAACACCCATATTTGGAATATCGCTGCAAAAAGTAAGCGTACAATTGGGTTTTTCAAAGATCGCTTCTGAAACATCTTTACCTATTTTTCTTTTATCAATATCAAAAGCAGCAACAATCTTAACATCAGAAATTAAATAGTTGCCTATCACATTATGCATCAACCCAGGAACAAGCTCGTCATCGTTCTTAACGTCTTTATAGTAATATATACCTTGGACTAGACTGGAAGCACAGTTGCCTAAGCCAGCTATTGCAACTCTAATTTCCTTGCTTTTTTTAGTTTTTTTTGCCATATTTAGATAAATATATTAGAATATATCTAATTAAGACCTTATTTATAGCTATTTTACCATCGTAAAATACTCTGTCAATACGTATTTTCCACAATTAACATGCTCCCATTTGAACGACTAGAAAACTTAAACACCAAGGAAAATCTCTGGATTTATATTCTTATGCTTCTTAAAAAGAAATCTCTTCACGCCTGGGACCTCCAGGACCTGATTGAAGAGCAGTTCGGGTTCACGCCGGGCAAAATCACGCCCTATAGGGTTCTTTACCGTTTGGAAAACGACGGTTTTGTTAAAAGTGAGCAAAAGGAGAGAAGAAGGATGTATGAAATCACCGCCAAGGGTGAAAAGGAATTAAAAAAAGCCAAGCTGTATTATAAAGGCCTGATAGAATTCTTTTAACATGAAGAAAAAGAAAGCAAAAAACAAAAAGAAGGAAACGGCTATACAAGAAATAGTCAATCATTTCTTTTACAGCAAAGGCTTGAGTCTGGAAAAAATTAAAGAGGATGCTAAAAAGCAAAAGATCATTTATTCAAGATTTACCAGACCGGCCAGTCAGCTTTTGGAACTGGCAGGATCGGTTAAAGAAGCAAAAAAGGCAATCAACCGCGTGGCTGAATGGGCTAAATCGAGAAACCTGGACTATGCCATTGAAACTGTTTTTAAGAAATGGCTTGAACTTGACCAGCTGAAACCAAAAGAAGTGGTTAAAAAACCATTCTATCAAAACAAGCCCATGGTCTGGTCGGAAACCAAAAGAAAATGGTATGTAATCGACCAATACGGAGAATGGCTGGAATTTGCCGCAAAAGAGGATGAAATAGAATGGAGAATAGCAAAATGAAGGAAACAAATCCAAAAATCATATTCTTGGGCACCCCTGATTTCGGGGCAGTTATTCTGGAAGGACTGATTAAAGCTGGATATTCCCCTGTTCTGATCATTACCCAGAAAGATAAGCCCAAAGGCAGAAAACAGATTGTTTCTCCGCCTCCGGTAAAACTGATCGCCCAAAAGAATAATATTGAAATACTTCAGCCCGATAACATTAAAAGCTGCCTGAAAAGAATCAAAGAAACAAAGCCCGACCTGATAATATCAGCTGCTTTTGGCCAATTGATCCCAAAAGAAATTATTGAAGCGCCAAAATACAAAAGCCTGAACGTACATCCCTCATTTCTGCCAAAATATCGGGGCCCCTCCCCTATCCAGCAAGCAATACTGGATGGAGAAAAAGAAACAGGAGTTTCCATAATTCTAATGGACGAGCAGCTTGACCACGGACCGATTGTAGCCCAAAGCAAACCGATCGAAATTGACAATCTGACCAGCCAAGAACTAACCACTATTTTAGCCGAAGCAACCATTGAACTTTTAATTGAAACAGTGCCCAAATGGATTAAAGGAGAAATATCGCCCCAACCCCAAGGTGATGACAGGGCAACCTATACTGAAACGCTGACCAAGGAAAAAGGAAAAATCAATTGGCAGAAACCGGCAATTGAAATAGAAAGGCAGATCAGGGCTTTTACTCCCTGGCCTGGCAGTTATTCATATTTGGAAAAAGGGGGGAAAGAAATACAAATCAAAATCATTAAAGCTAAAATACTGGAAAAAAAGGAAGCTGAATATGAACCCGGACAGACTCTAATTGTTTCAAAAAAAGATCTGGGCATTCAGACAGGTAAAGATATCCTGATTGTTGAATCGATCCAAATACAAGGAGGCAAAGAAATGTCCAGCCAGGATTTTTTAAGAGGCCATGTTGACTTTATCGGAAAAACCCTTAAATAATAATTAAATATGCTTACTCATACCGACTTAAGAAAAGGAGCTCAGATAATAATTGACGGAGAGCCTTACGTGATACTGGAATCCAGCCCCATGAAGAAAGCCCAGCGCCGGGTAGTAATCCAGACCAAGATCAAAAATCTGATCAACAACAGCGTTTTTGACAGGAACTTCCACCAGGGAGATGTTTTCGAAGAGGCTGAGATAACTAAATTTGAAGCAAAGTTTCTCTATAACCACAAGGACCGCTTTTTCTTTTCTGAAAAAGACAATCCCTCCAAAAGGTTTGACCTGGGGAAGGAATCGATCGGCGATGCATCAAGGTTTCTCAAACCAAACCAGATTGTTGAAGGAATGATGTTTAACGGAAAAATCATCAATGTGTCTCTACCCATTAAAGTTCAGCTAAAGGTATCTGAAGCGCCTCCTGGCATCAGAGGAGATCGTGCTCAGGGAGGCACCAAGATTATTACCTTGGAAACAGGAGCTAAAATCAATGCTCCCCTTTTTGTTGAACAGGGAGATATTATTGAGCTGAACACCGAAACCGGAGAATACGCTAGAAGAGTTGAATGAAAATAAAAAAAGGCGGCTTCCAAATAGGAAGCCATGAAACTGGTGAGGATTAAGAAAGCGTAAGTGCTTTTTGCGGATTCAGACTGCGATCGGCCTGATCTTTTTTCCGGATTGTGGTAAGAACATCTCCTACCAGCTGGAAGAATTCCGTAGGAATCGTATATCCTGGATGTCCGGGTTGGAGAATGACCACGCAATGTTTCATCGAGGTCTCGTCACCGTCAGTCCGAACAAGAATGCTGCAAGGCGCATCGTCGTGGAAGAATGGTGAAATGATCCTTCTGTTATTGCGCGATGGAATGCGAATGAATCTGTCTGCTTCTTCGTTGGGTACTCGAATCAGAGAACCTCCGGACTTGGTCAGAATTGGCCAGCCGTGGCTCAGGTGTATCGTCGTAATGACGAGTGCTCGCTGTACGTTCTTTTCCGTCTCCCCTTCTTCAGGTTTGACGTAGAATAAACCGTTATTCCTACTGCTCCTACAGTACAACATAATTTTCACTTATCCTCTTAGATTTGGAATGTCCAACAGCAAAAGGCACCTTGATGCCCTTGCTAAGGTTAATAGTAGCATTCTTTAGTTTTTTTTCAAGCCCTATTCCAAGAGAATGGCAGCAGAAATAACTGTGGTCCAATGACCAATCTTGCTGCCTTCAGCTGACTGGCAGATATGAGTGGTTTTTAAAATCTTACCGCTGGCTTTGTAAACCTGTTCCCTTTCATCCCAGGCTGTGCCTGAATCAAACTCAATACCCAAAGTTGTGGCCAGCATGGTGGCTGCCAGATCCTCGGCATACTCTCCCGACTTTTCCGCTGTTTCTCCAAAACCATGATGCTCGGATAAATAGCCGTAGCTCTCTGAATCTTTGGGCAGGGCCAGACCAATAGCAGCTGAAACCAAACGGTTCGGTTCGCTGGTCTCGCTTCTGGCCATGACGCAAAAAGTGATTTGCCCCGGTTTAAGCAAGGCCAATCCTTCATCCCTGGGAACGTTTTTGCAGCCGGGCGGGAAAATGCTGGAAACATGCACCAAATTGCATTTTTCAATTCCAGCACTTCTTAAAGCCAGCTCAAAAGAAGCAAGTTTGTCTTTGTGGATCCCTACTCCTTTGACTAAAAACATCTTGGATGGTAGGTACATTTTTTTAGATTAAATGATTTTAATTAAAAAACCGCTGTCGCTTGCGGTTTAAGCTATTTCAATTATTTTATACTCTCTCTTACCCCCAGCCGTGGCAAAGATCACTTTTGCTCCTTTGGGTTTATTTAAAAGAGCCTTTCCCAAACTTGATTGATGAGATATCATTCCTTTAAAGACATCTACTTCTTCCGGCTCTACGATCCTGAATTTTTCCTCTCCTTCCTTTGATTTCAAAAAAACAACGGAACCGATTTGAACTCTTCCCTCTTTCTTTTTAGAAATAACCTCGGCCTGCCTGACGATATCTTCCAGTTCCAGGATTCTTCCTTCAACAAATCCCTGGTTTTCCTTAGCCATGTCATAGGCAGCGTTTTCCTTAAGGTCGCCAAAAGATGCGCTGTATTTAATCTGGCCGGCAATTTCTTTTCTCTTTACTGTCCTTAAATATTCCAGCTCTTTTTTTAATTTTTCCAAGCCCTCGGGCGTCAAGTATTTGGTCATATAATATATTTATACAAAAACATGAAATTAAAATCAAGTGAAGTAATCCACAAAGAGAAAAAAAGAGACAGCTATAACAGCTGCTCATGGATCCCCACCTTTCATTACCTTTAAGGGAAATGGCTTGTTCTTTTTGCGATTCTTATCACCTGACCGCTTTTTTGGTTTTCTCTTCATACGACCATCTCTGGGATGTGTAGTTTTAAAAGGGCGAGGGTTTGGAGGTTCGTGAAGGGAGATTTGAAGCTGTTGATCCGCACCTACTGCAACATAATGTCCTGCCTGATGTGAGTGGGTCTGGAAGCATCGATGCTCCGCAAAGACAACGAGAACGCTGAGTGTCAATAGTTAAAGCGCCTCTAGCGCCTGAATTCCGTTCATTACTTTCATTTGAACTTGGTGTCTCCAAGGAATTTCCTCCTCGAACGATTAAAATTATATCTGTATTGTTTTTAAAAGTCAAACGAATCAGCTTTCAATCAGGATTTTAGCCTCTTCCATTAAAGGCCTTAGCTGTCTTATAGAAATCCCTGTTTCCTTCAAGAATCTATTAATATCCAATCCTAACAGATCCTTAACCAGCATAATGTTATTGGATACAAAAACATCTGCCAGATATGGTTTAAGCGAAGGCAGTACGGTGATGGGATAGAGATTTTCTCTATCAATAATATGTTCTAAACCATTCTTACGCGGATAACTCCAACCTAAGAGCTCCATACCAACGCATTGGCTGTATTTAATTGCCTGATCAGTAAATTTGCTGTTGGTAACCAATAGACTTCTTAATTTAACCTTTTTACAATGCCCTCCTTTTAAAATATCAAGGAACTTGGCCTGATTGGCTAAAACATTATTTAAATGAACTATACCGCCCGGTTGATTGCGGTATTTGCATTCAACCAGATATAAAATATTGCCTTTTTTGGCTAAAACGTCTGTTTCGTACAAACAACAGTACCCTTGGATATATTGATTGAGCTGTATTTCAAAACCGCTGCTGGCCAGAATTTTGGCAGCAAACTTCTCAAAGGGAAAACCGGAGGGCCCCAGCCTCTTCATTGCTTTTTTCAAATTAAAACGAAGGGCTGCCTGAGGTTGTTTTTGGTAAAGCAGGCTGTTTATCCTGTCAAAAATCTCACTGGTGGCTATTCCGGGATATGCTTCTCGACTGATAATGCCTACTATCTTTTGGGCTAGACCCTTGGAAGCCCCTACTCTTCGGGCCGAACGATAAACTTTTTTCAAAGAAAATCGCTCTTGCTCTTCTAGTGAATTTGTTACATAAAGCAATTTAGCCATAAAAAAGTAATTATCATTGGTATTATTAGAATTATATATTTAATTGTTTTAAAGTTCAAGAAAAAGATCTCTTTGATATTTTAATGATTAGAGGTTAGAATGTTAAAAGCACATGAACAGCAAAGCAACAAAGGTAATAAAAACAGTTGTTATTTTAGCTTTCTTTTTGCTTTTGCTCAGTTATCATCTCCAGTCACAACTGATTGAAACCTACAATAAAAACGTGTCTTTGATTGTTAAAGACCGGTTTGATAAGGAAATATCAATTCTTCCCAATGAAAAGGGATTTTGGAATAGATACCTGAACCAGGTTCCTGACCGCTTTAAAGAACTGCTCATTAAAAAAGAGGATAAGTACTTCTATTACCATATCGGATTCAACCCTTTGAGCATGTTTCAGGCTTTTTTAGGAAGACTGCATCTGTCTAGTAGACAAGCCTCAAGCACAATTACCCAACAGCTGGCCAAGATTCTCTTGGGGAAAGAATCTCAAAGGAATCTAAAGAACAAAATAATTGAAACTGCATATGCTTTCAGCCTTGAATTATTTCAGAGTAAAGAAGATATCTTAAAAATGTATGTCAATTCAATATATTTCGGAAACCAAGCCCAGGGCCTGGCTGAAGCCAGCAAACTCTACTTTGACAATTCAGCCGAGCTTTTGACTGACAGCCAGATTGTTCAACTTCTTACAACTATTAACAGCCCTACTGAAAACAATCCAGCCCAAATATCAAATAAGGAAATATCAACTAATTTGGCCGGTCTGCTTGGCCTGGATCCTAATAATCTTATTATTGCTAAAGCATCAGAAATAAAAGAAAACATGGGCAATTATTTGAGAACAAGCGATGTTTATTTCGAGCTCAAATCATTTCCCGTTGATATTGAGAACAACAAGCTGACCATTGATAAGGATCTGACTGAAAGAACCAGGCAAATCTTAGAAAGAAACGTTGAGGAATTGAGGCCAAAAAACGTCAACCAGGGTGCAGTAGTAATCATCAAGCTGCCGGAAAACGAGATACTAACCCTCATCGGCTCAACCAACCCAAGATCCTTAAATGATGCTTCCCAGATAAACATGATTAATGAGTTCAGGCCAATAGGATCAACCATCAAGCCTTTTATCTACCTCAAAGCATTTCAAAAAGGAGCCAGACCCTATTCTTTGGTTGATGATAGAGAATATAAATACATTACTGCCCTGGGTTTTCCCTTATATCCCAAGAACTTTGATTACAAGTACAGAGGAGAAGTGACTCTTCATTACGCTTTATCGAACAGCCTCAATGTACCTGCTGTAAAAGTTTTAGAATTCGTGGGGCTGGAAGAATTCTATAAATTTTTAGAAAATGACTTGAGTTTTAAACCTGTCCAAGACCTTAATAACTACCAATTGGGAATTGCTTTAGGAGCCTTGGAAATGAAATTAATGGATCTGGCTCATTATTTTACAATATTTCCCAACAAGGGAATTTTAAAGGAGCTGAAGATTTATGCAAATACTGACCGAAACCAGGAAAAAACAATTTCAGAGGAAAAATACGTTCAGCTGATTAATAAAATACTAAATGACAGAAAAACAGGAATAGAGCAGTTCGGAATGAAAAGCTGGCTTAATCTGTTCCAGGATAATTATGCTTTAAAAACCGGGACCTCACGAGATTTCAGAGACAGCTGGATCATCGGCTACACTCCTGACTTTCTGGTAGCTGTCTGGCTGGGCAATGCTGATAACACGGGAATGGATGAAGTGTCAGGTCAAATCGGAGCCGGCAGAATCTGGTCTCAGGTAATGGATCTGTTGCTAAATTCAAATTACAACAAAAAAACCCCTTTTAGTTTTGATCAAATCAAAGAGTTTAACATCAAGGGAAGCATCCAATACGGATTAGCTTCCGATGACTTTCAGGAATTATTAAACATCATCAAAGCAGAGGATGCTGCACTTATTCTTTTACCCCACAAAGGAGACGCCTTTGTCTTAGAAAATACAAAACAGATTCTTCTAAGGGCAAAAACAAGCGTCAGCTGGTATATAAACAACAATTTCTTCGGTCAAGCAAAAGAACTACAGTATATTCCCAATAACACTGGCCAATACAAAATTGAGGCAATTGATGCTGATGGTTTAAAAGAAACGATAGTGATTTCAGTTATTTAATCACAAAGTAACCAGCATTTGTCCTTCCGAAATTCTCAGGAAAGTACATTTCTGAAACAACAGCCGGCAGATGCGTGAATTTTCCTTTGATCAGAGGCCTGACAAAATAATCATACTCATATACTCCAGGATAAAGCTCTTCCTTAAAGAAGAATGCCCGGTCATCCCTTAATTCCTCATAGTCGGGATACAGTTCCCGATCAGTCACCCCTTCTTCTTTCTCCTGAAGCCTCAAGGATTTCTGTTCTGTTGCCAAATCAAGGTTAATGATCTCCATACCGGCCGGAATATAGTCTTCAATTGCCACAAACCTTCTGTCATCAGGAACAGTAATCTTAAGATGTGCTCTTAAGGGCTCACCTACTGTTGCCTCTAATACAGGGGTTTTGTTTTCTTTATCCTCAAGACTGTAGAAGTTTCTTTCAATGCTGAACCCCTCGTCTCTGGGAGCAATTTGGTCAGCCGGCAGATAGTATCTCAAAGCCATGTCATAGTAGAGGTTGTTAGCAAGCTGGTTGTTGTTTTTCTTTGAGAAAGTGACGGTGTTGATCTTATCAAAGCTGATCTGACTGACAGGTATCTCTGTTTTAAACTGGTCAAGAATGGTATCGGCATTGAATTCAAAGCTGCCTTCATTTTTGTCATTAACAGCAAGATTAAACGAGAAGTTTGATTCGGTCTCCCTTTTCCAAACAAGGAAATCAGTCATAGCGTCGATAACGCTGACCGTGTTGTTGGTTGAGCCCCAGGCCCCGTCTTTTTCCCTGGAATTAAGCAGCCATCTTAACACCTTTTCATTCATCGTATTATCCCTTTTATCAGCCACCTGGGCTTTAAGATAAAGAGAAGTGTCTTTAATAGGAGTTTCATAGTATCTCCAGAAATAATCTCTGCCCGGATTAAGCGATGCTCCGCGAGCATCAATTTGAAGCTTGTTATCCAAGACATTAAAGACCTTGTCCTTCATTTGACTGCTGAATCCTGCTTTGGAGGCAATCATGGCCAGATACGACAGACTGTTGCTGTTGGCCTGGTCCTGAAGAAACGCATTGTTATTAATTATCTTAACCATCTCATCCTTTAGGAAATTATCTGATTGAAAACTAGGCAAACTGAACAAGGTATAGCTGGTCATGATCAGTCTGTTTCTGTATCCTCGCTCGTCTTCGTAGATAAATCTGGATCTGACTTTCTCGGTTAAATAGCTAGCTGCCCTTGATATGCTGTTTTGGTTTACAGGAAATCCTGCCTGAGACAAATTGTTAAGCGTGTCTAAGACATGAAGGGTTGTGTAATAGCTGGATTCTCCATTTACCCACAAAGCAAACCCGCCGTCCCATTGCTGGTTGGCATAGAGCTTGGCTAACGTTATATCAACCACCTGCTCAATAGTATATTCCATGCCGCTGTCTTTAATCTTTTCCAGCTTAAGCTTGTCGCTTAGATTTGGTATATTAAGCCCCTTCTTTACAACGGCAATTCCGTTAAGCTTGCTGGCCAGCTGCTCGGAGCAGCCGTAGGGAAACTGCAGAAGATAATTCAAGGAGTCGGAAAGAAACACTGCCAAAGTAGCTGAGCTTTTAACTGACAAGCTACCTCTGTCCTGAATCACGTAGTCAGGCAGATAAATGTATTCTCTGGCAATATCTTTATTGGTGTAATTGGAAGTAGCAATCGTTTCATAGGTATTGTTGCGGTTAATGACAATTGACATTTCCACCGTGTCTTCCAAGCCCTTGCCTTTGACCGAGATGATGAACTTATGCTCCCCTTTATCCATTTGGCTTGAAGCTTTAACATTGAAATACACTGTCTCGCTCTTATTGGAATCAAGCTTGATTTCTTTTAAACCTTTGTCATTTAAAAGGCTTAAGGTCAAACTGTCAAAACTGACAGAAAGATTCTGCTTGCTGTCGCTTTGGTTAAAGATCTGGGCGCCGACATAGAACTCGTCTCCGGGAAGCACAAATCTGGGCTTTAAAGGAACAACCATTAAGTCTTTTTTGGTCATAAACTCCTCGTATGCCACTCCCACTTTAGTGTCTTTGGTAATTCCTAGAGCTTCTGCCTGCCAGGTAGTAAGATTATCGGGCAAGGTAAAGGTAATGCTTGCTTTGCCTTTGCTATCAGTATTAACAATTGCCTGCCAGAATGCGGTTTCTTTAAATATTCCCCTCTTCTTAACTGCTAGAGCTTCTTCTGAAGTACCGCCACCGCCTTTGGTATCATATACCGGCTCGATCAGAATGTTCTTGATATTGGAAGCAGTGGAAACTGTTAAAGGAAACCCTCCGTAAAAGAAGGAAACCGGATCCTTTTTAGGATTGCCTTTTAAAGCTAAAACGCTCAGATCCACTACAGCTAAAGACAGTTCTGCTGAAACCGGATTGCCGCTATTATCCTTGGCCAGAACATCAAGGGTAATGCTTTCCCCGGGCAGATAGGTCTTTTTATTAGGAGTGACGCTAATATCCAGCTCTTTTTCATCAGTATTAATATCCAGCTGAAGCTTACCGTATTTAACCTCAGGATTTTCTGACATCAGAAGAACGGTCACGTAAATATTGGGAATGTATTCCTCTTTTATCAAGAAGTTGTAATTGTAAAGGTTGCCCTGGATTTCCTTGATCTGATAGTCAAAGATCTTGCCCCGCTCAACAGCAATTAAGGCTTTGGCTTTGGGATACGGGGATTTAATTATTATCCTGGCCTCTTCGTTAACATTAAGATTGTTCTTTTCCGCTTCTATTTCCAATTCAGTATCTGAAGTAGGCCTGACTGACACCGAGCCTTCTCCGTAAACATATATGGTGTAGCTGGAGCGCACCAGATTGTTTTTTGTATCTTTGGCGCTGGCCTCTATCTCGTATTGGCCTTCTTTGTCAATCTTCATCTCTTTAATATAGTTGCCGCTTGCGTCTGTTTCAAAATCAGATTTAGTAACCAGATCCCTTTTCTTTTGCCAAGTGTATGCGTATCCCCCCCCTGCTTCCTGGCGCTTGGCATAATCCCATTCTATCTTATACAATGCTAGGCTTCCGTTTCTGACTCTAATTTCCTTTCCTTTGGTGTCAACGGATTTTACTTTTACATTAAAGCTTTCGTTCTTTCCTACAAAATACTTGTCGGTTTTTATCCCCAAGTAGAATTCTCCGGCATGGACCAGAAATGATTTCTGGCTGGAAATACTCTGTCCCTGGGAGTTCTTGACAGTAACGTCAAAAACAATGATCTTGCTCTTTCTTTCGTCTTCCTTAAACAAACCTTCAAAATCCAGCAATTGGGAAATCTTGGCTTTGCCGTTAGAGTCAAGCTCGGCTTTTCCCCTTAAAAGGAATTTATCCCCGTAATTGTAGTAATACCACCAGCTCTCAGCTGTTCCGAAATGGAAGTATTCCTTATCATACCTGTCAAAGTAATAATTCTGGCTCGATACTGTGTAAGTCACTTCCCCGCTGTCCAAAGCAACTCCGAAATAGTACTTGGCGTTAATTTCCAAATTAGCTGTGTCTTTGGAAATGTATTCTTCCTTGTCAGACTGAACAGTTACTTCAAAAGGAGCGGGAACGTATTCCTCCACGTCAAAAAAGCCGCAGGAATAGCTGTCATTAATGCAATAGCGGTAGTTACCCAAAGCGGCGTTTTCAGGCAGAATGAATGAGGCGTTGAAGGTGCCAAAATCAGAGATTGCTGTGTCTGTTGTAAATATTTCATCGCTTCTGGGATTAAACACTGTCAATTTTACATTCTTTCCCTGATAGATCTCGTAATTGCCGTCATACTCCAAACGGTATATGCCCTTCATGCTAACCTCCTGATTGGGACGATAAATGGGTTTGTCAGTGTA
>Ga0315284_10013487_pt1 | contig 11641 bp, 11 predicted proteins | sample YL17G09_16_MG_FD_203696 | JGI IMG/M metagenome (GOLD analysis project Ga0315284, IMG submission 203696) | Sediment microbial communities from Yellowstone Lake, YNP, Wyoming, USA - YL17G09_16 | ecosystem: Environmental > Aquatic > Freshwater > Lake > Sediment | place: USA: Wyoming | collected... | reverse complement strand
GAATCCGATGAGCAATCCCACACAGATTAATATCATGAATGCTTTTTTCATGGCCACTCTTCCCGGCTCAAACTTCACATCCTTGGTGGCAGGATGTCGTCATCCCATTGAACCCTTCGCCGTCAAGGGCTGAGATTCAGCCTTAGCCAGGCGACGAGCCCTGCGTATTTGTGTAAACGGCATATAGAGATTGGCCGGCTGCCATAAAAAGCCGATTGCGCTTCGGCCCCCCAAAGGCGAGATTGGCGCACACTTCCGGCAGGCGGATGCGGCCGAGCAGCTTCCCTTCGGGCGACCATACTGTCACACCGCTGTAGCCGAGATTGTTTCCCGCATTGCTCGCCGCCCAGAGATTGCCGTAGACATCGGTGCGGATGCCGTCGGTACCACAGCGAATGCCGTCAACGATGAAATCAGCAAACGTGCCCTGGTTGGCGAGCTTGTTGTCGGCCGTGATGTCGAAGACCTGCACCCCGCGGCTGACGACGTAGAGCTTCTTGAAGTCGGGGGGAAAACAGATGCCGTTGCCGCCGCCGCCCATCTGTTGCTCGGTGATGACGAGATCGACCCGGCCGCTGGGATCGATTCGGTAGATATTGGTCGGCAGCTCGCGCTTCAGCGTGCCCGATCCCGCGGGCTGGCCCGCCTTCGCATTCAACAGCCCCTTCGGATTGCCGAGGCCGCCCGGCGCATCCGGCATGCCTTCGTAGATCGAACTGCCGTAGGGTGGATCGGTGAACCAGATGCTGCCGTCGCGATGCGGCGCAAGATCATTCGGTGAATTCAGGCGCTTGCCGTCCCACGAATCGGCGAGCACGCTGATCGATCCGTCGTGCTCGTAGCGCACCGCGCGGCGACCCGAATGTTCGCACGACACCTGGCGCCCCTGGAAATCGAACGTGTTGCCGTTGCTGTTGCCGGACGGCTGCCGGAACACGGTGACACGCCCGTCGTCTTCGAGCCAGCGCAGCTGGCGGTTGTTGGGAATGTCGCTCCACACCAGGTAGCGCCCCTGGCTGCACCACGCCGGTCCACAACCGCTGGATCGGCGCGTTGAAGAGCCGCAGCGAGCTGAACGACGGATCAATCGTGATGATGTCGGGATCGGGATACGTGACCGGCTGGGCGCCCGGCGTGAAGTCGCGAGGCGGGTTAGAAATGACCGTCGGCGGGCTGCTGCGCTGCGGCTGCGCCGGAGTCTGTTGTGTCTGCTGTGTCTGCGGCGCCTGCGCGCTCACGACGCGCGGAGTGAACACAGCGACGCAAGCAGCCGTCCCCAATCTCTGAATGACATCCCTTCTCGAAATCATCGTAATCACCCTCTCCTTTCACCGCCAAAGCTTGTGCCTTCCATTTGGAGTGCTTTACGGTTCGCCTTCATGGCCTCAATTGTGTATCGGATGTCGGGGAAAGCGGTGTGAATTGTCGTTACGAGCTGCTTGCGCCCCTTAAGACCTCAGAGCTCGGGCATGCCGGGCGCATGGAAAATCGAATCTCCGGTGAAAATCTCCTCTAAAGGAGTCGGGTTGGATCGGTTCAAGATCTCCTCAATGTAGCGGCGGACCACAGCCTTGTTTTCTTCTGACATGGGCGCATCCTCCTTTGTTTTGTTATCATGCTTCGAACGTGCTGCAGTTCTCCAGATATGGCTAATGCGAGCACAGCCCGCGACCAATGAATTCAGGCAGCCAGCGAATGACCTCCTGAAGAGAAGGCGCTCGTACCCCGGATCACGGAAATTTGGGTAATGCCTTCCCGACGCTCAATTCTTGGCATAGGACACATCCCGCTCAGGGCCTATTCCTCGAACTCCTCCCACTCGCGTTTGACGCGCTGCATCAACTGTTCCAAGCGCGGCTCGCCGCGCAGTTTTTGAAATGGGGAATCGGAAGCGGCCAGCAACGGGTAATGGATGAAACCTCGCTCCACTGCGCGCTCAAGCCAAGCGATCGCTTTGCCAGTTTGATCGGCCATCGCATACAAGTATGCGATCAATTCAGCTACCTGACCATTTCGCCGGGCGATGGAAACCATAGGTGCAGTCATTAAATCGTCGATTCCGCGTGGGTCGCCTCTTAGGGCTGCCCGCGTCATCAGGCTCTGTTGGTGCCAGATGTCGAAATGCCCGGTTGGCTTAAGCGAATCCAGCAGTCCAAGAGCTTCATCGCGCAGATGCGCGTAATTCAAATTGAAGGCCATAGCAAAGCGGTAAAAAGGAATATCCAGATCGAGCTTCGCTCGCTTCAGCGCCTCAATACCCTCAGCGTATCGACCAGAATAAACTTGGATGAATCCTTCCATGAGCAGCCCTGTCGGATTCCTGGGATCGAGATAAGCCAACTTCCTGGCGTGCAACAAGGCGGGCGCCATCTTGCCGGCGAAAGAGCCATAGACGTAGGCTAACCAGAAATGCACATCCCAGTCGTCCGGGTCGAGAGACAACGCTGTTTTGCAGTGACGAATGCATTTCTGCAGGTTTCCCCTGGCATAAAGTTCCACAAGTCCGGCCACGGTGTGCGCTTGGGCGACATCCGGATCGAGGATAATTGCCTGTTCCGCGTATGTCCCGGCAGAGGCAAGAGCGTCATCTTGCTTCAAGCCCAAGTTAACGTATTGGAACCATATGTAGGCGAGACCAGCCCTGAGGACTGCATTATCACCGACAATGTTCAAACCCTCCTCAAGCAGACGCAATGCCTCGTCGAGCCCTTCTCCGCCGAATTTCGGAATCAGGCTCCGGGCTCGCAAGTAGCGGTCATATGCCTGAATGTTGGCGATCGGCCTACGGGTCATAAGACGCTCCTCCGAGGGCGTCAGCTTTAACCTTAACGCTTCCACAATTGCCCGGGACACCTCTTCCTGGATCTCGAATATGTTATCCAGGGTACCGCTATACTTGTTCGCCCACAGGTGGGCGTCGTTGGCCGCTTCGATCAACTGTGCGGTGATACGCAGATTGTTGCCCGCCTTGCGCACGCTCCCTTCGAGCACGTAGCGCACACCCAGGTCGGCGGCAATAGTGCGGATATCCTTGCCGCTGCCTTTCAGTCTCATCGCCGACGTGCGCGATATGACACGCAGAGCTCGCACTTGAGAGAGATCGGCAATCACCTCTTCCGTCAGGCCGTCGGCAAAGTACTCGTTCTCCCGGTCCGGGCTGATGTTCTCGAACGGCAGCACCACGATGGAGAGCGGCTCCTGTGCCTGCACGGCTTTTGCCTGCCGATTGGATGCCGAGCTGTGGCGCAGGCGCTGGAGATCGACCAGGATTTCCCTGGCGGACTGATAACGGAGCTTGCGGTCCTTTTCGAGCAGCTTCGTGATGATCCGTTCCAGGTCATGCGGGCACTCGGCATTGAGTCGCGCGGCCGGGATCGGGGATTTGTGAAGTATGGCGTCAAAAATCACCGCGGAGGTGACACCGGCAAATGCCTGCCGACCGGTGACCATCTCGTACAGCACCACGCCGAAGGAGAACAGGTCAGTGCGAGCATCCAGCTCTTCACCGCGCGCCTGTTCGGGAGACATGTATGCGATCGTTCCCACAGCGGTCCCGGGGCTGGTGAGGAACTCCTCCGCCGTTGCGGCCGTCGGCGCAGCAGACCCGGCCGTGTGATGCCGTTCCAGGGTAAGCTTCGCCAGCCCGAAATCGAGGATTTTGGCCTGACCTCGTTTATTAATAAAGAGGTTTGCGGGCTTGATGTCGCGGTGGATGATCCCTTTGCCGTGAGCGGCATCGAGGGCATCGGCGATCCGGATCGCGAGTTCCAACAGTTCATCGATCTTGAGCGGCACGCCTGCGATACGATCTTTCAATGTCTCGCCTTCGAGCAACTCCATGGCGATGAAGGGACGGCCTTCGGCCTCTCCGATATCGTGAATGATGCAGATGTGGGGGTGATTGAGGGCCGAAGCCGCGCGTGCCTCGCGCTGGAAGCGCTCGAGGGCCTGAGGATCGCGCGCCAGTTCTTCGGGCAAAAACTTGAGGGCGACGAAGCGTCCGAGCCGGGTGTCTTCGGCCTTATGGACCACCCCCATGCCTCCGCCACCGAGCTTTTCGAGAATGCGGTAATGAAAAACCGATCGCCCGATCATACTGGAAGAGCCTCCAGACGATGGCCCCGATGTTAGCACAGGGATTTGATGCGCGGATACGGAATAAGCGATAAAGCCGCAGGCCCCGGCTGGGACTTGAAGTGTCCATGTTTGCTGAGCGCCGTCTGGCAGCCGGCACTCACTTTGTGGTCTTGCTTCTGAGCTCGAAAAAGTTGTGATCCTCGATTACAATGCTTGTATGAATGATCAGAAGGAGGATTTTTCCGGGCTGAAAACCGACGCGTGGCAAAAGGCCCGGGACTATGGAATCGATACAGGGCAGCTCGAGTTTCTCCTGAGCCTCTCACCTGCCGAACGATTGCGCCGACACGACCGCGCGCGCCCTCTTATCATCGCCGCGCGGCAAGCCGGAATTCAATATTATGGCTTCGACCCTCGACTTACTGGAACGGCTGAATGAATACGCGGTCGAATATGTGCTGGTGGGCGGAGTTGCCGCTGTTGTGCACGGATCGCAACTGGTGACCGCGGATGTGGACATCTGTGCCCCGCTCGACGCGCCCAATCTGGCAAAGATAGTGGCCGCCCTTTCGGATCTTAGGGCGAAGTTTCGCATGACTCCGGATCGCCGGCCTCTTCCCACGGAATCCGAGAAGCTGATAGGCTTCAAAAACCTCTACTTGGAGACCAACCTGGGTCAGCTGGACATTCTCTCGGAAATTGCTGGAGTGGGAGATTTTGCCGCAGTCGCATTGCATGCGATCACGCTGGATCTGGGCGGCGCCATCTGTCGGATTCTCGATCTGGATACCCTGATACAATCCAAAAAGGCTCTGGGACGGCCACGCGACTTGCAGGCCGTCATCGAACTCGAAGCCATCCGGCAGCGCCTGAAATCGAATAGACAATAAGACACGGCCGCTTCAGCAAAAAACATTTTGGTGGAGGCTGAGCAAATCATTCAAGAGAAACCGGGGAGGGGGCAATGCACGGGAAGACCAGGCCGGATTCCATGCAGAGAAGGATTGTAGGCGACACCCATCCCACCGCTGCCTAGCTTCTCAATGATTCGGTAATGCGAAATGCCGTAAGGTAATAATATTCAGCCTAGCTGCAAGCAGCTGTAGCGACATATCTTGACGCGGACGCCGGCACCGCCGTGTTCGACGCTTGACACGGTTAAGACGCTCACCTGTTCTTCGGTTTCAATCTTGTTCGAGGAACGGGGAGAGCTTGAGAAATACTCGGCTATCCGGTTGTGGTAATCAGAGGCGTAACGTCCCATCGGTGTATTTTATCAGTGTTGCGGAAACCACATCATAGATGTGCACGTCCCGCCCTGTTATCTGGCCCTTGCCTCGGTTAAGCGCCACCACTACGCCACTCATATCTTGACATTTTCGCGAATATGGAGCTTATTTTACGGGGCAAATCGTGGCCAAGATACGGATAATGTGACTGGACGATGCCACATGCGAAACATTTGTCCCCACCTAAAAAACTGAGCCGGGCTTGCTCAGGAATCTGGTGAAACGCCAACGTACAGCATATCGCAGGAGGCCAGCATGAGCAGTAAGTACCTTCGCCCCTTTTTCCTGGGCAGTGTCCTTGTGAGTGGGTTTGTAGTTGCCCAGTCTCCGGCGCCGCAGACATACTCGCTAACGGCGCTTTCCCGTATGACGGAAGCCAGCATGTTCAGCGGCAGAGAATCGAACGTCACAATCTATCGCAACGGCTCGAAAGAACTTGTTGAAGTGGTGCTCGCTCCCCAGGGGGGCGACTCCATGGGCGTTCATACACGCAGTTTGTTCGACCTCCAGGCGCGAAAAGTGTACATGCAAGATATGGTCAAAAACACCTGCTCCTGGATGCGTTACATTTCTGCGGAGATGCCGAGCTACGACCCGATTGCTGCCTCCGCGGCAGCCACGGCGGACTTCGCAAAGCAGAATCCCACGGTTGTCGGCAGGGAGAGCATCAACGGAATTCCTGCCAAGATCGTGGAAATCGCCGGGCCACCGGAACAAGGCAAGTCAAGGGTCTGGATTGCGGAAGACGGTAATTTTTTCGTCAAGTTGGAAATGACCGGCCCGGACGGCAAGGCTATGACGATGCTGGAAGTCAAGCAGGTGAGCTTCAGCAAACCGTCCGACTCGTTTTTCATTCCGCCCTCGAGCTGTGGCACCCAAGCGCAGGGCGAGATGAGCAGCACGGGATTCAGCGCACACTCCGAGAGTTCCGTGGAGGCTAGTGCATCCGGGTCGGCTGACCTCAAAACGAACCAGGCGAGGGGGGAGGCCCGGCTTGGGACCTCGAGCCCAACTAATCCGCAAAGCGGCACAAGACCGGCTCCGGCGGGAGTGGCTGCCATGGGAGCAACAGCCGCTCAGGCCACCGCGCGGGTCACAGCGGTGCGCCTGCACCTGGTTCCTGACAGCTACACGGGCCCGTGCCCAGGCCAGGTGCAATTGGTGGGTGAGATCACAACCAACGGACCGGGAACGGTGTGGTACCAGTTCCTGGCCGGGGCAGTAAGCAACTCGCCGGAGGGGACGGCAATTTTCAGGGCGGCCGGCACGCAAACGGTTACGGTTGAGGGGACTTTCCGCACGACGCCTCGCGTCCCTACCACCTCTCTTATCGCCATCATGGAGGACCAGAACGGCAATCACGGACCGCGGAACTTAAGCTCCGGCCCGGTCGCTTACAATATTACCTGCACCGGGCAGCCGAATGCACCCGGCGCGGCCGTCAGCCATGCCCAAACACAAGTTACACGGGATCTCGCAAAGCAAGAACCGACTTCCGCAAGCGGTCTTCCTGAGGGGACCACAGTTGAAGCTAAGTATGTTGACGGCACGCCGATCAGCTTCAAACCGCAAGAGCAAGTGGCGTTCCTCTTTGTGCAAACGATCAAGTCATTGGAATCCGACCCGTGCATGAGCGTGCTGAAAAGGCTGTGTTCGATGAACGAGCTGGTCCAAGGGGTGAAGAACAAAACCGGGCGAGTCGTCGGATTCAAGCGGAATCCAATGCAGGAGGCTGACTATGAGTACCGCCTCACATTCTTTGGCCAGCCCCATGAAACAGCATCGCGCTACCAACTCGAAGTGATTTCTAAGCGCCCGGGTACAGGCGGGTTCCTGTTCATCAGCGACAGGATTGGCTTCCGCGACCTCTATTTCAACCCCAACGGCCCGGCGACTACCAACGACAAAAAACTGGGTTCTTACGGCTCAATAGGAGACGACTTTCGCGCTCGCTAAATTCCGGGAAAAGGCGACTTAATTCACAAGTGGATTCGCGCCGGCGAATCCGCAACCATGCCACCCGATTGAACCACGCGAAGATGGCCAGATTGAGAGACTGAACGACATACAACAAAGGCAGTCTCCAGCAGTCGCAGGTAGTGGGCCAGGGTCGTAGTATTGTCCGCGTCCTGCAGCCGGCCCAGCATCTTATGGTAAGAAAACGCATATCCTTCATCATGCCATATGGTATAAATAACATATGCCGGCGCAGTTGATTCATCGTGAAAAACATATCCTTTCCGATGGGTCCCTTGTCGAAATGGTCATTTGGCGGCTACCCCGGAAAACCGGCGACAGACCACATGGGATCAAGTATCGGCTTTATTACGGACTGCCCAACGGGCGGTGCATGGTCAGGTATGACAACGAGTCAGGCAAGGGGGATCATCGCCATTATAAGAACCGGGAAATGCTCTATCGCTTCATCGATGCGGAAACTCTCATCAGGGACTTCCTGGCCGATGTAGAGCAATCAAGGAGGTCTGCTTCATGAAAAAGATAATCAAGATTGGCGCCGGAACCCTGAATCAGTCTGCCACGAGGTTTGTGGACGCCTGGCGGAAGGTCGAGACAGGTGAATCAACCGAAACCCAGGAGTACCTCACCTTTGATGATCTGGAAACCCTGTTGCGCGTGCTGACTCCCGCACGCTGGACGTTGCTCCGCTTTCTGCGCCGGGAAGGTCCGATGAGCATCCGGGCATTGTCAAACGCCTTGCGGCGGGACTACAAGAACGTTCACACCGATGTAAAGGAACTGAGGCGGGTGGGCTTGGTGACCCTGACAGTCGACAGGCGGATCATGGTGCCGTGGGATGCCGTGCGCGTCGAGGTCAGGCTGGAGGCCGCGTAGGCACGATATGTTGCATTGCACTCCCAACCGGTCTTTTTGCCTTGTTTGCACGCTGGTGCTTTTGCTCCTGTCCCTACCAAAAACTCCATCCAGGCGGAATTAAATACATACAAGTGCGGTCCTGGAGATCTAGAAAAGGAGCTTCAGAGCAAACTGGATCTGTCTTGAGCGATTTGAACCCGTGGTGGTGATGACTCCTGCGGTCGGAAGCGGCGCTTCGCCGTTGGCAGCCCCAGCAAAGACCTGACGAAAGGTGTCTGTCATGGCGAAGTTGGCATGATTGAGAACGTTGAAGAATTCTCCACGGAATTCCAGGGCCCCACTTTTGCCTAGCCTCTTAACCGGAAAATTCTTTGCCAGCGAAAAATCCAGGTTTCTGGAACCGGGGCCGGTCAGAAAATTCCTTCCCGAAGTTCCCAAGAACCCTGCATCCTGGAGAGTAAAGGCAGTGGGATCGAAGTAGCGATTGGGGCCGCCCAGGATGATACTCTTCTTGTCACGCCCGGGAACCAGATTGGGGCGGTCGATATTGCTCCCACCGTTTCCCGCCCCGCCGGCATTCACCCCTGCGCGAGAACGGTTGGTGCGCAATGCGGGAGTGAACGGGTAGCCGCTCTGAACGGACAAAATCGAGCTCGCCCGCCAGTCGTTGAACAACGCGCTGAGCCCTCGGTCCGTGAACAACTTCGGCAACTGATAGATGGCGCTGAACTGCCATTTATGCCTCACGTCAAAATTCGCCGGCCCCCTGTCTATCTGTCGATTATTCGGATCCACACCAAAGATACTCCCCACCGTGTTCTCAACCCCTGTCTGTCCCTGGGTTTCATCGATCAGCTTCGACCAGGTGTAGGAGCTTTGGAACTGCAATCCCTGGCTCAGGTGCTTATTCAATTCGAACTGCAGGGCATTGTACCAGGAGTTTCCTCCTGCCGTATGAAACTCCACGGCGCCCCAGTTTGGATTGACGCGCGGGTCCGTACCGGTCCAGTACTTCCGGCCGTCTGAAAGGACTTGCGGAATGGTAGGATTGCCCTCTTTTAGCTGCATCAAGTTAATCCCACGCGACCCCGTATACCCGAGGCTCAATCCTACCCGCCACGGCAATTCGCGCTCGACCGTGAGGTTGTAGTGCAGCATGTGGGGTTGCTTCATGTTGTAGTCCATGATCCGCAGCGTCTTACCCAGAGCGCTTGGCGGGATGGAGAGCGGCAAAGTAAAGGTGGAAGGCGTCCCGACAGAACTGAACGACGAGAAAGGAGGAGTACCGTTTGTCGCCAGGACCTCGGACATACCAAACACGCCGATGTCATAAAGCTCTCCAAATCCGCCGCGAATCGCCGTCTTTCCATTTCCGTTCACATCCCAGGCGAAGCTGAATCGGGGGCTGAAGTTCCGCAGAGACATATTTCGAAAAGGAGGTCCGAGCGTACCCTGAGCGTCATGCTGAACGTCCCGCAACGCCGCCCCATGACTATTTACTTCATCGGGTACCGTGATGAACTCGTAGCGAAGCCCCAGGTTTAAAGTGAGACGGCGCCAGGGGTGGTAGCTCTCCTCTGCATAAAAACCCAGAGTATTGTAGCGGTAAGCGCGATCTCGAAGGGAACCCGGTGTCATGACCGAATATTGCGAGGTCTGTCCGAGGAGAAAGCTACTTATGTTGGCAAACGTAACGGTACCTGACGCATTGATGTTGCTCCATATGTACTGCTGATAATGATTGAAGAGAGTTCCGAACTTGAGAGAGTGTCGGCCGCGGGTATAGAAGAAATCGCCGCTCCCGGCAAAAATATTCTACTTAAGCTCGGTCGGCCCAACGTTGGGGCCCATCTGGGTCACGCCGCCGATATTCATGAGCCCGATTTCTTCGCCGGTGACAAACGAGTACTGCGGGCCGATCAACCCCGAAGGCGAAGGACTGGCTTGGTGGGTTCGGCTAAAGGAAAATCGCAATGTGCTGAGCAGCATGGGCGAAAAAACATGGTTCTCCGAAAGAGTGGCATACTGATTCCGGCTGGAGCGGACCGTACGGAACTGCGGATAATTTAACGGATCGGTTACTCTGGTATTCGTAATCGTGTACCGGCCAAACAGGCTATCGGCCGGAGAAAAAATGTGGTCTGCCCGCCCTTGCCCGTAATCGCTGGTGGTCGGCTGGGTGAACGGAAAAGTGAACTTGTTCCCGGAAAGATTGGGGAGCGGATACAGGTCCAAGAGGGGCCGCATGACGGCAACCACATTTCCTCCACCGGTGATGCAGGGATTCTTGGTGGCAACGTGGCAAGCCGCCGGGATCACACTGGAAATGGTAGTTACTCCCAGGCTCTGCCGTAATCCTTCATACACTCCAAAGAAAAACGTCTTGTCCTTCCGGATCGGCCCTCCTGCCGAGGCCCCAAAGTGATTGCGCGTAAATGGGGGCAGGCGGCGGTTGCTGGCGGCGGTCTTGTAGTCGAAAAAGTTACGGGCATCCAGCGCGCTGTTCCGGAAGTACTCAAACAGGGAGCCGTGCAATGTGTTCGTGCCCGATTTAGTAACGACGGTAACTTGGCCTCCCATCGTCATCCCGTATTCCGCGCTGTAGGAGTTGGTAAGCACGCGGAACTCCCTGATCCCCTCGACTCCGAGAGTGCTCCCATCCTGCGCAGCGGACGTGGCGTTGGTCAGGTTGGTGGTGATGGCGCCATCCAACAGATAGCTATTGGACATCAAAGGAGCCCCGTTGCTGCTGAACCAGAGTCCCACGGTCGAGGACGAAGTCCCAAGGTTCTTGTGCTGCGAGATCCCAGGTTGCAGTAGGACCAGGTCCATATAGTTGCGCCCGTTGAGCGGCAGTTCGGCCACCCTGCGTGCATCCGCGAGACCTCCCAGCGCCCCGGATGTCACGTTGACGAGAGGACGTTCCTCCGTTACGGTGACCGTCTGGTCCACTCCCCCGGGCTGAAGCGTAAAATTCACCACGGCTTCGTCTGAAACCGTCAAGGTCAAGGCACTACGCACTCCAACGCGGAAGCCGGATCGTTCCACTCGCACTTCATAGGTACCTACCGGCAGCGCCGATAGACGATACGAGGCACCCAAACGCGAAGATGTCGCTCCGTGCGTCCGCCTCTTTCCCCTCGAGTTGCTCCGGCGCCATGTACTGCAGTGTCCCGACGATCGCCCCCTGCTCAGTCAGCGGCCCCGAGGCCGTCTCCGGTGCGGTCAGGTCCGCGATGCCCTGGCTGGCCGCGTGCAGCTTCGCCAGGCCAAAGTCGAGTAGCTTCACCCCACCATCGGTGAGCATGACGTTGCCGGGCTTGAGATCCCGGTGCACGATCCCGCGGCCATGCGCGGCGGCCAGCGCCACGGCGATCTCCGCCCCCAGCTTGAGGACTTGATTGAGTGGCATAGGTCCGCGGGCAAGTCGCGCCGCCAGC
>Ga0315284_10013485_pt1 | contig 11641 bp, 16 predicted proteins | sample YL17G09_16_MG_FD_203696 | JGI IMG/M metagenome (GOLD analysis project Ga0315284, IMG submission 203696) | Sediment microbial communities from Yellowstone Lake, YNP, Wyoming, USA - YL17G09_16 | ecosystem: Environmental > Aquatic > Freshwater > Lake > Sediment | place: USA: Wyoming | collected... | reverse complement strand
AATAAATTCAATTAAATTTTTATATCTATTATCGGTTGTCGTCGCGTTAAAAGATTCAATAATTTCGAAGATTCTTTTTATTTCTTCATTTAGAGCTTCAGATGGGTTACCACTTAATTGACTTAATGACGACGATCCACCTTCAACGAACCATTCGGCGATATCTGATCTTTGATGAACTACGTTGAGCATTCTGTCTATAATAAGTAATTTTTCTTCTGGGGTGGTGGCCCTTAATAGTTCTGCAAGTAATTTCATTAATGGTTCTAATCCATAATCACTAATAAAACTACCAAATTTTTCTTCAGGGTCATTTTGATAATAATCGAAAAATCTATCTTTCATCTCATTATAGAGAAGTTCGTGAAATTGTTCTCTCGCCATTTCCTCATCATGGTTTTCATTGAAGAAATTTTGAGCAAATGGATGAATCGTCACATCACAAGGTTCTACTTTAGGTGATGGTTCTTTTTGTACATAACCCTTTGCGGGATTATTGAAAGGTATTTCTAGTTGAGTTTTGTCTTCTTGTTTCTGAGGCAATAAACAATTCACCTGTTCATTAGTCCAGTATCCGATATTTTCTTTAAATGCTTCTTCATCACCCCATTGAGTATGTCCAGCTAAATTGGTGAAAATATTTACTTTAGTGGTGTTATTAATCATAATATCTTCGATCATTTCCAAACCGCGAGTATCTCTTATTGATCCGTATGCCATATAATCATTCCAAATCTTTTTTAATCTGGGAAACGGTATGAGTGTCCAAGGAACGTGTTTTGTAAAATCTGGTGTATTCCGATATAGAAAATCGTAAAACATATCGCTTTTCAATTCATCTTCTTTATCATAATATTCATAGTCATAGTCATAGTCATCACCAGATTCACGAAGAATTGAAATTAGACTGAATGTTTTTTTCATTTCGGGAGGTAGATTATTAATATAAATACATTAGTTTTGGGGTTTTGGTATGATAGTTGTTTATATTTATGTATATAAACATTATGTTATGAAAAGACTATTATTTTTAATTGCCGTTATTTTTTTAACGAGTGCGTTATTCGCACAACCGAAATCTGATTATGAGAAGTATTATGAAGCTAAAGAAGCTCAAGCTGCTCAGGCATCGCAACCCGTTCAACAAGATACAATTGTTGAAAAACCTGTAGTTAAGAAAAACAAACCTCATACTATTTTTGATAAGTATGAGCCCGAACAAACTACTGTGGTATATACTACTGAAGATATGGATAATGATGTAAACATATATGTTGTGGAACCATTTTCTTATAGTATGTTCTATTCTCCATTCGCGTTTTCTCTTTCATTTGGTTATCCTTATTATGGTTTTGGCTATCCTTATTATGGTTATGGATATTATGATCCTTGGTATTACCCATATTATGGATATGGATACGGATGGGGTTATCCTTATTGTGGATACGGTTACGGATACCCTTATTATGGTTACGGTGGTGGATATTACCCTCAGAATGGTGATCGTGGACATGGGATGTTAGGATCACACGGATATAGTTCCGGATATAATGGTGGGGGTAATAGTTATTATGGTAATGGTAATGGATCAATATCAAGTAAATCTCTCGGTAGATCATATTCATCAAGATCATCAAATAGTTTTACTGCCCAATCAAAATCACAATCATCTGCACGAAGTTATACATCTCCAGAGAATAAACCCACATATAAACAAAGTAGGGGATCAAGTGGAACATACACACGACCAGAGATGAGCACAAGACCTAAATATAATAACACCCCAACACAGAGTGGTACATTTAGTAATAGACAAAGAACAACTACACAGTCTGGAAATTCTATTAGATCTAGTTCTCCATCAAAGAATTCATTTGCTGGACAACAAAGAGCAAGAACATCTACACAACAGGGTAGTAAAGGTTATTCCACTCCAAGAACATCAACACAGAGTAGAAGCTCCGCCCCGTCACAAAGTAGAAGTACATATTCAGCACCCGCATCAAGAAGTTATTCCGCTCCTTCGCATAGTAGTGGATCATCATTTGGTGGATCATCAGGAAGCAGATCTTATGGCGGCGGTGGTCATAGTAGTGGCGGCAGAAGATAATTTTTAAAAAACATAAATATTCTTATCTCCCATCTATTTATTAATAAACATAGTATGGGAGATAAGTCTAAAATAGTGTTTGAGCACCTTAAATCATATATAGGTTATTATTTCACAATTATAGCGGTAATTGGATCGTTATGGGCTATATTTGTTTTCTATGATAAATGGAAAGATGAAAAAATTCTAATGCGTACTGATATCAACACATTAAAACAAGAAAAAATAGATCATAGAAGATTAGACTCCCTTTTGTTAGATGAACAATATAAAATAGTGGCGAGATTAAAAGATATAGAATCCAAAACCACTACTCAAAGTAAAGAAATTAAAGGTGTAAAGACATCTGTTGTGAGATATATCAGTCAAGATGAGGCATTAACTAGAGAAGATTTCGTTAGGTTCATACTGGAATTAAACGGCGACTCAAGTATCCTGCAGATGTACCCGTACCTGTTACCTAAGAATAAACCCAAAAAATCTAAATAATATGATGACAATTGTATATATATTAACCCTTTTAAAACGGATTGGAGATTTCTTTCTATGTCTTCTTCGTGATGACTGTCAATATTCAATAAAAAAGATCCTTACCTGGATTTTTAGTGGTGTAACGGTTTATTTAATTCTATTTACCGACAAGGATATCTATCAATTATTGATGTTCCTCCTTGCTTTACTTGGAATTAGAGCTTTCGAGAAATGGAAAGTTCAAAAACCCAATTTTATGAAAAATAATGGAAAGCAGTTACTTAATGATTAATTTTCTTGTATCCACTTATATAGTTTAAGCGCTCGACCACAAGTTTCATAATCTTCGATGCTCTCAAAGTGCGGGATAAAAACAGTCAATATTAATCCTGAAGTTTCTTTATTGATTTCGAAATTCGTACTAAATGGTTGTTCTTCGATTGTTGCCAATACACATAATGTAAAATTATCGTGCGAAGGATCTTTCATATCCCCGTATAAATCGACCATTTTTCGGTATATTCTATCTTTTGACTCTTTGAAACATGTGGCAAAATCATCATATTCTTTTTCAAGAACCAAGAACGGGCCCTCATATACATCTGGCGTATAATCATTTTGAATTTCATATAAAATACCCATATCATCACCAGCAATTTTTTCCCGATTCTCATCAGGGGTCACATAATCATCATCGTCATAATCATTCATCTTAATCATTTTTAGTTATAATTAAAATATAAGAAATAAAAACGATAAAACAAAATTATTTTTAATAATATCCGACTTATCCCGATATTCGTGATATTTATATATAAATAACAATATGGGTTATGTCAGTTAATAAAGAACGTTATTACAAATATATGGATTTAAAAAATCTTGTAAATTCATTGGGAATTAAAAGTAGAGATGATTATGATGAAAAATATAAATCATTAGTGTCGTATGGATTAAATGCCCCATTAGATCCCCGAACATTTTATGGAATTGAAAATTGGGAAAACTGGTCGGTATTTCTAAATAAGCCACTACATAAAAAAAATCATTATAATGTTTATTATCCATACTTAGAATGTAAAAAAGTTATTCAGTCAAAAAATTTTAAAGGTAAAAATGATTTTTTTAAGAACATAAAAAATTTAATTTCTAATGATATTAGAATACCATATAGTCCATATACCATTTATAAATCTGAATGGGAATCATGGGGAGAATTTTTAGGCACGGGAACAATCCAAAATATGTTAAAAAATTGGATGACATTTGAAGATGCGAGAGATTGGGCTCGAAAATTAAATTTTAAAATGACAAAAGAATGGAGATATATTGAATTATCTAAATTGCCAGAAGGAATCCCAACACATCCAGATAGATCATATAAGAACAAAGGTTGGGTTGATTGGTATGATTGGTTGGGAATTGATAAAAGAACAAAAATAAGTTATGGTGAAAAAAAAATATATGATTTTTTTGTTGAAAACAATATTAATTTTGATCATAATAAATCATTATTAAATTGTTCATATAAATCAAAATTAAGGTTTGATTTCTATCTATATGATTATAATTTATGCGTTGAATATGATGGAATTCAGCACACTATGCCTGTGGATATTTTTGGGGGACAAAAGGAATTTGAAAAGACAAAGATACGAGATGAAATTAAAAATCTTTTTTGTAAATTAAACGATATTAAGATAATTAGATTGCCATATACCTTAACAGATGAGGAGATGTTTAATATTATAAAAGAATCTATATCTATTTAAGACAGATTTCATTCAAACATTAATTCATCGTTTTCTCCTACTTTAACCGTTATTTCTTTATTTTCTGTGATTTTCTTTTTTAATATATTATCACTTAAAAAATCTTCACAAAGATTCTGTATTATTCGCTTTATTGGTCTGGCACCATATTCTTGTTCTTTATTTAAACTATGTATTTTATTATTAACGGTTTCATCAAACAATATCAAATAATTTTTTTCTTTAAGCCTCGATATTAATTTATTTAATTCCAATTTTATTATGGTTTTTAGAACATCGTCACTTAATGAATTGAAAATGATTATATCATCTATTCTATTTAAAAATTCGGGCGAAAATTGTCGCTTCAATGATTTCTCAATTATATGTTTTTTATTCTGTTCTTTTTGAGATTCTTTTGATCTTGTTTCAAATCCAACGCCATTGCCAAATTCTGCGACACTTTTTGATCCAGTATTTGATGTCATCATTATTAATGTATTGGTGAAATTAACTGTTTTTCCAAAAGAATCTGTTAATCGGCCTTCATCCATAATTTGTAAAAGAATGTTATAAACATCTTTGTGAGCCTTTTCTATTTCATCAAAAAGAATAACAGAGAATGGGTTATTTTTAACAGCTTCAGTAAGTTGGCCACCTTCTTCATATCCTACGAAACTCGGAGGAGCTCCTACAAGTCTTGATACTGTGTGTCTTTCCATATATTCCGACATATCGATTCTAATGATATTATTAACAGATCCAAATAATAACTCGGCAATTGATTTAGCTAAAAAACTTTTACCCACTCCAGTTTGACCAAGGCATAAAAAGGAACCAATTGGTCGTTGTCCATCTTTAATTCCCACGCGATTCCTTCTGATTGCCCTGGAAATTGCGGATATTGCTTCTTCCTGCCCAATGACTTTTTTTCCAAGTTGTTTTTCGAGAGTTAATAGGCTTTCAGTTTCTTGGGTATCGAGTTTGGCAATTGGGACGCCGGTCATATTAGTTACGATATTGTATACATCATCAACATTTATTGGGTCTCTATTATCTTGTTTGTTGGCATTCCAATTTTCTTTTTCATTTTCCAATTTTTTCGTAAGTTTTATCCCCTCATCTCGTAATTTGGCGGCTATTTCGTAATTTTGATTTTTTATTACCTCAAGTTTCTTCTCCTTTATTTCTTCAATTTCGGCTCTTAGTTTTTCTATTGATTCCGGAATTCTCGCTGATATTTTCTTTTCTGAACCTAGTTCATCTAATATATCAATCGCCTTATCGGGAAATTGTCTATCGGTAATGTATTTTGACGCTAGTAAAACAATTGCTTCAATCACATTATCACCATACGTTACTTTATGAAAATCTTCGTATGTGGATTTTAAATTAGCTAGAATTTCAATAGTTTCATTGTATGTTGGCTCTTTTAAAATAATTTTCTGAAATCTTCGTACCAATGCTCCATCTTTTTCAATGTATTTTTTAAAATCATCAAATGTGGTTGATCCGATACATTGTAATTCACCACGGGCCAACGCGGGTTTAAAGATGTTTGAAGCATCCATAGACCCGCTTGCGTTTCCCGCTCCAACCATCATATGTAATTCATCGATGAATATTATCACATTTGAATTGTCTTGTAATTCAACTAAAATACCTTTAATTCTTTCTTCAAATTGTCCACGATATTTTGTTCCCGCAACCAATGAAGTTAAATCAAGAGATACTATTCGTTTGTCCAGTAGATTGCTTGGACATTCACCCTTGCTTATTAATAATGCTAATTTTTCAATTAATGCGGTTTTTCCACACCCTGGTTCGCCAACAATAACAGCATTGTTCTTTTTCTTACGAGATAAAATCTGAGCAATACGCTTAACTTCCTTATCTCTTCCAATAATAGGATCAATTTTACCCTCTTCAGCTAACTTAGTGAGATCTCTCGAAAAATTATCTAGAATTGGAGTTGTTGTATTACCCTTTTTAGGCTTCTGGGCTTGCTTTGGGGGTTCTTCAAAATAATCTGTAGGTATTGGCATATATTCTTTCTTTAATTAATAATTACTTGTTGTTTGTATTTGTCTGTACGCTCTTTATCAGAATACCAAATAACCATGTTAAACATACAGATTGCCACCAAGCTAATTTACCTGCAATTACGCCCGAAGCGACTAAACCTGGGAATGCTGCTGGTATTGCTACTGGCCATATCCAAAATACGATTGTTCCACCAAATAACGCAAGAAGAGCCAAAGTAACTATAGCTCCTAATCCAATGATAAGACCCTCAATAAATTTTTCCATAATTTTAAAGTTTTAAATTGTTTATTTTATTTATGGTACAAATATAGAACAAATTTTCGAGAAATCCAAATATAAATGAAAATAGACAATATGTCAGTAAAGATAATTTGGTAAAGTATTTGTATAATATACTATATAATAAACTAATTAAATTTATACAACCATGACATTAATTAAACTATGGAAAGATCCGTTCTTTTCGGATATGATCGATTTATTCAATGAGACTCCGAGTTTCATAGATAAAAGTTTCAGGAGAAGTAACATTATTACTAATGAAGACGACTATCGTATTCAGATAGCTGTTCCTGGAGCTTCAAAGGAAAACATTAAGATTAATGTTGATGACTCTATCATTAACATTTCTCACACGAAAAAAGAAACAGATGATAAAACATTTTTCTTTACTACTTCCTTTGAAAAAGAATATCGATTACCTGATGACGCCGAGGATAAAGAGATCGAAAGCAAGATGGAAAATGGAATTCTGGAAGTTATTATTCCAAGATCCAAGAAAAAAATCAATCAACGATTTATCGAAATTAAGTAATTAAATGAAACTCCCGAAGATATCGGGAGTTTTTTTTTGCTTCCTTTATATTTATATTATAAAATATATGGATAAAGAGGGAGAGAAGAAAGTGTCAGATGTTACTATACGACACTGGAAAAAGAAATTTGATAAGGCAGTATCTATATTATTACAAAACGGAATTAAATCTGAAAGCCTAATAGATATAATTAAAATAGAAGAGAATGAAAAAAATAATAAAAATCAATGAATCTCAACTTAATAATTTAATTGATAAAATTATTAATGAAGATGAAAATGTTTCCCGAGCATATGTCGAGCATTGGCAACATAAGTTTGAAAAATCCACAGAAGTTTTACTAAAAATAGGATACACAACTGATGACTTAGAAAGAAAAATCGAGTCAATCGCCAATAATACACATAATCAATATGCAATCAATGAAAATTTTAGAATTAACGGACATGAGTTTAATCCGTTAAAAATAGATAATGAAACTATTTATGTTGGCAAGGATGGAATTCTAGGGGAAAATCGCGTTTTTATCCCCTGGCACGCTATTCAAAAATTATTAAAAAGATATAAATCATAAAACAATAAATAAAAATTAAATATGAAAAGAAAAGTAAGAATTACCGAAACCCAACTTAATACTATTATTAAGAAGGCGCTTAAAGAACAAGAAGAAGATCAATTTATGACGGGTGTTGACCAAGAAAAAATGGCTGGTGGACCTGAAGACGAAGCGGGCGAAGAAGGCGGCGAACCTGATTATGCGGCATTTATGAGCGCAGCTCAAGAATTAATGGGACAAGGAATTACAATCGGCAACTTAGTTGACAAACTTTGCGAGGCTAATGAGACCGAACCAGAACCCGAGCCAGAAGCTGAGCCAGAGCAAGATACTGAGACTGAGCCAGAAATTCCGTCATCACCAATGGCAGAATCAAGAAGACGATAGTTTAATTTTTTTAGTAATGAAAAATGAATCATATCTATTAGATTTGGTAAAAAAACGCATTCAAGAACAATCGGATTTGAATGAGCGTGGTCGTAAGGGTTTGTGGAAATCTGAATGGAACGAAGGAGATCAAATGCTTGCGATGTATAATTCCTTATACGGAATCGAAGATTTAGGTATGGGAAATAAACAAGAAATTGCCGAAAACATTATCGGATCTAGTCTTGCATCTTTTAATCAACAATCATCAAATTTTGATTTTTTATCTGGAAAAGGCGGTTTAGATAGACCGCATTCTTTACAATCCCCAGTATGGGAGAAATATAAAGATCTTTCTAAAACCGAATTCAAAAGATTGTGTTTAGAAATAATACAAAAAAGATTAGAAAATCCTGAAGAAGCCGCGGTAAATAAGAAATTGGGTCAAGAAATAGGATCTAAAAGGGATGAGATCACAAAAGCAAGACGAGAAGCGCTTATAAAAGCAGGGGTTAATCCTGATAAACAAACAATGATTGGCACTAGGCCTAAAGATCTACCAGTTGAAGATGAACCAGAAAAACCAACTGAAAAGGAACAAATACAAAATTTCCTTAGATCAATTCAGGATCGTTTAAAAAATATAAACACAAAAGAAGATGCGATTATATTATCCAATCAACTCGAATTTGTAATAGAATATATTGATAATGAATTAACTGATAAAAATATGGTGGCAGAAATTACAAATATTATTAAAAATAAAAATATTATAACTGAATCTAAAGTAGTCAAAGAGTTTAAAAGAATTACCGAGATAATGAAAAATTTATAAAATGAAGAAAGTAATTAAAATTAACGAATCTCAACTTCATAACATTATTAAGGAACGTATTGATTGGACTGGAAAATGGATACCAGATAAAGAATCGCCATTTGATAAAGCTAAGGAATATTCACTAAAAAAAGATTTGGTCAAAGAACTATTAGAGATAATAAAAAAATATCGAGATTCTCTTAAAGATGAGGTAATTGAAGATGCGATGGATTATGTAATTAAGAAACATCTTATAAAATGAAGAAAGTAGTTAAAATTAACGAATCCCAACTTTATAACATTATTGATAACATTATTAAGGAACAATCATTTTTATTAAATGAAGATACTGTCCTTTTTAGAAAAATGACGCTCAAAACTAAATTTAGTTTTGGTAAATATAGAGGGCATACGGTTGAAGATGTAATACGTCTTGATCATACAGCATATTTACGAGGTATATATTACGACATTGAGGGAATAACGTTTACAGATGACATTTTGGAAAGAATAGGGGTGTTCGGTGATAATTATGATTATAGAATTAAGAAACCTGGAAAAAATTCTAAATTTGGCAAGAAGGTAAATAATGAAAAAATAAACCGAACAGGATCAGGTAACCAGAAAAGGATCAAAGATATGAAGAGAAAAATATATACTCAATATGATAATTTTGATAAAAAATCATACAGTAAGGGAAATCTTCAGCGTTGGAATCATGGAAATTAATAATAAAAGCCTCAGATCAAAAATCTGAGGTTTCTTTTTTCGTTTAATTTTCGTATATTATACTAAAAATTAATATTATGGGAATTATTTCGGAACAAATCTCAGGACATACAATTAGTGTCATCATTAATTCGTCCAATTTAAAACATGCGTCTTATGATACATCAACTAGGGTGTTAACTACTACTTTCAATAATGAAAGTATTTATGAGTATTATGAAGTTCCTTGGGAAATCTTTACAAAATTCAGAATGACAGATTCACAAGGTAAATTTTTTAATGCAAATATAACTAAAAATTATAAATATAAAAAGATTAAATGATTGGTAGATCCTTAGTTGACGAGTTATCTGAAGATAAAGAACAAGATGAAAAGATAATAAAATCTTTCTACGCTAAGGATTCGTTATCTCAAGATATATTTCGAGGAACTAAGATGATCGAATCTGTTAGAGATAAATTAATATCCGTTTCCGATAATTTTATTGATTTTCTGGGGGTGGATTTTTTTGTATATGATGTCGTCTTAACTGGATCACTGGCAAATTATAATTGGTCTGAATTCTCAGATATTGATTTACACGTTATTATAGATTACGAAGAAAGCGGTCATAAGCAAGATTTACTTAAAGAATTTTTTAATGCTAAACGAGCTGTTTGGAATATCGCCCATGATATTAAAATAAAAAATTATGAAGTTGAACTATATGTTCAGGATATAAAAGAAAAACACATATCGAGTGGGGTATATTCTATATTGAATGACAAATGGATTATTGAACCACAAAAAGAGAAAAAGGAAATTGATGATAGGAAAATTTTGGAGAAAGGTGAGGAATATGCTAAGATAATTGACGAACTTATTAAGAAAAAGGAAAAAGACGATGATGTGAAAAATGAAGTTGAAGATGTGAAAAAGAAAATAAAACGATTCAGGCAAACTGGATTAGAAGACGGGGGAGAATATTCATACGAAAATTTAACATTTAAATTACTTAGAAGAAACGGATATATAGAAAAGTTAATTAATCTCAAAAAAGAATTAACAGATAAACAATTATCCGTAAATGAAAAAAAAAAGTTAAATGAAAATGTTGAATTTAATTATAAAGATATTTTGAGATTTGAAAAAGAAGCGGTAAAATTCTATGGAACTTCAGATTCATTTAATCGAGCAGTGGGATTTATATCCCCAAATGGTTATTTATTAGATTTTGGCGAAGGATCTGGACAACGTGGTATGGATCATCGAAATATCGGATATATATTTGATTTACTTCCTGATATTGATATTGGCGAATATGGTGGTGATAAATGGAAAAATGGAGTATCGTGGGGATTATACGCTGCGATGGATATGGGATTTATTAGATATCTTCCAGAATCCCGTGGTATTGATATGCATGAAATGCCGACACAAGAACAATTTGAAAGGATACGCCAGCTGATTCAACTATATAATGGGAAGATGATTGTTGAAATGAATAAAGATGCTTATGTTGAATATGAACCTGATACTCCTGAAGATTATATAATTGACGGAATTAAAACATATTATAGAGAAGGAATTAAACCAAAAATATATAGCGATGTTGAGGATGAAGAATTTTTTTAAAATAAAATTACAATCATAAAATGTCTATGAGATAACGATAAACAATATTTTTCAAGTTATGGCTGTATTTATATTGCATAAGAATAATTAATATTTAACAATATCAAAATGGGAGAATTAAAACCAATAGGAAGTGAGAAATTAAAAGGGGATGCCAAATTAAAAAGGATTCTCGAACTCACATATTATAACTCGTCAGATAATTCTGAAAAATCATCCGAAGTTATTAAGGAATCAAGTAATGGCGTTTATGGAATCGTCAAAGAAAAAGACGGATACTATGTTAAGAGAGGCCTTAATGAAAATTCAATGGATTACATTGGCGGTCTATATATGAAAAATAAAAATAGATTCACATCGTATGG
>Ga0315284_10013484_pt1 | contig 11642 bp, 9 predicted proteins | sample YL17G09_16_MG_FD_203696 | JGI IMG/M metagenome (GOLD analysis project Ga0315284, IMG submission 203696) | Sediment microbial communities from Yellowstone Lake, YNP, Wyoming, USA - YL17G09_16 | ecosystem: Environmental > Aquatic > Freshwater > Lake > Sediment | place: USA: Wyoming | collected... | reverse complement strand
CTATCCGGTTCGCCGAAAGGATGCTCTTTTGGCCTCTCGTCAGTATAATAAAATTTAATATCCCCCCTGCCCAAAATAGACGTGGAATAGTTAAGCCCTATTCCCTGCGCAATCCCTAGCTTCTCTCGGTAATCAAGATAAAGCCTAGCTATAAGATTATTGTTGATCTTATAACGCCAGGCGCTCAAACCATAATAACCCCAATCCTTGCTATTGCCCGGAGAAAGCTGGACATTCATACTCTCTGCTGCCCCCGGCTTTAGATTATGCCTATATTGCGGAAGGTAAAGAACGGGTATGCCGCCGATTAAAAAGGCAGTGCCGTGTGCCTGCATTTTATCATACGGAAAATAATCTATCTTACCGGACTTAAGCAGGTAATGCGGATGGTCATAATTACAGGTACTCATACGCACATTGTAGGTGATAAATTCCTTATCGCTTACCTTCTCTAGCTTCTGCGCTTTTCCGAAATAAGGATTAGAACAAAATCCTGCATCTAAAATCACTCCTGTCTTGGTATTAAAATTATAAATTATTTTTGAACCGGTAATTACGCCTCTTTCATCTTGGAGTTTGGCGTTTCCTTCGGCAGCCCCTTCTTTGGTCTCGGTATTAAGGCTTAATTTATCGCAGGTAAGTATCGCGCCTTTATAATTTACAACAATGTTACCGGTAGCCGTAGCTTCCTTACCTTCCATAGAATATTCCACGGTATCGCCGTTAATAATTACCGAACCGCTGCTTTGCTGAGCATAAGCATAATGACTTATATCAAAGCACAAAATCCAAAATAAGCACAAAGCACAGATACTAAATGACAAACCTTTCGTTTTAATATTTAGCATTGGGTATATTTTCTCTTACCATTATTGCTGCTCCGATAAGGCCGGCGTCATTACCAAGCCTAGCCTTAAGTATCCTGACATGCCGACCCTGCACATACATCGCCCTCTTCTTAATAACTTCTCTTACCTTATCAAACAAGACACTGCCGGCGCCAGCCACTCCACCCCCTATAACAATACGGTCCGGATTAAGCAAATTCACAACTCCCACCAAAGCAACCGCTAATTTTTCTGCCACCCCCTGCCAAATATTTAAAGCTTTGCTATTGCCCTTTTTGGCAAGCGCGCTTAATTCCTCTAAAGAAATATTACGCTTAAATAACTTTTTTGCCTGACGGCCGATACTGTTATTACCTATGTATGCCTCAAGACATGCTATACCGGAGCAATTGCAGCGCGGACCTTTTTCATTAATCGGTATATGGCCTATTTCTCCGCTAGCGTTATTCGCCCCGCGGTAAATATTTTTTTCTATAATTATACCGCCGCCCACCCCTGTGCCAAGAGTAAGGCAGACCGCGTATCTGGCTCCTTTGGCTGCCCCGACCCTGGCCTCTGCCAAACTCATTAGATTTGCGTCATTATCTAAAAAAACGGGAAGTCTAGTAATCTTTTCTAAGATCTGTTTCAGTTTTACGTTTTTCCAGCCGGGCAGATTAGGGAAAAAATGCACCAACCCTTTGGCGGCATCGACAGGGCCTGGTAAACCCAGCCCCACCCCTAATATATCTCTTTTGCTAATGCGTTTTTGTTTTATTAATTCAGCAATATAGCTATTTATTGCCGCAATTAACTCTTTTTTTTTGAGGAACTTACGCGTATTTAAAGAAACTTTATTTATAATTCTATAGCCTAAATCAATTAGGGCTATCTTTAAATTTGTTCCTCCTAAATCAATAGCTATAATAAATTTCTCAGGCATAAGCTGATATTTTATCTTAAAGCGATTTTAATTGCAAGGATTAATACTATTTCTGGGAGTACAGGTAGATTTTATTCCTGCCAGACTCTTTTGCGCGATAGAGAGCTTGGTCTGCTTTATCAATTATCCCCTGGACCTCCTGTGCATCTTTAGGAAAGGTAGAAGCCCCCAGGCTTATGGTAACCTTCAATTCTTCATCGTAAACCTTGATCGACTTACCCTCGACGGCCTTACGAATACGTTCCGCCACAATTTGAGACTGTTCAGTGCCTAATTCAACAAGGACTATAGCAAATTCCTCGCCGCCATAGCGGCCCACCAAATCTATCTGCCTGACATTCTCCTTAATGGTAGCTGCGACCTGGTGTAGAATAGCATCTCCCACCAGATGGCCATATTTATCATTATAACTCTTAAAATAATCAATATCGACCATCATAAAGGAAGAACTGTGTTTAAACTTCTTTGAGCGCTGGATTTCTTCATGGAACCTCTCCAAACAATACCTTCTGCTGAATACTCCCGTGAGGCTGTCGGTAATAGCTATTGCCTGAACCCGCTGATAAAGAACTGCTCTTTTCATGCCTAAGACAAACTGCTGGACTAAAATATGGAATTTTTCTTTATCCTCTTCTTTGAGGCCGCCGGCAATAAGATAACCGATAACGGTTCTTTCTATCTTTAAAGGCACGACCAGGCTATCTCGGTATTGTGCAATATCTATATTATCTTTTATAAATTTACATTCCTCTATCCCGATATAGCTACTTAACTGTTTTTTAAAGATAGAGAATACTTTCTCTTCTTCCAAAGACTTACATAAATCGCGCGTAATATCGTAAAGTGCAATATTTTCTTCAGCCAGGCTTTCTAGGCCGAAATTATCCTCTTGAATTTTTGTATTTACCTCTAGTAATTCTGCGTATTCATCTTGAATATCAGAGTAGTATTTTTGAGCCTTTATAAAATTCCTCTTTAGAATATATTTCAGCCAAAGATACAAAGACAAAAGTAGAAATAAAAATACGACTAGGCTCCACATACCTGATTTCTTCCTTTTTGCTTGGCAAGATAGAGTGCCCGATCTGCTCTGATGATCAACTCATCTTCATCGTTTGTATCCATAGGCAAGCCAGAAACTCCGATAGATACGCTGATGCCGGTTTCCTGCCTGCGTAATATTATCTTAAGTTTATCAATCCTAGAGCACAACTGCTCAGCTATAACCATAGCCTTTTCTTTATCAGTGTGCGGAAAAATGATGCAGAACTCTTCTCCCCCAAAACGGCTGATGATAGGATTTTTATCTTTTAAAAAATCCGTAATATCCAAGCTTAATTTTTGTAAAACTATATCGCCGGCAATATGCCCGAACTTATCGTTATAATTCTTAAAATAATCGATATCAAGCATAAGTAGCGATAGATTCGTATTATGGCGCAGGCTTCTTCGACATTCCTCCTTGAGGCGCTCTAAAAAATATCCTTTGGTATAAAGAGAGGTCAGGCCGTCATGGATAGCTAAATCCTGTGTTTTCTTAAACAGTTCCCCATTTTCTATAGCTACGGCTCCCAGCTCACTGATAGTCAATAAGAACCTTAAATCATCTTGCGTATAAAAACCGCTCTCCGGGCTGTCCAGCCTGAGTATCCCTAAAAACTTATTCTCGCTAATTAAAGGGACGCTGATCAGGGAGGAAAATGGCCGGATATCTTCATTTTTTAGTTTTTCCAGATCAAAACGAAAATCTTTCTTTACATCCTCTACAATCAGAGGGCTAGAATGCCTTAAAATCCAAAGGTCAAAAACATCCCCTTCTTTTGCTTTTATAATCAGCCTGTGGTCTTCTTTTTTAGCCTTAAAGAGCCCAAGCTTATGGGTCTGGTGGTCTACCAGATATAAAATACATGTCCCTTTATTTTTAGAAATAAGCGTAAATACTATTTCGGAAAGGCTATTGGCTATGGCTTCCAGAGAAAGGTTCTGATTTATTTCTTCAATGATATTTTTTAAACTATTATAACGCTTAATTTTTTCATTAAGGGCGAGCCGGCTTTCTGCTGCCCGCGCCCTTTGTATGTTCAAAAGATTTATCTGTTCTTGGATATCCTGGGTTTTTAACCGCAGCAGGTATTTATTTCGAGAGTTTTTCTTGAGAAGATAAGATATTATAACGCTGGCTACGATATAGAATAAAAATAATCTTAAAGGGTCTACTTTAGCTAAGCGGACTAAATTTGCGGGCAGGATGAAATAGAAAAATACGGCTAGTAAAAAAGAGAGGCTGACTTTAAAAAAGGGCAGAATCTTAGCAAGAATAGCGTTATCTTTATCTTTAAATGATAGTTTCTTCAGTATCTTTATCAAAAAAGTGCACCTTGCTCATATCAAAAACTACGTCTATATCCTGATTTACCCGCGGCTTATCGTGCGCACCCACGCGAGCGATAAAGGTGTGTTTACCGGTATTCAGATACAAATAGACCTCTGAACCCATGGGCTCTACTACTTCGCAGTTAACCCTGACTATATTTTCCGGAGGCGCTTCCGAAACGAATAATTTATCATAGATATCTTCTGAGCGTATACCAAGAATAGCATCTCTATCAATATAGCCTTTTAACTTATTATACATACCCTCCACGATCTTTACCTGGATTTTTCCTTCATCAAAGTACAGGCGGTTTTCTTTCTTAATGAACTTGCCTTTCATAAAACTCATGGGTGGTGAGCCAATAAAACCAGCTACGAATTTATTATTCGGATGGTCATATACGCTGATGGGGTCAGCCAGCTGTTGTAAAATACCGTCTTTCATCACCGCGATTCTATCACCCATGGTCATAGCTTCTGTCTGATCGTGAGTAACATAAACAATGGTAGTCTGTAACCTTAAGTGTAATTTATGTATTTCCGTACGCATTTGCACCCTTAGTTTAGCATCAAGATTACTTAAGGGCTCATCAAACAGAAATACTAACGGTTTTCTAACAATCGCCCTTCCTACTGCCACCCGCTGCCTTTCGCCTCCGGAAAGTTCGCGAGGCCTACGATTAAGCAGGCTCTTTATCCCCAAGATCTCGGCAGCTTCCTTTACACGTTCTGTAATTTCGCTCTTTGGATAGTGTCGTAAGCGTAGGCCGAACGCCATATTCTCAAATACCGTCATATGCGGGTAGAGGGCATAATTCTGAAAAACCATGGCGATGTCACGATCCTTGGCCGGAATATCGTTAACTAGTTTATCGCCTATATATATCCTGCCTTCGGTAATATCCTCCAGCCCGGCTATCATTCTTAAGGTCGTGGATTTCCCGCATCCGGAAGGGCCTACCAATACGATAAATTCTTTGTTTTCGACACCAAGGCTCACATTGCTTACAGCTTTGATACCATTAGCGAAAACCTTACAAACGTTCTGTAGGCTAACCTGGGCCATATTCTTCTCGCTTCACTCGTCAAAATTCAAATTCCAAAACGTTTTGAATTTAAACTATTATATCAGTAATCTACGGGAAATCAACCCAGATAATCAATTAACTGGCTAAGCATCCCCTTCATATCCTTGCGCTGCACTATCATATCAATCAGGCCGTGTTCAAGAAGGAATTCTGAACGCTGAAAGTTAGACGGAAGCTTCTGCCTGATAGTTTGTTCAATGACCCTAGGGCCGGTAAAGCCTATTAAAGCCTTGGGTTCGGCAATAATAATATCTCCTAGGCCGGCAAAAGAAGCCATAACTCCGGCCATGGTGGGGTTGGTTAATACCGAAATAAAGGCCAGTTTTTCTTTATGATGGTAGGAAAGAGCGGCAGAGGTCTTTGCCATCTGCATCAGGCTAAACATTCCCTCATACATCCTAGCTCCACCGCCTGAGCCGGAAACTATGATAAGGGGAAGCTTATTTTTAGTAGCTGCTTCGATCGCGCGGGTAATCTTTTCTCCCACCACAGACCCCATTGACCCCATAATAAAACGCGAATCCGTCACTGCTATAATTATAGATTTATTATTGAGTAAACCTTCGCCTGTTATCGCTGCTTCTTTTAAACCTGTGGTATTTTGGTCTTGGGCTAGCTTATCGACATAAGTTTTAGGACCTTTAAATTCTAGCGGGTCATCTGAAAACATATCTTTATCATATTCCTGAAAAGTTCCCGCATCCAAAAGCATATTGATTCTTTCGTAAGCGCCTAATACAAAATGGTAATTACAGTTCGGGCAAACTTTCAGGTTCTCCTCTAGGGTCTTATTATAAAGCGCCTCGGAACAACCCTCGCACTTTGTCCAAAGCCCATCTGGGATATCTTTTTTCTTTAATCTTACTATAGTATATTTGGGCTTGCCGAATAAAGCCATCTTCTAGTCATCTCCTGTCCAAACTTATTAATCACTAATCCCGATAACACTTTCGGATAAAAATAGGTGGATTTAGGCGGCATTCTATTACCAGTGACCGCAACAGCAGATACCTGCTGCATCTTTACCGGATTCAATAAAAATGCAATATAACCCTTGGCGTTATCTACTTTTTCAATAAATTGTTCGGCATCCGGGCTATAAAGGATATCCTCGTTCTCCTCTAAACTTACCCCCATGATCTTTTTTAAAATTATAGAATTTAGAATAGAGACGTCTAATGAACGACATTCCTTAGGTTTATCCGCGATCATTTTATCCAAAATCTTAATATTCTTTAACCTCAACAACCAGTACTTCCTATCCTTATACATCCCCAAGACGTTCTCGGTCCGGCCTCCTTTTTCCATCAGGAAAAAGAAACTTGCTTTATCTCTTACCTCTTCCAAAACAAAATATTCGCTCAAAGAGGCTTTAAAATCATCCATATTGAATTTAGGATTTAATTTTACCAGGCGGTGCACAGGAAAGATCGTTAAATCGCGCGATTCGGCATTAGTAAAATATGCCATAATATAATTAAAATCTTCTTCGCCTGTGATGGAACCTGTTTTTTTCTTCATCTCTTCTTTGAAGGCGCAGGCAACTTCATAACGATGGTGTCCGTCGGCAATAAAGATGTTTTTATCTTTCAAGGCGGCTTGGATCTTGGTTATTATCTCAGGGGCATCTATCCTCCAGACCTTATGGTTAACCCTGTATTCATCCGTAATATCAATAAAAGGGTTTTTATCCTCGAGGTACTGCTGGTAGATACGCTGGATGATTCTCTCTTTATCTATAAAAGCTACGAATATCGGGCTTAAGTTTGCCTTAACCGCTTTTAATAAACGCAGCCTGTCTTCCTTGGGCGCTAATTTTGTATGCTCGTGGGCAAAAATAGAGGAATTTTTATCTTCCAGATGCAATAAAGCGATAAAACCTAAGCGGCTCTTTCTTTCTCCCTTTACATTATATTGCTGGCTATAGAAATATATGGCTAGTTTCTGTTCCTGGACGAATATATTATTTTTAAGCCAATCCTTAAAATACGCGGCTGAGCGGCGGTATTTGTCTTCTCCGGGGATATGCTTGCCTAAAATTATACGGATAAAATTATAGGGGTTAAGCTCGTGATAATATTCCTGCTGCGCAGGAGAAATCACATCGTACGGCGGACAGGCTACGGCCGCTAATTTTTTAATATTTTCCTGATTATAGATTACCGCTTTAAAGGGCTTTATCTTGGGCATGAGTAAAGATTATATCATCCTCCGGAGAGTCTGGCAAACTCTTCCATGAGTTTACGTTGTTGAGAACTCAGGCGCGCAGGGATTTCTACGTTGATCTGGACTAACTCATCGCCCGAACCCCTTCCGTGTACATCGGGAATCCCTTTTTCCCTTAAGCGGAAAATTTTTCCGCTCTGGGTGCCGGGTGGTATCTTCATTTTTACATGCCCCCCAAGCGTTGGAACATCTACCTCTGCTCCCAACACCGCTTTACTTAATGATATATTGATTTCAGTCAAAAGATCGTTATTATGCCTTTCAAATGCGTGATGCGGAAGCACCTCGATTATCACATGTAAATCACCGTGCCCTGCAACCCCGGCTTCTCCTTCGCCCCTGACTCTTAGATGCGAACCGGTATCTACGCCTACGGGTATTTTTACTTTTATATGCCGCGTAACTTTACCTCTGCCCTCTCCATGACAAACAGGGCAGGGAGCCTGATAAATGAAACCTTCTCCTGAACAACGCTGACATGCCTGGACTGTCTGAAAAAATCCGTTGGAGGCTACTGTGCGGCCGGCACCTTTACATTGGGGGCAGGTTATTTTTTTACTGCCCGGCTTTGCTCCGCTGCCAGCGCAATTTTCGCAGATCTCATAACGTGGCACCGTAATGATTTTTTCTGTGCCGTTGGCCGCCTCTTCTAAAGTTATATTTATTGATATTTGTAAATCTCTTCCTTTTCTACGAGAATTTTTCCTCTGCACATGATAGTAATCATCAAACGCATCATCCACGTCAAATCCAAAACCACCCCCAAACATGCCGGACAAATTTTTAAGTAAGTCGCCTAGCCCGATATCTTCAAAACCTGACCACTGACCACCACGCATGATATCTTCTTGAGTATATCTTTGGTCTACTCCAGAGTGTCCATATTCATCATATATGGCCCGCTTTTGAGCGTCAGACAAAATAGCGTAAGCTTCTGAGACTTCTTTGAATTTCTCTTCTGCTTCTTTTTTCTGTTCTAGAGGTACGCGGTCAGGGTGAAAACGCAGCGCCATCTCGCGATAGGTCTTTTTTATCTCCTCAAGTGAGGCGTTCTTCTTGACACCCAAAATCTCATAATAATCGCGTTTGGTGGAAGCAGCCATTATTTTTTATTGTCTTCTTCCTTATATTCCGCGTCGATAATATCTTCTTCTTTTTTCTTCGGTTCTTCCTGGGCTTCTTCTCCCTGCGCCTTGCCGCCAGGCGCGCCCTGCGACTGCTGCTGCTTCTGGGCTGCTTGTTTATAGATCTCTTCGGCTAATTTATGGGCTGCCTTGGTCAAATCATCCATACCCTTTTTGATCCTCTCTAGATTCTTATCTTTAATCGCTGTCTTTAAATCGTTGGCCCTGGACTCGATGTCCGCGCGTTCCTGCTGGCTGACTTTATCACCGTAATCTTTCAGCGATTTTTCGGTAGCATAAACTAAATTATCCGCCTGATTGATGGTTTCGATTTCTTCCTTCTTCTTGACGTCTTCCGCGGCAAATTTTTCCGCGTCCTTGACCATCTTATCAATCTCCTCCTTGGATAGTTTCTTAGGCGCTGTGATACGGATAGACTGCTCTTTGCCGGTGCCTAAATCCTTGGCTGAGACATGCACGATCCCGTCGCGGTCAATATCGAATTTTACTTCGACCTGCGGAACGCCGCGGGGAGCTGCCGGTATTCCCACCAGATCAAATCTTCCCAATTCAACATTATCGTCTGCCATCGGCCGCTCACCCTGAAGCACGCGGATGGTGACCGCGGTCTGGTTATCGGCAGCGGTTGAAAAAACCTGGCTCTTCTGCGTAGGAATAGAAGCATTCCTTTCGATTAATTTCGTATTTACTCCTCCCAAAGTCTCGATACCTAAAGATAGCGGGGTAACATCAAGAAGCAACACATCTTTAACGTCTCCCTTGATGATTGCCGCCTGTATCGCAGCCCCTAAGGCAACGCATTCCATAGGATCGACTCCGCGTTCGATCTTTTTACCGACATAATCTTCGACAAATTTTTGCACGATAGGCATACGCGTAGGCCCGCCCACCATGATGATCCTGTCTATTTCTTTAGGCGTCAATTTGGCATCGTTAATCGCCTGTTCCATGGGATGACGGCACCTGCCGATGATAGGCGAAATTAGATCTTCTAACTTTGCGCGGGTAATAGACATCGTCAAGTGCTTCGGCCCGGAAGCGTCGGCAGTGATAAAAGGAAGGTTGATATCCGTGCTTACGGTTGAAGATAGCTCGATCTTTGCCTTTTCCGCCGCTTCGCGTAACCTCTGCACCGCCATTTTATCATTCATCAGGTCTATCCCGGTTTCACGCTTAAATTGGCCGGCAACATACTCAAGCAATACCTTATCCATATCCGTGCCGCCTAATTGCGTGTCCCCGGAGGTAGACTGCACGTGAAAAACACTCTGCGCCATCTCCATGATGGTAACATCCAACGTCCCGCCTCCTAAATCAAAAACCATGATCTTAAATTCTTTCCCGGCTTTTTCTAGGCCGTAAGCAAGACAGGCTGCAGTAGGCTCATTGATAATCCTTAAAACCTTTAAACCGGCGATCTCGCCGGCATCCTTAGTCGCGGTCCTCTGGTTATCGTCAAAATACGCCGGGCAGGTGATTACCACCTCTTCGACTTTATCCCCAAGATACGCCTCGGCATCCTGCTTAATTTTTTGCAGGATAAAAGCAGAGATCTGTTGCGGGGTATACTCTTTACCGTAGACTTGAAATTTAAAATCAGTCCCCATCTTGCGCTTTGCCGCCTGGATCGTTCCTTCGGCATTTATCGCCGCCTGCCTTCTGGCCGGTTCACCGACTAAGCGCTGTCCATCCTTGGTAAAAGCAACGTAAGAAGGAAAAGCCTTGCCGGAAGCGACACCCGCCCCTTCTGCCGAAGGAATAATCACCGGACGGCCACCCTCCATTACTGCCGCCGCTGAATTAGAAGTCCCTAAATCAATACCTATAACTTTAGCCATTTTCTCACCCTCCTCATTTTTACCCAGCCTCTGGCGCTTGGGGAAAAATGACCCCGAGCGCTGCGAGGGGGAAAAGATTAATTTATGCGGATTTTTTCGAAACCTTTACCTTTGCTGTCCTGATCACTCTGTCGTTTAATAAATAGCCTTTCTGCATTTCTTCTACTACCGTATGTTCCTGAACATTCTTATCCTCTACCTGCATCAGCGCTTCGTGGTAATGGGGATCAAATATTTTACCCTGGGCATCAATGGGCCTGACCCCGTATTCTTTCAATAATTCGTAAAGATGCGCCAGGATTATCTCAACACCCTTTAAAAACGCAGGCAGGTCCTGATGTTTTGTCTCTGTCAGATCTACCGCCCGCTCCAGATCATCCAGGATATTTAATAACTCCAGGATAATTTCTTCGTTGGCAAACTTGGTAAAATCCTGTTTTTCTTTTTCCAGACGCTTACGGGTATTTTCAAAATCAGCCTGCAGCCTTAAAATCCTCTCCCAGTAATCCTTGGATTTCTGGGCTTCTTCTTTTAGCTGTAAATACTCTGATTCTTTTAAGTTTATGACTTTTTCTTCTTTGTCCATTTAAATACGGTCCAAGACTTCGCTTAAAGCCTGCGAGACATATTCCAAAACAGTAATCGTATGCCGGTACTCCATACGCGCAGGCCCTAACACCGCTACCCTTCCTAAGGGTTTATCCTTACGGCGGTAGCTAGAAACTACCAGCGAGCAATTTTCCATGCCCGGGCAATCCGATTCATTACCTATATAGACTCTGACTCCTTCGCCAAAATCACGGTTTATCACATCCAAAAGATCCTGTTTTTCTTCCAACATCTTAATCAAAATACGCATACTATTTATATTGCGAAATTCTGGCTGCTCCAGTATATGGCTGATACCCCGATAATAAAATCTATCCTGCCAATCCGAAAAAGAAACTATTCCGGCATAATGCGTAATCTCAGAAAGTATTTCCGAAGTTTGTTCTAAAACATCCTCTAGCCTGCGGATCTCTTTTTTATATTCATTGACAATACGTTTCTTTTCCCCTCCGATGAGATCCATTTGCGAAATCATAAAATCGACATAGTAACGGTAACCCTTATTAGTGGGAATCCTGCCCCCGGAAGTATAGGGGTGGGTGATATACCCGGCTTCTTCCAGTTCCGCCAGGATATTCCTAATGGTGGCAGAG
>Ga0315284_10013483_pt1 | contig 11642 bp, 8 predicted proteins | sample YL17G09_16_MG_FD_203696 | JGI IMG/M metagenome (GOLD analysis project Ga0315284, IMG submission 203696) | Sediment microbial communities from Yellowstone Lake, YNP, Wyoming, USA - YL17G09_16 | ecosystem: Environmental > Aquatic > Freshwater > Lake > Sediment | place: USA: Wyoming | collected... | reverse complement strand
ATTCCTCAAGGAGGATGTATGTGTGGATGCCCAGTTCTTCTCCGTCGCCGAACATGTGCAGGTAGAGCAGGCGCTCCTTGCCGGGATTCACCTTCCGAATCTCGCCCATCGTCTCGAATGAGTGTCTCCCGACCGCCAGGCGGTCCTGGAATCCGCTGGTCGTGCCGTCCGCATCCACACAGAGCGCGGTGATGATCGGTTCCGCGAGCGTGTACTCACCCCTGACCACGAATACCGCTCCGGGCTCGACGACGGCCGAACTGCCGAGGACTTCGCCGACCTCAATCCTCATCGCCCGGCAGGGCTTTTCATCCCCGTGACCCGGCTGGAGCGAGTATCGGAGAGGCCGGAGATTCAACTCGTGCCCGAGTTTGATGTGTATGGACGACCTATCGTCGGGCATCAGAATCGCGAGGCCGCGCGGTCCGTGATTCAGTCTGTCTATGTGGCAGTAAAGCTCGAATCGTCCCTCGCCGGGACGCAGCGGCGCCGTATGTCCGGTGCTCACCCCGGAGGTCACCAGCCGAAGCTCGATCTCCGATTCGCCTTTCAGCGAATACTCACCGCACACGGCGAAGTCCGCGCCGACCATGATCGTGCTCGATCCTCCGAACGCGCCAGTCACCTTGACTGCAAGCCGGTCCGCGAGCTCGGAATACAGATAGTCGCCCTGAAACGCCCAGAAGGGCAGGGGCTTCAGGTCAAAGCGTTCGAGGGTGGAGGTCCTCAGAGTCTCCTCTACCATGCCGCGCATCTCCTCTCTGAGCCGGCCTCTCGCGCGGTGGATGCGGCTCTTGACTGCCGGGATGGATGCTCCCAGCATGTCGCCGATCTCGGCGTGCGAATAGCCGTTCACATAATGGAGGATGACGGCGAGCCGCTCATTCTCCGAGAGAGTGGAGAGAGCATCGCGCACGAGGCGGGTGTTTTCCTCGCTCTCGATCGGCGCCGGCTCGGAGGAGAGACGTTCCGCGATTCCCGGCGCGTCGAGCGAAACCGTGATCTGCTGCCTGCGACGAATGGCGGCAGCTTTCATGCCCGCAATCCGATAAAGCCAGTTGCCGAACTTCGACGGGTCTCGGAGCGTCGGCAGATCGAGGTACGCCGTCACCAGAGCTTCCTGCGCCGCGTCACGGGCCGCTTCGAAATCGCCGAGCCGATGAAACGCGATTCCGAAAGCCGCGTCCCGATACCGGTTCGCAAGCTCGCCGAACGCGCGCTGATCTCCGGCCAGGGCCGATCGCACCAGCCCTTCATCGTCCATATCCATCATGAAGGCATCCTCCATTGGTAATGCTGCACCTGCGCCGCGGAAAGTTGCGCGCGCCTTGCTTTGATCTCGCACGCTCAACTATAATATCTCCGGCCATGTCCCCGCAAGCTCGCGTGGAAATCGGCGGCCACGGAAGGACCGGTAAGCTGACAGCTTCGGCAGTTGATCTCGAACGAATCAAGTACCTCCGAATCGGCTCCATCATCATCATAGGTTTTGTGGCCAGCATGCTCAGCGGTCTGCTCGGCATCGGCGGTGGGTCGGTGCTCGTCCCGGCGATGGTCTATCTGCTCGGGATGAACCAGCATCGCGCGCATGGAACCTCGCTTGCGGTGATCGCGGTAGTGGTGTTCTCCAGCGCGGTCTACTACAGCACGCACGGGCTTGTGGACTGGACGGTCGCGATCGAGTTGATGGCGGGCGGCGTGATCGGGGCGATGATCGGCGCGCGGATATGCGCCCTGTTGAGCGCGGGGAGGCTTCGCAGGTACTTCGGGATATTCCTCGGCATCGTCGGATTGAGGATGCTTTATGGAGCGGCGTTCGCGTCGTCGGGGGCGCCTGGTATTGGGGGCCATGTCCTTGCGCCGGAAACGCTCGGCGGGGGATCGGTGGTGGTCGCGATCGGTCTGGTGACGGGCATCTTCAGCGGGCTCTTCGGGATTGGCGGCGGGCTGATTATGGTGCCGACGCTCGTTCTACTTTTCGGCTTCAAGCAGAAGCTGGCGCAGGGGATCTCGCTGGCGGTGATTATCCCGGTCTCGATCTCCGGCGCGGCCATCCACAACGCGCACGGAAACGTGAATTGGGGTGTTGCGGTCTGGCTGGCGGTCGGCGGAGTGATGGGCGGATTGGTCGGCGCGCACCTGGCGGTCGTCAAGATTCAGGATCCCGTCCTGTGCGGTCTGTTCGGCCTGCTCATGCTCGTGACAGGGGTGCTCATGTTCCACCACAAGCGCCCGGCCTGCGATTGACACGGGCGAATTCCGGTCGGTATACTTTCGTAATACGTATTGCGTAATGCGTAACCGAACCCGTTGTTCGCGAATCACGCGTCACGCATCGGTGGGGACTCCGACATGAAACCGAATCCGTCCGGCAGGTACATCATCGGCGTTGACCTCGGCGGCACGAACGTCCGGGCAGCGGTCGCCGACCGGGAAGGCAAGATCATCGGTGACGGGCGTCGTCCTTCGCGGGCGATGGAAGGGCCGGATGTCACGATCCCTGAGATCATCGGCGCCATTCGCGACGCCATGAGCAATTCCGGCGTCAAGACGCAGGATGTCTGCGGGATCGGCATGGGCATCCCCGGGCGCCACGTCTCCAGGGAAGGCATCGTCCTCTGGTCGCCGAACTTCAAGGACTGGGGCGGTCTCCAGCTTCTGAAGCCGATATGCGATGATCTGGGCCTCGCGGCGTTCATGGGCAACGACGTGAACGTGGCGGCGCTCGGCGAATACCGGTTCGGCGCGGCGAAGGGCACGAGCGTCAAGAGCATGGTGATGCTGACCCTGGGCACGGGGATCGGCGGAGGGATCATCCTGGACGGGAAGCTCTGGCTCGGCGCGAACGAGGGCGGCGGCGAGATCGGCCACCAGGTAATAAGGCCCAACGGGAAGCAGTGCGGCTGTGGGAACTTCGGCGACCTGGAGAGCATGGCGAATCGGGATGCCATCATCGAGCGGGCGCTTCGCAAGATATACGTGGGTCGGAAGACCATCCTCACCGACATGCTCAAGCCGAAGTACCTCGAGTTGACTCCGGCGATGATCGCCGAAGCCGCGTCGAAGGGCGATGAGGTGGCGGTCGAGGTCATGGATGAGACCGGCTACTTCGTCGGCATCGGCGTGGCGAACGTGATCACATTTCTGAACGTGGAGATGGTCGTCATCGGCGGCGGAATCTCACAGGCCGGGGCGGTTCTCTGGGACCCGATAATGCGCACCGTCCGGGCTAATGCGCTCGAAGAGGCGTTGGAGGTCTGCCGGGTCGTTCCGGCGGCGCTCGGCGACGATGCGGGCGTGCTCGGCGGAGTCGTCCTCGTGCTTCAGGAGATGGGCGCATGAAGATGACGAAGGAGACCATCGTCAAAGAGGACGGCAGGCTTCTGACCTACTATTGGTTCGCTGATTCGGAGGCGGCGGAGGATGCGTCCTGCGAAGCCGAGACGCATCCTGAGGATACCTCCGAGTAATCCGCGTTCTCGTTTCACGGAAAGGAAACGCTTTGTCCGAGCTCCGCTGGCACCCGCTACTCGAACAATGGGTCATAACCGCGACTCATCGGCAGGACCGCACGTTCTTCCCGCCCGACGACTACTGCCCGCTCTGCCCGACGAAGAACGGCGGCTTCCCGACGGAGATTCCCGCGGAGGATTTCGACCTCGTAGCCTTCGAGAACAGATTTCCGTCGTTGAGGCGAACTCCGCCCGATCCCGCCGTCAAGGGGACGGAGCTATACAAGGTTCGGCCGGCGGCTGGGGTCTGCGAGGTTGTCCTGTATTCGCCGGAGCACGTGGGGACGCTCACCGACAAGAGCGAAGAAGAGATCGAGAAGCTGATACGCGTCTGGACCGACCGCTATGCGGAGCTCGGCGCGCTCGATTTTGTGGAGTATGTCTTCATCTTCGAGAACAAGGGGCGGGAGATCGGCGTCACGCTCACGCATCCGCACGGGCAGATCTACGCATATCCGTTCATCCCGCCGGTCATCGAGAAGGAGCTTCACGCGTGCAGGAAGCACTCGGAGAAGACCGGGCGATGCCTCTTGTGCGACATCCTGGGCGAGGAGATGAACGACGGTCGGCGCCTCGTCGCCTCGAACGATCATTTCGTCGCGTTCATCCCGTTCTACGCGCGGTATCCCTACGAAGTCCACATCCTGCCGAGGGAGCATCGCCTGAGCCTGGCGGACTTCTCCGAAGAAGAGGGGAGATCGCTTGCCGGAATCCTGAAAACGGTGCTGCTGAAGTACGACAATCTCTGGGGGATCTCATTCCCATACATGATGGTGATGCATCAGAAGCCGAGCGACGGGAAGCCGCACGACTACTACCACTTCCACATCGAGTTCTACCCGCCTTATCGCACGAAGGACAAGCTGAAGTATCTCGCGGGCTCGGAGTCCGGAGCGGGCGTATTCATCAATGATACGCTCGCCGAGGAGAAGGCTCAGGAGCTTCGGGATGCCGAGCCAAGGACATAGCTCCGCATTCGTCGGAGGAATGCGCCCTCGTTTCGCCTAAAACTACGGTGCTCGCCCGTTGAAGGCGGGCCCGCGACTACAACTGGGAAGACGGCGCTACCATGGCAGACCTTGAAGAAAGAATCGAGACCCTGACGCACAAGTTCGTGGAGGTGTACGGCGTTCCTCCCCGCACCACAGTCCGCGCGCCCGGGAGGGTGAACCTCATCGGCGAGCACACGGATTACAACGACGGCTACGTGCTTCCCATCGCCATTGACCGGGAGGTGCTCATCGCCGCGTCGCCCTCACGGGAGTCGGCGGTCTGCCTGTATTCGATGAACTTCGACAGAGTGTCCGCGTTCTCGCTCGGGAACATCGCCCGGGACCGCGTGAACACGTGGAGCAACTATCCGCGCGGCGTGGTCTACATGCTCCAGAAGCGCGGTTTCACCGTAAAGGGTGCGAATCTGGCGATACAGGGTGACATTCCTCTCGCCGCGGGATTGAGCTCGTCCGGCGCGCTGGAAGTCGCCTCCGCGATGGTCTTCCAGACGTTGAACAAGCTGGAGATGTCCGGGCCGGAGATGGCGCAGCTCTGCCAGGCCGCGGAGAATGAGTTCGTCGGCGTCAACTGCGGGATCATGGACCAGTTCATCTCCCGTCTCGGCGTGAAGAACCATGCGCTCTTCGTGGACTGCCGCACCCTCGAGTACGAAGCCGTTGCGATCCACGGTCATGACGTGCGCTTCATCGTGGCGGATACCCTCAAGAAACGCGGGCTTGTGGACTCCGAGTATAACATGCGCCGTGAGCAGTGCGAGGAAGCCGTCTCGCTCCTGAAGACCTATCTGCCGAATATAACGGCGCTCCGCGACTTGACGATTCCCGACCTCAAGAGATACGGCGACCGACTACCGCCGACAATTCGCCGCCGCGCGAAGCACGTCGTGACCGAGAATGACCGCGTTCTGAAGAGCGTGAAGGCGCTCCGGGACGGCGATCTCGATCTCTTCGGCAAGCTGATGAACCAGTCGCACGAGTCGCTGAGAGACCTCTACGAGGTGAGCTGCCGGGAGCTGGACGTGATGGCGGAAGCAGCGTGGCGCATCCCCGGCGTCTACGGCTCGCGCATGACCGGCGCCGGCTTCGGCGGCTGCACTGTCAGCGTGGTGGCGAACGAGGCGGTGGAGGAGTTCCTGGAGCGAGTTCCGGCTGAATACAAGGCCCGCATCGGCGTCACTCCCACCGTCTACGTCTGCACCCCCGAGAACGGCGCGGAGGTGCTCCTCAGCGAGGAATCCGGCGAACTCGACGAAGGGGCATGATCGTTTCCCGCGCGTGAAACCTCCTTGCCGCGTGTCTCGTCATACAAGCGCGTGCTTCGGATACGGCGTTTGGTGCTTTTCCCGGTTTTTTCACTTCTTTGGAGGAGGTGTCGCCGTGATCGCCAGATGTGTCTCTGCCTTCATCCTCTGCGGCGTCCTCGTGTTCGGCGCGATCCGCGACGAATCCATTCATCGAATGGTCGTGGGCACCCGGGCGTTCGAGGTGTCCAATGTTGTTGATCTCACTACACGCGCTGATGGGTACGTGTGCTACGCCTGGACATCGCCGGACGGGAAGTATGTAGCGGTCAGGATTGCCGATGACCCGGAGAAGTCCGATGCGCGTCGCCTCGTCCTGGTTCGGTCGTCGGGAGGCAAGCCGGTCACGCTTTTCGCGGTCTCGGACGAACAGGACGAGGGGAAGTTCTCGTCACCCGGTGAGTACGTTCAGCCATCGCCCGATGAGAACCGCGGAGTCGCATGGTCGCCGGACAGCAAGCTGATCGCGTTTCCGGCGGAGCGCGTGGTCGTCGGTCGCGAGGGCGAATCGTCGTTTGTGAGTATCATCGTGGTCACGCCTCTCGGGGTCAGGCGCGCGACTTTCGATCTGCCGAAGGATTTCGGCCCCGAAGGCCAGATCGTGTGGAGCCGCGACTCGCGCAGGCTCGCCTGTCCGGTTCACACCTGGGTGTACTCGCCCGCTGGAGACTCGAAGTTCAAACCGGGGATCCTGGTTTGCGACGTATTACGCGGGGTCGGCGAGGAGCTGGTTGCTCAGGAGAGCGGCTCGGTCTACCCGGTTTCGTGGAGCGATGACGGTGCGTCGCTCATGTACGCGTCCCGGGTCGAAGAGCGGAGAGTTCAGCTCAGGGAGGTCCGGCTGCGCGGAGAAGGGGACACGCTCATTCAGGACGATTATCACGCCGACGGCTTATCCCCGGACAGGAAGCTTCGCGTGACGACGGACAACGGCCTGCAAGTCGAGAATCTCATCACCCGCGAGACGACCACCGTGCTGAAGGAGTTCAAGTGGACACTCCCGACGTGGTCGCCCGACAGCAGGATGCTGGTCTACCAGAGGCCCGGCGAGTTATGGGATGAGAACCACAGGAGGAGCGAGCAGACCGCCTCGATCTGGCTTGCGCTCCCGCAGTCCGGGCTTCGGAACCACATGTGCGTGGTGTCCGATGCGGACCCCGACGTCTCGCCCAGCTTCTCCGCCGACTGCCTGAGAATGGCGTACATCTCACAGGGACGGCTGCGTCTGGCCGAGCTTGTTTGGCGGGATCTGACGGTGGATGAGAAGCTCGCCGCCGGGATTCCGCTCACCGAGCAAGAAGAGAAAGACAAGATGCTGGAGAACGCGAAGAAGATCGCCGCAGCGCTTGCGATGTACAACGGTGACTGGGACGGCAGGCTGCCGTTTGGCGACACCGTGACGGATATGCTGTCGCCCTATCTGCGGGCTTTTCGTGCCGAGTCGTTCCAGAACCCGTTCTTCCGCCCCGGCACGGAGGACATGATATTCCAGTACAATGAGTTCCCCTCCCTCGCGTCCATTCAATTCCCGGCGACAACGATCATCGGCGTGCTGGACTCGGGCTTCTCCTGGCGGGTGATTATCTACGCGGACGGGCACGTCATCATCCAGCCGAAGTAAGGGGCTCCTCGACTGGAAGCGGGAATGGCGGCGTTTGAAAAGGAGTTTCCGATGAAAACATGGCTCGCCTCGCTCTGCATCTGTCTCGTAGTGTCTTGCACCGCCGTTGCGGATGACGCAGGCATCCACCGCATGGTGATCGGAGACCGCGGGCTGGAGCTGCTGGATACGACGCGGCTTACCACGCACAACGACGGTGAGGTAAGAGGCGCCTGGATCTCGCCGGATGGCAGATACGTCGCGTACATTTCCGAGAGCGCCGAAGGTGCCCGTCTCTGCATGGTGCGTTCGTCCGGTGGCAGGGCGGATGTTCTTCTTGCGGCCGACCTCCGGGATTTCGCGTCATCGGCGCGGACACAGATCGAGATGCCGGTGCTCGATATTCCCGCGGCCTGGTCCCCGGATAGCAGTGTCATCGCGTTTCCCGTGCGATACGCGGTTCCGGAGACGGGCGCAGAGCCGGAGTCCGCAGGACTCCGGCTCCTGGTCATGACTCCAGCCGGTATGCGGCGGGCTTCGTTCGAATTGCCGAAGGACACCTGGTTCAGGTTCAGGGATCGCATGCAGTGGAGCCCCGATTCACACCGCTTCGCATGTCCGGTCCGGGTTCTGCGCTCGAAGCCCGGGGCGCAGCCGGAGAAGCGGGAACTGCGGAGCGAGGTGTTCGTCTTCGATATCGAACGAATGTCAGCCCAGACCGTGCTCAGCACAGTCTCTTCGGCGGTGCGCCTGGATTCCTGGAGCGCGGACGGCAGGGACCTAAGCTACTGCGTGCGTAGCGCGGATGGCATGGGCTGGCAGCTCAGGGTCTCCGGGCTTGACGGCAAGCCGGACGTTCTCGTGCGAGAGGTGAAGTCCGTTCCCCAGAAGTCCCCCGACGGTGTATGGCAGGTGGCGGACAAGCCCGGTCTGAGTATCGAGAATTCCGCGACCGGTGAGATCAAAGAGATCTTCAAGGACTATTATTTCGATGTCGTGGGATGGACGCCGGACAGCAAGATGGTCGCGTATGCGGGTGCTTGCACGATGAAAGATGAGCCCGGTCAGCGCGTCAGGGAGCTGAATTCCGTTTGGCTCGCGATTCCCGAGCCACACAAGAGGAACCACATGTGTGCGGCCCTCGATCACGACGCCGACGCGGGCGTCAGCTTCTCCAACGACGGCATGAGAATGGCCTATGTTTGCCAGGGCAGAGCCTACGTGGCCGAACTCGGCTGGGTCGCGCTGGAGTTTGATGACAAGCTCGCCGCCGGGATTCCGCTCACCGAGGACGAGGAGAAGCTGTGTCTGATGAACAACGCCAAGCAGATCGGTACCGCGATAAACATGTTCCAGAATGACAACGAGGATAGATATCCATCCGGCGACGAGTTCCAGACCGCAGTCCTGGATTATTGTCGGAACAACAGCATCTTCTGTCGGCCTGGACAGGATGTTCCCATATTCCAGTACTTCCCATTGGGAAGCGAGTCCGAGATCAAGGATGTCGCGAACACGATGGTAGGCATGTTCGATGTCGGCTACGGCTGGCAGGTGATCCTGTATGCCGACGGACATGTGAGCGTGAAGCCGAAGTAGCGCCCGGACTTGCGGTTCCAAGCAGGAATGAACGGCCCTCCGAACGAAGAATGCTCTTGGCGCATTTGTCGGAGGTGCAGGCCGTTGACCCGTGAATCCCTCTCCGCAAGTACTGATGAGATCGCCGAGAAAGAACGGCGAGTACGCGAGTTTCTGCGCTCGCGGAAGCTCAACGCGCTCGTGCTCACCACGCAGGCGAACTTCGCCTGGTTCACGTGCGGCGCGGAGAACCGCGTCGGGATCGGCACGGACCTCGGCGGCGCGTCCGTGCTCATCACCCCGGATGCGAAGTACATCATCTGCGACAGCATCGAAGCCCCCCGAATCCTCGAAGAAGAACTCGCCGGTCAGGGCTTCGAGTTTCGGGCCTACAACTGGTGGGAGAGCGGTCTCGCGGACGAAGTGAAGAAGCTCGCGAAGGAAGACTTCGGCGCGGATACCCCGATTCCCGGCGCGAGTCCGGTCGCGTCCGACATCGCGCTGATGAGATACTCGCTCACGTGCCATGAAGTCGAGCGGTATCGGCGGCTGGGGATCACGACCGGCGAATGCCTCGCGGAATCGGGCAGGGAAGCACGGCCCGGCATGACGGAACACGAGATCGCCGCGGTCCTCGGCGAGAAGCTGATTCGTGCGGGTATCATCCCGAACCTGATTCTGATCGCCGCGGACGAGCGGATCGAGAAGTACCGGCATCCGATCCCGACCGATAATAGGCTCGAACGGTGCGCGATGCTGGTCGTCGGCGCGAAGAAGTGGGGCCTGATCGTCAGCGCGACTCGGATCGTGCATTTCGGGCCGATTCCCGCGGACCTTCGGCGGAAGCACGACGCGGTCATGACCGTGGACGCGGAGTTGATCGCGCACACGAGGCCGGGGACCTCGGTGGACTACATATTCCGAACGGGCGTCGAGGCATACTCGCGCGCCGGATTCCCCGATGAATGGAAGTTGCACCATCAGGGCGGCCCGACGGGCTACGCGGGGCGGGATTATCGCGCGCGGCCCGGCGTGAAGGAAGTCGTCCATCCGAATCAGGCGTTCGCGTGGAATCCCTCGATCTCCAGCGCGAAGTCGGAGGATACCATCATCGCGCTGGAGGACCGGACCGAGATCATCTCGGCGCACGGCGACTGGCCGATGAAGCCGATCGAGGTCGAGTCCATGGTCATCGCCCGTCCGGATATCCTGCGAGTTTGACCGCGCGGAAACCGGTCGGCCTGGAAAGGCGTATTCTTATTAGCTGCAAAGCGGACTTCCGGGGGCAATAGGCATTGGCGGAAAAGCGATCCGATAAACGCGAGCTTCTGATCGTGATGGCGGCCCTGGTTCTGGTAACGGCTGCGGCGTATTGGCCCGTCTTCGGGAATGGTTTCGTGTTTGACGACGTGCCGTACCTCGTCGAGAATCCGAACCTGCGGGACGGGTTCACGGCGGATGCGGTTCAATGGGCGTTCACGTCGTTTCGGTGCGCGAACTGGCATCCCGTCACATGGCTCTCGGCGATGCTCGATGTGAGTCTGTTCGGCCTGAGCCCCGCCGGCCATCATGCGGTGAATCTGCTGTTCCATCTCGCGAACACGGTGCTCTTGCTGCTCCTTTTCAGGCGCATTACCGGATCGCTGTGGAAAAGCGCCTTCGTGGCGGGACTCTTCGCGCTCCATCCACTGCACGTCGAGTCGGTGGCCTGGATCGCCGAGCGGAAGGACGTGCTGAGCACCCTTTTCTGGCTGCTTGGGATATGGGCCTACGTGCGGTATGCGGAGAAGCCGAGCGTGCGAAGGTACGTCCTCGTTGCAGCGATCTTCGCCCTCGGACTGATGGCTAAGCCGATGCTGGTCACCTTGCCCATCGTGCTGCTCCTGCTCGATTTCTGGCCCCTGCGGCGGCTTTCTCTTGGCGAGTCCGCGAAGAAGGGCGGGCCGACTCCGGCGAAGTTGATCCTGGAGAAAGCGCCGCTCCTCGCGTTGAGCGCGGCATCCTCATTGATCACATATTTCGCCCAGCAGAGCATCGGCGCGGTCGTCCAGTTGCAGAAGTTTCCGATCGGTCTGCGGATCGAGAACGCCCTCGTTTCGTACGTCGCGTATGTCTGGAAGATGATCTGGCCCGCGGGTCTCGCGGCATACTATCCGTACCCGGCGCACGGGATACCGGCGTGGCAGGCTTTGGGAGCGGCCCTCGTGCTCGTCGGGGTGTCCGTCTTCGTATTCCGGCAGGCGAAGTCGCGTCCGTATCTCGCGGTCGGCTGGCTCTGGTATCTCATTGCGCTCATGCCCGTCATCGGGATCGTGCAGGTCGGCGAGCAGTCCATGGCGGATAGATACACCTATGTGCCGCTGATCGGAATCTTCCTGATGATCGCGTGGGGAATCCCTGGGAGTGTGGGAGTGTGGGGGTCTGGGAGTATGGGAGAGCGGGCGAGTGGGAGAACGAAGGCGACCCATTCCCCCATTCCCCCATTCTCCCATTCCGCCGCGCTTGCGGCGGCTGCGGTCGTCGTCCTGGCTGCGCTCGGCGTGTGTACTTCGCTGCAGGCCCGGTACTGGCAGAGCGACTACACGCTCTTTCTCCGTGCGGTGAACGTGACCTCTGACAACAAGCTCGCCCGAAACAA